>Ga0210044_10001636_pt1 | contig 34287 bp, 26 predicted proteins | sample CryGey13umfilter_2_FD_183959 | JGI IMG/M metagenome (GOLD analysis project Ga0210044, IMG submission 183959) | Groundwater microbial communities from aquifer in Utah, USA - Crystal Geyser 4/9/14 3 um filter (SPAdes) (version 2) | ecosystem: Environmental > Aquatic > Deep subsurface >...
ACATCCTCAAACAGCCGCAGTGTGCTCTCCATACTTTCCTTAGATCACATCCTGATCTCCTTGTCGATCACCTTGTCGAAGTGATCCTACAGATCTCGGCCCGGGCGATTTCTGGACACCTCTTGAGTGCTAATTGACGTGGATCGTCTGCTCCTGACCAAAGTTGGCGGTGGTGGCAGCGCTGGCCTTGAAGCTGGTCAGGGTGTCGGTGATGTTGACCGTCCCGCCACCACGATCCCCGATGCCGACGAAGACCTGGATCGCGTCGCTCGCGCTCTGCGACAGACGGGACTTGCCACCGTAGTTCTTGGTCGCCGCGAAGTGGATCACGTTCTTGCCCTTCTGAAGCTTGTTTGTGATCTCGCTCACCACCTGGCTTTCACTGTTGCGGAGCTTTCGGATCCACTTGCCGTTGATGTAGACGTCGATGTCGTACTGGGCGTAGCCCACACGAGTGGCGCGGGAGTAGATGAAGTACTTGCGCGCCACGATGGGTGACTTGTCCCCCGATGGCGAGGGGGGCTGGGAGGTGGAGTCCAGCCGCTTGACGCTGTAGCCCTTGGCCGTGATGTGGACGTTGCCGGCATCGTCGAACCGGACCTTGCAGTGCTCGAACGACTGGTTCTTCAGCCCCGTCACCACGACCCCGTTGAAGTACACCTCGGCCGCGTGGGCCGAGGGCGCGGCGAGCATCACTGCCAGCGTGGCGATCATTGCTCTGGACATGTGGCCTCCGTGGTTCAGGGTATTTGTGCACCGAGGTGCAACTGAACGTTCAACCTCGCGGCGGCCATGAAACGTCGGCCCTGTTGCAGATCCTCGATGATCCAGGCCGCCAGCTGTTGGGGTCTCAGGTGTGGATACGCGGACGATAGCAGGATATTCACTTCGACGCCAAGTGCGTGGCGCTGGATCACCTCGCGTGCGTATTCGTAGTCTGCGCGATCAGCGATGACCAGCTTGACCACATCGCCCAGACGCAGGTGGCGGAGGTTGTCCCAGCACATCCGATCCTGCTCCCCGCTCGACGGGCCCTTGATGTCCACGCTGCGAACCACGGGCGACGGGAGGCAACGGATGTCATGCGCCCCCGAGGTCTCGACCAGCACCTGGTACCGCAGAGCCAGCCGCACGGCGAGCTGTGGCAGCTCTGGCTGGAGCAGCGGCTCCCCCCCGGTGAGGAGCACCAGGGAGGCTCCGACGCTGTCGACCCACGCCACGATCTGGTCCACGTTCAGATCCTCGCCCGCCGCGGAGTCCGGATCCTGCGCCCGGACGGTGTCGCACCAGCGGCACCTCAGATCGCAGCCCGCGAAGCGGACCAGAGCACAGGGCAACCCCGCCAGATGTGTCTCCCCACACAGCGTCAGATGGCGCTCGAATACGCGCATGGTGTCTCCGACATTGCAGTTTCGTTCCAAGATGTTACGTGGCAATTGGGGCCACGGGCCCGGTTGCCACTGCATGCACACGACGGTATACTCAGAGGTGACGTCAATCCTCGTTTCCAGGCCGGCGAAGTGCGCGGCTGTCGTGCCAGAAATGGATGATAGCCCCCGATGCCTGTCAGGTCTATGGTGAGCCAATGAGCCTCTCTTTTGCATTCATCTCCAACGACGCCGGTGCCACAGCATGCGCCCTGTCTCCATTCAAGGACGTGCTGCTGCTGGAAGAGGGCGCTCCCAACGGCTGGGGCATGGGCTACTACCAGGTGGGCCAGCCGCTGCTTCGCAAGCAGCCACGCACCCCGCCCGGGCCGCTGGACTTCGTCTCCACCGCATCCAACCTGCGTACCAATCTGATCCTCGGCCACGTCCGCTCGGCCACCATCGGCGGCCAGCGGACGGAGAACACCCACCCCTTTCGGTACCGGAACTGGATCTTCTGCCACAGCGGAACACTGGATCACTTCGAGGACGTGAAGGAGGCGATGCTGGGGTCGGTGCCGGATTTCATCCGCCGCAACATCCGCGGGAAGACCGACAGCGAACATCTGTTTCACCTGTTCCTGTCGTTTCTGAACGACACCGGCCGCATCGACGACCCGAGGATCCAGCCCGACGTCGCGGCGCGCGCCCTGGCGTCGACCTTCGCCTATCTCGACCGGCTCGTGGTGGATCGGGGCGGAGATCCGCTCAAGGGCTGTTGCATCCTCTCCAACGGGAACGTCGTGGTCGGGATCCGGCGCGGCGTCCCGATGCGGATCGCCCGTCACTCGACGTACGTCTGCCCCAGCGCCGATGGAAAGCCGACCCGCATGCCCAACCTGCGCACCGTGCTGTTGATGGGAGGCACCGCGCCCACCACCCCGGGCTGGGAGGAGGTGGCCGATGGCGCCATCGTCACCGTCGATTCCACCCTCAACATCGACTACTCCAACCCGGTCTAGCCGGTGACTCGTCGGCTGTGGTGGCTCGGCGCGCCGTTGCTGCTGGCCCTGGCCTCGCTGGCGGCGGCGCGCTACATCGAATCGCCTCACTGGGTGGACGCGCTCATCGCCACCGGCGGGTTCCTCGGGCTGGCGGCGGCCACGGGCCTCGGTCTCGTGGTGCGACGGGTGGCGCCGCGGGTGCATCGCTCGGTGGCTGCCCTGATCCTCGCCTCGGGCGCGGCCGTGGGACGTGACACGTTGCTCAAGGAGCTGGCTGCCCGACCTCCCGATGCGCCGGCCATCGACTTCTTCCCCATCGCCCTCGCCTGCTCGACGGTGGTGTGGGGCGCGGTGGCTCTGCTGTGGGGCACCCTGGCCATCACGGATGCGGTGGAGCGTGCCCCGCTCCGTGCGCGGTCGCGTGCTGTGCGCTCCGCTTCACGCTCCGGTGGGTCCGGGCGAAAGCGGTTCGACGTGGTGGTGGGGGGGGCGGCCGTGGCGCTGGCGTTGTTCAGCGTGACTCCGCTGTGGGCGCTGCTGGGGATGGCCGTGAACCACTGGACATTGCTAGGGCTTTTTGGATTGGCCTGTGTGGCATACCTCGTGGGTCGGCTCTACACCTGGTTCCTGGAAGGGAATCGGGCCTGACAGATCTTTGGGGCGAGTGGCGCGTTTCTATCCCCACTCACTCTGGACAAGGGAGGCGCAGCATGAACCGAACGTCAGCCATCTTCATCGTCGCCGCCATCCTGACTCTGGTCGCGGTGGTCCTCGGCCGCGGCAAGGAGGATCCGAGCCCGAAGGTGCCAGGGATCCGGGTCAGCAGCGGCACTCTGGGGCTGGCAGCGCTGCCCTCCACGAGCCACGTGCGACAGGGTGGCAACGGTGAGGTGTTCCTCGACATCAACCTCGCGGCCCCGGCCACGCAGCATGTCAAACGCCTTCCGCTCAACATCGGTCTGGTGATCGATCGCTCCGGATCGATGGCTGGACAGAAGCTGGCCAACGCGCGTGAGGCGGCGACCCAGCTCGTCTCCCGCCTGCGCGACGGCGACCGCATCGCCATCGTGACCTACGGCTCGGACGTGACGGTGCTGGTGCCCTCGACGGTGGTCGACACCGAATCTCGAGCGACGATGATCAACAGCATCAGCACCATCGTGGACCGCGGGGGGACGTTCCTCTCGGGCGGGCTGGAGCGTGGCCGGGAGCAGGTGCTGCGTCACGGTCGCAACGGATTCGTCAACCGCGTGATCCTGATCTCCGACGGTCAGGCCAACGAGGGCATCACCAGCCCCGGCGAGCTGTCGGCGCTCTCGCGCGCCACGCTGGGGCAAGGGGTGAATGTGACCACCATGGGCGTCGGACTGGACTTCAACGAGGAGGTGATGACAGCCATGGCCGAGCACGGCGGCGGCCACTACTACTTCATCCAGAACTCCAGCGCCATGGCCCGCTTCTTCACCGAGGAGCTGGACACCATGACCGCCGTGGTGGCTCGCACCGCGACGATGCAGCTGGACCTCGAGCCAGGGGTCGAGCTGCTGGATCTGTATGGCTACGCCTTCGAGCAGCAGGGGCGCACCGTTCGGGTCAACCTGCCGGACCTGTTCAGCGGTCAGACTCGTCGCATCATCTGCCATCTCCGTGTGCCGGCGGGGCGTGAGGGCAAGGTCACCGTGGGCCAGGTCAAGCTGAGCTACGTCGACGTCGACAGCGGCCGGAGCGAGAGCGTCACCGGTGAGGCGCAGGTGGCGGTCACCTCGGACGACGCGCTGGTGGAGCGCGGCAAGGATCGGGAGGTGCTGGCCCGCGCCGAGCAAGTCCAGGCGGCGGCCACCATGAACCAGGCGATGAAGGCCTACGCCGACGGTGATGTGGCGGGCTCCCAGCGCCTGCTGCGCCGGCAGATCGCCCGCACGCGGAGCGCGAACGCGCTGCTCAAGGACAAGGCGCTGGATGAGGTGACGCGCGTGCTCGAGGGTCAGGTGATCGGGACGACCAACGCCCCCCCCTCCTCCTCCGCCGGGCGAGCCCTGATCAAGAGCGGCAAGTACCGGGCGTACAAGCTGGGCAAGTAGCTCCGAGGCGAGCGCATCGCCCGGGGCTTGTGGTATCGTCCCGCCTCATGGGCACCTATCACGAGCTGCTCCAGCAGCTGGCATCTCCCGTCCCCAGGGTTCGCGATGCGGCCCGGCTCGGGCTGGTGCAGGCCGGGAAGGCGGCCATCCCGGTTCTGGTCCAGGGACTGGGCAGTCCCGAACGCGACATCCGGGCCCAGTCCGCGCTGTGCATGGGAGCCATGGGCTTCAAGGGCGCGATCCGTGTGCTGATGGCGATGGTCGACGGCGATCCGGATCCATCCGTGCGGCCGCTGGCCCTGCGGGCGCTGGTGGATCTGACCGCCTCCGATGCTTCCGAGGCGCTGCGAGCGCTGTTGCTGCACCAGGCATCGTCCGGCGACATGTTCGCCCGGGCGCTGGCGTGCCAGGCGCTGGGGCGCGTGGGCGATGATCCCAGCCGTCGGGCGCTGCAGCGCGCGCTCTCGGACACGGAGAGCTGGGTCCGGGAGGCGGCGCACCGGGCCCTGTCCGAGGCGACATCGACCACCGATCCGCCGGCATCGCCAGATCCGTCGGCATCGCCAGACCCGTCCGTGGCCCCGGCGCCATCGCGGGCGCTGGTTCCAACCACCCCGGCCGACGACGTGCACCGTCTGCTGGCCCAGCTCGGCGGCCCCGACCCGCAGCAGCAAGCCGAGGCCCAGCGACGCCTGTTGGAGCATGGAGCGACGGCTGTTGGGGGCCTGCTCCAGCTGATGTACAACGATCTCTCCCCGGCAAGGCGGGTGGCTCTCGAGATGCTGGGCGGGATCGGCGGCCCCGTGGTGGTCCAGGGGCTGGTTGCCCTGCTGGACCAGCAGTCGGCCTCCAGCCTTCTCGCCCCGTTGCTGCATGCCCTGGCGCGCGCCGTGGATCAGACCACGCAGGATCTGGTTCCAGGCCCACGTGTGCGTCATCTGCTGGAGACCGACCCCGACGAGATGGTGCGCGCCGCCGCCGCCCGGGTCTTGATATCTGCCGGGAGCATCAACCGCCGACTGGGCCTGCAGCTCGCGCTGACCGACGACGCGGAATGGGTGCGTCTCACGGCGCTGGCCACTGTGGCGCAGCAGGCCGAGACCAGCGATCACGAGATGCTGCCGCTGCTCACCGGCCACCTCGAGCGGTGCACCGGCGAGGCGAACGTCGACCCGGCGGTCCCGTTGCATCTGCTGCAGGCGCTGAATCGGATCCTTCAGGGAGAGCCAGGCCCCCTGGCGGCCGGGGCGATCCGTGGGGCGGGCTACTTTCTACACGACGACGATCCCGCCGTTCGCCTGGCTGCCGCGCAGGTGCTGATGCACACCGCCTCGCCGCGCGATATCGACGACGCGACGCTCACCGGATTGCTCGACCTGCTCGACGAGGAGCCCGGGCCGCGGATGGAGCTGATCCGCGCCGCGGGGCGCCTCGCTCGTCCCACCAGCACGCTGGCGGTGGACACGCTGGCCCGCCTGCTGCGTCAGGCCAACACCGCGGAGGCACGTGAGGCGGCTCGGAGCCTGGTGACCATCGGCGGACGCCGCGCCATCGACGCGCTGGTGCAGGCGGCCAACAGCCGGCAGGGCGCGATGGCGTCGGTGGCAACCCAGGCCCTGGCCGGTGTGGATCCGCGGGCGGAGGCCGTCGGGGTCCGTGGTCCGGACGGGGTATGGGAGGCGAGGACCCAGCACTTCTGTGCGTGTGGTGCGACCCTGGACTGGGTCCTGCGGCAGCAGACCACCGGCCCTTCGCCGAGGGAGGAGCTGCGCTGTAGCCGTTGTGACCGGGAGTACGTCCCGTCCGTCGACGGCAAGCTGTTGGCCGCGGATGCCACGCCGCTTGGCACATGCCTGTGTCCCGAGTGTCGTCGCCGCCAGGTCCTGGTGCGTCGCCCGGGCGGGGAGGCGTTGTTCTGCCGCGTGAGCGGTCGGGTCCACGTACGCCCGTTCGATCACCCCCGTCAACTGCGCCTGCTGTCCGATCTGCCTCTGGGGGTGTGTGGCTGCTGCGCGGAGCCTCAGCCGCTGATCCGCGTGGACCAGGAGGTTGTGTGCTATCGCAGCCGCGAGCGGCATCGCGCCACCCCCACGGGGTTCGTGCTTCGAGGGACGGTGGAGGTGGCCTCGGCACAGGATCAGGTGGCGGCGATCAACGAGGCGCTGCTGGCCGGATCCATTGGGGTGGGCGAGTCGGGGATCGCCACCGCGTCGGTTCTGGGCCGGGACGACGACGAGAGCTAGCCAGGTGGCGCACCCGCTGGCCACCTGCGCCGTGGAACTCGGTCACCTCCAGCCACCCCCGTGACGCAACCACGTGGAATATCGGCCCATGCCATGTTGGCAAGGTGCTTGCTTCACTGACAGGTATGAAGACTCTGGTCTTTGCCCTCCTGGCCCTGTTTCCGCTATCCGCCCAGGCCGATCCACGAGCGATGATGATGATGGGAGCCTGGCAGACGCGGCAACAGCAGGTACGACCGCCAGCATTCCGGCCCAACAACCCCGAGCCCGCGTTGTACATCAAGGTCAAGACGCCAAAGGCGAAACCACAGACCGCGCCCGGCGCGGCACAGGCCACGCATCAGACGAAGGTGGAAGTCACGCCCCACACCGTGACTCAGAAGCCGGCGGGGAGCTCCAGTGCGCCGATTAGGCCCGTGGCGCCTGTCGCCACCCAAACCGAAGCCACGACGCCCATCGTCACCACCCGGCACGGATTCTTTGGCGGCCTGTTGCACCACCTCGGTCGGCTCACCCATCGGATTCGACAGGCCATGACTCCCGCTCCGAGGCAGGCACGGATCATCACCATGGACTCGTTCTCCACTGGACTGCTGCTGACGCCCCACCGCCTGGGCACGCTGAATCGCATCCCGGATCCACGGACGCTTCACAGCATGCGGCAGGCCCGGATCATCTCTGCGCTGGAGTACGACACCTTCATGAGTCTGATGATGCCCCAGTAGGGCGACGGCAGATCTCCCCTCCACTTCGAGTATACTCTCCGGTGATGATCAACGCGCACACGAGGCGGTGGCTCGTCCTGCTGCTGGGGTTGTTGCTGCCAGGTTGCCCCGACACCAGCTCTGTCGCTGATGCCGCCGATCGGGGGGTGCTCCTGCCGGACCTGGCGGATGACCGCGGTCCCGCTGACGCTGTGGGGGACAGGCCCTCCGATGCACCCGACGCCCAGGTGTTCCTGGATGGTCCGCCCGACGTTGGCCTGTCGGTGGATGCCACCCCGACCAAGGCCACCGTGCTGTACACCGTGACGTCTGATGTCGACTCCTTCGGGCTGCGGACCACCTCCACGGACGGCAGCGGGTCCGTCGTGCCCGTGGCCGGATGGTCGGGGTTCGTGGACCTGGAGCCGCTCGCGCTCACGGGGCTGGACGAGGATCCCCCCGTCAACCGAGACCGCCCGCGGGTGACCGCCGAGGCGCTGCCCCAGTTTCGGGGGGTGGCGCTGCCTGGCGCGCTGGGCACCCTGTACTACTTCCACCGCAAGCTCCTCGGCACCAGCGGACTGCTGCTGGTGGGAGCGGATGGCACGCTGAAGACGGTGCTCGAGGTCCCCGGCGTCTATGCCGATACGCTGTCCGACGAGCTGGCGCTGAGCCAGGACGGCACCACGGGCGCCATCGTCCAGGGGAAGAACAAGCTGCTGCTGTTCCGTACCGACGCGACCCCCTTCGGCGGCAAGTCCTGGGTTCAGCTGGTCGCCCCGGCCGGACTGGCCCAGCTGCGACCGTCCTCCCTCACCATCGCCGGCGGCTGGATCTTCGCCGTGGGCCAGACCGCGACGGGTGACCAGCTGCTGCGCGCGCCGTTGGCGGGGACAGGCCCCCTGTCTCCCGTGGCGCTGCCGGACAGCGGGGGCGCGGCGCCAACCGTTCTCGACAGCCAGCTGCTGGCCAGGGGCCAGAAGCTGGCGTTGGCCGGCGGGGCGTCATCGTCGCAGCGCGACCTGTATGTCGTGGACCTGCCGTCGGGCCAGGCGACGAACGTGACCAAGTCACCGGGGGAGGTGCTCTCTGCCGGCGAGCACTTCGGACAGTCCGGTGGACGGATGGCCCTCTCTCCGGGAGGGAAGCTGGTGGCCTTCCTGCGCATGGAGCAGGGCGTGCCGGAGCTGTACGTCGCGGGCCTCGACGGAAGCAACCTGCTGCAGGTCACCTCCGCCTCGCGCTTCGAGGCCACCGTCACCACGATCATCGACCTGCACTTCGCCGACAACAACAACCTGGTGTTCATGGCGGGGGTCACGCTGTACCAGCTCGATCTGTTCCGCTGGGATCACGCGGGAAAGAAGGCCGTCAACGTCACGGCGCATGGTTCCACCGCCCTGCCCTTCAGCGGCTACGGTGCGTTCTATCCCCGGGCCGCATGGGTCAGCCCCAACGCGAAGTTTCTGTACTGGGTCGAGTATGACTACTCCACCGAGGTGGCCGACCTCCGCGCGCTCGATCTGACCACCCTCACCCTGCAACAGAACACCACCTCGGCCGAACTGGTGGCGACGGCAGACAGCTTCGCCGCGTGCCCTGGCTCGGGGAAGCTGTACTTCGTCGCCGAGCCGAACCCCAAGCAGAACAACCGCGAGGTGTGGGTCCTGGACCAGAACAGCGGGGGACAGGCCACCCGGCTCACCACCATGAGCATTTCCCCGACCAACTTCTGGTACGTTTACAATCTGACACTTGCGACGGATTGCAGTCGGCTGGCCTTCACCGCCGGGGGGAGCTTCAATCTGCGCCAGCTCTACACCCTGACCCCTCAGCCACCGGCCTCGCTGGCGAAGGTCACGCTGGTGCCGACGTATGTCGATCCAGGCATGGCCCTGACTCCGGACAACGCGACCCAGGTGTTTGGGTCCGGCGGATCGAGCGGGAGCGCGACGCTCAAAGCCGTCGCCTCGGTCGCTGGAGCTACTCCCCTGACGCTGGATTCCACGGCGGGGACGGTGCACATCTTCGCCGTGTACTACTAGCTGGCTCGGGTTCGGCAAACCTCAGATGGACGTCTGCACCGATGGTGTAGATAATGATCCAAACGGAGAGCGGCATGGGCATCCTGGATGAGCTGACCTCGGTAACGGGCGACAAGAACTCGAACAAGGACATGGTGAAGCAGTGTCTGTTGACCCCGCCACTGCTGCACAGTATCGCCGAGGGGCTGCGGACAGGATCGCCCAAGGCCAAGGTCGACTGCGCCGAGATCTTGATCGAGATCGGCCGACGGCGGCCCGAGCTGCTCGGGGACTTCGTCGCTGACTTCCTCGATGCCACCCGCTCCAAGTCCGCGCGTGTCGCCAAGCTGGGGTACGTGGGCCTGTCCCTGGTCGTGGCGGCCAATCCGGCGGAGATCTACGCCGAGCGTGAGCACCTGCTGCAGGTCGCCCGCGAGGCAGGTCCCCTGGCCCAGAGCGCTGCCAGCGTGGTGGCCACGCTCAGCGGCAACAACCCCAACTACCGGGGTAAGCTGCTGGGTGGTCTGGTCCGCCTGTTGGCCGGCGTTTCCGACGCGGACCTGGTCAAGTGGGTCAAGGTCATCGGCCCCGCAGTCGAGGGATCGACGGATGGCATCAAGCGTTTGACCCTGGCCCTCGACCCGCGTCGTGCTGCTCTCCCCGATGCAGAGCAGACGAAGCTCGACAAGCTGGTCGCCAAGCTCGAGCGCACCACCAGGAAGTAGCGCAGCAAAGCACGCCGGAGATGGGCGTCGAACAGGCAGCGATAGGCCTTCTCAGAAGGTCTTGGAGAGGCCAACGCCGATGACGTCGGTGGAGCTGCGGTAGCTGCCGCCGCCCACCCCCACCGCGCCAGCGGGGTTGATCGGGTTGATCTGCATCGACTTGCTCTCGCGGAAATCCACGACGCGCTCGGGCTTGAATTCGTGGGCGTAGAGCAGGTCCAGGCGATAGCCGAACAGACTGTATCCCAGACCCAGGGTCAGCATGTACTTGTCACTGTCCAGCGCCAGCACCGAGGCGTACTCCCCCTCGACCGCGCCGCGCTCGAAGATGAACCCGCCGCGCAGCGTGAGGGGAAACGGCTGGAGCGTGTACTCCCCCCCCAGCCGCAGGGTGAAGGTGTTGCGGAAGTTGAGCGGGATCTCCAGGGCTGGCACCTTGTACCGGTCGACGCTCGGGATGTCCAGGATGTAGATGTTTTGGGGGGTGACCTTGATCGCCTGCAGCATGGACCACATCTCGTAGTCGAAGCCGACCTCGACCCGCAATCCGGCCATCGGTCGCAGCTCCACGCCAAGCCGCAGCACCAGCGGGAAGGTGACCTCCATGTCGGCCCTGTCCCCCTCGACGCTGGACTTCTCGTACACCGGGCTCGTGGGCAGCTGCACCTTCACCGTCGCCTCGCCTCCGATCCAGAACGGGAGCTGAACCGATGCTCCGATGCGGACCATGGGATGCGGCTGATACAACACGCCGAACTTGGCCGACGGGTTGAACAGATCGATCAGCTCGGTCTGCGACAGGGAGTCGAACTCCGGGTCCTCGGGCCCGCTGGACAGCGCTCCGTTGTAGGACGAGATGGTGTTGCGCGTGATGTAGCTGGCGAAGAGGTTCTGCAGCGAGGCGCCGACCCACAGTCCGCGCCACACCTCGTAGGCTGCGGCCAGGTCCAGCTGCAGGAACATCGTCCCCTCGGTGCTCACCAGCGTGTAGCGCTGGGGGGCGTCGGCGTGGGCCGTCGCGATGCATCCCACCGGGTTGGCGGGATCGGCGCACGGCGCGTAGTTCGGCTCGGGATACACCGGCAGCGGAGAGTACGGGGCGCTGAAGGAGAAGCCCAGCGAGAGCTTGCGCTTGAGCAGGCTCGTGGCCAGGCCCACCGTCGGGATCGGCAGCTTGCTTCCCCCGGCGTTGATCGGCGGCAGCAGGTTGCCCCCCGAGTCCACCCGCTGGTACTCCAGGTGCAGCAGCACGAACGAGGCATCCACCAGCAGCTGTATCCCCTCCACCCCGCCGATGTTCGCCGGGTTGTACCAGATGCCTCCCGGGTCATCCCCGCCCGCGGTGAAGGCCCCGGCCCGAGCCAGGCCTCGAACCCCGTGGCCGGCCATCTGCAGCCCGGCGGCGTGCGCCGATGGGGACGCACACAGCACCCACAGGGACAGGGCAATACCCCACCCCCCGATCGCGGATGTGCGGAACCGGGCGCGCAAGGATGGAAGGTGCACATCTCGCATGGCGTGCCTCGATCGGCCGATCAGTTGCTGGTGTTACAGGGACCGCCACAGCGACTCTTGACGATCTCGAAGAACTTCGCCAGCCCGGTCTCCTGGTCGACCAGAAACTCGCGGCCCTGCCGCAGCGCCTCCTGGAAATCGGGCCCGGCGTAGGGCGTGTGGGTGCCGGGCCTGAGCCGGTGCAACTCGGTGGCGAGATCCAGCAGCGTCTGCACCGGCGACTTCCCCGGCGACTGCTCCTGGTAGGCGTTCCGCAGCACCCGGGACAGATTCTGCTTCTGGTCACTCGCGATGGCTGGTTTGAGGAAGCGCAGCGCGGCCTCGATCAGCCCCTGCTCCAACGAGAGGGCCAGCCCCATGGCGTGTACCACCGGGATGATGTCGGTGTCATCCAGCAGCAGCTGCACCATGTCCGCGATGCCGGTGATCGACGCCCGGAAGCTCGGGTTGTTGTCGAGCTCGTCGATCAGATGGTCGATCAGGTCGTAGATCGCCGTCACCGTCGCCGTGTCTTGCTCCACGATGCGCAGGAAATCCGACAGCCGGGCGACCACCGGGCTGTCCAGCTTCTCCTCGAGAGCCAGGGGCAGAGCCTGGCCCAGCCAGCTGACGATGCTCGCGTCCTTGCGGTGGGCGGCGATGCGGCCACGCAGGAAGCCGACCAGCACCTCGGCCGCCGGAACCAGCCGGCGGTTGTGGAACCGGCTCACCGACCCGGTCCCCTCCACCGTGAGGAAGATGTCCACCAGATCCGAGGTCGAGCTGGTCCATGCGTCCGCCACCTCCTTGTCCTTCGTCGCCATCCTGGCCAGCGCCGCGCGCTTGGCGGCCCAGGCGTCGGCCAGCAGGTAGAACGGGGAGACCTGTACGGTGGTGGAGCCGTCGGTGGTCTTGCTCTGGGTCTGTCCGTCGCGATAGGTCAGCCCCGTCGAACGTGCGGGATCGACGAGGAAGGCCAGCGTCTGGACCAGCGCCTTGCGGGCCGGTCGACCATCGGACAGCGTGAGGGCGTTCAACCGTGGACTGAGCGCGTTGAGCCCGTGGAACAGGTCGGTCTGGGTCAGGACGTCCGCCATCAGCGGCTCGTAGGTCGAGATCGATCCCCCGCTGGCGTAGTCCGGCTTGTTGGGCGCGACGAACTGATAGGTCTTGCTCTGGCGCGTGGCCCAGTGACGATGCGTGACCGTCAGCAGGTCGAGGAACAGCTGCTCGGCGTCGTGATCGGCGAAGGCCTGGACCACCGGGCGCAGCGCCTCGTAGAACTGGCACGGGTCGTTGGCCGAGCAGGACAGCCCCGGGTGCGGCACCTCCCACGACAGGAGCGACCCAACGTGGTACGTGTTGACGGTGTGACCGTCGATGTCCACGGCGGGATCCTGCACGTCGGCCAGCACCGAGGGCAGCGGGTTCATGAACATCAGCCGGTTCAAGGCCTCGGTGGTGGGATGCGACGACATGCCGTCGATGCCCGAGAGCATCTGCAGGATGGTGTCCTCCCCCACCGACTGGATGATCGCCGCCAGCAAGCTGGGCATGTTCTCCGTCTTGAGCCGGAGGTTGCCCTTGGGGGTGGAGGTGAGCTTGCCGCTGGAGTCGCGCAGCCGCGCGATGCTCTGGGTGTAGAACAGCGCCCCGTTGGGGATCTCGAACAGCTCGCACTCCTTGAACGGCCCGGCCAGCGTGATGGGGATCACCGGAAGCTTGATCTTCGCCCCCTCCTTGTTGCACATCTTCATCCCGTTGGTGTTGGTGATGATGTGCAGCAGACGGGCCTGAATGCTGCGGTTGGCGCCGGTGTCGGGCAACGAGCGGTTGACGGGGGTTTTGAACACCGGGTTCTTGACCTTCAGCGTGTTCTGGTCCAGCTCGTGGACATCGCTGTAGCGCAGGTAGTTTGCAAACATCACGCCGAGGTTACGGGTCCGGGGGTCGGCGAGGGATCCGAGCAGATCCTCCATCAACTTGCCGCCGTCCTTGTTCACCACCTTCTGCAGCACCAGCACCAGGTCGTCGAAGTAGTTGGACCTGGGGTCCATCTGAGCCCCGTTGTAGATCGGCTTCTTCGACAGGTCCTTCGCTGCCAGAGCCCCGCCCAGCACGCGTGAGATCTCCGCCTCGTGCAGCTTGAGCAGCCGCACGGTGGCGTCCAGCGTGTCGTCGATGCCGGGGTCCCGTGCCATCTGGAGCACCGCGTACAGCAGGTCCAGCAGCGGCGCCCTGGCCGTGTCGAACCCCTGGTAGCTCAGCACCTCGGCGCCCGCTCCCTGTTTCTGCCGCGGGACGCGGTCCCCCATCAGCGCCGTCAGCCCCATCAGCAGCCGGGTCCCGGTGTGCTTCACGGGGTCCATGATCGCCGCGGCATCCCGGCTCAGCGCGGCCAGCAGCGTGCGGTCCAGGTTGACGTACTCGTAGATCGGCTGTCCACTCTTGTCCAGCGCCCGCCCCTGGGCATCGCGTCCGGCGGCCGGGTCAGGCTGGCTCTTGTCCCACACGAAGGGCGGCGGGACCGGAGCGTTGGATGGACTGGTGGCGAAGGTGCTGAAGGTCGAGTCGATGTCGGCCAGGCCGTCGGTGTTGGTGTCGATGAACGGCGCGGGCAGCGGGGTGCCCCGGACCTTCGACAGGCCGCGCCAGTCCCGGCGAACCATCAGCATCGATCCGCTGCCGAACCCGGCGTTCTCGGTGAACAGCAGATCCAGCGCCAGTCTCAGCGTGCGGTCCGCCGTCCCGGGGTGCTGTGGATCCGAACGTGTGGGATCGTGGATCTTGCGCGTGGTCCGCAGCTCGAGGCTCAGCGCCTGCACCAGGTCGACGAAGGCCTGGTGCCCCTTCCCGCCCTGGGCCACCAGCCCGAGCAACGTGTTCAGCGTGGGATGCAGTTTGTCGTAGCGCAGCAGCTCACGCATCAGGCCCAGGCACACGTCGTGGGGCCGGTATCCGATCCGTCCGTCGAGCCGGGCCAGACCCCAGTGCAGCTCAGTATCCTGCTCCAGCGCCTCGATCACGCCGGCGCCTTTGCGCACCACGTCGGGAAACGAGCCGTCATCGGTCAGGGGCAGGATCGACACCATGTAGTCCTGCAGATCGCTCAGCTCGGCGCCCGGGAAGATCAAGTTCACCGCGTCCACCATCTCGCCGCGGTACTCCAGCAGCGTGGCGACCTTGGGGTCGCGAGATGCGGCGTCCGCCGGCAGCAGCGATGTGCCATGACGGCAGGCCTGGCGGTAATGGGTCCCCGACACGTCCACTGGAAGATCGGGGTTGAGCGCGTGCGCCCGACGGGAGGAGGTGTATGCCACACGCTCGCAGGCGACGGTGAAGAACTTTTCGCCGAAGGTGAGGGGGCTTTGTGTGGTGGGGATGGGGTCGAACTCTGGAGCACATCCCAGAACGCCGAACAGAACCACGACAAGACACCTGTTACACGACATGCCACAACTCCCTTGAGCTGGACCGGAGCTCGCGCCCGATGAGGGATCACGCGTAATGCAATTTAAGTGTAGAGTATCTCTTCATACTAATGTAGCGGAAATTGCGAGCGCCACGGGGCGCAAAACAACGTAGGATGCCCACCGTGAAGTCGCTGCCGTTCGGTCGATACCTGCTGCTGGATGAGCTGGCCCGAGGGGGAATGGCGGTGGTGTATCGGGCGGTGCTTCGAGACAGCTCCGGGTTCGAGAAGCAGGTGGCGCTCAAGCGTGTGTTGCGCGAGCTGGGTCAGGACCCCGAGTTCGTCACCCGGTTCACGGACGAGGCCCGCATCGTCTCCACGCTGAATCACTCAAACATCGCTCAGGTCTTCGACTTCGGCCAGGTGGACGGCGAGCACTTCCTGGCCATGGAGCTGGTGGATGGGCCCGACCTGGGCACGCTCCTCACGGCCTGCGTCGAGGCGCGTCACCCGGTTCCGATTCCCACCGCCGTGTACGTGGTGGCAGAGATGGCACGCGGCCTGGGTGCGGCGCACACACGCTGCGACGAGCAGGGGCAGCCGGCTCCGGTGATCCACCGCGATGTCAGCCCGCAGAACCTGCTCATCTCCAGGGCCGGAGCGGTGAAGGTGGTCGATTTCGGCATCGCCAAGGCCGCGGAGAAGGAGCTCAAGACCCGGGCCGGGATGATCATGGGCAAGTGCCGCTACATGTCGCCCGAGCAGGCCGCGGGCGAGGTGGTGGATCAACGGACAGACGTCTTCGCCACCGGATCCGTGTTGTTCGAGACGCTGACGGGTCGGCCCCTGTTCGACGGGACGACCGCGAGCCAGGTGCTCCGCGAGGTGGTGACCGCATCCATCCCGCTGGCCTCCCGGATCAACCCGGAGATCCCTCCCGAGCTGGACGAGATCCTCGGCCACGCGCTGGCGCGCGACCTCGACGCCCGCTACGTGGACAGCAACGCCATGGCTCGGGAGCTCGAGGCGCTGCTGCATCGCATGGCACCGGACTACAGCTGCGACGATCTGGCGCGGTTCGTCCAGGTGCTGGTCCCGCCCCGTCTCCCGCCGGAGGCGGTGGCGACCCAACCCGGGCCGGACCCGTTTTGTGACACCCTGTTGACCGGAAGCAACCAGGCCCAATCAGGGACACCGCCAGCTGCAGGGCTGGACACCACCCTTCCACCACTCGGTCCCGTGTTCACGGACCAGGAGACGCACCTGCTGGACACCCCGGTCACCTTCGAGATGGGGAGCCTCCCCGAAGAGAGACCCGCTCCGGCCACCAGCAAAGGCACGTCACGCACCACCGGCACCGCGATGGTGGACGGGGCGACGCCAGACACGGGCGAGCCCGAAAGTGACGCGCGACCCACCACCCGCGGCTACTGGATCGCAGCGGTGCTGCTGGGGTTGCTGGCGCTGGGTCTGGGACTCGGCGCCCGCGTGCTGACGCGGCCCGAGACCCGATCCAGGCCGCTCTCCGTCGGACGTCCGCTGCGACACCGTAGCTTTGCCCTCGGGCTGCAGGCGGTCACCGCCAGGCAGGGCAAGATCCTGCTCCGGCTGGAGATCCATCCCGGCAACCCGCAGGCCGCGGCCTGGCTCGCGCTGGTGGTCGACGGCGAAGCGCATCCACCGCTGTGCTGGATCCCGGACTCCAGCGATCCGACCCACCTGAATCTCCTCTTCGTCCGGTCTCCTGGATCCCCCCTGGTGTTGCGATTCGCACCACCGGGTGGGTCGCCAATCCTGGCCCGGGTCGACGTCCCGTGATGCTGGACGCCGATGCCACCCTGGCCGCCCTCGCGCCGTGGCGGGAGGTGGCGGGCGCGGCGGATGCCTACTTCCACCGCGTGCTGACCACGCATCCGGCGCTGATGCAGTGTGGGCCGGGCTGTCACGAGTGCTGCCAGGCCGGTCTCGGTGTGCTGACCTCCGAGGCGCTGGGGATCGTGCTCGCCCTCCAGCGCCTGGATCCCGACCTGCTCGACAGGCTCCAGGCCCGCGCGAGGACCGGTGACCTCACGCCCGGCCAGCCGACATGCTGCGACCTGCTGCGCGACGATGGGCTCTGCGCGGTGTACGATCTGCGGCCCGTGCTGTGCCGGACCCACGGCCTGCCGATCCTGCAGGACGGCGGCGTTGGCTGGTGCCGGCTGAACTTCCCCGATGGTCCACCCGACGGGGCGGTCCTGAATGGGGGCCTGCTGATGGCCCGTCTGACCGTGGCCGATGCCCTGGTCCGCGAGCGATCACCGCTCCCCTTGCCCGCGCCCTCCCGGGAGACTTCGCGCATCCCCGTGCGCCAGCTGTTGCTCGAGGGCGCCGCCGCCCTGCCCCGCCTGGACGGAGCCCCGCGCGGGTGATACCGTGACTCATACCATCGACGAACATGCGCACCTGTCCCCGCTGCAACACGAGCTACCCTGACGACGCCCGATTCTGTCCCGAGGACGGAGTCCAGCTCGTGGTCCCCGGCGACGGGAACGATCCCCACATCGGCAAGGTCCTGCTGCGGCAGTTCGAGATCCGCGAGATCTGCGGCAAGGGTTCGATGGGGACGGTGTATCGCGCGTGGCAGGAGAGCATGGAGCGCGACGTCGCGGTGAAGATCCTGCGTCGCGACCTGCTCCGGGACGAGAAGGTGGTGAAGCGCTTCCACCGCGAGGCCCGGGCCGCGGCCCGTCTGTCCCACGCCAACATCATCACGGTCTACCTGGTGGGCGACACCGACGACGGGCTGCCGTTCATCGTGATGGAGTATGTCACCGGCGTCAGCCTGGACCAGGCCTGCAATGAGGCTGGCCCGATGCCGGCGGTGCGCGCGATCCACATCGCGCAGCAGATCGCGGCCGCGCTGACGGAGGCCCACTCGCACCACATCGTCCACCGCGACCTGAAGCCGGAGAACATCCTGCTCTCCTCGCGCAAGAACAGCCCCGACCTGGTGAAGGTTCTCGACTTCGGCATCGCCAAGATCCTGTATGCCAACGACGAGCCCTTGACCCAGACCGGGGCGATCTTCGGTACGCCGCACTACGTGGCCCCCGAGCAGGCGTCCGGCTCCGACATCGATCATCGGTGCGACCTGTATGCCCTGGGGGTGATCCTGTTTCGCATGCTCACGGGACGGCTGCCGTTCGAGAGCGAATCCGGGATGGAGGTGCTGATCCAGCACCTGCGGGAGCAGCCTCCGCACCCGCGGGACCTGGTGCCCACCATTCCGCAGCCGCTGGAGGCGGTGGTGCTGCGCTGTCTGGAGAAGGACGTCGAGCGGCGGTTCCAGTCCGGCGAGGCGCTGAACGACGCGCTGGCTGGCGTCGTGGCGGGGCTGAGCGGCAGCACGCGGGAGCTGGGAAACAGCAAACCCGACCGGGCCTATCCGACGACCATCTCCGCGCCCGCGGCCCCCGGGCCCAACGACTCGGATCCCCGGTTCCACGTCCCCGGGGACCGCACGCTGGCGTCGCTCACACCGACGGAGAACGACATCGCCGATCCGCTCCAGGTCGAGCCTTCCTTGCCAGCGCGGCGGAACACCGAGCCCACCGAGGTGGTGGCGCCGCCCCGCGATCCGGTGGTCCTGGGATCCACCACGGTGGGGCTCGCGGCCGCGGTCACCGGCCGGCGATCGGTGCTGTTCCACCTCCTCGTGGGCCTCGCGGTGATCGGCGGCGGTTCGGCCGTCGGAGCCGCGGCCCACTGGGTGCGGCAACCGCCAGATCGCGCGATCGAATCTCCCCCCGAGCCTGACTTCAGCCAGCCGGTTGCGATCGTGCCCGACGGGCCCGCGGTCCAGGCCCCGACACCAGATGCCACGGTCACGCAGAGGGACAAGACCCCTGAGCGACCCCGGCGGCCTCGCCCCCCGCGGGGGAAGCGCCCCTCGACTCACGTCGACCGTGTCGATTCACACTCCCCGACACCGCTCCCGATTCCAAAGGTCGCACCGCAGCCCGATGCCAGTCCAGCCGAGCCAGAGCCCGAGATCAGGCCCACGGAGCCGGAGACCAAGCACCCGGGCAAGGACGACTTCTACGATCTGGTGGACTGACGTCTACTTGACGGTGATCCAGCAGGCCTTCTCGGCCCCGAGCTGGATGCAGTCATACTGCCCCGCCGCTGCCTGGTCACGGCAACCGTCGCTGACATCGGGTGCGTTGGGATCGCAGTTGGTGGCGAGGCAGAAGCTGACGAACTGGCCGGACCCCATGTAGAAGCAGGTGCTCTCCGACGGACACTGCCAGTACTTGGTCTGTGGATCCTGGTCGTCGAAGTACTTGCAGCCGACCACGGTGCAGTAGCCGCCCTGCAACAGGGTCTTCCCCGAGGCGTCCTTCTGCTCCAGCAGACAGTACTGGTAGGGGCCGCAGTCCTTGCTCTTGGTGCACGGATCCCCCACCCGGCCCTTGGTGCTGCCCCGGCTGAGGCAGATCCCGCTGGCCGCGAGGCACAGCGAATCAGGGTTGAGCGGATCCTTGTTGCCGCAGTCCGCATCCACCTTGCATGCCGGGAACAGACACACCTCGGTGTGGTCGTTGAACACGATGGAGGCCGGATGGCAGGTGACTCCCTTGTGCGTACAGGGGTTGGTGGTCATGGAGGGCGAGCAGCTCGGTAGGCAGAAGGTCTTGAGCTCCCCCTCGGCCACGGGCACTCGCGTGCACGCCGACCCCTTGGGGCAGGTGTCCTCCTTGACCGGGGTGGTGATGTTCTCCAGCGTGCAGCCCCCCAGGGCGCAGATGCCGCACCCCACGCCGCTCTGCAGGTCGCAGGCGGCGCCGCTCACGTCGAGGCAGGTCGCCTCCCCGGTGCAGCCCAGCCCTCCCTGGGCCGGGTTACAAGGCGCGCCGATGTTCGCCGTGCTGAAGCGGTCACCCGTCGAGATGTCGGGCGGAGATATCGCCTCCTGTTGCTGGTCCCCTGGCCCCACGTCGTCGTTTCCCCCGCGACCATCGCAGGCCGACAGCACGGCCAGACACAGCAACCATCGAGGGAGACGGGGAAGATTGAATCTGGTAGGCACCGCTGACACGACACGACTGGTGACCCGGGCGGTCACCCGCCCGGGTCGACCCGCTACGGGGTGGGCAGCGGGTTGCGGACGGTGGTGCCGGACTTGGTGTCGTCCAGGCAGAATCCGTTGGGGTCCTTCGCGTTCGTCGTGGCGTTGCCATCCAGGTTGCGGCACTTCATGTTGGTCGGGTTGCCCTGGTCGCCCACCGACGTGCAGTCGAGGGTGGAGGTGGTGCCGAAGGTGTCACAGGCCATGCCGGTGCCGAAGTCGCACACCGGACCGGTCGTGACGTTGACCGTACCCACGGCCAGGTTGTTCCACGCGCGGCACTCGTAGTCGCCCAGATAATCCGAGGCGTTGTTGCGGCAGGAGGTGGCGTCGGCCAGGGTGCACTTCTTCTGGCAGAAGCCGCCGCTGTACAGGTTGTTGCAGTCCGAGCCGGCGTCGCAGGCAAACTGCGTCAGCGTCGTGGCGAAGGAGCAGCCCTGGGTCGTGCAGTAGCCGTTACGGTAGTGGACGGTGCACAGCCCGCCGTCGCCGCAGGTGCCGTTCGCGCAGTTGTTGCTGCAGCACTCACTGTTGTCGGCGCAGGTCGCGCCCTTCTTCTTCAGGATCGCGCTGAAGTCGAGCTCGAACAGGCAGGTCTGGTTCTTCTCGCAATCCACATCGGCCTTGCAGGCGTCGCCGACCTTGGCGCCCGCCTTGAACAAGCCGGCGGGGGCCACGTCGCACTGCCCGCTGACGGTGTCGCACTGGCCCGGCTTGGCGCAGCGGCCCTCCTTGTAGGTGCAGTACTTGCTGCCCTCGAGGTCGGCGCAGACATAGTTCGCGTCGTTGCAGTCGGCGTCCTGGGTGCAGCCGTTGGTGTCGCCGCGGATGTCCAGCACCAGGCACTTCTGGCCGGTGGCGCAGTCGTTGGTCTTGGGGTTGCAGGCCACGCCGGTGTCGATGGGGCACCGGTCGTTGGTGGTGCAGCCCTTCTGGCTGCAGACGGCCTTGTCGAAGATACCCCAGGTCCCGCCCGAGCCGGGATCGCAGGTGAGCTTGCCGTCGCAGGTGTTGGTGCCGATCTTGGGGTCGCAGAACTTGAGGCAGAAGGCCTCGGAGCCCTTGCAGATCCCGGTGGCGACCTCACAGGTCCAGCTGGGGCCGTACACCGTGCAGTCCGCGGTGCTCTTGCACTGCGCGTTGATGGTGACCTCGAGCTCGCTGGAGCACTGGTGGTGCGCCAGGTCGGGGCAGGTGTCCTCGACCACCAGCTGCGTGCCCGGGTCGTCGGGGGTGCAGCTGCAGGTGCAGATACCCCAGCGGCTGCCGTCGGTCTCGGTGCCGAGGGACAGGCAGAGGTTGCTGTTGGTGTCGGTGGCGCCGCAGGGATTGTCCTCGCAGAAGCCGGAGGGCGCGCACTTGCCCGTCCCAACGCCAGTGCAGTCCGTGTCGGCCGCACACTTCTTGCTCGAGCAGTATTTGCCGAGGAAGGTCGCGTCGCACGTCACTGAAGGAGTCATCGTGTCCCCGCCAGCCTCAGGAACGGTGATGATGCTGTCAGGGCCCGTGTCAAACTGAACGTTCTCACCAGGTGGCTTGGAATCGGTGGTCCCGTTGTCGTCGCTGCAGGCTGCCAGCAACGCTGCCACTGCCAGAATCGACACAAAACTGAGTGCTAGCTTTCTCATGGTCCTTCTTGCCTCCGCCGTGTGTGTTGTGATCCTATGTGTGTTTCAAGATGATAGTCGCCCATGCGTCAAGCCCCGAGCGAATAACGCGATTTGATTGGACCGTCAAGGGAAAAAGAACCACAAGCGGGATCCTTGACTAACTATAATCACTAGTTACGTGCGGCCATCGGTTGCAAGAGCCACGCCACCGAACACACCACCCTGTTTCTCATGGGTTGATGGTGTCTCCGGCTGGACGACCCTGACACCTGCGCCATGGTTGCCCGAGACATTTCTGCCGTTTGGCATCTAACATCACGTTGTTTCCACATAGTGCGGGGTGGGCGCATGTGCCCATGCTATCCTCGGGCATGCGCCTGTCCCCGACCTATCTGGTGCTGCTGTTGTCGGCCCCCGCCATGGCCCAGCATCCGGGTCATCTGGGCAAGCCCCCACCCTCGACATCCGGCAAGCGGGTCAACCTCGGAGCCCTGCCCAAGTGGCCCCGGCGCTCCGACCCGACCCCCCTGCGCACGAGCCACTACCTCGACGTGACGGTGGAGCTCCGCGGCGGCACAATCCGCGTCGCGAAGCTGGCCAAGGGTCGGTTCAAGGGTGGCCCCGAGGTGATCCCGCGGTTTCGCGGTCGCTTCGAGCTGCGGGTTCACACCCACGGACTCCTGCTCGACATCGTCCGCTTCGACCTGCCGCTCACCGCGGCGGCCGAGGACCAGAACCCGCGGTTGCCCGGCGACACCCGCCTTGGTGACCGCCTCGGTCTCGGCCTGGCCACGGGTGTGACGGCTCGCAGCGTGGTGCGAATTCCCTTCGACGACCGATTCACCCACGCCGCGATCCACGACACGCTGACCCACAAGCTGGTGAAGATCGATCTGCGGCCGGTGCTCACGCCGGCGCCCCGGACGCGCGGTCCCGACGATCTGCGAACACGCTCCTTCGGCAAGGATCTGGACACCAGCGTCATCGAGGGCAAGCCAAAGCCCGGGGGGAAGGTCGTGAAGCCAGCCAAGCCGGTCAAGCCGGCCAAGCCGGCCAAGCCGGTCAAGTCGGCCAAGCCGGTCAAGTCGGTCAAGTCGGTCAAGTCGGTCAAGTAGAGGCAGGCCCCGATTCGTCAGGTCCCGTGTCAGAGGTCGGACCGGAGGCACACGTGGGGTCGCCCTGGTTGCTCACCTCCCCACGCACCCGGCGCCGCAGATAGAGGAACACCGCCTGGACCGCCGAGACCAGCGGCACCCCCAGAAGCGCCCCCATCGCGCCGTAGGTCCGCTCCCCGGCCACCACCGCGAAGATCACCACCACCGGGTGGATCTTCGCCGCCGTGCCCATGATCTTGGGGTTGAGCAGGTTGGCCTCCAGCAGGTGGACCCCGATGATCCAGCCCAGGATCAGCACCGCCTTGAGGATCTCCACCCCGCGCTCCCCCGACGCCAGGGCCACCACCATGATCGGGAGCGAGGAGAGGATCGAGCCGAAGATCGGGATCAGGCTCATCACCCCCGCGAGCAGCGCCAGCAGCAGCGAGTACTTGACCCCGATCACGGCCAGCCCGACCCAGGTCAACGCGGCGTTGATCATACAGATCACCAGCTGGCCCCGGATCGCGCCGGACAGCCCCTTGTCGATGAGGCAGATCACGTTGTCGAAGTCGGCGAAGTAGCGCGGCGGCACCAGGTTGCGGAACCAGCGCAAGATGCGCTCCGTGTCCAGCAACAGGAAGGCGCTGATCATCAGCACCAGGATGAAGGTCGTGATGGTGCTCAGCAGCAGCAGCAGCGCCTTCTGCCCCAGGCCCAGCACCTGCTGCAGCTGGGTCTCGGAGCGGGCAACAAAGTGGTTCAGGTAGCTGTTGATCGAGTCGGTGAGCCGCCCCGAGGAGGGTCGCTTCGGCGTCGTCGTCGGAACCCGGAGCACCCATCGCCCCTTGTCCGCCTCCACCAGCTCCAGCTCCAGGTGGGTCAGCTCCAGCTCCAGCTGGCCGTCCTGGCCCTGATGCAGCGTCACCCGGGGCGGTGGCGGCTGGGGCTGCTTCTCCACCGGCCGGGCCGGCTGCAGCTCGGAGCCGAAGTTGGCCTCGACCCAGGAGCCCACGGCCGGAATGTACCGCTGCCGCACCTTGTTCCAGAACGTCGGGGTCTCCTTCACGATGCGCTTGAAGTCGCCGCTGATGCGGGGGACGAACGATGTGGCGAACAGCGTCATCAACCCCAGCACGACGACATACACGAGGATGACCCACACGAAGCGCGGCAACCGACGGCCACGCAGGTCCAGCCGGCACAGAAACCGTAGCACCGGCGCCAGGACGTATGACACCAGTACGGCCAGCACGAAGGGCAGCGTCACCGCGCGGAAGATGATCAGGATCAGGATCACGAAGGCGAGGAAGCCCCACAGCCGGGCCGTCTGCCGCAGCCAGCCCCAGAACGTGCTCCCCGCCGCACGCCGTCGATCCAGCCTGGGGTACTCGGCGGAGACCGTGGACGCGGGCTCGCCCGCGCCTGCTCCAGGCGGGTCGGTGGAGGTCTCCTCGGGTGTCTCGGGGGTGTCGCTCACGCCGCGGCTCCAGTCTGCTGCGCGGCACCTTCGCCTGTTCTCCGACCCCACGCAACCCCCACCGAGCCCCACGCCCCACACCGCTCGCACCGCCAGAACAGCTCGGCCTGGGTCCGGGCGCAGGCGTCGCACCGGAAGCCCTGGTCCGCGCGTCGCAGCAGCTCCAGCAGCTCCTCGAACGCCTGCCGGATCTCGTCCGGGTCGCCCCGCTGCAGCACCAGTCGACCTGCCTCACGTCGGGCCGGCACCAGGCCCGGCGCGTCCGCCAGCAGCGTCTTGAGCGCGTTCAACGCGCGCTCCGGGTTGCGCCGCGCCTCGAACCGGGCGTGGGCCAGGCGCAGGTGTACGTTGTCCGGGTGCAGCTTCATCAGCTCGTCCAGCACCTGCTGCAACCGACCGAGCTTGCCCCGCTCGAACAGCACGTTCTCCAGCCGGGGAACGAAGAACGCGGCCAGGTTGGGCCGCAGGCGCAGGCAGCGCTCCCACACCCGGGCCCCTGCCGCCGGCTCGCCCCGTCGCAGCTGATAGGTCGCCAGCACGTGCAGCGCGTGCACCGAGCTGGACCGCGCGGCCAGCGCCCGCCGGAGCTGCTTGCGCGCCGCCGTCAGCTCCCCGGCCTGGACCAGGTCCGCCGCGTGCTGCGCCAGCAGGTGCGCCTGCAGCTCGGTCGTGTCCGTGCGGGAGAGCTTGCCCAGGCGCCGCCGGGCCGCCGCTGCACGCTCCCACTGGCCACCCTCCTCGTACAGCCGGGCCAGCTCGCGCAGCGTCTCCACCCGCTTCTTGTCCTGGGTCACGATCCACTCCAGGGCCTTCACGGCCCGGCGCGGAAAGCCGGCCGCCTCGAAGTCCAGCGCCAGCTGCTGGTGCACGCGCAACCGCGTCTTCTTGTCCACGTCCCGCCGCACGAGCACCGCCTGGTGCACCCGCACCGCGCGCTCGTGCTCGCCACGGATGCGGAACAGCGTCCCCAGCGCGAAGTAGGCCTCCACCGTCTTGGCGTTGTGCCGCAGAGCGCCGATGATCTCCTCGATCGCGCCGCTCTGATCCCCCTCCAGCAGCTCCACCAGCGATCGGGCATAGGACCGCCCCTCCTGCGCCGCGCGCTGCAGCGGCCGCCGATCGGGCGCGTAGTACCGCCCGAGCAGCGTGCCGATGATCAGCAGCAGCAGGCAGACCCCGAACACCAGCATCAGGTTCATCGGCCCCGCTCCTGGTCGGTCTCACGCAGCGCCGCCGCCAGCAGCGCGGCGTCCTCGTCCTCCTCCTGCACGCCGCCCCTGGCCTTGTCGTGCACCGGCACCTCGGGCAGATCCTCCAGCGGCGCCGGACGATCCACCGGCTGGTTGCGCAGCTCGGTGAGCTCACCCTCGAGGCTGTTGATGAAGCGCTTCTCGCGCCGCCGCTCCCAGGCCCGCCGGATCCACGAGGGCGCGAACAGCACCACGGAGATGATGAACCCCACCAGCATCGAGGCCACCATCACCAGCGCCAGCGGCGACTCGTACTCCACCGTGGGGAACGGGTGGTCCCAGTCGAACTGGGCGGTGGGGAAACGGACCACGACCCAGTCGGCGTTCTGCACCAGGAAGTAGCCCACCGTGGCGCCCAGCAGCACCAGCAGCGCCACCACCAGCAACACCAGCAGCGTGCGGATCGTGCGGCTCACCCGAGCTCCTGCTCCACCTGAGGCGCCAGGTCTCGCATCAGCGGATCCAGCCGATCCCAGGTGGACCACAGCCCCTCGCTCACCACCTTCACGCCCCCCACCACGGGCATGAAGTTGGTGTCCCCGTCCCACCGGGGCACGAGGTGATAGTGGCAGTGCTGGTCGATCCCCGCCCCCGCCGTCCGGCCGAGGTTCATCCCGAGGTTGATCCCGTGGGGGTGCACCGCCTCCCGCAGCGCGCTGGTGGTCCGCCGCAGCAACTCGGTCACCACGCGATAGTCGTCGGGGTCGAGCTCCGACGGATCCGACACGTGCCGCCGCGGGACCACCATCAGGTGTCCATTGTTGTAGGGGTAGCGGTTGAGGATGATCAGCGCGCGCGCGCCGCACGACAGGATCAGGTTGTCGCGGAAGCTCGCCTCGCCCTGCGCCGGCAGGTCGCAGAAGATGCAATCGGTGCGCATCCGCCCGCTGGAGCGCTCCTTGTCGGCCTCGTCAAGGATGTACGCCATACGCCAGGGAGCCCACAAACGGTCCATGGCTGACGATTATATGTCCGGTTGATGGGGGGTGCGAGTTTACCGTGGAGGGGGCGCCAGGCTGCCTGGCCGGGGGAAGCCGCTACTCGTCCTTGAGGTGCAGCTCGCCGAGCTTGTCCTTGAGCAGATCGCCCAGGGTGGAGCGGGCGCCACCGGCCTTGTAGCCCTGAATGTCGGCCACCTCGTCCTGGCGCGCCGCGGCCTTCATCGACAGCGCGATCTTCCGCTCGTCGGTGTCGAGGGTGATGATCTCTGCACGAACCGGGTCGCCCGGCGCGAGCAGACGGCGCGGGTCGTCCACCCGCTCGTCGGCCATCTCGGACACGTGGATCAGCCCCTCCACGCCCTTCTCCAGCTCGACGAAGGCGCCGAAGTCCAGCACCTTGATCACCTTGGTCTCGATGATCTTGCCCACCGGATAGTCGTAGGGGATGCGGTCCCAGGGATCCTCGATCAGCTGCTTGATGCCCAGGGAGATCTTCGGCTTCTCGCCCTCCATCTCGATGTTCAGGATCACCGCCTCGACCTCGTCGCCCTTCTGGAACATCTCGGACGGGTGCTTGATGCGCTGGGTCCAGGACAGGTCGGAGATGTGCACCAGACCGTCGATGCCCTCCTCGATCTCGACGAAGATGCCGAAGTCGGCGATGTTGCGCACGCGGCCCTTGACGATCGTCCCCAGCGGGTACTTCTCCGACAGGGTCTCGTACGGGTTGGGCTCCAACTGCTTCATCCCCAGGCTGATGCGGTTGTTCTTGGCGTCGATGTCCAGCACCACGGCTTCCACCTGGTCGCCGATGGCCAGCACCTTGGACGGGTGCTTGATGCGCCGGGTCCAGCTCATCTCGGAGACGTGGATCAGGCCCTCGATGCCCTCCTCCAGCTCGACGAAGGCGCCGTAGTCCTTGAGGCTCACCACCTTGCCGCCGACCTTGGCCGCCACGGGGTAGCGCTCCTCGGCGTAGGTCCAGGGGTCCTCGGTGATCTGCTTCAGGCCGAGGGAGACACGCTCGGTGTCGGCGTTGTACTTCAACACCTTGACCTTGACCTTGTCGCCCACCTGGAACATCTCCGAGGGGTGGTTCACCCGGCCCCACGACATGTCGGTGATGTGCAGCAGGCCGTCGATGCCGCCCAGGTCGATGAACGCGCCGTACTCGGTGAGGTTCTTCACCACACCCTCGACGACCGTGTCCTCCTTGAGCTTCTCCAGCGTCGAGGCCTTGAGCTCCGCGCGCTCCTTCTCCAGCAGCACGCGTCGGCTGAGCACGATGTTGCCGCGCTTCTTGTTGAACTTGATGACCTTGAACTTGAAGGTCTTGCTGATGAAGGAGTCCAGGTTGCGTACGGGTCGCAGATCCACCTGGGAGCCGGGGAGGAACGCCTTCACCCCGCCGCGGATCGTGACCGACAGGCCGCCCTTGACGCGCTGGGTGATGGTGCCCTCGATCAGCTCGTCCCGTTCGCAGGCCGCGCTGATCTCGTCCCACACCTTCAGCTTGTCGGCCTTCTCCTTGCTGAGGACGATCAGCCCCTCGTCGTCCTCCTTGCTCTCCAGCAGCACCTCGACATCATCGCCCTCCTTGACGTGAACCAGGCCATCGGTGCCGATGAACTCGTCGACGGGGATCTGCCCCTCGGACTTGAATCCGATGTCGACGATCACGTACTCCTTGGCCACGTGGATCACGCGCCCCCGGACGATGTCACCCTCCTTGAAGTCCTCATCCCGGATGCTTGCCTCGAATAGATCGGCGAAGCTCTCGACAGATCCGGTGCTGCTGTTGTTTGAAGTTTCGACCATGTGAACTACGAAGCTCCCTTCAGGTTTTGATTCTCCGAAGCTATCCTCAAAATATTGCAAGGTTTTGCCCCAAAGTTCGGGCAATCTACGTCCGGGCCGTTGCGTTGTCAAGGCCAGACGGCGTCTACGCGCGTCTACGCCTATCTGGAAGGCGGCGGCGGATTGACGTGGCCGAACTGCAGCGGCTCCGCCCCTGTCACCCGCACCCTCCGTCCGCTCCGCACCACTCTCCCCTGCGCCAGCAGCTGAAGCACCCAGGGGTAGGTCTGGTGCTCCTGCTGGAGGATCCGGGCAGCCAGCGTCTCCGCGGTGTCCGTGTCGAGCACCGGCACCACGGCCTGAGCGATGATCGGACCGGTGTCGGTGCCTCCGTCCACGAAGTGCACCGTGCATCCGCTGAAGCGCACGCCATGCTCCAGCGCCTGCCGCGGCCCATGGGTCCCGGGGAAGGCCGGCAGCAGCGCGGGGTGGATGTTCACCACATGGTCCGGAAACGCGTCGAGGAAGCGGGGCGTCAGGACGCGCATGAAACCGGCCAGCGCCACCCACTGCACCCCGTGTCCGCGAAGCACCTCGACGAGCTCGCTCTCGAACGCCTCGCGGGAGTCGAACTGCTTGTGGTTCACCACCGCCACCGGAACCCCCGCGTCGCGGGCGCGCTGGATCGCCGCCGCCCGGGGCCGGTTGCTCACCACCACCTTCAGCTCCACGTCGATCCGCCCCTGCACCACGGCGTCGAGGATGGCCTGCAGGTTCGTGCCGGAGCCCGAGACCAGCACGCCCAGCTGAAGCCTGGCGCTCATACGAACGCGACCTCTGGATCGCCCGCCTCCCGCGGCAACAGCTCCCCCACCACCCGGGCCTCCTCGTCGCCGAGCAGCGCCAGCGCCCGGTCCACCTGCTCCTCGGGCACCACCACCAGCAACCCCAGCCCCATGTTGAACGTGCGCCGCATCTCGGCGATCTCGACACCACCGCGATCCGCGATGAGCTGCATCACCGCGGGCACCTCCCAGCGGTGGAGGAACAGGCGGAAGCCCAGCTCCGCCGGCACGCAGCGCGGCGGGTTGTCCACCAGGCCGCCCCCGGTGATGTGCGCCATGGCGTGCACGTCGATGCCCGCGCCGAGCAGCCGCCGCACCGCCGGGGCGTAGATTCGCGTGGGCTCCAGCAGCTCCTCGCCCAGGGTGCGGCCCAGCTCCGGCACATGCCGCGTGAGCTGCGACGGATCCGACACCAGGACTCGTCGCACGAGGGAGTAGCCGTTGGAGTGCAGCCCGGACGAGGGGAGCCCCAGCACCGCGTCCCCGGCCCGCGCCCGCGATCCATCCACCAGCCGTTCGCGCGACACGGCGCCCACCGCAAAACCAGCCAGGTCGTACTCCCCGTCGGCGTACATCCCCGGCATCTCCGCCGTCTCGCCACCCAGCAGGGTGCAGCCCGACTGGCGGCAGCCCTCGACGATGCCGGCCAGCACGGCCTCGGCCTGGCCCAGCTCGAGCGCGCCGCAGGCGAAGTAATCGAGAAAGAACAGCGGATCGGCCCCCACGGTGAGGATGTCGTTGACGCTCATCGCCACCAGGTCGATGCCCACCGTGTCGTGCTTGTGCACGAGGAACGCGAGCTTGAGCTTGGTGCCCACGCCGTCGGTGGAGGAGACCAGCAACGGGTCCTTCAGGTTGGCGGGGAGCGCCGAGACCCCGGCGAAGCCCCCCACCCCGCTCACGATCTCCGGTCGATGCGTGCTCCGCGCCATGCGCCCGATACGCCGCGCCAGCTCGTTGCCGGCGTCGATGTTCACGCCCGCCTGCCTGTAGGTCGCTCCTGGCCGTGTCATGGTGCGGCGGACGTTAGCCTCAGCCGGCCGCGAGCGTCAAGGCGCCGGGGAATCAGCGGGAATGAGTGCATTCTGCGTCAGGGCGTTAGCGTACGCCCACACCGAAAGCCCACGAGGGGACTGCGGCTGCCAACATCGTAGTCGTCGCGTACGGCTGCGCGGAGGAACTGGGGGAAGCTTCGGGCGAAGCCGCCGCGCACCACGACGGGCCCGCCCCCGCCGGGAGCCGTGCCCCAGGGGTCCACGGCGGCCGCGGGGCCGAGATCCCACTCGAACCCGTCGTGGCAGTACTCCTCGACATTGCCAGCCATGTCGTGCAGGCCCCAGGCGTTCGGCTGCTTGCCAGCCACTGGATGGGGTCCATTGCCCGAGTTCTCCGTGTACCATGCGATGGCATCCGCATTCGGGTCCGCGCCCTTGCAGCTCCCGAGCAGGGGACCATTGTAGAGTGCGCTCGTTGATTCAGCGCGGTAGGCCCGCTCCCACTCGGCCTCGGTCGGGAGGCGATAGCCCGGGCAGCTGTAGATCATGCCCGCTGCATATCCGGGGGCAGCAGTACAGCGCAGCACGGAGTCGGACGTCTGGCAACTGTAGCACCGGGGCAAGCCCTTGCTCGTCGACAGGGCGTTGCAGCAGGCCTCAGCCTCATGCCTGGTCACGTTCGTGGCAGGGCAGCGGGGGTCGAGACACTGCGGGTCGGGCCAGTTTGGCTCTGGCGCAGGGGCATAGCCCATCACGGCCTCGAACTGCGCCCGGGTGATCTCGGTCTGCCCGATCTCGTACGCCCTCGTGAGCGTCACGGCGTGCTGGGTCTCCTTGTCCCCGAGCGGCTCGCGGCAGGGCTCGTCGACCGGCGACCCCATGACAAACGAGCCCGCCGGGATCACGCACCAGCCACCGGGGCACAACCCGCTCCCCGCCTCCCAAGCGTCCCTTCCTCCCTGGTCGTCGAGCACAGCCTCGCGCGAGTCGCAACCGACAGCCACGACCACGACCAGAAACAGAAAGCGACAGGGCCGATCATCCCGGCCAGGGTGGTGTGACCGTCTGCGAGTCATCATCTCTTCTGATCTTGCATCCCCGCTGTGCATCAATCTTCAAATTCATGCACCGACACCGAGCCAAAGCGTCACAACTACCCGATGGCTGCCGTCAATGCGGCTCTCGGCCAGTGGGCCTTGAATCACGGATTAGGACTGGAGGAAAGCCGAAGCGGGAAGCTCGGTGCAAATCGACGGACCATGCGACATGGTGGCCCCAAATGCATCCAAGATGATGCAGATTCAGGGGACCATGCGGCATGGTGGATCATCCCAACGACAGACCGGCTGCGGCTGGCTGTCAGCGCCCCGATCGACAGCCCCCGGCGATCGCCCGCAGTGACAGGCCGTCAGCAAGAGGACAGTCATCGTGGCCAAGGCACGAATCGATGGAGACCCAAGACCTGGCGAGATCAAGAGGACAGTGCGGCCCTTCTGTTGGATTGTGGACATGCGGCGAGCATCTTATCCTCCGGCCGACTCAACGTCACGGCGTCGCCACATCCCCGCTGCTCTGGTTGTCGTGGCCCGAACGGGGCCAGCCACTGCGCGCCAGACCGGCGCTCTGCGTCTGGACCGCGTAGACCACTGGCTTGCCGGGCACATCGTCGGTCATGGAACCGAAGATCAGCGTGCCGTCCGGCAGCAATACGGGTGTGCCAGAGGGGCCAGATAGCTCGATCAGGGCAGCGATGGAGCGGTCACGCACCGAGAACGCGAGCAGCCGATCGGGGAAGACGGTCTCGGCCTTCGCCGCATGGCGCAACGAGATGTACAGCGTGCCGTCAGCGCCCAGCGGTCCGAGCATCTCGACTTGGACCTGTTCGCCAGCCACCAGCGACAGATCGTAGGCCACCTTCCCCTCCCGGGTAAGGCTGGCCAGGGTGTGCATGTAGTGCTCCGTCTTGTTGTGATGGTGCGCAGCCAGGATCTGGCCGTCGGGTGTCACGACACCCGGGAAGACGGCATGCTCGTCCGCCAGTTGCTGCGTCCAGAGCAGCGCCCCGTCGCTGATCCGAATTCCCATCGTCCGAAGGGAGACGATCACCAGGGCCAGGTCGCGGTCCACCACGAGTGTGCCGAGGCTGCCGGGGTTCTGCGACAGATCCGCCGCCCAGCGCTCCTTGCCGCTATTCGCTTCGAGCGCCACGACCCGCGGCGGCCAGCGTAGCGGCACCAGCAGCAGGTCCCCGGCCAGGACCGGATTGGCCATCCCGTCGCCGGGCCGGCTGGGCATGACCTGCTCCCAGAGCCTCTTGCCCGATCCACCCTCGAACGCCTCCACCTTGTTGCCCGCCACATACATCACACCCGCGGCCGAAATCACCGGGCGCGCGGCCACGCGCCAGTTGATGTCCAGCGGAGAATAGGGGCCGGACATCACCACAGACCATCGCTTGTGACCCTCAGTGTCGTAGCTGCGAATGTCTCCGTTGTCCATCACCACATACAGGTTCCCCGATGGCCCCACGACCGGCGGGCAGTAGCGAAAGCCCTCCTGGTACTCGGCAAGCGGGATATCGCTGGGCACGGTCCACAGCAGCTTCCCGTCGCTGCCGCGCAGGGCATACAGCGCCCATGGGGTGGCCAGAATGACCTGGCCCTTCCGGTCCGCGACGACGGGTCCGGGGGCGTCGTGGCTGTTCGGAACCTGCCACGTCCACTTCAACGTCCCGGCCTTGACCGGCAGCCGGCAGGTCTGTGGATCATCCCAACGACACGTGGGCCGCACCTGGCTGTCAGCGCCCAGATCGACAGCCCCCGGCGATCGCCCGCAGTGACAGGCCGTCAGCAAAAGCACACTCATCGTGGCGGAGACACGAGTCGATGGAGACCCAAGACCCGGCGAGATCAAGAGACCAGTGCGGCCCTTCTGTTGGATTGTGGACATGCGGCGAGCATCTTATCCTCCGGCCGACTCAACGTCACGGCGTCGCCACATCCCCGCTGCTCTGGTTGTCGTGGCCCGAACGGGGCCAGCCGCCGCGCGCCAGACCGGCGCTCTGCGTCTGGACCGCGTAGACCCACGGCTCACCGGTCGTGCCGTTCTCATAGCTTGTGGTTCCGAAGACCAAGGTCCCGTCTGGGAGCAGGACGGAGGTGTTCGTTGTGGGTGGAGGGACATTGGCCACTGTGGTGCTGGAACGATCGTGGACCGAGAACGCCACCAGCCGATTGGGATACACCGACTCCGGCTTGACCGCGTGACGCAACCACACATACAGGCTCCCATCAGCCCCCAGAGGTCCGAACCTGTCAAAGAGGAGATCTCGCGCCAGAACAGCAACGTCGAACGCCGTCTTCCCGTCACGCGTGAGACTCACCACGCTGCTTGTGTAGGGTTGCTCCTTGGTCGCGATATGGGCGTGCATTGCGAGTATCCTGCCATCGGGCGCAACCATTGGTCGAATGATAGCATCCTCGTCGCTCGTGTACCGAGTCCAGAGCTTGGACCCGTCGGTGACCCGTATTCCCACCGTTCTGAACATCACATTGACAACAGCCAGATCACGATCCACCGCCAACTCGTCGAGTGTGAATGGATACTGCGACAGGTCAGTCGCCCAGCGCTCCTTCCCGGTGTCCACAGCGAGCGCCACGAGTCGCGGCGGCCAGCGCAGGGGAACCAGCAGCAGATCCCCAACCAGAACCGGATCGGCCAGCCCGTCGCTCGGTCGACTGGGCATAACGTGTTCCCACAGCTTCTTGCCTGATGCGCTGTCAAACGCCTGCACCTTGCTGTTGCAGGCGGCCACATACAGCACGCCTTTCGTCGAGATCACCGGACGCGCGGCCATACGCCAGAACATGTCCATAGGCGAATACGGACCCGACAGCGCAGTCTCCCACCGCTTCTTTCCGTCGGGGTCGTAGCTCCGAACCGCCCCATCATCCATCACCAGGAACAGGTTCCCCGATGGGCCCACGACCGGCGCACTGTAGCGATACCCCTCGCGATACTCGCTGAGCGGGATGTCGCTGGGCAGGCTCCAGAGCACCTTCCCGTCATTGCCGGCCAAGGCATACAGCACACGCGGCGTGGCCATGAACAC
>Ga0210044_10001640_pt1 | contig 34268 bp, 19 predicted proteins | sample CryGey13umfilter_2_FD_183959 | JGI IMG/M metagenome (GOLD analysis project Ga0210044, IMG submission 183959) | Groundwater microbial communities from aquifer in Utah, USA - Crystal Geyser 4/9/14 3 um filter (SPAdes) (version 2) | ecosystem: Environmental > Aquatic > Deep subsurface >...
CGCGGGGCGTCCTGACGTCAACTGCGTCCCCAACGCTGAGCGCAACAGCCTCTCGCGCGGCGCGCAAAATCTGTCCCTCAGAGAGCAGGAAGCCAGAGGAGAGGCGCTCGAGGGCGGCGGTGTCGAGTTGGTCGCCGAGGGCCTCTTGCCAGGCCACGGCACGCTCGGCTTTGGACGGGGAGCCCAGTCGTACGACGTGCTCTGGAGCGACTCCCATCGCGGCGACGTCGTCGCTGTCGGCCGAGGCGACTACCCAGACCAGGGCGATGGGCTGGCTGGCGAAGGCGTCGACCACCGCATCCTGTACCGCGCGCCTCTGTTCACCGAGCGCATCGGCCCCAGTGACGGCCACCAGGGCTCCCGTGAGCACGGCGAGGGTTCGGACGTCGGCGATGCTCGCCTCGAGGGCGCCTCGGCGAGCGCAACGTTCCAACGGCAGAAGCAGAAGGCCAGCGTCGGGGGCGATGGCGCGCGCCAACTGTCCGGCCACGGCCAAGCGCCCCGACCCTGGAGGTCCCGTAACGACGGCGCGCGCTGGACTCGACGACGCCAAGAGGCGCAGCGCGGGCGCCAAGTGCTGCCGAAGGCGTGCGGGAGGTGCGTCGGCGACTAGACCCAGAACCCACTTATGTTTCAGCGGGGCGCCGCAGAGCCAGTCCAGGGCGTACTCGGTGACGAACACGTCCTGTTCGGAACGAAGGTGTCCATCGGCGACGTGCTGCAGTACACCGCCGCGCGACAGGGGCCCTCTTCCCAGGAGCAGGAGCGTGGTCGCGCTCTGGGGCGAGTCGAAAGTCGAGGCGATCACAGACTCGTCGAGGAGTGCCAGTGCGACGAGGCCGATGGGCACTCCCTGTCGGCTGGTTTCTGCCCAGGAGACGCGCAAGACTCGGTCCAGGAGCGGCGAGAGCGTCGCTCCGACGAGCAAGGCGAGCGCCGCGACCTCAGGTTCGGTCAGGTGTAGCCGACGCGTGAGGTCATGCCAGCGCTGGGCGAGCAGGTCGCCAGCACCTAAGCAGGCCTCCAACTCCGAGAAGAACACGGCACAGTGCTTGCTGGGGGGGCGAGCCGGACACCTCACGGCCTAGTATGGGAGGCTGGGTCAGTGAGGGCATGAACCCCAAGCTCGCGCCGCGGGCCAGCCAGTGCGTGGTGATGCCCTCGGCAAAATGAACGATGTGGGGGAGGAGACTGGGAGGCATGAAGGACTCAAGAGCAAGAGCATGGGGGAGGAGAGCAGGCGAGCAGGATGCGATCAGCACGTCCGAAACGCTCGCCGGTTATTAAAAGCCGACCGAGGCGGACAAGGTATAGCGAGCCGTCGACCGTAGCCGGAGCCGAGGCTGGCGTCAACCGGAAGTGACGCCAGCTCCGGCGATCGCCATGATGCGAGGGGTGGCGGCCTGTAGTCGAGGTTCACCTCTCCGCTCAGGCAGCGTGAGACTTCGCCAAGTGCTCGCGATCGGGCGTAGGCACGTCAGCAGTCTCGCTTCGAGACTGCTCGGTGCCGAGTAGCGCGCGAAATCCCGATCGACCGCCAGCAAAGAAATCAGAAGTAGACGAGTCGCAGCGAGGAGGCCGGGACTGGCTCGCCAACCCGCGAGGACTCGCCGGCCCTCCCCGACGGTCACGATAATGGGAGCGAGGAGGAGGACGACTGAGTTTGTTGGGGCTCGGGAGAGGGGGGCTTGGGAGCTGGGGCGGCGAGGTCGTGGTCGCGTGCCCCAAGGTCTGGTGGTTGGGTCGTTCGAGCGCTGGCGACGGGGCCCAGCCGAAGAACGCCCGCCCCCTCGCGCCCGAGCCTTCCCAGCCGAAACTTCAGTCCGACGGCCTCTTGACGTCCGCCTCGTTGTCAGAGAGTTTTCCCGTCTCGAAACCCTTCCATGACGGCTCGCCTCACGCCACCCACTTCTTGGCTCTGCACTGGCGCAACGGTCGACTCGAGTTCCGGAAGGCGCGCCAATCACCTCCCCGAACTGCCCATAACTGGCTCCGCCGCGCCAATAGCCGGCTCTGCATCGCGAATCTATTCGTCCGCATCGCGAATCTCTTGTTCCGCATCGCGAATCTCTTCTTCCTCATCGTCAGGCTATTGAGCCGCATCGATGCGGAGGCACTCACCCTCGAGGAGGAGGAGGAGGAACTCATGAAGACCAAGGAAATGCTCCGTTGGGAAGAGCGACTCAAGACGACGTCGCCCATGTCGACCGAGAAACTCAACAGACCGATCGCGGTGGTGTTTCTCGAAGCCGAGAATCGGAAACAATTCGTACAGACTTACTGGGAGCCGTCGGCCGATGAGTCGCTCCCAGGTCTCGTCTCCGCATCATCATTGCTGGATTTGAGCGTGGCAGAGGAGCTGGGCTCGCTCCTCATCCTCGGCCGTGAGGCGCACTCTGGCGGGCTCTTTATGACAGAGAGCAATGCCGCGGAGCGCGCCAAGCTCATGAGCGCGGCTCGGTGGTGCTGTTCGAGCTCGGCGCCGGGTGCGAGGTCGTCCTCGACGACGGCGTGACCGAGCCGGCCGACGACGCTTTCGCCGCGGCTGAGGCCGGGCCGCGACCGACGCGTCGGTCGCCACCTTCATCCAATCCCTGCTCGACCTCGCCACCATCGCCGAGTCGCTCGAGGACCGGCTCGCGAGGCTGCCCAGCTTCGATCTCGCCTGGATCGCAGAGGGCCGCCAGATCGCCGGATCGCTCAACGCTCTCGGCGCTCCCATGCTCGGTCGAGCCGCCTCGCCTCAAATCGATCTGCGCAACCGCGTGATGACCCTCATCAACGAGCGCTGCCAGCAGATCGACAAGGTCTCGCACTACGTCTTCCGTCACCACCCCGAGGTGCTTCGCCAGCTGCAATCGGCCTACATTCGGCGCAAGAGCTTGGCGGCGCGTCGACGCAAGTTGGCGGAGAATCCTGCCTGATTCGCTGGTTTGTTTCGCGCCTTGGAGACGCCCGCGGACCTCAAGAAACCAGAAAGTAAAAGGGGGTCCCGGGGACACAGTCCCCCGGCTCCGGGGGACAAAGTCCCGCGGCCTGGAGTTTGTACAGAGCTTTCTCCTAGGCTTCGGATGATCTCTTGGGACCAGGCTCACCACAGAGACCACAGAGATCACAGAGCGGAGGTTGCTGGGGCGACTATTAAGATTTCGTGTTGATTTCGTCTGCACTCCTCATCGCTCGCTCTCTGTGGTCTCTGTGCTCTCTGTGGTGAGCATGTCGCTCACACTACTCGCAACCCTCTGATTTTAAGCAACCTCAACCATCCTGGCTGAACTCCCTCCCTTACTCAATCGCCTCTATTCTTGCGCCAATGGGGGCAGGGGGAGGGGGCCAAGAACGACAAAGTCCCCCGGGTCAGGTCAGAGCCCTGACCTCCCCAAAGGGAGTGACACCCACAGAAAATCAGGGGTAGACGAGTCGCCTCCGCTTGCTCTACGCTCGCCTCAGTGGAGGGAGCGAAATATGGACATGGACCTCACAAGCCCGCAACAGCTCGAAGACAACTATACCGGCGCGAACATCGCCGTCTTGAAGGGCCTCGAGCCGGTCCGGCTGCGGCCTGGGATGTACATCGGCGGCACGGGCAAGGACGGGCTGCACCATCTCCTCTGGGAGATCGTCGACAACTCCGTCGACGAGGCCATGACGGGCTACGGCAGCCGCATCAAGGTGACCTTGCACGCCGATGGCAGCTCGGTGACCGTGGTCGACGACGGACGCGGTGTTCCTGTGGACATCCACCCGGTAGAGGGCATCTCTACCCTCGAGGTCATCTACACCTACCTCCACAGCGGCGGGAAGTTCAACGGCGGCAGCTACAAGACCAGCGGCGGGTTGCATGGGGTGGGGGCGAGCGTCGTCAACGCGCTCTCCAGCGAGCTCACCGTCACCGTCAAGAAAGGTGGATTCCGCTACGAGCAGAGCTTCGTGCGCGGTCGCCCCAAGGCCGACATCGTGCAGCTCGGACCGGCTCGCGGCACGGGCACGACCGTGTTCTTCAGGCCCGACGACGAGATTTTTGACGACACCCAGTTCGAGCCGGAGCTCATCGCCGATCGCTTGGAAGCCAAGGCCTACCTCATCAAGGGGCTGCAGCTCCAATTCGTTGACGAGACGACTGGAGCCACGCACGACTTCAAGTTCGATGGCGGCATCGTCGACATGCTCACGGCCATGCTCGAGGGCGACGAGAAGGCTTCCGCGGTTCACGATGAGGTGTTCAAGATGGAGGCGGAGGACCTCCAGAACGGCTCGGAGGTGCAGGTGGCGCTGACTTGGACCGACTCCCCCAGAGAACGCCTCCGCTCGTTCGTCAACGCCATCCCCACCCTCGACGGCGGGACTCATGAGCTCGGGGTGCGGGAAGGCCTCGTCAAATCGACCCGGAACTACCTCGACACCCACAACCTCATCCCCAAAAAGATGGAGATCCAGGCCGAGGACATCCGCGAAGGGATCGTGGCGGTGGTCAGCCTTTTCATTCGCGACCCGCAGTTCCAGGGGCAGACCAAGGACAGGCTCAACAACCCAGAGATCAAGTCTTGGCTGACGTCAGTGATGCGCAACGAGCTCGAGCGGCACCTCAATCAACATCCGACCTTTGGACAAGCCATCGCGCTGCGGGTGATCCAGGCGGCGAAAGCGCGCCAGGCCTCACGCTCGGCGGCGACGAAGGCGCGGCGCTCGCGCACGGTCAGCCATCGCCTCAATTTGCCAGGGAAGCTGGCCGATTGCTCCTCGACGAACCCAGAGGTCAGCGAGCTCTTCATCGTCGAGGGCGACTCCGCAGGGGGCTCCGCCAAGCAGGGACGTGACCGGCACACGCAGGCGATCCTGCCGTTGCGGGGCAAGGTGCTCAACTCCGAGCAAGCAACCGACTCCAAGGTCTCCTCGAACAAGGAGCTCTCCAACATCGTTCAGGCGCTGGGGTGCGGGGTGGGCGAGCAGCTCGACCCCTCTCGGCTGCGCTACCACAAGATCATCCTGCTGATGGATGCCGACAGCGACGGCCACCACATCTCGACGTTGCTGTTGACCTTCTTCTATCGGCACATGCGCGCGCTGATCGACCAAGGCTACGTCTTTCTCGCGCAACCCCCCCTGTACCGGGTGGACGTGGGGAAGAGGACGTACTGGGCGGCCGACGACGCGCACAAGAACGCCATCCTGCGCAAGAACAGCCGCTACGCGAAGAGCGCGCGCATCACGCGCTTCAAGGGCTTGGGCGAGATGATGGCGAAGGAGCTCTACGAGACGACGTTGGATCCCAAGAGCCGGCAGCTGCTCAAGGTGGTGATCCCCGAGGCGGACCGGGATTTGACCGAGCACATCGTGAGCGAGCTGATGGGCAAGGACGCCGAGTCCCGGTATCAGTTTATTATGAACAACGCCGAGCAGGTCGAGGAGCTCGACCTCTAAGCGCTTCTTGAGGCAGGGCTGAAGCCCTGACCCGCCGGGGGACGAATGTCCCCCGGACCCCCTTTTTGATTTCTTCTTTCTTGGGGAGAGGTCTCGTCTAGGGTCTCACGCAAGGCGGGACACATTGTTGGCTGCCTGTGGTGAGCTGCTGGCATTCATGGCTCTGGCAGTGACTGTCTCGTTTGCAGAACTCGCCCTCCTTGCGGACGGCAGAGAGGCATTTCTGGTCCTGGTTGCAGAAGAGCTCGCACTCGCTGTCAGAGCGGCAGGTCGAGCCCTCGGGCCGTTTGGATTCGCAGCTCAGGTTGTCGTTGCAGAAGCCCAAAAGACAGTTCTCGTCCTCGACGCAGCCCGAGCCTGAGGGGAGTTGGGGACCGCAGATGAAGCTGCCATCGTTGGGGACGCAGACGTTGGGCCAGGCGCAGGTGTCGGCCGTGGGGTTGCAAGGGGTGCCGGCGGGCAGCCCATGGCGTTCAGCGAGACACTGACCGGCCCCATTGGGTCCCAACACGCAGGCCAAATTGTCCCTGCATTGGTTGTCGGCGGTGCAGCTCTGTTGCGTGCCGAACTTGGCTTGGCAATACCCCGCGGCCTGGGCCAAGTTGCAGAACGAGTTGAGCAGACACTCCTCGTCGTAGCTGCACGCTTGGGTATCTGGATGGCGAGGGGTGCAGCGGTAGACCCAAGTTCCATTTTCGGCCGCCCCTTTGCAGTAGAGTTGCGGCTCGCATTGAGAGGAACTGCCGTTGCAAATTTGCCCGTCTTTCTTGAGCAAGACGCAGGAATTGGTGTTCCAGTCGCAGGTCTGTCCAGCGGGGCAGTACGGGCACCGAGCCTCGCAGAGGCCACCGCAAGCGCTGCAGCCACCTCCCGACACACACTCATCGTCTGCGTAGCAGATTTGCCCCAAGGGGGTCGTCCCTTGAAAAACGAGGTCACAGCTCTGCGACTGGAGATCCCCGTCATTGTCGCACCCCATAGTGCATACGGTGCGCATGCATTGTGCGGCGTTCGTCGTCGAGTACTGGATGGTGCCGCTGGCAACGGCTTGCCGGGTTGCCTCATCGAAGAAGCCGGGGAAATGAGCAATGCACGCCTCCAGCGTCAGCTCTGGAGCGCCGAACCCCAACGGCAGAGTAGAGCCACAGCGTGCCCAGAATTCGCACATCAACGCAGGGTAGACGTCCATGAGCTCGTCGAAGGCGAGGTCTTGGACATTGGCATCGCAGAAGGGGACTGGCGGGACGTCCGGCTCCAGGTCGATGACATCGGTTGAATCTGGCTCATTGGTGTCACGTGCCGTCAGGTCTTCGGTCCCGTCGTCCTTCGTGTCCAGTGGGGTCAAGTCCCCTTGGTCTGAGGGCGTGTCTAGCACGTCTCCTGGGGCGGTCGTGGCGTCGCCAGCCGTCTGGTCTTCGGGTTTTGCGTCCGCAATGACGTCGGTAGCGGCGTCCTGTTTGAGCTCGCCGACACAGCCCGACAGCCAACCAGAGACCACGACGAACGACAGCACAGTCAGAAGTTTTCCAGTGTTCGATTTCAACAGCATCGGCTGAGCCTCACTTCAAGGGGATAGACTGCGGGTGACGGCAGCCAACGTTCAGGTCACCACCAAGGTTGCATGGAAGGGATAGTAGTGGCGCTCTTGCTCAGAGTAAACGCTCAATCCTTCAGTGTGCTGTGACGGCCAAGGTGCGCTGTGCGCACCTTGGCCGTCTGAGCAAATTTCTTACTGGCCGTTGACCGCTAGACAAGTAAGTCCACGTGGCCAGCCGCTGAGAGAGAACAAATATCTGTGAAGACCACGTGAAATGGCCCGAGCGATCATGGATAGGTGTTCGCCTTCAGGCTCGGGCCGGCGTTGCCGCTCGAGGTCCCGCCGGCTCCTGCGGCGCCGAGCCCCGCGTAGTTGGGGTTGGTGAGGGTGGGATTGGAGCCGTTGCCTTTGTAGACGCCGATGAGGGGGCCGCCCGCGCCACCGCCGCCGTGGCCGCCCCGTCCGCCCGCGCCGCCATCGCCGCCGCGTCCGCCGTTGGAGCCGTCGTCTTGTTCAGCGCCGCCGCCATAGGCGTTGCCTGCGTTCGCCCAATTCCCGCCCCATCCACCTGCACCGCCCAGCCCACCAGACTCAGCCGTCCCACCCGAGCCTCCACTTCCGCTGTTGCCGCTTGTGAAAGTGCAGTTAGTGATTGTGACGTCAGAGCCCCAAAGGTAGACGACAATCACGGCCCCCGCTGAGGTGCCTTTGAGACCTGGTCGCCCTCCACATCCACCGGCGCCGCCGCCGCCGCCGCCGCCGCCGTATGACATACAGTCGGAGTCGCCGCCGCCGCCGCCGCCGCCGCCGCCGCCGCCGCCTGCTGCTGAACCGTCAAGCCCATCCCCGCCATCCGTCGAGGTGTAACCCGACGAGCCAAAACCAAACGCACCGGCGGCGCCGTTCGTGCCGTTATTGCCGCCGGTTCCGTTGGAACCTCGGTGGACTAGATTTGGGTTCCAATCGCCCTTACCCCACGGGGTTCCGGTTCCTGCGCCACCGCCAGCGCCGGTCCCGGCCGTGCCATCGGCGCCAGTACCCCTTGCTTTGTTCGGGAGCCCGCCGGTGCCCCCGTTGCAGCCTGAGCACGACAAGTTTGTTCCCGCCGTGCCGGCTGCTGGCTGTCCGTTCGCATCGCAAAAATAGGACGATGAGTCTTCTTTCCCTGGCCCTCCAGAGCCCCCATTGCCCCCGTCCCCAGCGCGTCCCGAGTAGCTACTGCCCGAGGTCCCGTTGCCGGAAGCGCCCGCGTGGATGAACACATAGTTCAGCGTGAGGCCGTCGGAGTTGGTCGCCATCAACCCGTAGGTCGACGCGCCAGTCCCGGTGTTATTGGCGCCACTGATGCGAACGCGGTCAATAGTCGTGGCGGTCGAGAGGTTGTTGGCCGTGGCGGCAGTTCCACTGTTGACGTTGATTTGGACGATGTTGGAGTTGGAGCGCTCCGCCCAGTTCGCCGAGTTGTAGCCGCCGAACACCGAGACATCGTTGACGAAGGTCAGCGTGCTGTTGGTCGCGTAGGTGCCGGCGCCGATGTAGACGTCTTTGTTGGGGTTGGCCGCCAGCGCGGCGTCGATGCCGCCCTGCAGCGTCGCCTTGGGTTGCGCCTTGGTGCCCGGCCAGCCGTCAGAGCCCCCCGTCGCGACGAAGATCGCGTCGGTCACGACGCCGTCGATGCCGTCGCAGTTGGCGTCGACGAAGGAGTCGTCGGGCACATCGACGTCTGACGTCCATTGACAGAAGTACTCACACCCGTCCGCCAGATTGAGGTTGAGGTCATGGTAGTCCGTGTCACACGTCGTGAAGTTGCAGGTCTTGCCCGAGCAGGTCTCCGTGGCGTGAGCGTAGTCGCAGATGGCGCCGCAAGCGCCGCAGTTGTTCATGTCGATGTCGATGTTCTTCTCGCAGCCGTTCACGCCGACGTCGTCGCAGTTCTCGAAGCCCAGGACGCAGGTGCCGAGGTTACACGCGCCCCCGGCCCCGCAGCTCTCCGCGGCGTTGGCGAGGTCGCAGAGCCGGTTGCAGGCACCGCAGTGTTGCAGGCTCATGAGGTCGCCTTCACAGCCGTTTGCCGCGTCCCCGTCGCAGTTGTCCCACAAGGGCAGGTCGCACTGTTCGATGCTGCAGTTGCCCAGGAAGCAGGTCTCCGAAGCGTGGTCCAACGCGCAGGCCGCGTTGCAGGCGCCACAGGAGGAGAGGCTCGAGCTGACGTCGGTCTCGCAGCCATTCGCGTCGTTCCCATCGCAGCTGTCCCAGCCGATGTCACACTGGTCCAAGAAGCAGAGCCCACCCGCGCAGAGTGTCGACGAATTGGCGTAGGCGCAGGTCGCACCGCAGGCGCCGCAGTTCGCGATGCTCGAGAAGATGTTCGAGTCGCAACCAGTGGAGGCCGCGCCGTCACAGTTGGCATAGCCGCCATCGCAGAGCCCAAGCTCGCAGGTCCCGTTGACACAGGCCTCGCCAGCGTTGGGCAACGCGCAGGCCGCCCCACAGCCGCCACAGTGCAGCATGTCGGTCAATAAATTGGTCTCGCAGCCGTTCGTGGTGTCGGCATCGCAGTCGGCGAAGTCTGCGTCGCAAGCGCCCATGCTGCACACCGCGTTCGAGCAGGTCGCTCCAGCGTTCGCGAACGCACAGACGTGACCGCACCCGCCACAGTGGTCGAGCCCAGAGGTGATGTCGGCTTCGCAGCCGTTGGCGGCGTTGCCGTCGCAATCGCCCAGACCCTCTTGGCAGCCCGTGAACTCTCCGGTCATTGGGACGATGAAGATCTCGTGGGCCGCGCCGCCGGTGTCGACGTTGACGTGGATCGCGGAGGCGTTCAGCAGACCGACGTTCGAACCGGCCGTGATCACCGCCTCGAAATAGAGCACCTGTCCCGGATCCCGCGAGGCGGGCAGGGACTGCGGGATGCGCAGCTTGTTCGCGGGATCCCCTGGATCAACCTCGTAGCGCACGGCCTGGATGGCCAGCTCTGGCATGGTGACATCCGGCGTCGCGGAGAGAATCTCGATGGGATTGAGGGTCCCGTTGGTGAGGCTGAAGAGCCGAGTCTCGACCGCGGCCGAGGCGATGGGGCCATACAACAACACGCCATCCGCGGCGCAGGAGCCGTCGGGTCCGCCTTCGTTCAAGACGCAGACCTCGACCTCTCCCACGACGACGTCCGGTGTGTCGGTGAGGTCGTTTTGATGGGTGTCGACCGGGGTGTCCGAGAGCGTCGTCGTGTCTCCACCAGTGTCATCGACACCGTCTTGGCCAACGTCGGGTTTGTCCACACCCGAGGACGCCTCGGCGCAGGCGGCCAACGCCAGAGCCAACAGCGAGCAGAGCGCCAGTCGCTTGAAGGGGGCCAATCGAATGGTCATAAAAGACTCCAGTATACAGGCGGTCTGAGGACCAAGGATGCGGTCTGAGCACCAGGGACGGATGGGAGCAGCGGCAGTCTCAACTCGCGACGAATCAACAACGAGATGGGGGAGGGCCGTCTCGATGGCAAAGGATCACACCCCCTCATGGGCAGGCAGCAGCAAAACCTCGAACACAACCTCCCTGTTGTCGAAACGTTAGGATAACCAAAGTCGCGCTTGGTGCAAATCCTCTCGCCGTTTCTGCACGAGACACGAACTCCCACTCAACAGAGCGGAGGAACTCGGAGCCAGAGATGGCTTCAGAGTCGTGCAAACCAAAGGGTTGTGCGCAGGATGCGCGCAACAACTTGACCCTCGCAGCCCTGCGTTGTACAGCTTGAACGACCCGTTCCAGCGCAGGAGCCGGTTTGGTCCCGTTTGTCACCGTCGACGAGCGGAAGCGAACTGGCCGTTTGGGGAGACGCCGCGAACAGCGCGGGGATGCCCAAGAATCGTGGGCAGAACGTCCACGGGTTGCAGAGAGCCGATGCGGCGACCCAGAAATTTCGGCGAGTACGAACTGCTGAGGCGAGTGGCATCGGGCGGAATGGCGGAGGTCTACCTCGCCAAAGCAGCAGGCGTCGCGGGCTTCGAAAAACATCTCGCCATCAAGATGATCCGCGAGAACCTCTCGGATGACGTCGAGTTCATCGAGATGCTGGTCAACGAAGCCAAGTTGGCCGTCCGCCTCAACCACAACAACATCGTCCAAGTCTTCGACCTGGGGAAGATCGACCGCCGCTACTTCATCGCCATGGAGTACATCAACGGCCGCGATCTCCACGCCCTGCTCGTCAAGACCGCCAAGCAAGACGTCTACGTTCCTTTCGAGGTCGCCGCGTACATCGTGCGTGAGACCTGTGCTGGGATGCACTACGCGCACAACCGCAATGATGAGCACGGCCGCCCACTCAGCATCGTCCACCGCGACATCAGCCCGCAGAATATTCTGCTGGGGTTCGCCGGCGAGGTGAAGCTCGTCGACTTTGGCATCGCCAAGGCGAACATCCAACGCAATGAGACCCAGGTTGGCATCCTCAAGGGGAAGTTCTGCTACATGAGCCCGGAGCAGGCATGGGGCGATAAGCTGGACAACCGCTCGGATGTCTACGCTTTGGGCGTCGTGCTCTACGAGATGCTCACCGGGCAGATGCTGCACCAGGAGGAAGACCAGCTCAAGCTCCTGGAGCAGGTACGTCGGGCTCAGATCCTGCCTCCGACCAGCATTCGTCGTGAGATCCCCAGCGATCTCGAGGCGATTTGTATGCAGGCCCTCGAACGCGACCGCGCGGACCGTTTCCCCAGCGCCGCAGCTTTCGGACAAGAACTCACTCGCTACCTAGCTCTGCATGCGCCGACCTACGCTCAATCGGACCTCGCCCGATATTTCTGCGAAGTGTTCGACGAGGAACGGGCCGATGACGCCGCTGAGCTGCGGGCTCGGGACGTCAACCTCAGCACCCGCAACGTCGCCATCGAGGTGATGGACCGCAACGAGTTCAAGCCAGACAGCGACGCCAGTCTCGTTCACTCCTTTTCCCACCTGCAAGCCATCGCTCGGCAAGGGATGGGCAGGCCAGTGGCCAGCCAGCATCCCGAACAACGAGCCCGTTCTGCGGAGGACTCGACGCGACCGGTGGTTCTGCGCGAGGCCGGGTTCGAGCTCCCTCCACCCGGGGAAGAAGGCCAATACGCCTATGCTCGCTTCGGGGACGACGATGAAGAGCCGACGCAGGCCTATACCCCCTTTGAGCTCGCCCATGTGTTGAACGGCAATTCTCCGCAGCGCGCTGCGGCGCTCGCAGCCGCCGCGGCTCCCGCTGCCACCGCCTCGGATGACACTACGGCGCCTCGAGATTGGATCGGCCAGATCCCCGAGAAACGCGACTGGCAACCCTCACGCGACCCATCCAGTGAAGCCATCGTGTTGTCGAACTCAGACCTGCTTCCCCTCACCGTACACGACCAGGCTCAGCACCGAGCGCAGCAGAGCGTGGCCCCGAAAGCGCAGGCTGTGCCCTCCGAGTCGGCCCACAAGCCCGAAAGCCAGCGTCGTCCTGCTGCACCAAGTGCACCACGTTCGCACCGTGCGCCGGCCCAACAACACCACCCGGCACCAGGGAAGGAGTCCTACGCCGACGCTACGTTGCCGCTGAATTTCGACCGCGATGAGCGGGTGAGAGCTCGGCCACGCAACGGTCAGCGAGGGCCTGCCAAGAGCAAAGGCGGAATGACCGGGCTGTGGCTGGCGGTATTGGTGTTGCTCCTGCTCGGAGTTGCTGCGGTTCTCGCGGTGGTCATTGTCTGACCTGGCGTGGTGCAATGCTCAGTGCTGGGCCAGCTTCGTCGCCAAGGCCTTCGCCACTCCGGCTGGGACGTATTTCGAGACATCGCGGCCGCCATCCGCGATCTCCCTGACGATGCTCGAGGAGACGAAGAGCTTTTCGGGAGCGGTGAGCAGGAACATGGTCTCGATGTTGGGTTCGAGGTCCATGTTGGCTAGGCCCATCTGGAACTCGAACTCGAAGTCAGTCACCGCTCGCAAGCCACGGACGATGACGCCCGCGCCCACTTCCGTGCAGAAGTCGACGAGCAAGCCACTGAATGGGCGAACCTCGATGTTCGCCCAGCCAACGAACACATCTTCGAGCAGCTTGACCCGCTCCTCGACCGAGAACAGATAGCGCTTTCTGGGGTTGTTCCCGACGGCGACGATGACCTTTTTGTAGATCACCGCGCTGCGCTCGATTAGGTCTGTGTGGCCAAAGGTGGGCGGATCGAAGCTCCCGGCATAGGTCGCCAGGGTTGGATCGAGGGTGTTCTCGGTTCTCCTGCTCATGTCGCTTCTTGTGTTGGCCGTTCGAGTCGGTCAGGGGCGCGATCGCCAGCGCAAGTCACACCTCGCCCGCTTCGAGCCACCTCTGTGCCAAAAAGCGCGCGAAATTTGATTGACGACGCACCGTATGCTCGCCGATCTCCCTGGGTCAAGCCGTTTGTTCACCGCTCTCGAGCGCCGAAACGGGGTGAACCTCGATCAGTTGCGATGAGGCGGTCAATCCCTTATGCTCGCGCCCGTAATCTCCCCTATTCAGTGATAGTTTGGGGTTGGTGGGGCGAGAGTGAGGCGAGGCGTGGCGGTGGTTTGAACGCCACGGAGCTCGACACGGCGCGCGGCGCTTTTGCGAACACCGCAGACGAATCTAGCGGCCCATACCGCTTCTGAGAGCAGAAATGGCAACTTGTCCACAATGCCGCAGTGTTGGAGATCGAGGGAGGGAATGTCCTAACGACAACTTCACTTTCGTCGACGACACCGCCCTCGCGACCGCTCCCGACGGCCACCTTCTCGGGCAAACCATTGGACGCAAGTTCGTGCCAATGGAGCTGCTTGGCGAAGGCGGGATGGGTTACATCTACAAGGCGATTCAAAAGCCTGTTGGGCGCGCCGTCGCGTTGAAGGTCCTCAAAGACAACTTCATGCACGACTCGGTCATTCGCGACCGCTTCCTGCGTGAAGCCGAAGCCATCGCGCGGATGAGCCACCGCAACATTGTCATGCTCTTTGACAGCGGTTTGGACGAGGGCACCGGCGTGCTCTACATGGCGATGGAATACCTCAACGGCCGTCCGTTGGCCGACGAGCTGCGCCAGCACATGTCTCTCAAACGGATGCTGGACATCTCCATGGGAATCGCTGCCGCCCTGGCCGAGGCCCACAAACACGGGATCATCCACCGAGACCTCAAGCCCGAGAACGTCTTTCTCGTGCGCGACGAGCTTGGCCAAGAAGTCCCCAAGGTCCTCGACTTCGGTTTCGCCCGACTGCAAGGCGCTACGAAGAAGCTGACCCAGGCCGGCATCGCCTTCGGAACCCCTCACTACATGGCGCCCGAACAGGCCATGGGGCTCGAGGGGATCAGCGCCGCGGCCGACGTCTACGCGCTGGGCGTCATCATGTACGAGATGGTCTGCGGCGACGTGCCCTATGACGGCACCAACGCCATGGAGATCATGAACAAGCAGGTCAATGCCCCGCTGCCCAAGGTCGTGCCGAAGGCTGGGTTGAACCCGCCGCACAAGTTCGTCCAGCTGGTCGAATCCTGCATGCAGAAAGAACCCGAAGACCGCCTCGCCGACGGCAGCCAGGTTCTCACCGTCTTGCAGCAGATCGCCGAGGGCGTCGAGCAGGCCTCGATGAACCTCAGCGCCCCGATGCTCGCTCCGCAAGGCAACGCCAACAACACCAAGTTCCGGCAGCAATCCAGCACCGGCGGCGTCGGTGCCAAGCAGATGTGGCTGCTCGTCGGCGGCGCCGTCGCGTTCCTGCTGCTCGGCATCCTCCTCGCGCTGGTCATTACGAGACTCTAAGCGGGACCAAGAAAAAGAAGAGGCGCGGGCTAGGGTCCGCGCCTTTCTTTTCGGATTCTAGGACCTCGGCAAGGTTTCTTGCTCCTTCTAGAGACCGTCGGCGAGCACCATCTTCGCGATGGTTTGCAACTGCATGTTGCTCGTCCCCTCGTAGATCTTTCCGATCTTCGCGTCGCGATAGAACTTCTCGACTGGGTATTCGGTCGTGAAGCCGACTCCACCCAGCAAGTCGATGGAGACCGAGGCGACCCGTTCAGCCACTTCACTGGCGAAGAGCTTCGCCATCGCGGCCTGGCGAACGTAGGGTTTGCCTGCATCCTTTAGGCGTGCAGCGTTGTAGACCATGAGGCGTGCGGCTTCGAGCTCGGTCGCGCAGCGGGCGACCTGGAACTGCACACCTTGGAAGGTCGCCAACGCCTGGCCGAACTGCTTGCGCTCTTGCACGTATGCGACGGCGTGCCCCAGCGCTCCCTTCGCCACGCCGACCATCTGTGCACCGATGCCGATGCGCCCCTCGTTGAGCGTCTCGATGGCGACCTTATAGCCCTTCCCAACCTGGCCTAGCACGTTGGCCTTGGGCACCTTGCAGTCCTCGAAGATCAGCTCCGCCGTGCTCGAGGCGCGAATGCCGAGCTTGGACTCCTTCTTGCCGACCTCGAAGCCCTCGAAGCCGCGCTCGACGAGGAACGCCGTGATTCCACGATACCCTTCGTCGGGAGCGACATTGGCGAAGACGATGAAGAGGTTGGCCTCTTTCGCGTTGGTGATCCACAGCTTGTTGCCGTTGATGACCCAATGGTCGCCTTTGTCCTCGGCGCGACACTTGAGCGCGAACGCGTCGGAGCCGCTCGACTCCTCGCTCAACGCGTAGGCGCCAACTGTGTTCTCGGCGAGCATCGGCAGATACTTGGCCTTTTGAGCGTCGTTGGCCCAGCGCAAGATGGCGTTCACCACCAGCGTGTTCTGCACATCGATCAAGACGCCGACCGCGGGGTCGACTGCGGAGATCTCCTCGACCGCCAAACAAGACGTGAAGAAGTTTGCGCCCGCTCCCCCGAACTTCTCTGGCACCTCGATGCCCATGATGCCCAAACCGAACAACTTCGGCAGTAGCGACTTGTCATAGGCTTGATTCTTGTCCATCTCGCTGACGAGCGGCGCGATCACCTCCTTCGCAAACCCAGAGATGGCCTCGCTAAAAAGGATCTCATCCTCGCCCAAAATAGTCAGTGGGGTCCGTGACGTCATGACTTCAATCTCCATCATTTTGGCTTTATTGCCTCGCTTGCCCACGACTGATTTTCGCTCCAATCCGGCACCTCGCGGTGCGAAAATCGGCCGTCCGCTCGGCAATTCTGAGGTCGAACACCGCAGGGAAGTCCACGAAGTTCGAGATCGGGCATCTCGGCGCACACCAACCCGGCGGGTCTGCTGAGACGTCGAGGTGAGAAATGGGCACTCGTGCTGCAACTTCGGCGTCCCCGTTCGACGGGAGCCACACGAACTCGATTGGAGCCCACGGCCGACGCCCAAGAGCTGGCATAACCTAGACCAGCTCCCCTCACGGCTCAAGCAGTTTGCGAATGGTTAAGGTGCTCTTGCCTCGTCGGTCAATCCATGTAGGGATAGAGCAACGCCGCGAAGAAACTCAAGCGGGGCACAGGAACCTCGAGCATCTCGTAGTAGGCGTCGTTGGTCGGGACGCTGCTGAGTCCTTCGGAGACCGCGTAGGAGCCTTGCACCATCGCGCCCATTCCGAAGGGCAATCGAACCCTGGCCTGTGGTTGCAAGAGCACGTACATCGGGACCGTTCGCTGGCCACCGTCGAGCTGCTCTTCTCCAGGCAGAGCCGCCTCCGAGTCCACCGTCTTGCCGACGTAGAACGCCATGAAACTCAAGACCGCGTCCGCGTTGCTATAGGCCGTGCCGAGTCCGATGCGGTGCTCGGCGTCATAGTCGAGGGTCTCGAACGGACAGTCGTTGCAGCGGCGTGCCTTGCTGTCGAGGTAGTTGTAGTGCGCGAAGAGGTTGACGCCCTCCGCCACCTCGGCTCGAGTGCTCACCTCGAATCCCAAGATGCGGGCCGCATTTTCCTGCCGCGACACGAACTTTCCGTCGATTCCCAAAAACGGCACAGCCAGGTTCTGATCAAACTCGTTGAGGATCAGGTTGTCCATGAACGTCGCAAAGGCGTCGATGCGGAACGTCAGATCCTGAAAAGGCCGCAAGACCGTGCTGAGCTCGACGTTTTGGAGAGTCTCGGCGTTGAGCTGATCGTTTCCCGTCGTGTTGAAGTGATCGATAAAAAGCTGCGACATAGACGGCTCCTTAAAAGCCGTCCCATAAGAGAGGCGGCTCAGCAGCCAGTCGGTCCACTTGTACAGCGCCGCACCACGGAAAGAGAGCTGAGGACCGAATTCTCGGTGCGTGTCGAAGCGCGCGCCTGCGGTGAGGATCAGGTCGTTGTTGAACAGTCGTTGCTCATCTTGCAGGAAGATCGAGCCGTTGAGGAAGCTCTGCTCGACCTTGTCGGTCCTGAACTCGGGGGCGCGAATGAATTCGTAGCGACCACCGAGTCCAACGATGAGCTCGTTGCTCTTGTGCAGCTGGAATTGGAGCTGCGCCAAGGAAAAGAGCTTGTGTTGGTCGGTCGTGAAGTTGACCTTCTCGTCGAGTCGACTCGGATACCGTGGGTCGTTCGTCACGTCGTTGAGGGTCTGGATCTCGACGATGTTGTCGAGGTCGAGGTCGAAGTAATCCTCATAGTCGTTCTGGTGCAGTCGATACGAAACCAGGGCGAGCAACCCCGTGCTCTCGCCGAGGGCCTGGTCGACAACGACCTCCGCGGAGGCCTCACGCCGGTTGAATCGATAGCGTTCGGTCGCGAAGAACTCGGCGCCATCGAAACCTGCATTCACATTCTTGAAGCCAACAGAGACGCGGAACGGATCGTAGTTAGCCTTCAGGTAGAGGGTCTGCCACCCACGGTCCGAGTTGGTATCCACCGCTTTGGGATCATAGGCCGGGTCCAAGGGGCTGTCCCCCGAACGCACCGCAGTCGCGCCTGCTTCTCGCTCCAGCTGACGCAGCCGATGATCGCTGATCAGGCCAGGTCCGCTGGTCAGGTTCGCCGAGCCGAACAACAACAACTCCAGCTTGCCAATGGAGGTGCCCACCAGCGCACTGGCTTTCACCGTATTCTCCGAGCCGAACCCGAAACGGTACTCGCCGTTCTCCGCGACGTTCCGCGGATCTTTCGTGAAGATGTTCACGACGCCCTGAAACGCACCGGTCCCATAGAGCGATGAGCCCGGCCCCAAGACGACCTCGATGCGTTTGATGAGCTCGACAGGATAGGTCTGATCGAGCCAGATGCCACCGTCCCGCACGTCGTTGAAGGGCACACCGTTCTCTAGCCACAGGATGCGGGTGTTGTTGACCTCGGTCCCCAGCAATCCCCTGATCATCACCGATTGGTATTGCGCCAACCAAGTACGGGTCTGCACTCCAGGCACCATCCGCAACGTCTCGGCCAACGTGCGCCAGCCGTAGAGGTTGATCTGCCGGTCGGTGATGACGTGAATCGTGCTGGGCGCTTCACTCGTGAGCTGACGCTTCTTTGCCGCGGAGAAGACGACGCTCTCGGCGTTCAGCGCCCACGCGCCATCAAGAATCGCGACATCGCTGGTCGGGCCGTCCCCTTGGGACGACTTCACCCGGTTGCGGTCGGCGGGATGATCGATCGGCTCGTCGGGCTTCAACCCCGGCGGCCGCAGGTTCGGTCCCACCTGGGCTTCGGCGAGCGGCCCAAGCCCCAAGAGCAGGACAAGAATCACCCCTTGAGAAAACCACTCGAGCAAATTTCGCGCGCTACTCGGAACCGAGCTGGCTCGAAGCGAGCCAGCGGCGTCCCTACGCGCGCTCCAGCGCTGTCGTCGAACCTGTGTGACCATCTCGGACGCCGCTCTCATCTGCGTGTGCGACAGTTTCCCAGCCCGCAGAAATGCCTCGTCACAGGCGACATGGCCCTCGGCGAGGCGAAGGAAACTCAAGAAAGAGGGCACACTCTACTCGGCCAGCTAGAGTCGCTCAAGTACGTCGCTAACCCCTTTCGCAGGTCGACGAACAGCCCTCAAGGGGTTGGCAGCACCGCAGCCAGTGACGACTTCAACGACTCGGCGCCTGGAAAGGGCATCAAGACGAACAGCCTCACCCCATCGACCAACACATCGTCGTCAAAGACCAGCGAGGATTTTGCCGTTTCTGCTTCGGACGGCGAAGCAAACGTCACGCAAAAGAGCTGGATATAGGACGCATTCTGGCGAAGCACCCACTCGTCGCTGCGAACCCAACCGGCCGCCTTCCCCGAGGTCAGTGATTCGGGCAGGGTACCCTCGTCGTCAAAGGGGACACTCTCATCGATCTCGAATCCGGCTCCCGCAAGACGGGTCAGCAGCGCGTCCTGAGCGGGCTCGCTGCTCGCTACGGGCTTCGCAGCGGCATCCACTTCGGCGGTCTTGGATTCGGTGGTCGGCTCGCCCTTGCACCCAACCGCGAGTGCGGCGAGCAGAATCATCACAACCCACCAGCCCGAGGGTGTCGACGCGCTGCGAAACATCAAGACTCTCCGGCCTGGGCGTCGATCTCGGCCAGCTTCTCTGCCAACAGAGTCTGCAACGCAGTGAGGAGCTGCCGCGTCTCACTTTGGTGAGTCCTGAGCTGCGACTCCGCATACTCGGCATGAGAGCGCAACGCCATGATCTCCGCGTTCAGGTCCTCCAAATCGGAAGGTGAAACGGCCTGACGGGTAAGCAGATCGGCTTTCGCCTGTAGTTCTTCTTTCTCGAACTGCAGCCGGTCGATGGTCTCTTGCTGGGTCAGCTCGATGTCCTTCAGGGTGTCGATTTCGACCTGCGCGCGGCTCAGTCGCTCTGTGTCCACCTCGACCTGAGTCCTCAGCGCCTCGAGCTCTTTGTCTTGGACCTCGACCAGCGCCTGGAAGTCCGCGAGTTTCGCCAGTAACTCCGCAGCGGGCCCTGCGCTTACGGGCTCCGATGGGGAGCGTGCGGCGAGGGGCGGCGCGAACTTCGGAGAACCGAACGGCGATGGCTGGCTCCCTCGAATGCCCGGGAAAGCAGGGCGCTCCTGGGCCGGCGCTACAGGCTGCGGGGCTGCCACAGGTGGGGCATCCAACTCCTCGGCCACTTCGACGTCCTCCTCGACCACGTCGTTGTCGTCGAACTCGAGGACCTCGCCCTCGTCCTCGTCTTGGACCATCGCGTCCTCGATCATCACGTCGAGGTCGCCGATGGCGCTGGCGACGTCGTGGGCCAGGCCGTCGAGCTCCAAATCGCCCACCGCGTCGTCGAAGGCGACGTCCTCCAGGACCTCTGGATCAGAGCCATCGTCGAAGTAGAGCTCGCCTCCTTCGCCATCCACCTCACCCTCGGGACCGTACTCGAGCGTGAAGTATTTGCCCACCGTCTCGGTAAGCAGGTCGAAGTCCAGCGGCTTGTGGAGGTACTCGTCCGCACGTGTCTTGAGGTTCTGATGCTGCGCGAAGGTCTCTTCCGTGGCAGTCGAACTCGTAATGAACAGCGGGATCTCGGCAAGCTCCGGATCTCGTTTGATGTTTTTGCAGGCGATGTAGCCGCTCAGACCCGGCAATTCGACAGCGAGCACGACCAAACTGGGTTTGTGAGTGCGCACCATCTCGACGCCTTGTCGCCCATCACTCGAATGCACGACGCTAAATCCGATCCCCGAGAAGAAGTTCCGCAACGACTCGGTGTCGTTGTCGTCGGACTCGATGAGGAGGACCTTCAGTTCTGACATGTGAACCCCTTGATGACGTCGATGTTCGGTCGCGCTTTCGATGCGAAAAAGAGGAGAACCACTGGCTCTCTCTCAGAAGAGAGCCTCGAGGTCGAGGCGTCGAGCCGGCCGAGCCGCGAAGCGGCGCCATTTTGCGCGGATTCGCTCGACTGTCAAACCCGACCTTTCTGCCCTCGACCTCCCTAGGGTCGCATATCTTCGAAATGTATCAAATTCTTCATGGTTTCATGAGGTTCGTGCACCAGCGTTCACTCTCGCCCCAGGAGAACGGCGAGCACTCTGGCCACGCTCGACGGCTCGTCGAGCCCGGCGATGAAGGCCGCAGCTACGTCCCCGACGAGGTCGGCCGAACCGGGCCTTGATTGGGGCGTCGGGGACAACAACGAGCTCCACCAGGCCCGCGCTGTCTCTTGCAGTGGAGCGGGGAAGACCGTGAGTCCCCTCTCCAGCCATGCCTCACGCTCGTCTTTGGCCTCTGGCAGTGGGGGGGGAGCGCCAGTCAGCATCTCCAAGAGCAAGACCCCGAGCGCGTAGAGGTCCGCGGTCGCGTCCACCGGCATGCCGGCCAGCTGCTCAGGAGCCGCATATCGTCGGCTCGCTCCTGCGACCGCGTCGAGACCGAGGCCGGCGATTCCGAAGTCTCCGAGCACCGGCCGCCCACTCTCCCGAAACAGCACGTTCGCAGGCTTCACGTCGCCATGGACGATGCCCCTCTGGTGGACGAACGAGAGGGTGTCACAGAGCCGCACCAAACAGTCCAGCGCCGTCTCGAGGTGTAGAGGAGCTCCGGCGCTCAAGCGATCGCTCAAGGTTCCCTGACTGATGAACTCGAGAACCAGCAACGCTCGCTCCTCATCGATGGAGTATACGTTGACGACGCCGGGGTGGGCGAGCTGAGCAATGATCCGAGCCTCTGCGAAGAAGCGATCGACTTGTTCAGGGCGCTGCCGATGAAGGGGATGCAGGAACTTCAAGGCGACGAGCCGATCGAGCGCTTCATCTTGCGCCAGATACACGGTCCCGAATCCGCCTCTGCCCAAGGAATGACGGATAATGTACCCAGCAGGAGGGGTGTGGGCCACGACCGAGATCGGGGGCAACTCCTCGACCGCTCCGACCTGTCCGACGAGCCGCAGACAAGTGTCCCATAGATCCTTGCGTTCAACCGCATTGGCCAAGGCGAGCTGGAAGTGTTCGAACGCACCGCCCAGGTTCCCGTTGTGCTCGTGGAGTTGGGCGATCTGCTCGTGAACACGTGCCCGTTGCTCACCCGCCGGGGTGAGCTTGACCAAACGTTCGAACAACTCGACGGCGGCGGAGTCTTCTCGGCGGCTGCGGTAGAGCGCCGCGAGGGGCTCCAAGATTCTGGGTTGGTCGGGTGCGATCGCCATCAGGCGACGCCAGACGCGAGTCGCAGCCGCTGGATCCTCTCGCTCGAGCGACTCCATACCCTCGCCGAAAGCTTGGTCTGCGACCAAGGCGAGAACAGCCTCCGCCGAAGCTCCCCCCGCCAGGCGCTCATCGACCAAGGACATCAGCGCTTCGGCATTGCGCTCGGTCTCGGAGGGGGGCTCCTCCTTTGCCTTCGCGTCGTCAGGTCCGCCGAAGACTCCTTTTACCCAATCGAACAGCCCCATCAGCATCCTCGCCAGTGTCGTCTCGCCTCAGTTGGCTCGCGTCCCTACGCGCGATCGGATTTCGCACGCTACTCGGAACAGAGGTCGCTCGAAGCGAGCCACCTCCGTCATTACGCGCGATCGTTCGGTCTGGGGCGTAGTGTACACAAGATCGTGCGGGCTGGCGGCCCGCCGTGCGTCAACGTCACACCATCCCGCAGGAGGAGCGGGGAATCCACCACGTCTCCGTCGGCGAACAGGCCTCGGGTGGGTTCGAGGAACCAGCACCCCTCTTGCACAAACGCGGAAATTGCGGGCAGCTCGCTCGAACTCCATCGGTCTCCCCACACAAAGAGCGTGTTTTCGACGCCCTCGAGCGTGAAGAGCGTCCAAGTCTCCTGTCGCTCGAAGCGGAGCCGACAGTTTGGACCGACCCCAAGGGTCCCCTTCTTCGCCAGCGGAGTCCGCTCGCTGCAGCCCTCGCCATCGAGGTCGGTCCCGTGCTTCGAGCCGAGATCCTCGACGAACACCCCAGCATCAGTGCGCACCAGTCGCACATGTCGACGACTTACGCCTTGAGCCAACAAGGTGATGTGCGCGTCCTCGGCGCGTCCCACTGTCAACCAATCGCCAAAGAGCAGATTGATCCGGCCCCAGCCGTCGATCTCCAAGCGCACGTCATGGTTGGTGGGCATCGACCTCATGAACGTGTCGTGCAGCTCGACCAAGGCCAAGGGCGGGTCGGGGAGCTTGGTCGCCGCTTCGATGGCCCTCCGAGCACCCAGAAGATCCCCAAACAGTTTGGCGTCTTCGAACTTCTTGATCCACGCCTCACGTTGCGCGTCGACCCCACGTCCGAGCTCGTCCTCGAGGTAGGCGAGGTCCATCTTCTCGACGCAACCGACCTCCTCGAAGACCTCGGCGGCCTTTCTCGGCTGGCCAGCCTCACGCAGGAGATCGCCACAGCGTTCGAGCTGGCCGGCTGCGCGACAGAGCTCAGCGGCCTCGAGAAGCACGTTGCGATCGCGCTCGTCATTGAGCTTCGCCGAGCCGACCCAGTCGACAAGGGCTTGCGCCAGCTCGAGCCCCAGGGCGACCGTGCGGTCGTGGTGGTGCTCGAGAGAGAGGCGATAGGCGGCTCGAGAAACGTCGATTCGTGACCACGCATCGGCACAGAGCTCGACCTGCCGGCGGCGGGCGTCGAGCGCCGCGTCGATCTCGCCCTGCTCGACGAAGAGGGTCGCCGCGTCCTCGTAGCGGCCCTCTCGCAAGGCCAACGACGCCCGGCTCGACGGCCGGCTAAAGAGGCGTCCAAGAAAAGACATCTCGCTCCACTCTTCAAGACGTCCGCCGAGCTGCCCTCTCAGTTGGTGACGGCGTCGACGATGGCTTCGATGTTCAGGAACAGAGACAGCCCCTCAGAGCCCAAATCGAGGCGGAAAGACTCGGCAGACATGTCGGCTTTCTTGCCGCCAGGGATGACGAACTCGTTGTAGTTCACCGTGATCTCTGAGTAGTCGATGACGTTACTGAGAAACTCGCTGCCACCCCAGTTGCTGGCGTACTGTAGGAGGTTCCCGACCCCTGCGCTGTCGGTAATTTTGACGTTCTGGGCGGCGAAGCGCAGCTTCTTGTCCGAGATGGAGAGGCCTAGATTGGCCTGCAAGTCGGCGAAGCCGCAGAAGCCCCCCGAGGTCCTCCACAGGCGAAAGCTGGTCGTCAACAACTCGTTCTCGCCAGCGCGCATGGTGTTGAGAGTGACCTGCTCGGAACCCATGGAGTTGGCCTGGCCAGACTCGTCGTAGGAGCGCGGGATGTGATCCTCGTGCATCATTCTGCGGATCAGGCTCTCGATGAGCTCCGGCGCGATCTGCAAGCCGATGTCCGCGCCTTCAGGGAGCGCTGGGTTCCACTGGATGGAGCCGTTTTCTGGGCGCACCAGGTTGGACTGCATGCCGATGACGATGGTGCGTTGAGCGGCGTCGATGTGCGGCCCACGGCCGACCAGCTTCACATCCCCGTCGCCGACCTCCCAAGCGTTGAGGTCGAAGAGCTTGGTATCGCCGTACTCGTTGGTGATGATCGCGTTGGCGGCCATCGTCACGAGGCCGTTCACGGGCGCCATGTAGGCACTCGGAATGCCGTCGATCTGCAGGTCGATACCGACGACCTCCGATTGCGCCAGCTGCGCGAAGAACGAGGTGGACTCGAGGCCATTGTCCTGGACGAAGAGCGGGAACTGGAACGCCGCCGCGCCGGTGCCACCCACCGCCACACCGGCCACGTTTACCGAGAGGCCAAAACCCATGGAACTGAAGAGGCAAGTCAGGCAGCCGTTCACGCCCCCGACCTGGATGAGAGGAAGTTGAGCGTCCAGCGTGACGGAAAGGGGGACTCCCCCAATGGTGTCGCCGATGGTCAACGGTGGGACATCGGCATTCGCGACCGCCGCGAAGAGCTTGTTCACCGCGTCCTGGCTGAGCACGATGGCCATGGGGTAGGGCACGCCTTCCGGTGGGGCCTCGGCGGCGAGCGCACCTTCGTCAATGAGGGATGCTTCATAGTTCGAGGAGTGGCTCACGCAGTCGGAGTTTTGGGTCAAATTGCAGCCCGAGAACAGGCCTGCGACCATCGCAAAGGCTGCCGTGAGCTGGCAGAACCTTACGAGCCGTTGTGGAGGCAGAGCCTCGAGTGAGTGGGGGGGGGCTGTCTTCATGGTTCGCTCCGGAAGCGGGAATCTGAGCCGCGGCTGCGGTCAGACGCGCGTAGTCTCTCGACCTGTCGGCACATAGTCAATTGACTCGTCGCTGGGGAGGAGCGCCTTGGCGCTCTCAGGAGAGCTCTACTGCAATAATCAAGACCAACCTGGGCGCCCAATCCTCTTGCGCCAAAGACAATGAGACGCCAGCTCGACGCGCTCGCTTCATTTCAGTTGTTCACTCGGCAATTTGCGGTGCCTTGGGGGCTCGGTATCCACGATCGAGAAGGTTTATCGCGGCTCGATCTGTGGTGTTTTTTGCCACGCTGAGGGTTGGCCATGGAGCGGTGCGCGATCCGATGACACTGCAGGCTTGCGACCCAGAGATGCAGGTCCTAGAATCCGTCGAACGGCATCGCAAGGGAATTGCTCAGTATCTCGCCGGACACGCCACAACCGACGAGAGGCGCCGTGTGGTTGGTTCCGAGGGAAGTTTCCTGCCCCTTTCGCTACCAGCTCCGTGAGGACCGTCGATGCTTCGCCTGAGCGTCTTGAAGGGCCCCGACAAGGGGAAAACCCAGACCTTCCACTCCAATCGCGTGACGATTGGGGACGACACACGGAACGATTTCAAGCTCACCGACGCGATGGTCAGCCGGTTCCACAGTGTCATCGAGATCACGGGCGAGGCGGCGTTTGTTTACCGTGACCTCGGCAGCCTCAATGGCAGTTACGTGCGCTCTGGTGAACAGCGGCACTCCCTGCACAACCGCAGCCGACCCCAGAGCGTCGAGGTCAAGACCGAAGCCGAGATCGCCTTGGGCCGCACCCTGCTGCAGGTTGCGCTCAACCCCAGCGCTGAGACCTCGGTCAGCGACGCCTCCTCGGTGGAGGTGCTGCTGCGCTCCTCGGACAGCCACGAGAAGATCGACAACAGCATCAGAGAGAGCGTGGTGAGGCGCGTCAACGACACGCCAGAACACCTCGCCTCCAAAATTTCGACGAGCAGCAGCCGCATCCAAGTGCTCTTCAAGCTGGCTCGAAATCTCAACGGCCTCAACCGCATCGAAGACATTCTCGACCGCGTGGTCGAGGCGACGTTCGAGATCTTCCCCCTCGCCAACTTCTTCGCCATCGTCGTGCCCTCGGGCCACGAGTCCGACGTCAACGAGCTGGTCCCGCTCTACACCCAACACCGAGTGGGCAGCGGGCCCAAAGAGCTCATCCTCAGCCAGTCCATCTTGCGCGAAGTGGTCGAGAAGCGAGAGTCAGTCCTCTACGTTCACGACAACTTGGCACAGATGGACACCCGCAAGTCCATCGTGATGGCGCAGATCACCGCCTGCCTCGCCGCGCCGCTCTTCGGACAGAAGAAGCTGATGGGCGTCATGCAGGTCGACTCCCGTGGCCGCACTGGCATGTTCGGCTACGACGACCTCGATCTCTTCACGGTCCTCGCCTCGAGCGCCGCCTTCGCCATGGAGCGCGCCGAGCTGAGCCGGAACATCTACGAGATGTTCGAGGCCTTCGTGAACGCGTCGGTGGCCGCGATCGACGCGCGAGACCCGACGACCGCAGGGCACTCCGAGCGAGTCGCCGACTACACCGTCTTCCTCGCCAACGAAGTCAACATCATTCACAGCGGCTCGCTCGCTCCCCTCCTCTTCAACGCCGAAGAGCTGGTCGAGCTGCGCTATGCCGCGCTCCTGCACGACTTCGGCAAAATTGGCGTGCGTGAGGAGGTCCTACAGAAGGCCAGCCGCTTGCACCCAGGCGTGTGCAACACCCTCCTGCAGACCATCGAGACCGCTCGCGCCATCAAGAATCAAGTCATCTTGCGCCATGCCCATCAGCGCTGGGTCCAGGATGCCAAGGTGCCCACACGGTCCGATATCGAAGCCATCGACAGAGCCATTGTCGAACTCAACAGCCGAATGGACGCCTACCGAGACCTCGTCCTCCGCTTGCAGAAACCCTTCCCCCTGGACAAGGGCGACCTCGCGATCCTCGAGCGGATGGCCAACGAGCGCTACATCGACAGCGCCGGCGTCGAGCGCGCGCTGCTCAGCGAGACGGACCGCCTCGATCTGAGCATCGAGAGGGGCACTCTCAACGAAATGGAGAGAAACCACATCAACGCACACGCCGCACTGTCTTTCGATTACCTCTCCAAGATCCCTTGGTCCCCGGACCTCGCTCAAATCCCCTGCATCGCCGGACGGCATCACGAGAAACTCGATGGCAGCGGATACCCCAAGGGCTTCTTCGCCGACAAGATCCCTCATCAGGTCCGCATCCTCACCATCGCCGACATCTTCGACGCCCTGACCGCCACCGACCGCCCCTACAAGCGCGCGCGCTCCGTCGACGATGCCGTAGGGTTGCTGCGCAGAGAGGCCGATGAAGGAAAGTTGGACGGCGACTTGGTGGAACTCTTCGCTGAGCAGGTCTGCCCACGACTCACCCGTTTCAATCGATGAAGCTGGGGGGGAGTTTGATCGGCAATATCCGCCGTGACAGCGGCGCGAATCGACACAGCCCAACGGCAAGAGCCTTAGGAGTCGTCAGAAAACAACCTGCCCATTTGAGCATCGCCAGAGGCGTGACGGCAGCGTCGGTCTGCTTCGACGATGCTGGGCATCGCCTGCATCGACCTCCTTGCCCTCCCACCTCTGACTTCGCCAAAATGCGCATTTTGTTCCCGGACGACTCCTTAGCAACAAGGTCGACATGAACTTCTCAATCGCTGATGCACAACGCATCCTCGCTGAGCTCGGCCTCGGCGGCTGGCTCCTCTACGACTTCCAAGGCCAAAACCCGACCGCTCGTCAAGCCATCGGGATCGGCGCCCTCCACCTCACGCGCCGCTGGTTCTACTTCATCCCCGTCGAAGGCCAGCCGACGCTCCTCGTCCACCACATCGAACGCGCACAGTTCCCGGCCTTGCCCGGCCAACAGCACGTATTCAGCTCGAAGGAAGAGATGGGCGAGACCCTCGCCGCACTCCTGCGTGGACGCACCGCCGTCGCCATGGAGTACTTCCCCATGGGCTCGATTCCCTACCTGTCCCGCGTCGACGCAGGCACGGTCGAGCTCGTCCGCAGCTTCGGCCCCGAGGTTCGCTCCTCGCACGAGCTCGTCACGCAGCTCCTCTGCACCTGGAACGACGAACAGTACGACACCCATCGTCGTGCTGCAGAAGCCCTGAGCGACATCCGCGAGACCACCTTCGCGTGGGTCGGTGAGCAGCTGCGCGCGGGCGTGCGCCTCAACGAGATGGACGTGCAGAACAAGCTCCTCGAGGGGTTTGCCGCACACGCGCTCGTCACCGACCACCCCCCCATCGCGGCCACCCGCGCCCACGCCGGCGATCCCCACTACGCCCCCAACCCGGCACAGGCCTTCGAGCTGCAGCCAAACTCCGTGCTGCTCATCGATCTCTGGGCCAAGTTCGACCAGGTCGACGCCGCCTACGGCGACCTCACTTACATGGCTTGGATCGGTCCGGAGCCGGCGCCGCCGCGCATCGATGCGGCCTTTCGCGCGGTCCTCGGCGGGCGAGACGCCGCCCTGAACCTCATTCGCAGCCGCTTCGAGAGCGGGCAGCCGGTGCAAGGCTGGGAGGCCGACCGGGCCGCCCGCGATTTCATTGCCGCCGCAGGCTTCGGCCAGGCATTCACCCATCGTACCGGTCACAACTTGGGCTTCGCCTCCGCGCACGGGGATGGTCCCCATCTCGACGACCTCGAGACCCACGACGAACGCACGCTCACCCCACGGGTCGGCTTCACTATCGAGCCGGGGGCCTACCTGCCCGACGAGGATTTTGGCATTCGCAGCGAGATCAACGTCTACATGGATCCCGTCCGCGGCCCCATCGTGAACGGCGAGATTCAGACCGACTGGATGGTCATCGAGCCCCTGCCATGACGGGCGCTCAGGACAAACAAGAACAAAAGCACGCCGAAAAGATGAGCGTCCGTTGAGCGTAGCGCGCGCAAAATGGCTCCAATCCTCGAGCGTCGCGACCTTTGCTGTCTGGTCCTCGGTGGTGGGCTGCACTGGCTTCTTGCTTTTCAGCATCGGAGCGCGCGAAGACCAGGCCCTGCTTCGCTCGGTCGACCTCTCCGAGCCGCTTCAGACCCTGGTCCTCGCCACGGGCACCTCCGGCGCGCATACGGCCCGCCTCATCACCTGCGCCGACGAGCCGACCCCGGGACGCCTCGTCTGGCAACAGAACGGCGTCACGCTGCACGGCACCGACTTCGCCGACGCAGAGGAGAGCGACAACTTCGGAGCCGGCTGTGTCGAACACAAAGCCGTCGAGCTCCCAGACGCTGGCGCCTTCTCCGTCGAGCTCGAGCGTGCACCTGACTCAGTCCACCTGACGACGCTGAGGGTGCTCCTCCTCGAGTCGAAGGAGGCAGGGCACGGCGAGCGGCTCGCTTGTGTTCTCCTACTCCTGGCGATGCTCGTCGAGCTCTTCGCTTGGCGCAGTCGAGGCCGCGCCGCGCCGCCACGAGCCGATTGGCGCGCCTTCGACCCCATGCTCTCGGTCCTCCTCATCCTGATCGGCACCATCGCCGTCTCGGCTGTCGTCTCGCCCACTGGCTTGGCGCCCTTGCGCGCCTTTGGCTCGGGCGAGCCCATCGACGGCACCGTCATCGTCCACCTCTCCACCAGTGGCACCTCGCTGCTGTGGATGATGGTCGGCACGGTCGGCGTCTATTGGTTCGCCTCCGCCTTCCTCTCCGTGCAGCGCACGTCGTCGCTGTGGCGGGGTTTGCGGCTCTGCGCCCCGACCACTGGTGGTGTGCTGCTGCCTCTGCTCGCCGGCGCCGCCTTGGCCCTGGCCGCCGGCGTGCTCCTGACGGTCTTTGCGCCCGCAGAGCCCAGCCCCATGCAGTGGATGACCACCGTGCCGGGCACCCTCGTGGCGACCGCCGCCGTGGCCTGCCTCTCGCCTTGGTATGAGGAGCTCTTCTTCAGAGGGCTGCTCTTCACCAGCGTCGAGTCGAAGGTCGGAGGCGGCTGGGCGGCCGCGCTCAGCGCTTCCCTCTTCACCCTCTCGCACGTGCCCCAACACCAAGGCTACCTCGTGCCCCTCGTCCCCATCGCGCTGGTGGCCGTCGCCACCTCGTGGCTGCGCAGGAAGACCCACTCCGTAGCCCCCGCCTTCGCCTTTCACCTCGGTTACAACGCGCTCCTCATCGTCCCCGCGCTGCTCGCCGCGTAGCCGTCAGGACAGCGCGTCGATGACCTCCTGCGGCGCCTGCACCAGCTCGATGAGCACGCCCACGCCGCCGATGGGAAATTCGTCATTTCCTTTGGGGTGGACGAAGCAAACGTCGTGACCAGAGGCGCCACGCCGAATTCCGCCAGGCGTGAAGCGAGTCCCTTGCGCCGTCAGCCACTCCACCGCCCGCGGCAGGTCGTCGATCCACAAACCGATGTGGTTCAACGGCGGCTGGTGGACCTTCGGCGCGCGCTCGAGGTCGAGCGGCTGCATCAGGTCCACTTCGACCTTGTGCGCCCCGCGGCCGAGCACCGCGATGTCTTCGTCGACGTTCTCTTTCTCGCTCTTGAAGTTGCCGACGACCTCGAGCCCGAGCACATCGACCCACAGCGCCCGCAGCGCCGTCTTGTCGGGCGCACCGAGCGCGATCTGTTGTATCCCGAGCACCTTGAACGGACGGTCCTTCATCTTCAGCCTCCATGTCAGAAATCAACAGCAGTGCCGTGTATGCCAGCACACCGACGCACCGACAAGCCTATTCTTTTGCTGGCCGTTGACCGCCTGGCACCGAAATCGACGTGGTTGGCCGCTGAGAGAAGTGAGTTCCTTTGAGAGTCGATAGAATCCCGAGCGGGAACTGGTTGCGCTGCAGCCTGTTTCTTGCCGCCCCTAGCGCCGTCCAGGACCACCCCCGGCGATCGTCTTCTGCGCCCCGTACGCTTGCATCGCGGACTTTTTGAGGGTTAGGTCTTGCGCATCTCGACTCGATTATTGCCGTCGCGACGACCGGACAAGACGGCCCCATCCGTGATGACAGAGAATCCGCGTCAGGCCTCGATATTAGACTTCGAGAGCCAAGGTGGAGAGCGAAGAAGTGACGCATGAACGCCCAGCGAGCCTCGGGGAACCCCCTTCTCATCGAGTGCGACGCGGCGTTCGAAGCCGAATCCAACAGAACCTCAACCCTCGCAGGTGATGGTCGATATGAGCGCTGCCCGAAGCCCGAAGAACGCATCCGCCGACAAGACCCCCGCACCGGCTGAAACTCCGGCCGACGACGCCGTCGTCGAGACCGCCGAAGAGGTCGACGCCAGCCAAACGACGAAGCCCTCCAAAAAGAAGGACGATGTCGGTGCGCCAACAGACGTCGTCGACACGGCCGAGCCCGTCGCCGAGCCCGTTGCCGAATCCGTCGTCGAAAGCGCCGCTCCAGACGAAAGCAGCCCCGCGCCCAGCCAAGCCGACGCGCCGAGCGAAGCGTCGCCCCAGCCCGCCACGACGCCGGCCGAGGGGCCCGCAACCGTCAAAGAGGCGCTCGCGGCCTTCGCCAAGGCCGTGCTCGACGCCCAAGGCCTCGAGCGCTTCTGCGCTCCGCTCGACGTCGAGGTCCTGCTCCCTATGCTCACCGACGGGCGCGAGAACGTGCGCGCCAACGCCGCCCGCGCTCTGGCCCTGAAGGGTCAGTTCGACGCGCAGCTTCCGAGACTCCTCAAGGACGCCTCGGCCCCTGTACGCCTGGCCTCCGCAGACGCCCTGGCGAGCTTCGGAGAGGCAGCTGCGGACGCCCTGATCGAGGCGATCCCGGTGCTCGTCGAGGGCGACGAGGCGATCCGCGCCAAGTTGGTCCCCACCATCGCCAGCCTCTATCAGACCCGCGCTCACGACCTGCGCCTCGCCCTCAACGTCCTCCCCGCCAACGCCGAGAAGAGCATCCTGCGGGTCTTCGAGCACCTCGGCGAGGCGGGCATCCCGATCCTCGAAGCGGCGCTGCAAGACGAGGTCACCTTGGTGCGCCTAAACGCCGTCAAGGCCCTGGGGATTCTGGTCGCCCGCGGCTTCTCAGTGAACCTCGAGCTCGCTCTCGAGCGCACCAAAGACGAGATCGGCGATGTCCGCGAGGCCGCGGAGAAGCTGCTGGGAGCGCTCTACTCGAAGAGCGCGCCAAAGAAGCTCGGCGCCAGCCGCCCGCTCCCCACACCGGACTTCCACAGCCGCGCCTACTCGGCCGAAGAGCTCGCGTCCCTCGGCAAGAACCTCGACGCCGACCGCATGGTCGCCGCCCTCGACGACGGTCGCGAGCAGGTGCGCGCCAACGCCGCCCTCGCGCTCGGTGTTCTCGGACGCCCAGACGAGCGCCTGGTTTTCTTGCTCAAAGACTCCGATGGCTCAGTCAGGCTCGCCGCCGCCCATGCGCTCGGCGCGTTGAGCGACAAGGGCGCGACGCTGCTCGCCAAGGCCATCGCCTCGATCGCCGACACGAAGGGCGAGGTTCGCGCCGCCCTGCTCCTCGCGGCCAAGTCCCTCCACGGTAAGAACAGCCGCCTCTTGGTCGAAGCCCTGCGCGTGAAGACCGACCTGGCCGAACAGACCATCTTGCCTGTCTTCGACACCCTCGGGGACGCCGCTCGCGACCTGCTCTTCGACGCCCTGAAAGACAGCTCCGCACAGATCCGAGTCAACGCGCTAATTGGGCTCAGCCGTTTGGTCGAGCTCAACGTGGCCGTCGACCGCAGGCGCGTCGAGCCCTTCACGAAGGACGCGGTGGCCAGCGTGCGCGACGCCGCCGAGGTGCTGCTCGGAAAGGTCTTGGCCAAGGCCAACAAGGTCGAGACACGGCCCAACGTCGTGCTGCCGTTCCCAGAATTCGACGCGTTGCTCATCGACACCGACTTCCTCCAGAAGAACGTCAAGAAGCTCGACGCCGAGGTGCTCCTGCACGCCATCGGAGACGGTCGGCCCACGGTCAGAGCGAACGCCGCGCGGGCGCTCGGCGTCATCAAACACGCCACGCCGCTCCTGCCGCTGCTGCTCAAAGACACCAACGAGAATGTGCGCATCGCAGCCTCCGAGGCGCTCGCCGCGATCGGCGATGTGGGCGCCCCGTTCCTCGGCCGCGCGATCCCCATGGTGTCGTTGGTCGGGGCCGAAGCGCGCGCCAACCTGCTGCAAGCCTTTACCTCCCTCATCGGGCAAAGCGACGACGTCCTCCTCGAGGCGCTCAGAGTCACCACCTCCGAGGCCGACCGGACCATCTTGGTGGTCTTCGATCACTTCGGCGCTGACGGCCTCGACGTGCTCTACAAGGCGCTCGAGAGCAGCTCGATGCTCATTCGACTCAATGGCGTGCGGGCCATCGCGCGGCTCGTCTCCAACTACGTCGGAGTCGACATCGGACGCGTCGAGCCCCTCACGCGCGATCCAGTCGGCGACGTGCGCGTCGTCGCCGAAGAGGTGCGGGGCAAGGTCGAGTCCTTGCGCTGCAAGGTCGAGCTCGCTGCGGCGCTGGTCTTCCCGTTCCCCGAGTTCGAGCTCGAGGAGCTCGAGCTCGCCAGCCTGAAGAAGCAGGCCAACGTGCTCTCTGCCGAGATGATGGCGCAGGCGCTGAGCGACGGGCGTCGCCTCATCAGGGTCAACGCCTGCCGCGCGCTGGGTGCCCTCGGCGCCGCCCCGGCCAAGCTCGCATTGATGCTCCGTGACAGCGAGCCGGCCGTGCGCGACGCCGCCGCCGAGGCGCTCGCCGAGCTCGGACCCATCGCCGCTCCTCTAGCTGTTTCCATGGCTTCCGCCGTCGGCGACGTCAGCGAGGCCGCCCGCACCCACCTCTTCACCGCACTGCGAAGCCTGCTCGGCAAGCACGACGACGTCCTCGTCGAGACCCTGCGAGCCCCGGCGTCCGACGCCGAGAAGAACGTCCTGCGCTTCTTCGATCACGCAGGCGCCGACGGGGTCTCCGTCCTCATCCGTGCGCTGGCGAGCAAGTCCATGCTGATCCGCCTCAACGCCATCTACGGGCTGGATCGCTTGGTAGAGGCCCGAGTCAAGGTCGACCTCGTGGCCGTGCAGGCCCTGACAAACGACCCCATTGGGGATGTCCGTCGCGCGGCGCAGGCCGTCTGCGGCGCCATCTTCGCTAAGCGAAGGCCACCCGATACCGTCGCCGCCGCGGTCCTTCCAACCACAACCTTCGCGACCCAAGTCGAGAGCATCGAAACGCTGAAGAAGCTTGGCAAGAGCCTCGATCCCGCACAGCTCCTACAGAGCATGAACGACGGTCGCGCCATGGTGCGCGCCAACTCGGCGCGCGCCCTCGCCGCGGCGGGACACGCTACGCCTCGTCTCGTGCTGCAGCTGCGCGACACCGAGCTGG
>Ga0210044_10001647_pt1 | contig 34183 bp, 33 predicted proteins | sample CryGey13umfilter_2_FD_183959 | JGI IMG/M metagenome (GOLD analysis project Ga0210044, IMG submission 183959) | Groundwater microbial communities from aquifer in Utah, USA - Crystal Geyser 4/9/14 3 um filter (SPAdes) (version 2) | ecosystem: Environmental > Aquatic > Deep subsurface >...
AATCGAGCGTCGAATGAACGCAATGGGAATACCATCACCGAAGCACACTCGAATCACGAAACGTGAGACACAAAACTATTGGTACGCCCGAACCATAGGCAGGATTTTAACCAACGAAGTCTATGCGGGAAAACTTATCTATCGTAAATACAAGCGTCCGTTTAAAAACCTCACATCATTAATCGACCCAACACTTCTGCGACCAGAAAGTGAATGGATAGAGATAAAAGTGCCACCGATTATCTCAAGAGACTTATTCGACGCGGCAACTCAACAGCTTGTCAGAAATCGGGAGTTCTCCGTTAGAAATCAAAAGCGGGAGTATCTGTATGCGAAGCTCATACATTGTGGATACTGCAACTTCAAAATGTTTTCTGGCTATCAACCACCGCGAAAGAATAAGCCCGTTGCGGACGGAGTAGGTAAGTACTATCACGGCGTGTATCGAAAGGCAGACGCAGTTGGTACGACAAAACGGTGCGAGAAATGCTTGCAGTATGCGGAAACTCGTCTTGAGCCGATTTGGGAATGCTTAAAAGCGGTGCTCAAAAATCCGACTAACATGAATGACCCTCTTGAAAAATACATATACAAGCAGGAGAACACGACTGAAATAAAGGAGCGACTGGAAGAGATACAAACCGAGCTTTCGTTCGTCGAAAAGAAAAAGGAGAAAGTTCAGAAAATGTTTGTTGAGAGCGACATGGACGAGAGCCGATATGAAATCTACATGGCAGAGTACAAAACGGAGGCAAGAAAGCTTGACGATGAATCAACTCGTCTACGCCAGCGACTCTTGAGCAACTCGGAAAAGAAAGAGCGTAGAGTCTCCATCGAAAAGGTGTATGAGAAGGTAAAAACGAAACTCGACGATGTTTCATATGCGGACAAAGACAAGATACTGCATATGTTTGTGGAGCGAATCACACTCTTCCCCAAAGAGAACTATGCACAGGTAGTTTTCAAGTTTCCCAGCGACATCGACGTTACCAAGATTGATAAAACCGTTTCACTCTCACCGAGCAATGATAAGTCATTTCCACTAGTCCTGAATATTCGGACTATGACTGAAAAAGAGAGGCGGGTCGAAGTTATAAAAACCAACCCGTTGATGTACTCTCCCAAAGAGCTTGCGGTTTAGATGATGGAATCCTTAACCATGACAGAAACTAGGACGAGATGTGAACGTGGAATACAGCAACAACACTTAAAAGCCATTATTAGCCAATATTGAAATTATGCAGAAAATCTACTCAGCTCACCAAGTCTATGAAGACAAAAGGATTTACTGGATTAGAAGTTATAAAGCCGTGTTGAAGTACATGAATGTTTATAGCCATATCCTTAAACCTATTACGACTGGCGAGAACGACTCGTCTAACAAACGATATTACGTCACCGAAAAAAATCTGAAAGAGTTTGTAAGAATGTTTGAAAGCAACGAATTAGCTTAACTGCCTATCATAAGTCTTATCTCTCTATGGTGTAGATCTTTTTCCTTTTTCAGCATACATATTGACTATTTCTGTACCACGCTGTTGCAACTCTCTATATGTCAGTATCTCTATACCATGCAATGCATAGTTCATCTTTCGTAAACCGTCTTTCTTTGGCTGTGACCAACCTTCAGAGTTTCCAATTAAGATGAAAGCTCGCGGACGAATAATGGAGATGTTGACGCCATATTCGTTGAATATCTTTTCTTTCAACTCAAGTCTGTAATGTTCTATGTCGCCCAAATAGTTCACCACTTGTCCTATCGCGGTATTTGCTTCTATAGTCCACTTGTAAGCTCCTGTATGAGATGTGTCTTCCATGATGACATCGTCATCAGGAAGTTTAATCTCTAGAACATCAAGAAACCCGTCCACAGTCGGGAATAAGTAATCGGGTATGCTCCCAGAAAGATTTATTTTTGTTTTTTCAAATGGTTCTTGGTATTGGATACCGAACATCCAGTTGTGCTGATATATCCATCTTTGCCATGAGTTAGCCCCGCTAGTTTCAGGGTATTTTTCCGTGAGTCTTTTACTAAGTTCGTTTAACTCTTCTGCTCTCTTGGCTTGCAGATGGCCAGTAGCTAAACGAGTCGCGAGACTTGGATTACTTTCCCGTAACAATGTCCAAAACTCACTGGAACCATCAGCTTCTAAAAGCTGTCGTATAACTTCAGCCTTGTTCTGGTCGGTGACTACAATGACATTATTAGCCGGAGCAGTTATATACTCCTGCTCGCCACGTCGAACACCCAGCTTGGCGATTTGCTGTCTGTCATATATAGCGTCAAAAAGTTTTTGTGTTGATTCAGTATTAAGCTCAACCTGCACACCCTCATGGAGATTTAGTGTGATAAAGCTTTGCTCAGTCAGCTCCGCCCATGATTTGCCACGTTCTTTCTTAAACCGTACTATCTTGCCCCTAACACCTCCATTGTGAATCTGTGGTTTGAAAACCAAGGCCGTATCAGCAGTCTGCGTTAATAAAACCCAGCTAGAGTCGACTATTCCTCGGCCTATTGAATGTGTTTTGATGTTGTCATGCGACATATTCTGTAGTCTAAATAATATAGGAAAACCTTGTTATTAGCGATAGCGTTGAGCATTGAGATTTTAGAAAACAGCCTATATCCAAAGGTTGAAGTCTAAAATAAATAATCGTTCCAATACTTTTGAGTATTCTTTGTGAGACAAATATCCTTGATGAGTTTCCCGAGTTCGACCGGCGCGTGATCGAGGCCCTGCGCCAACCGCTCGAAGACGGCACGGTAAGCATCTCGCGGGCACGGGGGAGCGAGATTTTCCCAGCGCGCTTCATTCTGATCGCGGCGATGAACCCATGCCCGTGCGGCAACTACGGATCACAGAAAGAATGCGTATGCACCGCGACAAGCCTCATCCGCTATCAACGAAAGGTTTCCGGTCCGATCGCCGACCGCATTGATATGTGGCTTGAGACAGGACAAATTGACCATGAAAAACTCTCCAGCGGAACGGAAGGCGATGTCGAGCGCACCAATAGGATCAAAGGACGAGTGACAAATGCGCGAGCACGACAGGAAAAACGTTTCAAAAAACACCAGCGCGCGATGCGCACCAACAGTGAAATGGGCGCTAAAGACATCGCCGAGATCGTCACGCTCGATGAGAAAACAAAAGAAACCCTCAACGCCGCCGCAAAACGCATGGATCTTTCTCCGCGCGCGTATCACAAGGTCATCAAACTCGCACGCACCATCGCCGATCTCGCCGACTCGGACGAGGTAGATCAGTCACACATCCTCGAAGCGCTCCAATATCGGCCGGAAAAAATTGATTAGGACATAACCAACACCTCAATGCCAAACAAGAGAATATGTGCAACACGCAAGTTTGTTTGTCTCACGACCGCGCACAACTATGATAACGGGCGGTGAACGTAGTTTCATGGTTTCCATAGTTCCATAAGCCATACACGGTGCGGACTATCCAAGGCGGTTTTAGTAGCTGTTGTTCACGTTCACAACATAAAGAAACTTGCCCAACCACGTGGATGTCCGACCTTTACATAAACTTAAAATATAGCCAAGATATAAAAAACCCGCCCCTGTACCATAATACGGTAGGGGGCGGGTTTGCGGTTCTCATCAAAGAGAGGCGGACTTAAGCGCGTCTAGGTACTCCATGGGAGTCATTCCGGTGAGTCGCCGACACAGTTCTTCGTATCGCCTCGCCGTTTCGTCGGTAAGCCACAATGGATAGATGTGCTCCTGCACTCGTGCGACCACATCGGCGGTAAGCGGCGTATCAGCATCAACACCCAAATGTTCGGATACATAATCACGGATTGGCTGCTTATCGAGCGACGGCGACCGTGCGCCAGTAGAGCGTGCCGTCTCAAAATCGGCTGGAACAAGATACCGTGCCGCGTCAGGAGTTCCTGCTTCGTCAATCAGCATGATCCTACCCGAAGAATTGATGCCGACCTCAATTTTCATATCCACAAGGATGAGTCCGCGTTCAGCCGCAATCGACTGCATTCGTCCAAACACCGGCCCGGCAAAAACCATGATTCTGCGCCCATGCTTCGCAACAAAACCCGAAATGGTCATTGGATCATCGTGCCCATCCGACTTGTTCTTTGTCGTCGGAGAAAAGAGATATGGAACAATCTTATCCCATTCTATAAGCCCGGGACGAAGCTGCTGTCCACATACGATACCATTTTTGAGATAGCTCTTGAAAGCGGTGCCAGTCAAGTATCCCCGGTAGATAAGCTCCGCGAGCACCGGCTGGCACTCAATGACAATGCGGGCGCGCCGCCACAAATCAGGACTGCCTCGCAAGTGCTCCGGCAAATATTCGTCAATGGCAAAACCAACGACGACGACATCATGCGGAATACCCAATAATCGAGCTCTCCAGAAATGGTCAATGACATTGAGCGCCACACCCTTTCCGGGAATAAGAAATGGCAGAACAATCTCGTGTACACTCACACGATCCGAGAACATGCGGAGTAGTAATCTCTGTTTGCCTATTTGCTGGAGCCGATAGAGTTCGCTTACTTTGCCGGATGTCACAAAGGGGATGTCTGTCAATTTCTCTGGTCTTACTGATTCGGGAATCGATCTCATTGACGCGCTCCTTCTCGGGTGATCATGGCGTGTGACCACAAAGGACAAAAAAGGTTCTGTTGAATAGCGTAACCGATATCAAACATTTTGCCAAGCATGGCGCACAAAAAATACCTCGCAAAGAGGCTTTTTGTTTCGTGCAACAAGCTCTCAACTGTTAGAACGGGTTGGCCGCACCGCGGATCTCGAAATGGAGGTGAGGGCCGGTCGAACGACCGGTCGAACCGACATAGCCGATCACATGACCCTGCCCCACGTTCCAACCGCGCTTTACAACCGTGCCGGAGAGGTGCGAATAGAGTGTTTGGGTTTTATTCGGGTGTTCAATAACGATATAATTCCCGTAGCCGCCGTTCCAGCCACCTTCTTTACTTATAATAACCTCGCCGGATGCCGACGCGAGGATGGGTGTTCCGGCCGGAGCGGCAAGGTCAACCGCATTATATCCGTGGATTCCTTGCGTTTTTCTCCCGCCGCTAATCGGCCGAATATAGTAGCCATCGTAGGATGGAGAAGTGGCAGAAAACAAGGCCGGATGAGAAGCACTCGCCGTGACGGAACTCGATGACCCACTTAACACCGGTTTCGCCATTTCACCACCCGGGATAATAACCAAACTACCGGCAACAAGGGATTTTTCATCGGCAATACTGTTGAATTGCAAAATTTCCATTGCATCGCCATCAAATTTTTTCGCGATACTTTCTATCGTATCTCCCGACTTCACCGTGTACTCAACGCCTGAAACGGGAAGAATAGTAAGAGTCTGCCCGACATTGATAACATCGTTCTTTCCGATATCGTTTGCCCACCTAATGGTATTCGCGCTTACGCCAAACATTTTGGCTATTTGAGAAAGGGAGTCGCCTTCACGGACAACATATATGCTTATCTGTCCGCTCTTTTGGGTTGATTCTTTGGTATCGCCAGCATCTAACGATCCGATTCCCGGAAGAAGGGTGCTGTTATTGGCGATCCCAATATCGCCGCCACCAATCGATGAACTCAAACTTGTACCAACTGTGGCCTGCAAAAGAGACGCTTTTTGAAGATCGGCATAAACGGTTTCCGAATCAACGATAGTGCCGAACAAGTTCCCAAAGAACGAAAAAATCCCCGCGTTGACCACAGGGACCGGAAAAATAAACAAAAAAAGCAGGAGAAAGAATCCCAAAGACAAAGAAAGCTTTTTTCTTCCAAGCTTCTCGTGAAATGCTATGATCTTCCGGCTGTCGCAATCTAAAGACAAACCGGAGTCTTGTTTCTGAGTACTAATAAGCCATGGGGAGGATAGCCGTTTCAGAGTATCGTTCGAGCTGAAATATCCTTAATTAAGGCGATAAGTTGCGACCTGGCCACATGCCCGAATTACAACACTAATTTACCACCTCAACAAGTATACTACATGAGAAAGCCGCGTAAGTCAACCAGCTGACCAAAGTCGATGTGGATAAGAAAACGGGATGATTCCGTGGCGTTTTTCCGCCTAAAATCAAACCTATGTGCTATAGTGATACCTTATGAATCATCTTGACGGACTCAATGAACGCCAGCGGGCGGCCGCCCTGCATAAAGACGGTCCGCTTCTCATCATTGCCGGTGCCGGAACAGGAAAAACTAAGACGCTCACCCACCGCATCATGAATTTAGTGAAAGAAGGGGTGCCACCGATGGAAATTCTCGCGATAACATTCACCAACAAGGCGGCAAACGAGATGGCGGTACGCGTTCGAACACTCCTCGGCACCGGTACTACGCGGCATTTCCCGCTTCAGAGTACCCGATCAAATGCCCCGTTTATCGGCACTTTCCATTCTCTGGGAGCATTCATCATGCGAGAAAGCGGAGAAGCGATCGGTATGCCGCGCGCTTTTTCGATCCTCGACAAAAGAGAGTCGCTTTCTTTGGTGAAAGAAGCGATAAAGGAACGCGGAATCGACCCAAAGCAATTTGTGCCGGAGCGAATATCTACGATCATCTCAAAGAATAAGGGCGAGCTTATTTCCGTGGAAGAATACGCCGCGGGAGCGGGCAATAATTATTTCCCAGCGATCCTCTCGACCATTTGGCTCGCGTATGAAAAAAAACTTTCGGAACATAAAGCGGTTGATTTCGACGATCTGATCGCAAAGACTGTCACACTCTTGAGAAAGAACGAGACAGCGCGCCACTATCAAAACAAATGGAAGTATGTCCATATCGACGAATATCAAGACACCAATACCGCGCAATACGAGCTTGCAAGAATACTCGCGGCGGCGGGCAATATCTGTGTCGTGGGAGATGCCGACCAAAACATCTACAGCTGGCGCGGCGCAAAGATCCGCAACATTCTTAATTTCGAAAAGGACTACCCGGGAACAACGACTGTGCTTCTTGAGGAAAATTACCGTTCGACCCGGACAATACTCGCCGCCGCAAACGATGTCATCAAAAAGAACAAGCATCGCAAGGAAAAAAACCTGTTCACTAAAAATACCGACGGGGAGAAAATAACCCTGTACGAAGGATACGACGAAGGAGACGAATCTTTATTCGTAGCGCGAAAGATAGCTGAGCTCGTGCGCGGAGGTACCGTTCCAAAAGATATCGCAGTGCTCTATCGCGCGAATTTCCAATCCCGAGTGCTTGAAGAAGCGCTGATTGAACACTCTCTTCCATACCAGATTCTCGGTATAAAATTCTTCGAGCGCAAAGAGGTCAAGGATGTGCTTGCATTCATTCGCGCGGCGCGTAATCCCGACAACACCATTGATATTAAACGCGTCATCAATGTTCCACCGCGCGGAATAGGAAAAATAACGATTGAGCGGACGCTCTCCGGCAACAAGGACAAGCTCTCACCGGCGCTTCGCGAAAAAGTTGCGCGTTTTGAAACATTGCTTACCGCACTGCGCGAAGCGAGCACAAAACTCAAACCATCAGAATTCATAAAATTCGTTATCAAAGAAAGCGGCATGGAAAAATATTTCGCCACCGGAACGGAAGACGACAAGGAACGACTTGAGAACGCGCGCGAACTCGCCACGCTCGCGGTAAAATACGACGTGCTCCCCGTAGAAGAGGGTGTGGAGAACCTGCTCGCCGATGCGGCGCTTGTGAGCGATCAGGATTCGCTTGAGAATGGCGGGAATGCCGTGCGGCTCATGACCGTTCACGCGTCAAAAGGACTCGAGTTCCCATATGTATTCATCACCGGCATGGAACAAGACCTGTTTCCACACAAAAAGATAGGGGAGTCTTTCGTCAGCGAAGAAGAGGGCGAGGAAGAGCGAAGACTTTTCTATGTCGCGCTGACCCGCGCGGAGAAAAAAATTTTTCTTTCGTACGCCTCTTTCAGGACCATATTCGGATCGCGCCAAGTCAACGCGCCATCTGAATTCATCACCGACATTGACGAAACACTCATAGAGCCCGACCAAGGAGCCGGATACGCCGATACGGCAACCGTTTATCTTGAATGACCATGCGAGCAAAAAAATCACTTGGACAAAATTTTCTCGTCTCAAGGGCTGTTGCCGCCGCCATGCTACGAGCCGCTGATGTCGCGCCCGAAGACATCATCCTTGAGGTCGGACCCGGAAAAGGATTCATAACGGAATTTCTTCTTGCAGCGGGAGCGGGAAAAGTAGTAGCGGTCGAAAAAGACGATCGGCTCATTGATGTTTTGCGTGAAAAATTTGCTCACGCGATCAAAACCGGAAAATGCGAAATAATCCACGGCGACATCATGGAAACCGACGTCGAAAACATCAGAGGGGGAAAGCCATACAAGGTCGTGGCCAATATTCCATATTACATCACCGGCGAGCTCATCCGTTTCCTTTTGGAAAACAAAACACCGCCGCAGAAAATGGTCATTATGGTGCAAAAAGAAGTGGCAGAGCGCATCGTGGCGCGAGATGGCAAGGAGAGTATCCTATCGATCAGCGTCCGCGCTTATGGAGTCCCCCGGTATATCAAAACCGTCCCCGCGCGCTATTTCCGCCCGCAACCGAGTGTCGACTCGGCGATCCTTTCCATAGCCGACATTTCCGCCAATCATTTTACCAACACCGACAAAGACCTCTTTTTTACTATTGTCAAAAATGGCTTCGCGCATAAACGAAAGCTTCTTCGCGGGAACCTTGGAAATATATACGAGAAAGAAGCCATTAAAGAAATATTCAACATCTGCGCCGTTAAAGAAACGGCGCGCGCAGAGGAGTGTGGGCTTGTCGACTGGATATGTATCACGCGCGGTATAAAAAATCACTTAACGAGAGAGCTATAAAACGCCACGTAACGGGGAAAGTAATCCGCCATCGTGGAACTCATCAATTTTTCAACGGGGGCAAAATCATCAGTGAGCGCAATACCGGAAGAAATGTCGATTGATTTCTCGTCAAAAAGAAATGCCGCGAATTGTTTTGTTCCGCTGTTATTTTTGAGCGTATGGTAAAAATTATCCGATGTTTCCGGCAATGACCCATTCGTACCGACAAGCACGACATTTTGTATACGAGAAGGCGTATCTCCGAACACAAAAACATAGTGATGGGGGAACTCGCGAGAAAATGTTTTAAGCATACTGATAAAAAAATCCGATTTTTCGGGGTCAAGGGAAGAAATAAAATTAATCGCGTAAATGCCGCCGGGATTAAGATGATCTCGTATTTCACGCGTAAACTCGCGTGTCGCGAGATGCCACGGAACCGATATGAACGAATTATACGCGTCACCGAACACTACATCATATGTTTCCCGCGAACGGGCAAAATACAGCCGCGCGTCTTCGTGAAAAGATTTTATATTATACGCGTCAAGATTGAAATATTCTTCAGCGATACGAGTAACCTCGGGATCAATCTCCGTCACGGAAACATCCGCATTCGGATAATAGTCAACGAACCGTTTTGGAAGCGTATATGCCCCACCGCCGATCACATGGATTTTCTTGATATCATTCTTTATAACACCAAACACGGGAGCCATTGCTGTATAAAAAAGCGGTCCGCTTGCCTCGGATGTTTTTTCCACGCTATGCGAATCAAAATCTAAGAAAAGCGCCTTCGCTGGTCCGATGTCCATGTTGTCTATATTAACCACTCGAGCGAGATAATAGGGCGTTTCTTTTTCATAAACAACATTACTGCTCGCATGACTACGGGTAACAAAGGAGAGCGCGACGAGAAATAAGGCTGTGCCAACAATCGCAAAGATAAATCGTCCGACCCTGTAGCGTTTTTCGCATACAAGAAAATACACAGCGAGAAGAAACAGCAAGAAGCCAACATTGGTAAGAGTCGCGGCTGTCCCTATCGCGGCGGTAAAGTAAAAACCGGTAAGAAACACGCCGGCGATACTGCCGAGCGACCACACCGCCGAGAGAAACCCATATTCTTTTCCGATATCGAAAAAACTGCGAGCATAGAGCTTAAGCGCTATAGGCTGAAGCATTCCCAAGAAAAACGAGGGTATGAGAAAAAGAGCCAATGAAACAACGAGGGTTGTCGCCCACATGCCAAGAGGTACGCGGGTAAAATCGGCACTACGCGCGAGAATCGGGGTCATAAAAACAGAAAAAGCCGACAAAAGAAGCACGTAACCAAGCACTTTATCATTTTTATAGTAATCAGCAAGCATTCCGCCAGCGATACTGCCAAATGATAAACCAAGGAGGACAGTACCGATTACCGATGTCCATGTGAAAACCGATGAACCAACAAGCGGAGCGACCAGACGTGCTGCGATAAGCTCAAAGGTCATAAGCGAAAAACCTGCCAAAAATGAAACCGCGACATAGCTATATTTTTTCAAGATTGTCATGTTATTTAAACCAGTAGATCATTAGTCTCTTCCGATACATTCATCATATCATCTTTGTGACTGTAGCGAAATTCGCATTCTTTCAAATGATATGTAAAGGTCCGACCTTTTTTTAAAAAGGTCGGACCTTTACAGCTTCTCCCCTCTGAAAGGACCGACCTTACAGAAGCTCTTGCTTGGCCCGCCGAAATATGAAAATTAGCTCGTCAATTTGCTCAACCATGCTCAATCAACTATATTTTGTCGGCATATTCTAGGCCTTAACATATTTTTATTGGCATGGAATCTTCTTTTTATACCACCACGCCACTACTACGCCAAAATATTTTTGCTTTCACAAAAAACCCGCCTTGAGCGGGGTTTTTGTGAAACGAAAGAAACGAATTTCCAATTATACTACGGTGTCGCACCGATAAGAAACACCAAATACGCATCTTTTCTCCCTTTTAAGCGCCCGCGCCTGATTCTTGTAAAGCACTTCGTTTCTGTCCACGCCATACCAAGAACATACTGCCCTGGATGCGATGGCGGAAAAGCAACCCACCATGATATCCCCGGAAAGAAAATGAGTTCGTTAATTCTTTTCAAGCTAATTGCCAACGCATCGGCGGCGGCAACCGTCTGTGGTTCATCGTCTTTAAGTATGAACGATATGCCGGGCGGGAAAAGGCAAAGTTTCACCGTATCGATCTGACCTCCGAAGTACTCCCATGCGGCATCAGCCGTGGATGGTATAAACGTAGCAAGCGCACCGACAAGAACTAACGCAAAAATGCTATTTTTAAAGTAAACCATGGTTTTTGTTAAAATTTTACTCATAAAATCGGAGGTATGTACTCAAGCGTCATCTCAGAGACGCCGGTAACCCCATTGGTGTTTTCAATAAACACAGCAACGGGAATATCAACACGCAGTTGCCCTAGCGTGGTTATTTCCAGACCAGGATCGGTATCGGCAATATCTTCCGCGGTATCGGGCGACTCTGTAAAAACCGGCATGGTGAAAACGAGCGTTGTGCCGTCGGAAGACACCGCGTTGTTCACCAAAGCAAAACCGAGGTTGATCGTATTCCCCGTTGCAGTGAAACCCGACCCTTGAATGACCACTCGCGTGCCCGCTGAAGCCTTACCCGGAGCAATGCTTGCGATCACCGGTTTGGGGACATTCGGATCGGTAATGATGAAGAAGATGCTGTTCGGTTTGCCGGCACCATTTGCGTTCGACACCCAAACATCATATCGCCCAAGCGGGAAATCGAGAGGTATCCGAAAACCGATCGAATCGGTTCCCGACCCTGAATTCAAACCGTCAATAGAGAGGTTCTGGCCAAAATGAACCGTGTTGCCATTTGGAGTAAAGCCGGAACCCTGGAGACTTATCAGTGTCCCGACCGGTCCGGAAAATGCCGAAATAAAAACGACATGAACTCCTTTATTCTGCGAAATAACTTCTGAAATAACATTATTCGCCCCGCTATTGGCACTCGAAATACTTTTACTTACCGTCAGCGCGCCGGAAGTTGCCCCTAGCCCGGATGTTTGACCTGATTTGAGCTGGTTTTCCGCCGCAGCAACCTCGGGGGGGAGGGCGGTGTTAAGCGCGTTATCTTTTTCCGTTCCCATTTCGCCAATGTCCACTTTTTCAAGCTTTGCTCTCGTGAAAGCGCCGACATAGCCGGTTCCCGAGGTGAGGCCGACTGGGGTCAAGACCTCGGCGGCGTAGTAGTTCTGGAACTTGACTACGGCGCTTTTGGTGAGCGACCCGAAGTAGGTTGTCTCATTACCCGATGATCCCACACCCGAGCTGGCGACTTGCGTCGCCGCGTTGCTGTTGAGGACCATCTGGAGTTGACGCACGTCTTCTCCCGTGTCGCCTACCGTAAGGTTGCGGGTGAAGGTGTAGCCGGTCGTTGCCGGCGCGCCTCCTCCTTGCATGGTTGCGAGTTGCGCTTGGAGGGCCGAAATGGTCGCCAACAAGCTGTTGATCTGAGCGGTGAGATCGTCAACGGATTGAGCGAACACTACCGGAGAACCCGCAAAAAGCAGGGCTGTTGCAACAACGCCGGCCTTCATTTTCCTGATATAGTTTTCTTTCACATTCATTTGTTTTAATGGACACTGATAATAGTGATATAATTCTAGCAGAACTTTTCTCCAAAAGAAACGGCGGTAGTGTTAATTCCCTAAACAAAGAAATAAAAAACGAAGACTTTATCCACAGAAAGATTTTTTACATGATATACTTATATAAATTTGTTTTGATATAATTTAATCAGACAGCCATTTTGAAATACTTGCCAAGCAAAAAAATTATTGTTGTGTTAGTGATACCGATCGCTATCGGCATCATTTTTGTCACGGGGAAGAACATATGGGGAACAAGGGGTGTTATATTTGACCGAGGAATAACCACTTCGTCGGGAATAGCCGCTGGCGAACCGGATTCCGATGGCGACGGACTCCCTGATTGGGAGGAGGCGCTCTGGAAAACCGATCCCCGCAACACCGACTCCGATCGCGACGGCACGCCGGACGGAGAGGAAGTTACGGTAAAACGGGACCCGACAAAGCCGGGACCCGATGATGTTTTTCCATCACCCGACGCAATGCTGCAAACGAAACAATCCAGTCCGATTCAATACAGCGAGCAGACCGCGGGCGGACAGGTAGTCAGCAAGTTCATTACCAATTATCTGACCGCGCAAGATTCGGGCGATATAACACCGGAGGAAGAGCAGGAAATGATCATTGCCGCCGCAAACAATATGGCGGAGAATTACCCGCTTCCCAAGCAATATATGGTTGATAACATCATCGTGGCCGGCGAAACGGATGCGCGGTCGATCAAGGAATACGGCAACAAACTTGGTGAAGTATTCCTTGTCTTTCTTGCAAAATACCCCGAGAATGAGATTGCTATCATGAAAAGTATCGCATCGTCAAAGGATGCCGCGCAAGCACAAATACTCTCAAGGAAAAAAAGCGGCTACCGCGATCTAGTGAACGATCTGCTCGCTATGCATATCCCGAAACCGGCGGCAAACATCCATCTTGGATTCGTGAATAGCTATAGCGGCATATACACAGCAATGGATAACATCGACAAAATCGCTTCCGATCCGATGCGAGCGGCGATTGGTCTTAAGGAATACGAGGTTTTTGCGCAAAAACTTCAACCCATTAGCTTGGAAATACAAAACCTTTTTATAAACACCGGCGTCGATTTCACTCTGGAGGAAAACGGATATACATTTCTTCACAAAAAGCAGTAATCAATTTTTTCATGCATCGTTTCGCACCCAAACTTAAAAAGATTTTCGCGCTTATCCTTATTGTCGCCATTGTCGCGCCATCGGCTTTTTTGATGACGCCCAAAAAAGCCGAGGCGGATGTACCCGTCATCGACTTTGTGAACACCGGAAGAGAAATAACGGACATTATCGGGCAAGTGGTAACCATGGCCGTATCACTAGCTTTTAATCAGGTGGTGAATGGGTATCTTAAGGATGCAGATCTGGTGCTAAGAAATTTGGAAAACTATGTTAATGAACAAGCGGGAAAGATTATAGATAGCGTTGATCTTGACCAATTTAAATTGTGCAGTTTTAATCCTGGATTGAACTTCGAACTACAAATCAAACATCTTAAACTGGAAGAATGGGGAGCTGATTTTCCTAATCTAACCGTGTGTAGTATCGCCGACATATTTGTTAACGGAGCTCAAGATTTTGATACGTTTTACCAAAAATCATTTTCTGTGGGCGGATGGGGAGCATTTTACGCTACCACGCAAGATATCACACAAAACCCATTCGGCGCCACCCTCATTGTGGAAGCGGAAACCGCAAGAAAAGTAGCGGCGCAAAAGGAACGCGACAAGGAAGAGCTCGCGTGGGGGGATGGATTTAAGTCAGAGAAAAAGGATGATAAGATTAAAAACCCGGGCAAAGTCATCAACGCACAAACCGCCAATTCCCAGGATGTTACCAACAAAAAACTGGCTTCTGCTGACGAAGTTACCGACGCTATTGTCACCGCGCTTGGTGCCATATTAGCTCAATATATCACCAACGGAATCCCATTCTAAAAAATTAATTGCCCTTATGTATACAAAACGCATCACTCTCAATAAAAAAACAATCGCGGCGATTATTATATTCGCGGCGCTTGCGCTTGTCGTAGGCGTGTTGTTGTTCGCGAATGCTCACCACGCGTATGCCGCCGCTGGCGACACCAAGCTCGAAGAAAACCAGAGCGACCATAACGGGTGGTGGCAAGGCATAAAAAATGTAGGCGGAAAAGTTCTTGCCGTACTCGGCGATGCAACTATTGGCAACGTATTTCTGTTTTTTACATGGGCTGGTTACTCAATGTTCAGCCTGCTCTTGACGCTATCGGGAATTTTATTGGACAACAGTGTCACTCTTTCGCTTGATTCAAGTAATTTCACTCTGCCGGCAATTAGCGCGGCATGGATTGTCATACGCGACTTTGCCAACCTTTTCTTCATATTCATTTTGCTCTATATCGCCATCGCCACGATATTGAACCTCGGAAATTACAAACGGGCATTGCTATCCGTAATCATAGGAGCGCTTCTCATCAACTTCAGTCTGTTTTTCACCAAAGTAGTGATCGACGCGGGGAATATCCTTGCGGTCGGATTCTATAATGAAGCATCGGCGGTTACCGTTAAGGGCATACCGGGACATAGTCTTTCATTGGTATTTTCGGAAGGATTGAAACTTCAGTCAATGATGGACACTTCCTCGTATGAGAAACTCAGCAATTTTAATTCCGGCAAGGCATATTTGTTTGGGACAATCGTGGAATCAGTCGCTATGTTTGTGTTTTTTTCCGCGGCGCTTATGTTTATCGGCAGAACGATAGCTCTTATGTTCCTTATGGTACTCTCGCCGTTTGTGTTCGTCGCCATGGTGCTCCCGGGAACAAAAGGGCAGGCGGCAAAATGGTGGCGTACGCTCATTAGTCAAGTATTTTTCGCGCCGGCGTTCCTCTTTTTCGTCTGGATCGTCGCGGAGATCATAAAGAGAGGAGAGCTTGTCGCCATCACTGGAAGCGGAAATTCGTCGTTCGCCGATCTCGTTAATATGGAGAACGTTGACGACGCATCTTTGTTTCTCACCTATTTCCTCATTTGCGGCCTCTTGCTCGGGTCGCTTACGGTCGCGAAATCCATGGGTGGCGCGGTCGCCTCGACATCAGTCACATGGGCGAAAAAGCTGACTGGCGCGAACATGGCAAAGCGTAAAGGCCGAAAACTCGGCAAAAAACTCGGCAAATGGGCAACAACGCAAACGGCCGGTCGCGCGGCGAGCCGGATCGCCAATTCGCAAACACTCAAAAACTTCGGTATGGACCACCCGACTATGGGACGCATGGCCGACAGCGCGCTGGGTGCCGCAGGCGCGACAAACTATGACAAATGGGCTGACGACAATGAAGCCGCGAAAAAGGTGTATGGCAATAAAATAGCGAAACGCGACACGACGCCCGAGGAGCGTAAAGAGGTCAATTTCGCCCACGAAGAGCGGGAATCGTCTGAAAAAGCATACACGGCGAAAGTACAGGCAATGAAGGACGCGGAACAAGCATGGCAAAAAGATATGGGAAACGATACGTTACGGGCGCAAGCGGAACAAGCGAGAAGTTCGGCTGAACGATATGGGGAGTACTTCAAAAAAACCATAGAGAATGAAAAGAAAGTCGAGGAAACAGTAACAGACGCGAAAAAAAGTTACGCGAAAGCGATCAGAGAGCGCGTGGCTGGCGCCTATGAACGCAAGGCACTGCCAACAAGCCGCATCGGCAAGGTTGTTGTCGCCATAACAGGGCAAGCTCGCATGAATTGGAACGTGGCGGAAGCGTTGCGAGCGGGAAAAACCGGAAAGGAAGGGTCGATAGCGGCGCAACTCCAGAAAGTACTCGATAAAATCAAGGCGGAAGAGGAAAGTGGCGCGATTGATACAGAATCGGGTGAAACCGAAACCGCGTAGTCGCACTATTATTTATTCGACCGGAAAAACAACAAACCATGTACGACGAAGAAACATTAAAACAAAAAATACAAGAAGCGACGCCGGAGGTGCGCGACATGATCTCAAACCCCGATTTCGGTCCGCTCATCCAGGAATTTGGCATTAAGCGCGGCGCGACACCGCTTCAGTGTCTTAATATTGCCGACGAGGTGATTCTCGCTCTCCTCGGACTCTCATCAAAAGATACTTTTGCGGAAACTATCAAAAGCAAATTTGGTATTTCGGAAGATGCCGCCCGTGGCATGACGGAAGACATCAACATCAACATATTCTCTCAATCATCGGCGCCGCATATCTCCACGACGCCGCAAGCTCTCGTGTCGCATTCAACGCCAATACATGACAACACGCCACAGGTGCGCGTAATACCAAGAACACCGCCGGCGCGCGAGCAGTCGTTCGTTTCACCGATACCTCATTACCCGCCCGAACCGGCGCCGGCGCGCGAGCAGTCGTTTACTCCTCCGATTTCCCCGGCTTCAACACCAGAACCGCCGAGGGAAGCTCCGCCTCCCGTGCCGACATCACAGCCGGTAGCGCCAGCGCCACAAGCGCAGGAAATATCGACGGCGCGCGACCGCGCGCGGGAAGCGCTACTCTCCGGGTCTCCCATGGACGGATTAAGCGCCCCTTACCCGCCCGAACCGGCGCCGGCGCGCGAGCAGTCGTTTACTCCTCCGATTTCCCCGGCTTCAACACCAGAACCGCCGAGGGAAGCTCCGCCTCCCGTGCCGACATCACAGCCGGTAGCGCCAGCGCCGCAAGCGCAGGAAGTATCTGAACCGAAACATATTTTTGAACAAAAACTTCAATCAGTTTCTCGCGCGCCTCAGGAAGAGTCGATGATAACGCCACGGCAAGGGCAACAGCAAGCAGTCCCGCGCATCGATACTTCAACGGCGCAGAGCGGGGATATGTACCGCGAACCGATAGGATGATCGCGGAGAAAATGAAGGAGTGTGTTCGCTTTTTGCTGAAACCGGTGTCGCTGGCGTTATTGTGCTTGCTCCGGTTTCATGTGTTGTTTATTGTTGTATAATTACGCAAGACACTAAAGTATGCAGTTCAAAGTCCCGCAATACATAGAAGTTGAGAGCAAACTAGTCGGTGCGTTCAGTTTTCGCCAGCTTCTTTACATTGCCGGCGGTAGCGCGATCTCATACATACTTTTTCGTATCTTTAGCTGGCTTGCCATACCGTTCATCATAGGCGTGATAATATTTACTTATCTCCTGGCGTTTTACCCAAAAGAAAAATTAGGAAAGCCGTTTATCGAAATAGCGGAGTCGGCTTTTAAATACACGCTGAAAGGAAAACTCTACACATGGAAGAGAACTCCGAGAAAAAAAGAAGCGGTAGAAGAGACCCGCGAGGAAGATGAACCGGAAACGACAGATACGGTGTCCATCGCTGGATTAGGAAACAAACTCGGTGATGTGTCAATGAACCTTACGGTTGGTCACAAGGAGGACGACCCGCAAGAAAAAACCACCGGGCGCATGGATAACGGACCGCTTGCCGAAAAGAATCTAGTCAACGCGCCGGCCGCCGGTGAATCCAAAAAATAATATGGCAGTGAAATCAAAAGCGACACAAAGTTTTATTGTAGTAAAAGAGGTCAAAGACGGCGTCGTAACGCTTACCAACGGCGAAATGCGAATGGTTCTTATGGTCTCGTCAATAAACTTCGCTTTGAGGTCTGAGGATGAACAGGAGGCAATCCTGTTGCAATTCCAAAATTTTCTCAATTCGCTCGAATTTTCAACCCAGATATTCATTCAATCAAGAAGACTCGATATCAAGCCATACCTTGCAATGATGGAGTCTCGCCTAAAGGAACAGCTCAATGACCTGATGAAGATCCAAATAGAAGAATATATAGGGTTTATAAAGCGGTTTACGGACACGACAAGTATTATGACCAAAACATTCTTTATTATCGTGCCCTATTCACGCTCCGAGAGCGTCGCGCCAAAGAAAGGGGGCGGCGGGTTCATGTCATTTCTCCCCGGCAAAAAGAGCGGTAAAGAAAGCGCCGAAAAGACCGAGGCGTTTGAGGAAGCGCGCTCACAGCTTGAACAGAGAGCGAATATTGTAAAAATGGGACTCGCCCGCACGGGAGTTCGCGCCGTGCCGCTCGGAACGGAAGAGCTTGTTGAATTGTATTACAAGTTTTACAACCCGGGAGAGACAGAGAAGCCGGTACAGATGGCGGAAAAGTAATTAACGCTGAAATTTATGGGATTGTTTGGCAAAAAAACACAAAAGACGCCTGATGTGAAAAAAGGAGCGCAAAATCCGGTTTTACCTGACGACATATACGGAAGCACCACGCTTGAATTCAAAGACATCATTGCTCCTTCCGCGCTCAAGATCGGCAGTAAGGAAATAGAATTCGGCGAAAAGCTGATGCGGACATTTTTTGTGATCTCGTATCCGAGGACGCTCGCTGACAACTGGCTCTCTCCCGTTATCAATCTCGACAAGGTGTTTGATATTTCCATATTCATCCATCCGATAGATACGGTCAAGGTTATGAAGAAGTTTCAGAATCGCGTCGCGGAAGTGCAGAGTCAAATAACGATGCGCGAAGAGAGCGGCAAGGTGAGAGACCCGATGCTCGAGATCGCCTATGAGGACCTTGAAGATCTGCGGGACAAACTCCAACAGGCGCAAGAAAAAATGTTCGATGTCGGGCTCTATATTTCTCTGTATGCCGACAATGAAAGCGACCTGAGGAAAGTGGAAACGGAACTTAAGTCGATGCTTGAATCCCGCCTCATCTACATACGCCCCGCGCTCTTCCAACAAGAAGAAGGACTCAAAACCATCGCGCCGACATGCACCGACGAGCTTTTGGTGCTCTCTAAACTAAACTCTTCGCCGCTTTCGAGTATATTCCCCTTCGTGTCGTTCGACCTTACTTCCGATCGGGGAATTCTCTACGGCATCAACCGTCATAACTCTTCACTGGTGCTCTTCGATCGATTCTCACTTCCAAACTACAATTCGCTTACTTTTGCTTCATCGGGTTCTGGAAAATCATACGCGACAAAGCTCGAAGTGGTGCGCAGTCTCATGTTTGACGCGGATATCATCGTCATTGACCCTGAGCGCGAATATGAATACCTCGCCGAGGCGACCGGCGGACGATATTTCAACATTTCATTGACCTCCGAGCACCACATCAATCCGTTTGATCTTCCTATCCCGCGGGAAGACGAGTCTTCCGCCGACGTTTTGCGTTCGCAGATCATCATGCTCGTTGGCCTGTTCCGCGTCATGCTTGGCGGACTTACCCCCGAGGAAGACGCGATCATTGACCGAGCGATCACGGAAACATACGCGCTCAAAGACATCACCGCTGAATCAGATTTCTCGAACATCGAACCGCCGCTTCTTTCCGACTTTGAATTGGTTCTCTCGGGTATGAACGGCGCCGAAACGCTCTCGCAAAAACTTCTCAAGTTTACCCGAGGAACGTGGTCGGGATTCCTCAATAAGCCGAGTAATGTTGATGTTGATAAAAAATTCATCGTGTTTTCCGTCCGCGACATGGAGGACGAGCTCAAACCGGTCGCCATGTATATTGTAACCAATTTTATCTGGAGCGCCGTGCGAAAAACGCTCCGCAAGCGCCTTATGGTCATCGACGAGGCGTGGTGGATGATGAAATCGGACGATACCGCTTCATTTTTGTTCGGGCTCGCAAAACGGGGAAGGAAGTACTATCTCGGTCTTTCGACCATCACGCAGGACGTGGGAGACTTCCTTCGTTCTCCCTACGGACGGCCGATCATTACCAACTCATCGATGCAACTCCTTTTGAAACAGTCGCCGGTATCGATCGACTTAGTGCAAAAAACCTTCAACCTTACCGAGGAAGAAAAGTTTCTCTTGCTCGAATCGGGTCTTGGAGAAGGCATTTTCTTCGCCGGCATGAAACATGTCGCGATCAAGATAATCGCTTCATACACAGAAGACCAGATCGTCACATCTGACCCATCGCAGGTACTCGCGATAAAAAAAGCGAAAGAAGACCTCGCGATTGCCGAAAGCCAGGCATCAAAATCATAAGCAACCACTATGCGCGAAGACACATACAACGAAGAATACGAGGACGAAGACGATTTTGACGATGAAACCGCCGATGATGAAGAGGACGAGATGGAAGAAGAAGCGGAGGAAAGCGGGAGTCCCGATGGAGGCGTCAAAAAAATGAGCGGTCCGTTTTTTTACATCATGCTCGCGCTCGCAATCGTAGATGATGTGCTTGATATTCTGGTAAAACTTACCATAATAATCCTATCCACTGCTAGCAGTCTGATCCCGATTGTTGGGACCGCCATTGGTCTTGCGTTATCGTTTTTTATCAGTACAATCGCGTCCATTTTTAGCTTCATCGTGATGATGTCTATCATTCTTTATATTCGCTTCAACGGGGTTAAATTCACACCTAAAAGATTGGCAAGAACGACATCTTCATTTATAATTGAACTGGTACCGTTCATAAATATACTGCCAATGACCACCACAATGTTGTTATCGGCAAAAAAACAAAGTACGTCGAAAGATTCGAAAGGCCGCTGAATATCTCAAGTATGCCGGTTAGCAAACCATGAACACTTCAACTCAAAAAAAACGACTGCCGCTGTCAATAGTAAGCACTATTGGCGTGTTCGTCTGTTTGTTTGCGGCATATCCGGCGCAAGCCGCTTTCCCAACCATTGAGGATATTAAGAGCGGGAATGTTACCCTTGACGACATCATATCGGATATTCCAACAGAAATTGAAATAAAAACACAAATGGCCCATACAAACTTATTTATTGAAACAGAGCCGAAAAACTACCAAGCAAATCAAAACATAACCGTTTCTTTAAAAAGTTACTTGGCAGACATAGATAGGGCGTATATCTCATGGTATGTAGACGAGAAAAATGTCACATCGGGAATTGGAAAGACAAAAATAAATATAAAAACAAAAGATGCCGGGACAAGGACAACGATACGAGTTGTCGTTGATCCTATTGAAAAAGATATTGATTCAATCGAAAAGACAATAATTCTCTACCCAACCGACTTTGATGTTCTGTGGGAAGCGGACAGTTATACGCCACCGTTCTATAAAGGAAAAGCTCTTTATACCGCGCATAGCAAGATTAAACTCGTTGCTATGCCTAATTTCCCCAATAATCTCGCGGATAATCTTTTTTATGAATGGGAAAAAAACATTAACCGCTTAAGGAGTGAATCCGGGTATGGGAGAAGTGTGGTTAATCTTGACAAAATAGCGGAAAACTATGGCAATATGCGTATTGATGTCGCTGTTTCCACGTTAGATAAATCTATTGCGTCTTACCGCATATTTAACATACCATCCGCGCAACAAGCGATTATTTTTTACGAAGATGACCCGATTGAAGGAGTGATGTATAACCGCGCGGTTGGAAAAACGTTCGATACCGCAAAAAAAGAATTCACCATCGTCGCAGAGCCGTATTATTTTTCACAAACTGATAAAAAAAACGGCTCCCTCGATTTTAGCTGGCAGGTAAACAACGCCGACAAGCCCGGATATGAACAAAAAATCGCCTTTACCCAGGAAAAGTCGGGTATCGGAAACGCTTACGTGAAACTTGCCATGCGGAATCTTGGAAACATATATCAGTCCGCAAGGGAGTATTTAACCATTAATTTTAACAATAGCGACGCTAACTAACCGCTACCATGCGCGCGCAACAGCTGTATAAGAAAATAACGGGAAGCGGAGCAGTGATCGCGTATTTTGCGTACACAGCATCCGCGATGGCGGCTGGCCCGATTAAATATGTCCCTCTCGCTCCGCTTCCCGGAATTCCTGCGGGCGCGGCTACTAACCTTAATGATTATCTAAACGCTCTATTTGCATTCGGCATCGGTATGGCTGGCATTCTCGCGGTGCTTATGATCGTCATCGCTGGCATAGAGTATATGGGTGGCGCGGCAAGTCCATCGACGCGACAAGACGCGAAAGAGCGCATTTCAAACGCCCTTCTTGGCCTGCTCATCGCCGCGGTCGCATATATTATTCTTTTTTCCATCAATCCGAAGTTATTGGGATAATTTACAAAACTAACCATGCCAAGAAACGCAAAACTATTAATTCTAGGGGGGGTTGTCGCCATTATCGCGATCATTGTCGCGGTGCTGTTCTTGTACGCGAAAAACGGCGGCAATGTCGGCCCTTTTGCGCCATTCGGCATGGGGACCACAACAAACAGCCATTTGCCACCCGACGAAAACGATGACGGAAACGGCGGAATACTTCCCGGCAATATTGTTGATCTAAAAGATAAGCGTTTGATCAAAATCCACGCCGCGCCTGTTTCCGGATTCTCGATTCTCGAAAAAGCGAACGTTCTCGGCGGAAAAGATATTATCGCTCGATATATCGAGAGGGGACGCGGATATATCTTCGAGACTAATATGTCGGACGTTGTCGAACAAACAGTCTCCAGTCAGGAACACCGCAAGATATATGAAGCCGAGTGGGGAAATAATGGCATGCAAGCAATCGCACGATATCTCAACGATGATACTGGGGCAATTAGAAGCTTTGTCATAAAACTCGGCGACGGAGATGTGTCTGACGGCACAACAACACCGACTCTGAAAGAGGTTGATGGGGAATTTTTACCGGAAAATATTACCAATCTCGCCGTTTCAAACGAAGATACTAATAAAGTGTTTTTTCTCACCAATATCGCTGATGATTACGAAGGTTCACATATCCCAAAGTCTGCCGTAGGGACGATACATAACATCACCACCGGCAATGAATCAGCCGTGTTTACCTCGCCGTTCACTCAGTGGCTCTCGTATTGGCCGCAGAAAAACATTATCGCCCTCACCACGAAACCATCCGGCGGAGTCCCCGGTTATTTATATTTCCTTAACCCGACAACTGGAAAATTAACGAAAGAAATAGGAGACGTGAAAGGATTAACCACCTTGGTTGGTCCTAACGGGAGAACGACCATTTACTCGGAAAGCGCCAGCGGGAAATTTGAAACAAAGCTGTATGACACAGGAGAGCACACATTTGAAAATTTTCCCATCAATACACTTCCGGAAAAATGCGCGTGGTCAACCGCCGATTCAAACGTCATTTATTGCGCAAACCCGCAAGAAATACCGCAAGGGATGTATCCTGATGCGTGGTACCAAGGTGTTGTTTCTTTTTCCGATGATATTTGGATGTTTGATCTCTCTACTGGAGAAACAAGAAAGATTATTGATTTCAAGCAAGAATCCGGGGGAGAAGAGCTTGACGGAATAAAACTCGCGACCGATCCCGATGGAGTGTTCTTATTCTTCATCAATAAAAAAGACTTAAGTCTGTGGGCGCTCAGACTTAAAGCAAGCTCTGTGATAGAAAAACCAAAAGACTAAGACCGCGCTCTGATTTAGTAATTATTGTTGATAGATATGGATTTTTTTATTTGCCAGTTTTTATGTCCTCGTTGCTGATATAGACACGGCTGGACTAAAGAGCATTTTCCCCGATGGAGACATATTTCAAGACGACTCGGCGGTTGGCTCCCGCTCCCGACGACTCTGTCTTAATATCATGCGTATTCGAAAAAAGCGAATGGATAATCATCCGGTCGCGTGGCGGCATTGGGTTCATTTCAACGCTATTTTTAAAATATCGCGCGCGTTCGGCAAGTATGTGGGCTTTACTTTTCAAATCACTAATATGTTTGAGTTGGTAATCATTGACGTCTATTATAAAATAGCGTCGGTTTTCTGGTTGCGCGCTATTGGATGAGAGTTGTTTATCTGTTATTTTCTTTACAATATGACTCAACGCGGCAAGATTTTCTCCATTATGACCAATAAGGGATTGGGGCTTGTTGGTTTTTACCAAAAACCGAATCGCATTAATGTCTGAATCCTCAATTATCTCAAGTTCAAAAACAACACCAAGGTGTGCTAATATGGCTTCTATTGTCTTTTTTACCATGCCCGTTTGCATATATAATACCCTATCAGTAACTTAATTTTTTATCAACCCTTCTGATTTTCTTCTCACAAAAAGCTCGTGCCCGATAGAGAAGAGGCTGCTCACAACCCAATAAAGCGCAACGGCGGCCGATATTGAGTAAGCCACAATAGTGATGAAGACCGGTAAAAAATATCTCATCTGCATATTCATACTTTTCGCAAGCTCATTTTGGAATGATGCTTTACCGGCATTCTCTTTTTGCGACCCGCTTTCTTCTTTTGGGGTTGGAGGAAGAGTAAGCCGCATTTGAAAATACTGCGAAACACCCGCGCATAGAGCCAGAATAATATTTTTTTGTGTCAGGTCAACAACGCCAAAAAACATCATGGATATAACCTCGGGGGGATGCACGAATGAGTACAGAAGATTACTGTCCGGCTGATCAAGCCCTTTGACAAAAACCCAGTAGAGCGCCAGAATAACGGGCATTTGAAGAAGCACGAGTAAGCAACCGGAAAAAGGGCTTACTCCGTGCTCTTTATAGAGCTCCATGATCTTTTTCGCTTGAAGTTCGCGATTATTATGGTGTTCTTCTTTTATTTTTTTTACATACGGCTCTATGTTTTTGAGTTTTGCTTGTGATTTCACTGAACGATGGGTAACCGGCAAAATAACTACCTTGACGATCACGGTAAGTATAATGATCGCAATACCGACATCCCCGTAAGGAATCAAAGACACTAATAACACCAACCCATTATAGAGCGGCTGGTAAAAGAACGTATTAAATAAATATGGAATCATCGCTCAATTGTATGTAAAACGAGCAAGTGAAGCAAGGGGTTGTTTAATTAATATCACCTCTGTGATGACCGACTTTACGGAAGATAAAACTGATTTTATATCAGTAAATGAAATACTAAACCGTGTCACCTCATAAGGTTAATGGGGAAGGGGTGTGTTTTCTTTAATTTACTCGACTGGGTCATAACGCCTCTTTTGCCATGGGTGGCATCGAAATATTCTTTTTATACCCTTAAAAACACCGCGTATAACACCGTATTTCTCGATAGTATGAATGGTATATTCAGAACAACTCGGGAAAAAAACACAGACCTTTTTTGTTTTACCGAACGACACCCATAATGACCCTGTTTCCGGCGATAAAATTCTTTGATAAACCCTTATGAAAGAGATAATGATTCGAGAGATCATATTATGCGATATTTATCTTCTTAAGAAGCGCTTCGATCTCTTTTTTTATAACAAAAAACGTGGTAATTTTTGATTGAAAGAAAAAGATATAAATATACCCATTTTTAAACAGTTTTTTGTGCTCCTCAACCAATGAAAACCCTCTTCTTTTTAAGAGATTGCGTGTGGTTGCTTTTTTATATTTTTTTTTCGGCGCGATAAAGCAAATACGCGGTAATTTATGACTGTCGGTGTTTTTATACACAAGGACACGCAAATACTCTGTTTGCCCTATTTTGGATGGTTTTTGGGTTAATAAAAAGGCAAGGGTCTCACTATCTACCCGTTTATTTTGAGGAAGCATATACGCGCAAAAAGACGCCTAAATGGTCAGTTTCGCTCTTCCTTTTCTCCTGCGATTTTTGAGTATCGACGTTCCAGTGCTGGTTTTTTTCCGAACGAGAAACCCGTGGGTCTTTTGATGTTTTTTTGTTTTTGGTTTATATGTTTTTGACATAATTCAATAGATAATTTTTTCTGTAAAAAAATTTCCACACCTTATTAACATACTTACTAACATATCTTGTATGATTTTGCAAGTTTTTTGTTTTTAAAATAGGTATATAATAACTGCACTTTATATATAATTTATAAATAAATTTTTTATGATTGACGACAAACAACTTTGGGATACCGCCTTGGTTGAAATTGAGTTAGGTGTTTCAAAGGCAAATTTCAGCACATGGTTTAAAAATATCTACATCCACAAACAAGAAGATGGGGTTGTGTATCTTGGAGTGCCGAATGAGTTTGTGAAAGAGTGGCTTATTAATAAATATCACAAATCAATATTACGAGCGCTTCGTAATTATGGAGAGGATATACGAAGTATTGAGTATATTATTTCAAAAAAGAGGGTATTTGACCAAGATGATAAAAATAATGCGGTAGTGAAACAACAAAATGGAGAGCTTCCTTTAAGCGACCTTTGTGTTAATAAAGAGGATAATTTAAACCCACGCTATCTTTTTGACTCGTTTATTATTGGTTCTTTTAATGAGTTGGCTCATGCGGCGGCGCAGGCGGTTATTAAAAAACCGGGGCTTGTTTATAATCCACTTTTTATTTACGGAGGAACTGGTCTTGGAAAGACACATTTAATCCAAGCAATTGGTAATCATATTAAAAAAACAGATCCAAAGAAGAAGATTTATTATGTTACTTCTGAAAAATTCTCAATGGATTATATTAATTCATTGCAATTAAATAAAATTAATGAGTTTAAAGATAAATACAGAAAATATGACATTTTTATTATGGATGATATCCAATTCCTTTCCAATAAAGAAAAAACTCAAGAGGAATTATTCCACTTATTTAATACTCTATATGAAAATAATAAACAGATAATTTTTTCATCCGACCAGCATCCAAATTATATACCAAATTTAAAAGACCGTTTAAAATCACGATTCAGCGCGGGGATGATTGTTGATGTACAACAACCGGATTATGAGTCACGTGTTGCGTTATTGCGATCAAAGTCAAAAGTGAATAATTTTATACTCTCTGATGAGATTATTGAGTATATAGCATTTTTGATTCAAGGTAATATACGTGAACTTGAGGGATTATTAAATATTATTGTGTTCCAATCGCAATTAAAAAATAAAGAAATATCATTAAATGAAGTTAAGTTAATAATAAAAAACAACATAAAACAAAAACGGTCTGTTTCAATTAATGATATTGTTAATATTGTTGCTGGATTTTATGGTATTAATAGTGATTCAATATATGAAAAAACAAGAAGAAGGGAAGTGGTAAAACCGCGGCAAATTATTATGTATTTACTCCGTGAAGATTTTAATATTTCATACCCATTAATTGGTAATAAATTAGGCGGGAGAGATCACACTACTGTTATACATTCATATGGAAAAATAAAAGATGATTTAAAAATTGATAATTTACTTACTCAAGAAATCGATCAAATACGTTCGATGTTTTAATTTATTTTATATATGAATAAACTGTTGATAAATATGTTAAATAAATTTATTTAGTTGTTGAAAAAGATGAATAAAAAATATTTTTACTGTTTTTATTATTAGATATCCACTTTTAAAATAGTAATAGTATTTAAAATAAGCTTTATGTGTTGGATTATAAATAAGTTATCAACATTTCCACATTACTATAAATAATAATCAATTAATCAGTAATAAAAAAAATAAAATGAAAATAGAATGTATATTAGAAAAAATAAAAAAATATATTTCATTAGCGAATAAAATAACAGGAAAAAATACAACTCTCCCAATACTTAGTTCTATATTATTATTTACTGAAGACACTTTTTTAAAAATACGATCAACAAATTTAGATATTGGTGTTGAGTTTAAAATACCTGCAAAAATAATAAAACAAGGGAAAATTGCCATTCCAGGTGGTGTTTTTACTGATCTATTATCAAATATTAAAAATGAGCATACTATTATTCTTAATGTTGATAATGATAATTTAAATGTTTTAGTAAAAAATAATAATATTTTAATAAAAAGCTATAAACCGGATGATTTTCCAACATTACCAAAAATACAAGATGGAGTGAAATTCACTATATCAGCAAAAAATTTTTTATCAGGAATATTATCTGTTCGTTATAGTTCAGCTATTTCTGATATAAAACCAGAATATTCAAGTGTTTTTATTTATCAAGAGAGTGGAATATTATTTTTTGTGGCAACAGATTCATTACGCCTCTCTGAGAAAAAAATACCAAATAAAAACATCACTGATTTTAATGGAGTGATTATACCAATTAAAAATATCAATGAAATAAGTAAAATTATTGAAGATATTGATGGTGATATTGATGTTTTTTTTAATAAAAATCAATTATCAATCTCTAATCAAAATATATACATAACCACTCGTGTTGTTAATGGAGTATTTCCTGATTATCGCCAAATAATACCAAAAGAAAACACAACAAGTATTATTATTTTAAAACAAGATATTTTAGACGCGCTAAAAATATCAAATATTTTTTCCGATAATTTTAATAAAGTCAATATAACAACAAATAAAAAAAATAAAACATGTGAAATAAAAGCAAAAAGTGATAAAGGAGAAAATATAACAAAAATCAATGCGGCGATATTAGGTGATGATATTAACGCGCATTTTAATCAAAAATATATTATGGATTACCTTCAATCAACAAACGATGATAGTTTATCTTTATTATTTAATGGTGATAATAAACCAATGATTATAAAAGGAGTTAATAATAACTCCCTATTATATATAGTGACGCAATATAATAAAAAATAAACATATGAAAAAAATCATTGATTTTTTTGATAAATTTAAAAAAATTTTACCACCGCACTATATTTTAAAAAACAATATCATAAAAACAATTGAAGATATAACAAATATAACAATAGAAAAAAAAGATATTTCAATAATAAATAATATCGCCTATTTTAAAAATACACCTGCGATAAAAAATGAGATTTTTATAAAAAAAACAATTATTTTAAACAAAATAAAAGAAAATCACAAAAGTTTACTTAATATTTTATGAGTTCGGTAAAAACCACATCTACTATACCAATAGAATTTTTTATACTTATTGTTGCGCCAATAGTAATATTCGTTATATGTTCTTATATTTCACCAAACGCTATTAATGGAATAAATAATCTCTTTACATCAAATAGCACCGTCCAGTTCTTATTTTTTGGCATCGGTTTTTTTAGAATTGCTTTTTTTATTATTTATAATTATTTAATTTTTAAAACAGCGTTTATATTAAAAAAAATTCTTGAATATTATTTTCTGCAAAAAAGAGATCAAAGGAAAAAAAATCAAGGCACGATATTTTTTCATTCTGTATTAATGGCAATAAAGAGTATAATCACCCTTTTTTTACTATTTCTAATTCCATCAATAATAATACTTGCGAACATGAAGCAAATAGGAAGCGTTTCAGCGCAAGAAACAATAAACGCTTCTAACTTCCTTATGTATCTTGACTACTCACTTTTCGGCGCCTATGTTCCTTTTTCATTACAACAATTCTCTCATATAAAAATACTTGATACATTATTTCTTTCAGCATACACAAACTTATCAACAATCATTTCGATTATTTTTATACTACTTTTAATAAAAAATATTGATTTATTAAGAAGATTTATAACCGCTTTCTTTGTTGTAGTGATGATCAGTATCCCTTTATGGTATTCTTTTCCAGCGCTTACACCATCTGAAATGTATAAAAATAATGTAACAACAACAACGATTGATGAAAATATAAAAAATACCATCAGTTTTTATTTAGAAAAAACAAGTCCTCGTAATTCGCGATTAATCGATACTATTTCAAACATAGGAAGTAAGCCAGAAGAAGGATATTACAGCGTGTCAACATTTCCAAGTATGCATACCGCGTGGGGATTATTGGTGCTCTATTTTAGTTTTTTAATATGGGCTCCTTTTGGCATCGCGACTTTTTTTTGGTATATACTTAATATAATAGGAGCGATGTATACCTTGGAGCACTACGCAGTCGATATCGTCTCCGGTGTTATTATTGGTGTAATTGGAATCATAGCCGTAAATTATGTATTCTCAAGAACAAAAAAGAGTACGGAATATCCAGAATTTTTCTTTGGAATCGAGGTTATTAGGCGCGATATCCGTTGGTTTATAAATAACAGAAGCGATATTTTTTTTAAAATAAAAACACTTCTAAAATCGTTCCTAAGGCACACTATCCTGGTGATTAAAAAATTTGGATAATCCCCATTTACTATACACCACTAACTACGGTGTGATTATATCAAACACAGCATTGGCGGTTCCGGTATTTAACACCGAATCATACCCGATCACTTTTATTTGCATGATTGACGTGGTTGCACCAGATACAATAAATGGATACTCAAAAGGATCACTGCTTGATGTTCCAATAAAAATATTATCCACATAGTAATCAACTCGCGTCAACGGGTAGCGGCCGTTTGATACGACTTTGATAATAACTCTCTGCTCATTATTAAGCGCCGTATGTTCTTCCGGTGAGACTATGCTTATTTTAGGGGCGTTTTCGGGAGTGTGGACATCATCATATTGAATCGGTGCGGCGCTTGACGCGTCCTCTATTATATTTGTTTTTACAACCCAATCCCTAACCGGTTTTTCCCAAAGATTGAATTGAGGGTCATTTTCCGGATGTTCGGGTATTCCACCGTTTGGGTTTGTTTTATTGACCCAATAAAGAATAGTGTGTACTTCTTTAATAATGTGCTCACTACGTAGTTCATTGGGGGTATAGTTTGTTGCTAATTTTCCCGAAATTTTATCAGTAAAATAAGTACGACTTCCTTCCCAAATACCCCTTAAAACAGGCTTAAGTTCGTTTTTTTCCGGGTATTCCGGTTCTTTAAATTTTTCATCGGGGTATTTTGCCAAAACCTCTAACATAACCGCGTTCCATATTGGCGTGACAATATATCCCGCAACTTTTTTTTCCATTGATGAGTTATCGTTATTTCCTACCCACGCGCCAAGAGCAAAAGATGGTGTGTAACCAACAGTCCATGCGTCACGGTAGTCATTTGTGGTCCCTGTTTTGTCGGCGACATCTCTGCCCTCAAAATAAAGGGGTGATCGATCTCCAAACGCAGGCGTTCTTGCTTGGTTGTCTGATAATACATCCGATATCTCACGCGCCACGTTCTTCGGTATGACTTGTTCATCGCGCGCGGCGTATGCTTCGAGAGTATTCCCTTCCGCGTCCTCGACTTTAAGAATTCCAACAGGAGGATTTTTAATGCCGTCATTTGCAAAAACGCCATAAGCACTTGTTATATCCAAAAGAGAAACCTCACCGCCACCAAGCACAAGAGTCAATCCATATTGATTTGCGCTGCCTAATTCGCCAATACCCATTTTTTTTGCCGTTTCAAGAGAATCGTTTAAGCCGGCAAGATAGAGCGTTTTTATCGCCGGTATGTTTATTGATTGGGCGAGCGCGTTTCGTAATGATACCGGTCCACGGAATATATTATCGTAATTCCCCGGCATATAGCAGTCGCGCGGATCAATTTCGCTCAAGAGCGGCTTTCCTTCATTGTCGCATGTTGTTTGAAATTGCGTGGGAAGATCAAAAACAACCGTATCGGGCGTATACCCTTTCATGAATGCTGTTGCGTACACAAAAGGCTTGAAAGCGGAGCCCGGTTGGCGGTGCGCAAGGGTAACGTTAAAGTTTCCACCATTCTCGATGTCGAAATAGTTTCTTGAACCGACCATAACAAGAACGTGGCCTGTTTTTGGATCAATTCCGATCATTCCGGCATTTTTCGCGTTATATTTTACTTCGTTTTCCTCGCCAAATTTTGCGATGATCTCCTCGGTCTTCCGCTCAAGATCGTAATCAAGTGTCGTGGTAACTTTTAACCCTCCTTCTTGCACCATCTTTTCGCCATATCTTTCGACAAGATATTCTCGTACCCATGTCACAAAATGGGGCGCTTTGATACCATAGGGATCTTGTGGTAAAAAAATAACTTCTTCTTTAGCGGCATTTTGATATTCTTCTTGCGATATAAAATTACCTTCGATCATTTTTTGTAGCACTAAATTTTTTCGCGCGTTAAGCGCGTCATAGTGGTTCCCGTATGGAGAGTAATAGGTTGGCGCTTGGGGGAGTGACGCGATATAAGCGCTTTCGGCAAGATTGAGTTCTTGCGCGTGTTTTCCAAAAAAGGTCAGTGCCGCCTCCTCGACCCCGTAAATATTTCCGCCATAGGGCGCCTCATTGAGATATAATAAGAGTATCTGATCTTTTGTAAGAGCTTGTTCAAGCTTCACCGCAAGCACCCATTCTTTGATCTTTCTTGATATTTTCTTTTCCGGTGTCAGCAGGGTGTTTTTAACCACCTGTTGGGTGATTGTTGATCCTCCTTGCCCAAGACTTCCAGTCATGATATTTGCGAAAACCGCCCGGATGAACGAGAGTGGGCGTATCCCAAAATGGTTGTAGAATTCGGCGTCCTCTATGGCGACGGTGGCGTTTTTTATATACCGTGAAATATTATCCATATCAACCTCATTTCTTTTTATGTTGTCGTGCACATCATAGAGAAGCACTTCTCCGGTGCGGTCATATATTTTAGTTGACTCGATTACTTTTCGCGCGGCGAGAGATTTAAAATCTGGAATTTGTATGGTTGTTATCCATAGCGCGAAAAAACCACTCGCGATCAGAAGAAGTGATACAAAACCGATCGCGATTGAATAACACAGGGAATGCCTGCCGCTCTTTCTTTTGTGTCGCAGCAACCCTGTTTTTCTTGTCGATTTTTGCGCCACGTTGTTGGCTAAAGGACGGCTGATTTTTCTTTTTTTTACTTTATTCATGGATAGTTTTATATGAAGCGATACAGGTTAGCCCGATGGCAATCGCGTCGATCTCGTCATCATTTACAATATCATCACTAATAGCAATTAATTTTTTCGTCATGAACGCTATTTGTCTTTTATCCGCTTTTCCATAACCGGCAACCGCGATCTTTATTTGAGGCGGGGTGTATTCGTAAACGGGAAGTTTTTCGCGCGTTGATATATATATTACCACTCCTCGCGACTCAGAAACCATCATCGCGGTCTTTTTGTTAGTGTTGAAAAAAAGAGTTTCTATGGCAAGCGCCTCGGGGTGGTGTTCTTTTATTATACTCTGGATTTCACTTCCGATTTCATTCAAGCGCTCATTGAACGGTAGTAATGGTGATGTTTTGAAACAATTTGAATAGATAAGAGATGGAGCAATCCCTGTTTGCTCGATAATAGCGACTCCCATTCGCTCAAAACCCGGGTCTATCGCGAGAACACGCATAATTTACGCGGCGTTGGTGTAAACGTTTTGGACATCGTCATTGTCTTCGAGTTCCTCAATCATTCTCTCAAGGCGAGCGCCGTCCTCCTCGCTTATTTCTATGGTCGTTTTTGGGCTCCATTCATCGGCGGTCTTTTCAAAACCCCATGATGCGGCACCAGCGCCGGCAAGAGCCGATCCGTTCTTCGAAAGAATATGCTTTATTTCGGCAGATGCGCGGTTCTTATTGTCGGTAAGCCCTTCGATCAGGATGGCGCACCCACCCGGACCGTATGTTTCATAGAGCACCGCTTCCATGTGCGCCATGTCGTCTCCAACGCCCTTTTTGACGGCGCGATCAATATTGTCACTCGGCATATTTTCCGACCGCGCTTTCTCGATCGCCGCGCGAAGTCCCGGCGAGTTCACGTCGCCGCCGGCATTTCTTGATTCAACGGCGATTAGTTTCGCGTATTTTGAAAATACCTTGCTCTTCTTCGCGTCTGTCGCCGCTTTCTTATGTTTTATTTTTGACCATTTATTGTGTCCGGACATGGTATTTTGTGGCTATGCGTAGGCATCATACCACAAGAAGAGTTACTGATAAAGCGCAATGTAGCGAATAAT
>Ga0210044_10001648_pt1 | contig 34176 bp, 28 predicted proteins | sample CryGey13umfilter_2_FD_183959 | JGI IMG/M metagenome (GOLD analysis project Ga0210044, IMG submission 183959) | Groundwater microbial communities from aquifer in Utah, USA - Crystal Geyser 4/9/14 3 um filter (SPAdes) (version 2) | ecosystem: Environmental > Aquatic > Deep subsurface >...
CGCATTTTTTATTTTTACGGATGAAAATGCGAATCTGTCTTCTGCCAACAATGATCAGAAGGTTTGCTATAAACATGTTCGTGAGGACTGGGGCTTTTGCCGGCCTGACAGAACCAGGGCCAGAAAAATTGAACTGTCTTGCGACGAGAAGAAATATATCCACGTTGAAACCGAAAGTTGCGACTATGTTCAGCCACCTTGCACTTTTGATTATTCCGACTGGAGTTCTTGTCAGTCTAATGGAACCAGAACCAGAAAAATTAACGCGTCTTGCGGCGAGAAAAAATATATTCACACTCAGACCGAAAGTTGTGAATATGTTCAGCCGCCTTGCACTTTTGATTATTCCGACTGGAGTTCTTGTCAGTCTAATGGAACCAGAACCAGAAAAATTAACGCGTCTTGCGGCGAGAAAAAACATACGGATGTCCAGACTGAGAGATGTGCTTTTGATCAGCCGCCGTGCACTTTTGATTATTCCGACTGGAGTTCTTGCCGGGCTAGCTGGACCCAAAGCCGAACCATAGCCAGAAAGTCTCCTACTAATTGCCAAGAAGGAACCTCTGAGCCCTTGGTCAGAAATTGTATTTACAGTCCTCCGCCGCTTCCCTGCACGGATTATAACTATTCCGAGTGGAGCTCTTGCGAAAATAATTATCGGACCAGGTCCGTTATTTCCGGTAAAAATCCTTCCGGTTGTTCCATAACCGCCTCTGGATCCGCATCGCCTCTGACAAAACAGCTTTGCGCTATCCAGAATCCTTCAGATAATCAAGCTTCCAACACCAGTCAGGATATAAGACCTGAATTTATATTTTTAGAATTATCAAGCGGAACTACCCTGAAAGGAAATTTTACGATCAAAGGAAAGGTTGATTCGGCAAAAATAGTTGAATTCTATTCAGTCGCCGCTAGTTCAAACACTCCCGTTCTTATCGGATCAGCTAAAAATGTCATCAGCAACTATTGGGAACTTACTTTTGATACGACAAAAAAACCCAACGGATCATTTTATCTAACGGCAAAAATTAAAAATGATTATGGGCCTGACTACTATGAAAGTCTAAGAGTTCAAATTTACATAAATAATTTAACCCCTTCTCCAACAAGCGATCAAGCCGACAATGCAAACGACCAGAGCGCAGATGCCGTAACCCCGAAAAAATACTCGCAATCTGAACAAAAATTTTCAGCACTTCCAGAAAATTTCAATGACATAACTTCTTCGGAATGGCAGAAAAAATATTTTGAAAATAAATTTTGCACAAATAGAAATTATTGCGGAGGAGATGCTGATCCAGATAAGGACGGTTTAAACAATAATGACGAATTTCGCTACGGGACCAACCCGCTGAATCCGGACACAGACGAGGACAGTTTCCTGGACGGAGCCGAGATAAAAAATGGCTTTAATCCTTTGCGATTTTCTCCTGGCGACAAAAGTGACCGGATGATTTTTGAAAGCCCCAAAGAAAGCGGAGAAATTAAAAACGAACTCTACCAAATTAGCACTGTGGCCTTGATTCTTTGGGATGGGATTGAAAAGGGAATTTTTTTCACTGGCAAGGGTTTACCCAATAGTTTTATCAACATCTATATTTACAGCGATTTGCCGACAATTCTGACTGTTAAAACCAGCCCTGACGGAACTTGGTTTTATGTGCTGGACAAGCAACTCGCTGACGGCCGGCACGAAGCCTATGTCGCGGTGACTGATAATACCGGCAGGATCACCGCCAAGAGCGAACCGCTGTTTTTTGTCAAAGCTGCTCAAGCTATCACAATTATCTCATCCGCGGAAGCCAGCGCATCAGACAAAACTATTTCTCCAGCAGAAAAAAGGCAAGGGCGGGATCTGATTTTAATCTTTTCTCTTATTGTTTTGGGTTTCATCGCATCTTTGGCTTCCATTGGCTTTTATATAATCCATTTGAATAAAAAAACGGATGGGATGACATAAAAAAAGTCGGGAAGTGATTTAAAAAACGCTCAAGACATCAAAACAGGTTTCAACAAATTCATTTTTTCAATTGCCAATGTGCTCATAAAAAATCGCCTATTGGAAATTAATCATTTTTTGAAAAATATGGTAAAATATCGGCAGATAAATAAAGATGAGGCGCATAAATAAATTAGGGTTTTCATGCACACCAAAAAAAACAAAACAAAATATTTTTTAGCCCTTGCGTTAGCCGCTGCCCTAGTAATGCCTTTTTTCGCCACAGCGCAATTCAATCCGCTTCCCGCCGGCGCCAATGTGCCTTCCGCTTCAGCGATGAGCATAACTGCAAACACGATGGCTTGGATTCTCGGCTTGGTCGGATTTATCGCCATAATTGCTTTTGCCGTTGCTGGCTTTCTCTATTTGATTTCAGCCGGAGATGAAAGTATGCTCCGGCAAGCCAAAAGAGCGATGAAATTTTCCATCATTGGGGTTATCGTTGCAATTTCCGGATTGGTGTTTTTAAAAATCGGAGAGATACAAGATCAGGCGGCCAGTTGGGATTATTATGAGCGCGCGGCCTCCACAACTGGTGGAGAAAGCAATGGCGTTTCCGGTGATGTAGCCACCAAAGAAAAAAGCTTCCCCTTGGCTACTGGCTTGTCTTCCACTGACCCGGGGGTAAATGGAAATGCTGAAACGCAAAATGACTCTGCCAAAAAATTGCCGGTTGGCAATCCCAGAAAAGACGGCGAGGTAAAAAAAGAGGATTTGTTGGTCAGTAATGTGGAGCTGGTAGCGTTTCAGGAGACAAAAAATGTGTTGATCACCGGCAAAGGGTTTTCCGATATGCCTGTCTATATTTATATTTACAGCGATTTACCGATCGTTCTGAGCACCGTAACCGATTCTAATGGCAACTGGTCCTATGTTCTGGACAAACAGCTCGCTGACGGCCAGCATGAAGTTTATGTCGCGGTAACCGACAATACCGGTAAACTCACCGCCAAAAGCGAACCATTGTTTTTCGTCAAAACCGCTGAAGCTATCAGGGTAATCCCGCCTGCAGAGGCGAGCGCGCTGAATAAAGCTGCTTCTCCGATTGAAAAAAGACAGACCCTGGACTTGGTAATGCTTTCTGTTATAGTATTTTTTGGCCTCGTCATGGCCTTGGTTATCATCGGATTTTTCATCGCACGCAAAAATCAAAAAAATAAAGACCTGGCCAATCAATGAAAGAGCTTTTAATAAAATCAATTAGCGTAGCCATTCGCTTTATCCGAGAAAATCCGGAAGTAATTTTTTCTTTGATTCTTTTGGTTTTTATCCCTGCTGCTATTTTTTTGAACACTTATTATACCATCGGCAAATTCCAAAAAAATATTAACACCATAATTCATACCAAGGCGATTCTTGCGGAAAATATAATTAACTTGACTGCCAAAGATCTCCTTGCCAGCCCGGACCGTCTCCAGACTCTCGTGGAAAAAATCGTTTTGGAAAATGAAGAAATAAAGAAATTTGACATTTTGATCCGCGATGAAAACAATGAGGGATTCCGCGTAATTGCTTCCAATGACGCAAGTTCCATCGGCACCGATTCGCTGGAACTGCAAAATATTTTGGCGTGGAACCAGAAAGAAGGCATCGCCAACCTGGGCGGCAATGATACTGAGCGCTTTTGGAATATAACCAAAACAATCAATGATGACACCGGAGAAAAAAGGGCTTTGGTTTCTTTGGCTTTTTCTTTAGCGCCTTCTGACCGGCTAGTCAATTCTACCATTAACCTTTCCTACCTGATGGTGCTGCTAACCATAATCATCGTTCTATTTTTAGTTTCCAATCAAGCCCGCCTTTTCGGCTACGCTTTGACCTTATCCAAGCTCAAAGAGGTTGATCGGATGAAAGATAACTTTATTTCCATGGCCAGCCACGAGTTGCGCTCTCCGCTTACCGCTATCAAAGGCTACTTGGAATTTTTTATGGAAAAAAACGAAAAAAAAGTGGACGCGGATAGTCGGCATTATCTGGAAAATATCTCTCTTTCCATCAATCGTCTGGAGTCGCTCGTCAATGATATCTTGGAGGTCTCCCGCTTGGAAGATAATCAGATACCAATGAATATAATTATGACCGAGCCCATACCCATAATCATCGAATCGGCGCAAGAGATGAAACCCGCCGCCGATCAAAAAGGCTTGGTTTTGACTTTTTTGCCAACAAGCCTTCCAAAAATTGAAGCTGATCCGGAAAGACTGAAACAAATTTTAATCAATCTTATCAGCAACGCCATAAAATACACTCCAGCCGGAAAAATAGACATTTTTGCCAAGGCCAAGGGCCGGAAATTGCTGATAACCGTAGCCGACACCGGCATCGGCATATCTTCGGAAGATCAGGCAACGCTTTTCAAAAAGTTTTCCCGGATTCAAAACGAAAAAACCAAAGACATTGTCAGCACCGGCTTGGGCTTGTGGATTGCCTCCGATCTGGCTAAAAAAATGAACGGAGATATTACCATCGAAAGCATTGAGGGGGTCGGCTCGCATTTTACTCTTCATATCCCCCTAGCATAGCCCATTGACGCCCTTGTCAGGATATGCTAGTATATTGTCCAGGTGAATGTATCGAATTAGTATTCCCCCACACCAATTGCATTGAACGCATAGAATCCATGTGAAAACAGTCGAAGCAATTGGTGTGGGGGTGAACTTAGTTTTACACAAATTAAGGTAAGCTATATAAGAGTAAGTCACCACAATCCCGTCACTTATGAGTGGCAGGACTAGAAAGAGAGGTGACTACACTTAAATGGCTTATCAAGACAATAGTCGTCCGCAAAGACAAATGTTTGACATTACTTCTTTGGGGATAACTTGCACCGAATGTGGCACTGCGATTACCCAACTTCCGTTCGAACCGACCAAGAAAGAAGACGGAACCTATGGAAACCTGTATTGCTACGAGTGCAATAAGAAGAGGATGAAAGACCGAGGCCCGAGAAGGGATTTCGGTGGAGGACAAAGAAATCGTTACTAATTTTATCCCTTACCAACTTTTTCGTACCAAGAACAAGCACGTATTTTAACAAGATATTTATTAAATATATGCTTCGCGCATTGTTGTTGTAAAAGTTGGTGTTGGGACTTCGGATTTACGATATCAAAAACACCGCAGAAAACGGTGTTTTTGATTTTATGTAAAACTTATTTAAGAAGAAAATAAACTCCGGTAAAAATCAGCGTGATCGAAGCAATTTTCTGAACAAGAACTTTCCGCTCGATTTTTTCCTTTCCCCATTGTGGAATAAATAAGGTCAATAATAGTCCGTAGACAAAAACCAACATCGGCTGAAATCCATTAACAACCCAGACCAGAGCCAGCGGCGCTAGCAAACTAGCAAAGTTGGCCAATAGTTTAGCACAAACATTTAATAGTTCGGCAAAAATGTTCAGACTAAAAATCATTCCTTTGCCTCTCCGAACAGTCTCAACAAACTGTTTCCTGTATAGACGCACGAATAAAAACAATAGCAGCCCAAAAGTAAAAGCTCCAACATATTCCCAAAATGCAGTTCCCCAAAAATTTTCCTCAACCGCAATAATTTTAAATATAAGCGCATTAACCGCAATCATGAAAGCAGAAAGAGCCATTAGCAAAAAGGGTTTGACTTTGAGATTCATACTGCCTGAAATATCCAGAGATATTACTACCGCACCCACGATTATAAGGAATGAAGCGATAATTTGAACTGGAGTTAATCTCTCTCCTAAAAAGATTAGCCCGAGAAAATAACCAAAGACCGGTATTAATTGAAACAGCGCCGTTATGACTGACGCATCTTCTTTTTCTAGCGCATGCAAATATGGAATGTAAGAGGCTACCAGCAACGCCCCATTAAACGCGATAATAATAGCGCTTTTAGCGCCTAGTGATATTGCGGCGGAATTAAAAAGCAAAATAAAAATGGACGCAATAAGTCCACTAAGACTAGTAAAAATGACCAATGCGCCAACTCCTTTGCCGGAAAAATACCGGCTGATGATAAATTTATCGACGTGATTGACCATTCCCCAGAGCGCGGGAGCGGCTAGTGCTATCCAAAACCAACTCATATTTTTATAAGCTTGAAATTATTTCAATTGCCCAGCGCTTGGCCTGCTCGGCGCATTCTCCCTGATTGTTTTTCAGCGGTTCTTTAAAATCGATTTTTCCTACGATTTTATTTCCGGCAAGCTCCGCTTCCATATTTTCCAAAGTGTTATTCTTAGCTCCCCCGCAACTGCAAAACAGGGCGATTTTTTTGCCGGTCAACTTTACTTGAGAAAAAAATGTGCCCAGTGGCGGCGTAAAATTCCAAGCCCAGACCGGCGTGCCGATGAACAACAGGTCATAGTCTTGCGGATCGTAACCGAAGGGTAAAAGTTCCGGCTTCTCTTTCGTCATGACTTGCTTGCCGCCCCAAAAATATTTGCTGAGGCTATGCGGCTTCACGGTTTCTTTTTTCGGCTTCAATTCCAAAATATCAGCCCCGACACCTTCCGCGATTTTTTGAGCAATAAACTTGGTGTTGCCCTCGAGAGAATAGTAGATAACTAAAGTTTTCATATTTTTTGTACTGGCGAAAGATAAACTGTTTTTCCACACAACAGTAGTACTGAAAAAGAGCTATAAATATTCCGGTTCTAAATCATAAAAGCGGAAGGGGTGAGACTCGAACTCACAAGCCCCGTGAAGGACTCCAGTTTTCAAGACTGGTGGAATAACCATTATCCGACCCTTCCTTTTTCGTCTTTTTCAACCAGCTTTTCTCTAGGTAATGTTCTGCGTAATGACAATTTGGACAAATAAGTTCTAGATTGCGCAAACTGTTATCACTTCTGTCTCGGTCTTTGTGATGAATTTGTAATATTTCAATTTTATCATAACTACATCTCTCGCACACTCTTCCTCGCTCTTTTATTAATCTAATTTTTAAAGCCCTTTCTGAAACAACTTTGTCGCGAGGTCTATTAATTTTATATTGGATGCCCGTTCGATGCTTGTTTGCGCAACTCCTGCTACAGGTTTTTTTATTAAGACTTGCCAAAATCGGATTCCCGCATACTAAACATGGATTTTCTTTCCTGCACGAAATGCCATAACAGGCCATTCCACAAAATACACGGCCGTTGCTTCTTTGCAATTCCACGGGTCTCCTGTAAATAGGCTTGTTGCAAATAATGCATTTCGTATTTGGATTTCTTTGATATTGCTCAGCCACCAGTCCAGTATACCACAGAAGTTATTGCTATGCCAGGAAACCTATTGCAAGTAGTGATCAGGCGCCCTTCCGCTTTTCTATGGGGCAAGCCGCTGCCTTAAATCCCTGCCCGCCCTCTGGCGGGACTCAGCCGCCCTTCAGTTATCGCATTAAAATGATATCAACAAGATTGCGGTCTGTAAACCCCGTTAGGAGCAATTTTGGTTAAACGTTAGCGCAAACACTATAAGCTTTTATTTTTTGCAAAGCTTTTAATTCAAGTAAACTCATTGGGGGCAATCTTAGATTCGACAAGAGTGCTGTTTCCGCTTTGCTTTGCTTCTGATGGGGTAACTATGATACCATAGATATGATTATAATAAACAACAAAAAAAATTATGGACATTTTCCCAAAAAAACCCCGGAGTGAAAAGGAAGTCCAATTTGAAAAATTTCTTTCACAGAAAGACAACACACCAGAAACAGAACAGCCGCTCGAAGAAAATTTTCTCAAAAACTATCCGGGTAAAATTTTGCATCGCTGGCGGACTCTGGAATTTGATCCGCGCGAATATAGTCAAAAATGGCTGGCCTATGCGGCTCTCATAATTATCGCTATAGTCGGCTACTCAGTTTATACCAATAGCCCGGTCGTTTCTATTCTTTTTATTTTGATCGGGGCGGTCGGCTATATCTATCTGAATAAAAAACCCCGAATTTTGGATTTTGCCATTACCAACACTGGCGTAATCGCCGATAAGGAAATTTATCAATTTGAAAACATAAATTCTTTTTGGATTTTTTATGCTCCTCCCCAAGAAAAACTTTTGAGCCTGCACACCAAAAGCTACCTTATGCCTTTTGTCCATATTCCTATCGGCAATGAAAATCCGGTAAAGATTCGGGAAATGCTGCTTAAATATATTCCAGAAATCAAACAAAAACCAAGCTTCGCCGATATGCTTGAAAGATTATTGGGAATATAGTAATCTACTTTGATATAAAATGTTAGAGGGAAAGGGGTCGGGAAAACGGGAGTTTTTCCGTTGTGGAAATATTAAAACCGCAAGGTTTTAAGGAGGAGCAAGGCTCCGACGCGCTTATAGCTCAGTGGATAGAGCGTCTGGTTGCGGACCAGAAGGTCGCAGGTCCGATTCCTGCTAAGCGCACAAAACGGGCAAATTTATACGGGGCAAGCGCCGCGCCTGGTTGCGAGATATCCTTTAATCGCGATCGGTGGACTGTCCCGTGTAAGCGCCGCTTTACTAGCAAGGTCCGATTTTTATCCCGTACCAAGCTATGCTTTGGTGTGGGGCCTCCCAAGCGCACAGATTAATTCCTTTTGAGGATTTTTTTTGTTTAACCGAAAGCTATTGACTTTTTGGGAAAATTGCGCTAGAGTGAATGTTATCCGAATTCAGTATTTTTGGATAATTACCAGTAAACTACAAGTTCTTTCATATATATTTCTTCCCTTATTCTCGCATTTACATAATTGCAGCCAACTCTTAAGTCCAAGGAGGGACACGATTTGAAAAAAGCAGCGGGACCAAGAGATTTATCGAACTACCGGGAAATTTTCGAGGACATCGAAAAGGAGCTGCGCGTGGAGCTGGCTAAGGAGGAGAGAAATTTCCTATCCTCTGTTCCGGCCGATGGCAGCGCCACCCGCAATCACATGGCGGATAGCAATGCGCCAAACTACGCTGCAGAAACCCGGGCCGCTCTGATCAAGGAGAATCTGCGCCACATTGCTGCCGCCAAGAAAAGGCTGAAAAACGGAACCTTCGGCATTTGTGTAGATCCGGAATGCGGAGCAAGAATCGAGGATGCACGGTTGTTTAAAAACCCATTCGTTGACAAATGTTACCCTTGCCAGCAGGAAGACGACAAGGAGGCAGCCCGGCAAAGGAAACTCAACCAGTGCCGAGGCACCCTTCCCGGCAAGCACTAGATTATTGGAGAGGCGGAAGCTCTGCTTCCGCCTCTCACCCACTTTCTTAGAAGTAGAACATCGTTTCTGCTTTTTTATTTTCTAAAAATATGTGTGTAAGTAGAAATAAATAATCCGCACATAGCGAATGTGCGTGGGCAAATTCCAGCGGACGAGCGTCAAAAATCACTCAGCACCTCTCTGGAGCTTGTCGTTTAGTGATTTTAGCGAGTCTGTGTCAAGAATTTGCCCCAGCACGAGCCGGTGCAGCAGTTTTTTTGTAACTTTTTTTGCTGCCGAAGAAAGTTAGGACAGTAATTTTCTGACACGCGAGCCCGGGCGGCAGTTTCTTTCTATCCACTTTCTTTGCTGCCGAAGAAAGTGGATAAACCGACATGTAAAAAATTGGTGCTGAGATTGCACTGTTTCATGTTCTTTGTTTCGTGATCCATGCTTTATATTTCATGTTTTCTGTTTTATACTCTATTCATGATAATCACGCCTAAAACCCTCCTGCAAAACATCCCCAAAATAAATCCCAATTATGCCAAGGTCTTGGAAAAACTTGGGCTTTTGACGGTGGAAGAACTGCTCCTCTATTTCCCTTTCCGCTATGATGATTTCTCCAAAACCGTCGCGCTGGATGAAAAGTATCTGGGCCAAGTCGTGACGATTGAAGGTCGGGTTGCTAAAGCCAAAGTTAACCGGATCTTCCGGCGCCGGCTGACTATCACAGAAGTCGTGATTCAGGACAAAAATAATCTGCCGCTCAAAGCCGCCTGGTTCAACCAGCCATATCTCAAGGAGCTGATGCCGGAAGGAACGGAACTACGATTGTCCGGCAAATTGGAAAAGAAAGGCAAATATTTTGTGATGACCGGACCAGCTTGGGAAAAAGCGTCGCGCGACGCCACCAACACCGGCCGCCTCGTGCCCGTTTACCGCGAAACCCGCGGCCTCACCTCGAAATGGCTGCGCTGGCAAATCAAACCGCTTTTGGATCAACTTGGACATCCGATGTCCAAGTTGATGATAGATCCAATTCCCAGGGAAACATTGGAAAAATTAAATTTACCTCCCATGGAAAACGCTTTGCGTTATATCCATTTTCCCGCGACAGTTAATCAGTATCTACTGGCACGAAAAAGATTCGCTTTCCAGGAAATGTTTTTAGTGCAACTCAAGTCTTTGCAGATAAAAAAAGAGTGGGAAAATAATAATTCCGTCCGAATAAAATTTGATGAAGACTTGATCAAAAAATTTGTATCAGATTTGCCATTTAAATTAACCAATGCCCAGCGCAAAGCCTCCTTTGAAATTCTCAAAGACCTGGAAAAATCACGGCCGATGAACCGGTTGCTCAATGGTGATGTCGGATCGGGCAAAACTGTGGTCGCGGCTATTGCGGCTTTGCAAGCGATAAATACCGGCTATCAAGCGGCCATTATGGCGCCGACGGAGGTTTTAGCGCGTCAGCATTTTGAAAATTTCAATAAATTATTCAAAAATTATAACCTGAAAATCGCCCTGCTCACCAACTCCTATAAGCTCTTGGGAGATAAGGGAGAAGGCCGCCCTTCGTTGCTAAAAATGATAGGCAGTGGAGAAATAGACCTGCTCATCGGCACGCACGCCATCATTCAAAAAGACGTGAAATTTAAAAATCTGGTGCTGGTAATTATCGACGAACAGCACCGTTTCGGAGTCGCCCAACGGGCATTGCTCCAGCAGGAAACTATGGACATCCAAGACGGAATAAAAAGCATTCCCCATCTTCTGACTATGACTGCCACGCCTATCCCCAGAACTTTAGCCATTGCTTTTTCCGGGAGTCTCGATATTTCCATCTTGGATGAAATGCCCAAAGACCGAAAAAAAATAGTCACGCAAGTAATTCCGCCGGAAAACCGCCAAAGTATTTACAATTTTGTCCGTTCGGAAATAAGCTCCGGCCGGCAAGTTTTCGTCATCTTTCCATTGATTGAAGAATCAAAAATTTTAACCGAAATCAAGGCCGCGACCATTGAACATAAAAAGCTGTCGGATATATTTCCTGAATTTAGCATCGGACTCCTGCACGGCCGGTTACCGGCCCAAGGCCGGTCCGCCTCGGGCGGAAAATTATCAAAAGAACAAGTTATGAATGATTTTAAATCCGGAAAATACGACATTTTGGTGTCCACTTCCGTCGTGGAAGTCGGCATAGATATTCCCAATGCCGCCGTGATGATCATTGAGGACGCGGAAAGATTTGGTTTGTCCCAGCTTCACCAATTTCGCGGCCGTGTCGGACGCGGCGAACATCAGTCCTATTGTTATTTATTTACCGGCAGTAGCAGTGAGACCGCTACAAAAAGATTGCAATCACTGGAAGAAACTAACGACGGATTCGAGATCGCCCAAAAAGATCTGGAACTTCGCGGTCCGGGACAATTCTTCGGGACTATTCAGTCGGGACTCCCTGACATCGCCATGGAAAACCTGACTAACGTGAAACTCATCAAGTTTTCCCAGATGGAAGCCAAGGATCTTTTGGCCAAGGATCCCGAATTAAAAAAGCATCCCGCCACCCGGGAGGCTCTTCTCAAATTTTCTCAAAAAATTCATTTGGAATAACTTTCTTTTATTTAATTACCCAATCCCTCCACCGCTTTAGCGTACCATTCTTTGACCATTTCTTTCGCCTCCGGGGAAGCAATCCTTTCAAACATCCAATCAAACTTTTTCCTCACTTCTTCTTTGCCGATTTCCGCGGCGGCGTTGGTTATAAATGTGGGAATATTGTTTTCGAAAAAACTGATGCTGTCCGCGTCTTTCAGCAAATTCTGCTCTTCATCTCCCCCTTTTTCATGATGCGTAATCAATCTTTCGACTTTAGCAATAAGCTCCTTGTCCGCTCCGCATTTTTCCAGAAATTCGGCCATTATCTTAGAGCCCCGTTCCTGGTGACGGTTAAGAAATTCTTTATCCAGCGTGCCAGCCGCTTTTTTCAGTTTTTCCATATCCTCTTGCCGGAAGGCTCTTTCAATATCATGGCTCATGGCAGCAATGAGCATCGCCTCATCCGCAGCAGGCTTTAATTGCTTCAACCAATAAACCGTCCGCTCCAGATGTTTGGTGTTTTGGGTTTTTCCGGCCTTGACAAATGACTCAGAGACAAATTCAGTAACTTTTTGCAGCAAATTTTGCATTATCTTTTTTTAATCTCCTGCACAATCTCCGGGAAATACTCCTGCTTGAAATGTCCCCGGTCTTCGAAAATATGCAATTTAGATTCCGGCAGATCTTTTTTATATCTCTCCATTTCGCCGAAAAGCACGACCGGGTCATCTTTGCTTTGAAAAAAGTGAATATTTTTGCATTGCTTAGCCACACTCTCTAGTTTGTTGCTTAAGGCAAAATCGCCAATGTCTTCCGTCTCATTGTGCGGCGCCGCCACCAGAAACAGCCCAGCTATGGTCTTCGGAAATTTATTCTCTGACAGATACTTGGCCAGAAAAATCCCACCCAGCGAATGGCCAACCAAAATAACCCCGTCTTGGATGAAAGGCAGCATGCGCTCGAACCAAGTTTTCCATTCCGTATATCGGGCGTTTTGTTTGTTGGGCATGCGCGGCGCCAGTACTTCATAGTTTTCTCCCAGATCTGAAGGCAAGCTGTCTTTCCAGTCCTCCTTTCTCGGTTGGAACCATTCCAAAGTCACCTCCCAATTTTTGAGAGCCTCCAGATATTTTTCGTAGGAATCAAATGAATCACCGCCGTGAATGACAACAACTTGCTTTTTCATAATCTTATTTCTTATTCCTAAAATCCCTGATGGCCAATCCGCCTTTGATCCTTTTTATAACGATTCGCTGTTTCTCCCGCCAGCCGAGGTCTTTCGCCATTTCAACAGGAATAGTCACTGCGAGACTAGTTTTGCCAATCCGCGTGATTTTTCTGGTGTTTTTGTCTTTTAGTTTCATAGGTATGTATTAAAGTAAGTACTTAAGTATGTATTAAAATTTTACGCTAAAATCGACCGTCAGGCAATTTGGAATCGCCAAAGATAATGTTTGCAATGCCGGGCGGAATTAGCGCCTCATCATCATCGTCAGGTTTCGGTGAGCTGGCTGACCAGCTTGGCCGCGCGGCGGGGAAGTTCTCCTATCGGCACCAGCTTCACTTCCAAGCGCATCGCCTTACCCATTCCCTTTTCCCGGCTCTCAAGAACAGACAGAAATTTTTTCTTAAAGCTATCTTCTATTTTTTTTCTGGCTGATTTTTTCAGCCTGTAGAAATCGGCTTCGAAAATAAGTCTTGCCCGGCCGGAAACTTTGTCAGTGTGGAAATTGAAAAACGAGGATATTTTCGGTTCTTCATCCGCCAGTTGCGTCAGTATTTTCCGGAGCGGAAGTCTGACAATTTTTCTTTCCACTTTGAGCGCAGTCGGTTTTTCCCTACGTTCCAGCGCCGTTATTCTCGGCAATTTTCGTCCGCAAGCGCATTTTCTACCGTCCAGTTTGGCCCGATCGCCCAAACGATAGCGGAGAAGAGGCATGGCCCGGTTGGCGAAAGGCGTAACCAAAAGTTCTCCCTCATCGCTTTTCCGTCCGGACGAATCGACTGTTTCCACGTAAGAAGTATAAGGCAGAATATGCATTCCTTTTTTCTCGCATTCGGAAGCTATCCAAACGCTTGGATCGGCAGCGCCGTAGGTATTAATCACCCGCGCTCCTAGCTCTTTTTCCAGATAAAATCTTTCGTTGGCGCGCAAAGCTTCGCCAGTGGAAATCACGGCTCTGACCCCCAGCTTTCTGGGATTTATTTTTTTCTTCTTTAATTCGTACACAATAAGCGCGGCAAAAGAGGGAGAAACGACAAGCAAATCAGGTTTCACGGCCAGCAGAACTTCGGCGGTTTTTTCCGCCTCTGACTCGGGGCTCAAAGTGATACAGGGAATTTCTAAAAGTTCCATTATTTTTGCTGTTACCGGTCCCGATGCGGCCAATCCTCCAGCCGGCCTCATGATGGCGGCTTTTTCCGGCCAAAATCTAAAACGCCTGAAAATATTTATCCAAACGCTCAAAATTTCCGGCCTCTCCGGGGAAATCGGCTCGCGGAAAATTATTTTGGGCGTTCCGGTCGTTCCGCTGGTGGCAAAAATTCTCCAAATTTTTTTCATCGGATAGCCGAGGAATGAATAGGAATCGGCCCGCAGATCTTCTTCGGTGGTCACTGGAATAAGTTCCAGACCTTTGAAGTCCTTTATTTTTTCAATGTTAATTTTTTCTTTTTGGAAAAGATCTTTGTAAAATTTAATCCGGCTCGCGCGTTTTAAGGCCGCCCTGACCTGCCGCCATTGCCAAGCCAGGACTTTCTGCATATCTTCTTTTTCGAAGTCTAATATTTTTTCCGGCATATATTTATATTTTATACCCAAATTTAATTATGCGCCAAACTTTTGAGAAAGCGCAAATCTCCACAGATAATATTTGCAATGCCGGGCGTAATCGACGCCGATCCGCCTGCCCGCCACAATGGATTTTTTTGAAATCCTTTGGGCGGGTTTTTCCACCCATAATTTATCGCCTGTGGTCAAATCCCACCCGTTCAGCTTTCTGTCTATTTTCAAGAACCGGCAAAGCTTGCCCGGACCGTCCAACCTCTCACCAGCCCTCTCCTTGGCAAGAAGAGGGAGATTATTTTCGATTTCTATCCCGCGGATTAGGACCGCCGCCGGAAAATTCTTTTTTTCCGTCACGACATTGAGACAATGATACATGCCATAGACCATATAGACATAGGCATGACCGGCTTCTCCATACATGATTTTTGTCCGCGGCGTCCGGCCCTTGGAAGCGTGCGAAGCCAGATCGTCTTCGCCGATGTAGGCCTCCGTTTCAGTTATCTTGCCGCGGATTATTTTTTGGCCGATCTTTCTAATTAAAAAACAGCCCAATAAATCTTGGGCGACTTTTAATGTCGGCTGCTGATAAAATTTCCTACCGATTATTGTTTTCTCTGATCGTCTTTTCATAAGCCTTTAGCATTTGTTCAGCACAAACCCGGCTGGTATATTTTTCTCTCGCAATTTTTTTAGCCGCTTCCGACATTTTTTCCCTAAGCTCTTTGTCACCGGCCAGCTTCTCCGCGGCTGCGCGAAATTCCCGGCCATCCTCCTTGACCAAAAACCCGCTTAAGTTATTTACAACCAGATCTTTGGCTCCTGTCGCTTCGACTGCCACCACCGGCAACCCCATATACATGGCTTCGCTCAGGATCATGCCTTGCGTCTCACTTTTGGACGCGTGGACAAAAATGTCTCCGGCGGCATAGTGGTTTTTGAGATCCTCCTTCCCGGATCGGCCGGCAAATATTACCCGGCTGGCGATGCTTTTTTCCTCGGAGAATTTCTTGAGCTTTGGAACGAGATATCCTTCCCCGACCACCATCAGCTTAAGTAAGACGTTTCGGTTGAACATGTCCGTCAACTGGTCAAAAATAAATTCGATATTTTTTTCTTCCGTGATGCGGGAGATTAGGAGGAGCAGGATGTCATCTTCCCTGATTTCAAATTTTTCCCGGATGTTTTGTCGGTCGTAATTTTGGAAAGTGTTTTCTTCCACTCCGGTTGGGATGGAAATTATTTTATTTTCGACTCCCCAGTTCTTGATTATATCCACGACAGACCCAGTCGGAACTATCACTAGATGGGCTTTATTGGCAAACTTTACTGCTTTTTTGATTATCCAGTTGGCGGAAAGTTTTTTAGGCAGCAGCGGAACAAAGTTCGTATATTTGTCATAGAGAGTATGCCAGGTAAAAACCAACGGGATGTTCTTTTTGTTGGCCCAGCGAAGAGCTTCCAGCCCCAGTAGGTTCGGATGCTGGGCGTGGATGATATCCAAGTCCAGTTTTTCCAATATTTTGTCCATTTTCCTGGAATAAGGGATAGGCAAAGGAAATTTTATCTTGTAGCTGATGTTGATTGCCGGATAACGAAAAACGTTCGGATTTTCGTCTTTATATCCTTTCCATTTTGGCGCGAAAATAAAAACAGAATGCCCGGCTGCTTCAAACTCCTTGCGAAAACTTTCAATGGAACCCGGAACTCCGTAGGGATTGGGAAGATAGTTATTTGTAAAGATGGCAATGCGCATACTGCAGTTACAAAGCTTATAAAGTTTAAAAGTTTTTAAAGTCCGGACATGTTCTTTCTTTGCGCCTTTATGAACTTGATGAACTTTTGACTTTATAAACTCTTAATTTTCTTCCATAAAATTTAGGATGTCTTGGAAAATTCGATCGTTTTTTATATCCGATATAAAAGTGTGATAGGCGCGAGAAATATACTGTTTTTTCTTTATAGATGAATTGATTTTGTCATAAATCAGTTCCAGGCTGTTTTTTTGAACGACATGGTCACTGGCCGATTGAATAATGAAGCAAGGTTGGCTAATTTCTGTCAGAGCTTCTCGGGATTTTTCAATTAAACCATGGGCTTCAATAGCACTTTGAATTGGATAAGTTTGGTATGAAATAAGGCGGGTGATTGTCGTAGAAACTCCGAAAGTCGGCGGGTATCTTTTTTTATTATAAGACTTGAAAATTTTCAAAAATTTCGCGAAGAAAAGAGCCGGAGTCTCCAATTTTATCCGATAAGGCATCGCCATCAGGATTATTCCGGCGATGTCCTTTTTTTGCGCCGCCAGGATAGCGACCAGATTGGCTCCGATGGACGTGCCCGCCAGGTAAATCCGATTCTCTTTTTGCAGCAAAAAGGCATAAGATTTTTCCAGGTCCTCCAGCCAGTCTGTCCATCTGACCTGTTCCAGATCTTTGGGAATCGTTCCGTGGCCTTTAAGTTGCGGAGCATAAACCGTATAGCCGTTTTCATTGAGATATTTTCCGAGACGCCTCAACTCATAAGGCGTCGACGTCCATCCGTGAACCAGAAGCACCGCCTTCCCGTTGGTGCCTTCGAAATAAAAAGATTGATTGACCAGATGCCTTTCCTCTTTGTAGAGAAGATTCGGGTCGGCGAAGAGGATGCTTTTGGCTTTTTTTAACAATTCATTGACCATTATTTAATTATAACACCTTTGCGCTAAGGCGCTATTTTGATAAAAAACGGCTTGCGAAAGATACCTTTCGCAAGCCAAAATACTTTTATATTTCACAAAACAGCTTTATTCTATTGAATTTTCCTTCAGCATTTTTTTAGCTTGCCAGTTTTTGTAGATAGTTATGACCGTGAAAGTTAACACAGCCACGAGAAAAATAATCCAACCGATCCATTTTATATTATCGCGGATCTCCCGCCACAGATATCCATAAAAATAGCCCATGACTACCAAAAAACTGCTCCAGACAACTCCACCCAAAAAAGAATGTTTCACAAATTTCTGGAAATCCATTTTGACGATGCCGGCGGCCACGAAAGTCGCCCAGCAGAGACCGGTCGTAGATTTCACCGCAAAAATTGTTTTTCCGCCGTGGTAGGTAAAATATTTTTCCATTCGGCTCACCAGCTTCTCCGTGATGCCTATATATTTTCCGACATGCCTGACAAAGCCCAAGCCATATTTATATCCCAGACCATAGAGGATGACGTCGCCCACTATATCGCCGATGACCGAAAATATCAGTACCACGAATACGTTAAAAGCACCGAGTGACGCCAACATCGCCGCGATAAGCGTCGCCACTGGACCTTCAATGATCATCAGAGGGATCATTATCCAATATCCGTGTTGATGCAAAAAATCAAAAATTTGTTGGCCGGCTTGTTCCATGTTACCTATTTTATCCCAATTGCCGGATTAGACAAGCCAGGTCAATTTTTTATATTTTTCCCGAATGAAAAACCCGTGCCTCTCTGCATCCAGAGAAGCACGGGGGTCTGATAAGTCATCCTTTCGAATGATTACATTCTTTCTTCGGCCAGACTGGCTAAGTGTGAACGGACGGTGTCTTTGAATGTTGTTACACCTACAGCGGGTGGCCCGTTCATTGTCGCGATGCCATAGGCTAGTCCGTTCGACCGCTCATTCAACATCTTTCGCCGGTCGATCTGTCCCAGATCACCGGTCAGGATTATTTTGGTGCGTTCGCCGGCCCGGGTAACGATCGTTTTCACCTGATGCGGCGTCAAGTTCTGCGCTTCATCAATGATCAGAAGCGTTCGGTGAAAGGTGGTGCCCCGGATGTAGTCGAGCGGGATAAAATCAATTTTATCGTATTTATCCGCTCCTTCCGCTCCATCTTTCATATTCACGCCGGCTTTTCCCCTGACGCCTCTCTTCTTTTTCACGATTTTCTTTCCGCCGCTTATAGGAAAGCTTCTGCTTGCTGACGCAGCCTGATCCTCCCCGCCCTTCTTTTTGGCCATCTTCAACAAATTGAGGTTTTGCGTGATCGGCCGGAGCCAGGGATCCATTTTTTCCTCGACGTTCCCAGGCAAAAATCCCATATTATCCTCGTCTTCCAAATGAACCATGGGACGGGTGATGACGATTCTCCCATAATGATTCTTTTGTTCGACGGCGCTGGCCAGAGCCAGCAATGTTTTGCCGCTGCCTGCTCCGCCCTGAAGAAAAACCAGTTCAATCTCTGGATCAAGCAACTGTTCCAAGGCAATGTACTGGTACCAGTTGGGTCCGTTGCCGTTCAATGAATATGGCCTGATGCCAGCCGCTTCAATTTCTTTAGAAATAATTTTGAAGCTGTCGCCTTTTCGGATGGCCGCGAATGACTTGCAGAATACGCCGGTCGGATTACAATCGCTCACGCATATGACTCCCTCGTTCTGCTCGATCTTTTCGAATTCTTCCCGGTAAGGAAAAGATTCCCGGTATATCCAGGTGGCCGGTACACGAATCTCTTTCGTGCGATATTCCCGAACCGGGACTTGATCGGAAAGATAATCCTTGGCAACAATTTTAAGTTCGCCTGCCAGAATTCGAACGATGGGCTCGCGCGAAACTATTTCCACTGACTCGAAATCAATCTTGCCCCCTCTCTTCCCTTTATTTTTTTGCATGTCTGCTTGCAAATCTTTGGCGGTAGCAATGACGTGGTGCTTCGCAAGTTTTCTGTTTAAACCATCCAGATTTGCGAAGCTTGGATTCTGGAAAACACGCAATGTTCCATCTTGCTGGTTACGAATTTCCTCGATGCGGGTAGCCGCTTCATCCGCCTCCAGTCGGCTTTCCGGTTTTCCTCGGAGCTGTTCCAGCTCCAGGAGCACGGCCCAGGGAATGTAGAGTATGTTTCCGCCTTTCCGTAAAGTTTTGATGGACTCTGGATTGTAAACGAGAACTTCCGCGTCCACCACTAAAGCCTTTTTGTTCTCATTACTCATGGACGACCTCCCGGCTGAATTTAATACTAGCAAAGAACTGCCCCCTACTTTTCCAAACTATCACAGGCCGGAAATATTGTAAAATAATAAGCGCAAAGTCCCTTATTATATATTGCGTATAAAAAAACATCCGCTTTGTGCGGATGCCGTTTTATTTGTAGCGCTAAGGGGAATTCCGCCTCGTCCGCGGCGAACTCGTTGCCCTGGGCAGCGCTGAATGCTCATCCGCATTCATCGGCACTCGACGGCGCCGAGGCGGCTTGTCTCACTGCTGCCTGTCCGATTCCCGGCTCAAAATTTAAAATCCGCCTTAAGGCGGATTTTACATTTGTAGCGCTAAGGGGAATCGGACCCCTGTTACCAGGATGAAAACCTGGTGTCCTAACCACTAGACGATAGCGCCAGAATAAATCAGAAGGTTCTGGCATGAACAAAATGCAACAATAAGTATGTTACCACATATTTTTAGTTAAGCAACTATCAGTGACCCTCCATCAAATTTATCACCACCATCAATTTCTTTTTTGCGCGATTGATGATGGTGCCGACCGTATTGACCGGACTGCCGATCAGATGGCCTATTTCTTCGTATGATTTTTCGGAAAAGTACCTGAGAAGCAAAACCTTTTGGTATTTTTCAGGCAAATGTCCCAGAGCTTCTTGAATTTGCAGACGCGACTCTTCCCTTATCCAAATATCGATGGGCGACCTCTCTTCGCTTTTTGTTTCCAGCTTATCCTTACTGGTGACGATATCTTCCCAGGAAACAAATATCCTCTTATTCTTTTTTTTCAGAAAATTTATGGCTTCATTGTGCGCAATGCGGTATATCCAGGAAGAAAATTTCCTTTCGATATCGAATGTTTTGATGTTTCTATAGGCCTTCACAAAAACATTCTGCAGGATGTCTTCAGCTTCCTCTTTGTTGCCGACCAAGCGATAAATATAGGAGAATAGCTTTTTTTCGTATCTCTTTACTACCTCATCATAAATCTCAGGATGTCCTAATTTTACTAACTTGATTAGAGCGTTGTCTTCGGCAACTTTGACTTTTTGGCTTATTTTATCCACAATAGTAAAGCGCTTGTGATTTAGAGCCTAAAGAAATTTTAGCATACTCCGCTTTAACATAAAAATCAACTCCGTAGTGAATTTTTGGCCGCCCCGCGATAGCGGGGCTATAAAAACGCCAAAAATATACTACGGGATTAACCTACAAACAATCCTATGATAATTCTTGCCATAGAAACGTCTTGTGATGAAACAGCGGTGGCGATTACAAAAAGCGAAAAAGAAAATTTTACCATTCTTTCCGAGACAGTTTCTTCCCAAATAAAACTCCACGCCGCGTGGGGAGGAGTTGTGCCCAATCTTGCTGCCCGTGAACATTTGAAAAATATAATTCCGGTAATTGAATACTGTCTGAAAAAATCCGCTATCAAACCGGAACAAATTGATCTGATTGCCACCACCAAAGGCCCCGGGCTCATTCCCGCACTGTTAATCGGGAACAGTGTCGCAAAAACATTGGCCTGGCTTTGGAAAAAGCCCTTGCTGGGAGTCAATCACATCGAGGGACACATCTACGCCAACTTTGTTGGCGTAAGTTCCCAGCCCAAGGCTGGTCGGCCTAGGGCCGAAAAGTTCAGGGGTGATAAAATAAAATTTCCCTTAATGTGCCTGGTTGTTTCCGGCGGACACACACAATTGGCTTTGATGAAAAATCACCTGCAATATAAAATAGTCGGCCAGACGCTGGATGACGCAGCTGGAGAAGCTTTTGATAAGGTGGCCAGAATGTTAGGATTAGGCTATCCCGGCGGCCCGGCAATAGCCGCTTGCGCGGCAAAGCGTGGAGCATGGAGCGTGGAACGTGGAGCGAAAAATGATACGCGTTATGCTCTACGCGATATGCGATTTCCCCGGCCAATGATTAATTCAAAAGATTTTAATTTTTCCTTTTCCGGCCTGAAAACCGCAGTCTTATATCTAGTTAAAAAAATTCCCGCTTCTCGGCTCTCAGCTCTTAAGCCCCAAATATGCCATGAATTCCAGCAAGCCATCGTCGATATTTTGCTTGCCAAAACGGTTACTGCCGCCAAAAAATACCGGGTCAAAACTATTATGCTTGCGGGAGGCGTATCAGCCAATAAAGAACTCCGCGAACAACTTGGTGAAGCCATAAAATTCGAATTTTCTAGTGCTGAATACCGGATGCCTCAGGCCGAATATTCCATTGACAATGCTGTTATGATCGCTGCGGCGGCCCATTATCGGTGGAAAAAAATGACACCGCAGCAAAAAAAACTCCTGAGTAGTAGCTGGAAAAAAATTGGAACTGATGCTAATTTAAAATTAATATGATTCGGGTGACAAATTTCGTTGGAAAATTTTAAAGTGCGAGTTGCGTAAAATAATTATTCAGTTTTTATACGGATAGGGACTAAGTTAAATTTATAACAGAATGAAACTTTTTAAACCTCTTTTTTTCGGAATAATCGCTTCACTTGGGGCTCTTTTTTTAGAATTACTATTGAGCCTGTTCTTGGGAAGTCCGGAAAAGCTTAGCAGCCTTTTTTTCAGCACGCTAAGCCCATTGCTAATCGCCGCAATTTTAATAGAAGAATTTTTAAAATTTATTTTTATATATAAAAATTTCCAGCAGATCGAGGTTTGGATGAAAAGTTCTGACGAAGAAAATAACTTCAAGAGGGCTACTCTTCTTGATTCATTCCTGATCGGCTTGGGATTTTCTTGTTTGGAGTTATTTTTTATTCTTCTGAATCTGCCCGGACAGAGTCTTCACGCTTTAGGCCTGACTATCCTGGGAACGGCTGCAATCCACATCTTGACAGCAGGAGTTATCGGATATCTTGTTGTCGCGGCCCGAAAGATGAGTCTGGATTGGACTGCCAAAACCCTGCTGATAGCTTTTTCTCTTCACTTTATTTACAATTACTTGATAATATATGATTTTCAACCTGGCGCAATCCTCCTTTATTTGTCGGCACTGCTACTGACGCTGATTACTATGATAATTAAAATAAAAAGTGCTCCTTCACGTTTCGTGGCTTAGGAGCATTGAAAAGTAAGGCTTCTAACGGGGCTTGCCAAATATTTTTTGCTCGCCTATAATAGATTTGAGATAATAACCTAACGATTACAAACTAATGGTTAAGATTAAAAGGTCGTTTTTAGAGAGACTGACCGGTTCAAAAAAGATCGAGCCTGAAGAATATGAATCGGAAGAAGTGACTCCGACAATAAATAATATATATAAAGAGGAAGAAACAGAAATGATTATAAACTCCTCGCCTAAAAAAAATATGCCAGAAGAAAACATCTTATCCAACGATGGTAGCGAGGGTCAACTGACCATAGACGTATATCAGACCGACAATGACATCGTTATAAAATCAACAATCGCCGGAGTCAAGCCGGAAGACTTGGATGTGACAATCAATAATGATATGATAACTATCCGTGGTGAAAGAAAAAAAGAGGAAGAAGTGCCTGAAGAAAATTATTATTATCAAGAGTGTTATTGGGGAAATTTTTCCCGATCAGTAATTCTACCGGTAGATGTCCTGGCTGACAAGATAGAGGCTTCTATGAAAAATGGTATTCTAACAGTCAGATTGCCCAAGGCGGATAATACTAAAACTAAAAAAATACAAGTCCGAGGATTCTAAGCTTTTCTTCTAAAAAACTCCTCTTGCTGGGCGGGAGGAGTTTTTTATTGGATTAAACAGGGTTGTTTTTGCTTTGCTTTTAAGGTATTCTAAGTTTATGCATCCCGCTATAACGTTAACTAATTCACTGATAAATAGTGGGTGATTTAGTTCATAATTTCCATTTTCGATGTTTCAAAAAATAAGTAAGATTTGTAATGAAATGAAAAAATTGCTTTATTTTTTAATTTTAGCCTGTTTTTTTTCCTTTTACCCGTTCTTAACCCAAGCTGGAGACATTAAGCAGGAAAATTTATTATCTGTTAATTTCCTGCGCAACATTCCGTTAGAGATAAATTTGAAAATTGGCAGCAACAATTATGCCCTATCCAAGGCTACTGTGGAAAAATGGACCAGAGAAAAGTCAGAGCTTTTTTACCGTCCCAAATATCATTCCGAGATAGAAAATCCAAATTTCTGCCAATATAAAAAATCTATAATTTGCAGCTTGTTTTTTGATGCCAGAAAAGAGAATCATATCCAAAAAATATCAACTTTGGAATTGGATGAAAAGCTCATGCGCTCCTTCCTGGACGATTTGGCCAGACAAACTGATAAGGATCCGGAAAATGCCAAGTTTGGGATGGAAAATGGAAAGGTCTCTGTTTTTTCTTTGGGTGCTAAGGGAACCAAACTAAACAAGGAGCAAGGATTGCAGGCGTTGCTGGCCTATTTCAAAAATAGTAACTGGGGCACTTCTATTAATCTGCCATACGACGAAAGTGAGCCTGAAATATCAACCGGATCTATTTACAATCTTGGCATTAACTCACTTATTGGAGAAGGCCGTTCCAATTTTAGAGGTTCTCCAAAAAACCGTATTTTTAACATAAATGTCGCGACCAAAAGGTTTGATGGAATTTTGATAAAGCCGGGGGAAGAATTTTCTTTCGTAAAAATACTGGGCGAGGTGGATAAGGAACATGGTTATCTGCCGGAATTGGTTATCAAAAAAGATAAGACCGAACCGGAATTTGGCGGAGGAATTTGCCAGGTTTCCACCACCGCCTTCCGAGCCGCCATTTATAGCGGACTGGAGATAACTGCTCGCAGGAATCACGCTTATCCGGTCCAATATTATAATCCGCAAGGTATGGATGCCACTGTTTATGTTCCCCGCCCCGATCTGCGTTTTCTGAATAATACGCCCGGCCATATTTTAATTCAAACTAAAACTGAAGGCACAGAATTAGTTTTCCAATTCTATGGAACGGATGATGGAAGAAAAACTAAGGTCATCGGACCGACAATAACCGAAAGAAATCCAGATGGTTCATTGAAAGCCACTTTCACTCAGGAAGTACGTGATAAGGATGGCCATTCGATAATTGAGGACGTTTTCAACAGCGCCTACGATTCTCCGAGCAAATACCCGCATCCCGGTCAAACACTGACACAAAAACCAGCTGAATGGTCCGACAAGGAATGGAAGAAATATAAGAAAGAAAATAATCTTTGATTATTTCATTGACTGTAGGATTTTCTTTGCTATAATAGCTTTATTGCCGATCAGGCAATTTTATATTGAAAACGAGGGATTAGAACGACGCGCTGGTAGCTCAGTGGATAGAGCAGTAGCCTTCTAAGCTATTGGTCGCAGGTTCGATTCCTGCCCAGCGCACAGGAATGGGAAAGGGGTCGGGAAAACGAGAGTTTTCCCGTGGTGGAAGTATTGAAATCGCAAGCTTGCCTACCGGCAGGCAGGGTTTCGAGGAGCAAAGCGACATTACTGCCCAGCGCACCAGAATTGGTATTTTAAAATATTATTTAAAATTAAGCGCTGTTAGCTCAGTTGGTAGAGCAGTTGCCTCTTAAGCAAACGGTCGCTGGTTCAAATCCAGCACAGCGCACACGTGCTAATTTAGACGATATAAAACAATACCGGACACACAAAACAATAAGTCTCTGGAGTGGCGATCATAGTTCAATGGTAGAACACTGGTCTGTGGCACCAGGTACCTGGGTCCGATTCCCAGTGATCGCCCCCCTGGAGATTTCTAAAAAGAAGGACGCGAGATCAAAAACTAATTATTACCATTTTTTATCTTTGAAAATGGTGCGGGGTGAAGATTGGGTATCTGGCACCTCTACCTGCCTTAGATTTTAGATGCCGTCGTGACGAAATGGATATCACTCTATAGTGAAGTTTATTCCGATTAAAGTGCGCTCGTAGCTCAATGGATAGAGTGCTTGGCTTCGGACCAAGAGGTTGCAGGTTCGAGTCCTGCCGAGCGCACTTTGTGCGGGATATCAATAATTCTTGATTCGAACTTTAGCAATAGCACACAAAAAAATCTCAACCTTAGTAGGTTGAGATTTTTGTTTTACGTAATTCTTTTATTTAAATTGAAATATGTCCGGAATGTTGCCTAGGTCTTTTTGGTAATCGGATCTTCGCTGCTTAATCTTGTTAATCACCGAATCAAATTTATTTTTATCGAAATCGATGTCTCGTTGCTTTGTGTTTATATATTCCTGTTTTTGCGCGTCACCCCAATTCGGATTGAAAGCATAGACATACCAAAGATAAACACTGTAGCCAATTGCCAAGAGAAAGATGAGTACAAGAAACCAGCCACTAGCCTTTCTTATCAAAAACAAACTTTTTTCCAACAGATCTTCCGTGTTGATATTAATTTTTTTGGCCTTGAAATCCATAATACTTATTTTATATATACTGCGATACTCAAAGTGCTGACTAAAATATTTTCTGGCTGAATATTTTCTGCTTTTTTCAAATTCGCCCCAGAGCCATCGGCCGACTGATCGACTTCTTCCTTGACCAAGCTTAATGAAAGCACGTTTACGTAATAATCAAAGTTTTCTAATTTATACAAAAATTGAATAAAGTTTTCATATTTTCCTTCCAGTGTTATCTCTATGAAGAGGTATTTGTCTGACGGTAAGCCAGAAACAATGCTCTCATCGTCTTTCTTAGGCTTTTTTGCTTTGCTAGAAGCGCCATCCTTTGCTGCGGTCGAGACATCATCTATTTTCAAACTGATTATGTTGCCTGTTTCTTGCGCCAAAAGTTCCAATCTTTTTATGAAATCAACTGAATTGTTTTGCTCCAGAACTACATTCAAATTTTTTTTCTCCTGATTGAAAACCGCTCGCATCTCGCCCATTTCGGGCAGTTTGGCAATTCTTTCTTGGCTAATCTGGTTATCGATTTTTACCTTTTCTATTGCGTCTGATTTTTCCCGAATCCCGGATAACAGCGGCTTGATTATAAAAAAACTTAACGCCGCTAGCAACAGGGCATAGGAAACAATGTTTATCCAAAATTTGTATTTTTTCCAAAAATCTTTCATACGATTAGCGCAAACACTCTTTTTTAATGCTAAAATCAATTTGAAATTCTACATCTTTCTGGGCAACCAAATTAGACAGGGGCAGATTGACATTGGAAAAGCACTCCTCCTTTTCCAAATTTTCTTTGAAAGTTATCAAATCGTCGCGGCTTTTCGCTTTCCCAGTCAGCAAAACTAAATAATCGCTGGTTTCGATTTTTTTCATCTCGATGGTATCCGAAAATTGCTTGTTTATTTTTTCAAAAAATTTATACCAGATTAGCTGACCTTTTTGTATTTTGTCAGTCTGTGAAATTATTTTGCCCATATCCCTAGCTTCTTGGTCATATGCTTCTATTTCTTTATACTGTTCATTGTTGTCTGATAAGATAACCGGTTTTTCCACGCTCGCGGTTACTTTCAAAATGTAGCTTGTGCTCACGAGCATTGCTATGAAAACAAGGATAATTCCCAACAATTCTGTTTCCCATTGAAAAACCCGGGTGAAGCGCTCGGCCTTCCTTATTTCTTTTTCTTTGGCTGGAGGAATAAGATTTAATTTAATCATAATGAAGTCCTCTCATGGCAAGGCCGACTACTGTGGCATATCGCACTGAATCTTTTTTGCTGATTATCGGCAAATTGTTGCCTAGTTGCAAATTAATCCACGGGTTTCCCAGTTCCACTTCCTTGTTCAATTTTTTTGCTAGATATGGAATCAATCCTCGTAAATTTCCGCCGCCGCCGCATAAAATTATCCGCTCTGTCTTTGCTCTTTCCTTTGCAGTCTCCTCATAAAAATCCAAGGTGCCTTTTATCTCATTGACAAGGTTCTCTAAAAGATATTTTACCGAATTAAAAATTGGGCTGTCGCTGTTGCTATTTTCGATTCCGTGATTAACCTTGGCTTCTTCCGCTTCTTTCTTATTCAGATTAAGTCCTTTACAAATGGCGTCGTTGATAGATTCCGATGAAAAAGATATGCTGGAAGTAAAATAAGGAGTTCCCTTGGAAACCACGATAAAACTGGTCCGCTGAGACCCCATATCTACAATCAGAGAAGAGCCTAATTGACATGCATCTTTGTTTTTTTGTTCGCTAGTCAGGCTTCTGGATGTCGCGACCGATTCGATTTCCAGACCATACACTTCCAGCCCGGCCTTTTCTAGAACATCGACCGTATCATCAATGATTTCTTTGGATACGGCTGCGGTCAATATCTCCTGTCGGTTTTTTTCTGTAGAACAATTGAGTGCTTGCCAATCAAAATAAACCTGCTCAATCGGAAGAGGGATATTCGCCTCCATTTCCCATTTTATCGCTTCAGCAATCTCGTGCTCTTCCATTTCGGGCAGGGTAATTATTCGGAGGAATGCCTTGGATTCCGGTATCGAACAAATAACTTTTCGGGTGTTTATTTTTTTCGGTCCGGCTTTCTTGATGACTTCCTTGATAAAAGAAGCAACCGCCTCCTTGTTGATTATTTTACCGTCTTCGATGTTCCCGCTTGGAATATCGATGAAATTGTAGCTTTTTATCTTCTCCAAACTTCCATCCGTTTCTAGCTGCATAACTTTTATCGACAAGTCACTCAAATCAAGACCGAATATTTTTGGCTCAAAACTTATTATTTTTTTATTCAGAAAACTCATATCATTAGTATAGAGTAGAAAGTGAAAAGCATAAAGTAAATTCTTCTTACTTAGTTTATTTTTTACTTTTTACTTCTAACTTTTTACTTTTTTTATAGCTCATCCCAGAGATCTATGTAATATTCTGTCCCGGTCGGAAAGTAGGGTGGCGGATAATAGAGCAAATTATTGTCAAAATTCAATATGCGATTGTCATAGCCGGTTCCATCAGTATAGGCAAAGCCATAACGCAACTTCGTTGCAATGGAACCATTTACCGTAATTGTATCCTTGTCATAAGAATGCGAATAATAATCCCGGCCTACTCTGCCGGATTGCGCCAAAAGCGCGGCGTCGATAGTCAGAATATTCTGGCTATTCCTGACAACACTAACATTTTTTTGCCCGATAACGCCAAGAATGTCTTTGCCATCAAAATTAGTATACAGAATGCTATTAATTCCGATATAGGCATCGGCCTGAGGTCCGCCGATCAGATCAGCCGCCACCACTGTAATTCTTGCGTTATTTACAGTTCCTTCCAGCCAAATATTATCTTCAACAAAAATAACCCCGTTATTGACAATCGGGTAGTTACTCAAGCATTGACCACTACAAGATCCGCAAGTGCCGCCACCGCTGTTTCTTCTGTAGCTTGATATTACTTTGGAAGAAGAACTATATGCATTGACGGTACAAACATCGTATGTCCCGTCGCTCTTTAGAATAATGCGCCGGCCATAGCCCAAATCATTGAAATATTTTCCGCGACCGGCTTGAGCTTCACTTTTCATAAAATTCAGATCAGAGAGCACTCCGTTAAAACTGATGGTCGAAAGGGGCATTTGGCGTCCGGCTTCAAAGACATCCGTTCGGGTAGGAGGATCATTAGGATAGGTCGGATTAATCGGATCAACCGGAGATACATGAGTATGCACGCCAAATTCTAAGTCTCCGGAATGGTCCGGATCGTCATAACTATAAAGTGAGCTAGAGACTATATTATGTGCGACTCCGTCAAAACGAATGCCATAGTTAGAATGAATTTTCCCATAAATCTGGGTGCCCGCGCCAAATCGCATATTGTCATCTGCCAACACCGCGTATTCACTCCAGGAAGGTCTTCTGAACCTCGCCTGAACGATTCTTTTAACGCCTGGACTGTTGTATGTCCACCCCGTTGATTTGATGATAATGATAGTTGAATTGGGATCGGGTGCCTGAACATCAATACTATACTTGCCAATCGGTCCTCCCTCCGGATCGGAATATTCCGCTTCATAGGCATCGGCAACGCCATAGGGATTGCCATTTTCCCAAAAATCCTTTATCTGCTGAGCGGTTTTCCCGGAAATTTCATGAGCCAAATACCAGCGATAAAAATACACTCCCGCTTCCGCTATCTGGAATGCTTTTTCTCTCTCGATGCGATTGCCCGTAAATCTTAGCTGGGCAGAAATATATTGCAGCATAGAAACCAAAATAATCGCCGTCACAGACATAATAATCAGTCCGTAGGCGATGGCCGATCCTTTTCTGTTTTTTGGACAAAGTTTATTCATAAATTGCTATTTTTTGCTTATTGCATCCGGTCATAATCGTTCAGATTGCGCAGCTCAACGAACGAGCTTATCTCAATATTATCCGGGGCCCGATTCGGATCTATGTTTACCTTCAACAATATTTTGATCAGCCGAACTTCCGCGTTGTTGGCCGGCGTCGCTACCGGATTGTTGACCTGGTCAGCCGGATAGTCCTGGTTGTAATAATAAAAAATTGGCGTCCCGGCATCATTAACAACGCGATCAGCAATTATTTTATTTTCTTGATCACCCGTTGCGTAAGTTTTCGGCAAACCTCCCGATGGTTTTCGCCAGCCCATTATCAGCTGATTAGCGTTTTTGTAAAAATGCAGCCTTTCCGTTACCCCATCCTTGTCGTAGTCAGAAAAAACTACCAAGTCATTGTTTGCGGCTGATTTGATCGGATATGCTCCATCGTCTCCTTGACGGGCTTTTCTCAAATAACTGACTACTCCGTTCACTCCTTGCGAAGCAGCGACGGAGGATTGACCCATTTCATATACATAGGAGTTGCCCTGCCAACTTTTCACAAAAAGCAAGGAAAAACCTCCGATACCGATGGTAAAAATCGTAATGGCAATCAGCATTTCGATCAGAGTCATTCCGGATTGTATTTTTTTAATCATTTTTAATTGGGAGTTAATTTTATTTCTTGCGTTGTCAGCTTATTAATGTCAACGGATCCTGAGTAGCTTTGATAGGCTGATTCGGTCACCTCTAATGTGTATGTTCCGGCCAAAAATGGGTCGCTGTTTACCGGGAAAAAGGCTGTTCCGTCGAAAGAAGTAGCAACTGTCGTATCGTATCCGCTGCCATTTGTGAGCTTTACTTGAGCATTATTGATAGGCGAATCATCGCTGTTGTTTAAAATTTTGACCAATAGCGAATCCGCGTTATTGTCGGCAAATTTTATCTCGACGGTTTTAACTTCATCCGGAAGTAGGGAAAATTTATAGACTAGAGGCAAAACCTCAAAACCAGAAATGGGACTGGCTCCGATTAGCGTATACCCGGAAACCGCCTCAATGTCAGTTAAAAAAAACTGTCCGGGACTGTGATCATTGAAATCTTTCTCTCCATTGGAATTAGTGTTTGCATCGGAGTCCAAAATATAAAATGTTTCAGATGGGACAACCGTACTGTCCGTTCCCAGCTCCCGGCCGCCCTTGATATGGAAACTGACGCTGGGCAGCGGATTACCCGAATAATCAACACTTTTTATTTTCAAATCGGCCAGCTTGTCAATGGTTATATAGGCGGTATTGAGCGATCCCAAAACGACCGAGGCATGAGGATCTTTCGGCGTATAAGCCACCGCATTCGGATCAACCGTGTTTACCGTCTCATATCCATTTTTAGAAACTGTGATTTCATATCCCAGCTGGGATTGCGCAGCTCCCGGAAACATCAAATTTCCTCCGTTATCGGTGTCCTGTTCAATATCAACGGCTGGTGAAACAATATTATTGACAATGTGCACATGCGCCTGAGAAATACTTTCGCCGATTCCATTCGCGATGTTTACCGCTAAAATTCCGTCTCCCGAACTCGTTTCCAGTCCGGGCGGAACAAAACGGGAAACCAAATAAACTTCCTTGTTTCCGCCTTGAAAGCTTGGCCATGAAATAGTTATTTTAACCCTTTTATAATCAGTCGGGATTGGATCGGTCGGCAAAACGCCATCAAATGGATCATCCACATACTGAACAAGTGTTTTTACATGAAAGATTTTAGTGCCTCTCGCCACGTCTTCATCAGCTAAAATATTTCCAGCGGGAATTCCGGTCGTTATTCCAATGCTGTCATACTGCAAATTTCTCACAGTTTCCATTTTTTCATTGGCCAGCGCCAAAGCACCCAGTCTGTTTTTTGCCTCCATAATATAGTTAGTGCCTAAAGTGATAACTGAATAAAAGGTCACAGTGATTATGGAAAAAAGAAAAAGAAAAACCATCGCCTCAATTAAAGTAAAACCTGGATTTTGAGTTTTGATTTTTGAGTTTTTAGTTTTCATTTTATATTTTCCAAAACGCTATACATCGGCTGCAAAATTGAAACAGCAAAAAATCCGACTGCTCCTCCGATTAAAAGCATCAACACCGGCTCAATTATGGAAGAAAGGTTTTTCGTCAACTGATTGACCTCTTCCTCATAAAATTCCGCTAATTTCAGAAGGACTGCTTCAGTTTTCCCCGTTTCTTCTCCCACTTCAATCATCTGGGGGACCAGCACCGGAAAAATTTTTTTCTCTTCATAAATAATTTTGCTCAGATTAATGCCTTTTTGGATATTCTCCGCTGCCCGGGTCAGGGCCCGTTTATAATAAAAATTGGGAAGAGTCCGGGAAAGGATTTTTAGAGCCTCCACTGAAGATACGCCACTTTTCAAAAGTGAGCTGTAAATTCTGGAAAAGCGGGCACAATTTAATTTGATGACTATATTTTTTACTACCGGAATATTGATGATTGCCAGACCCACCAATTTCTTGCCAAAAGAAGTCTTGGCAGCCAGCGTGGCTCCGATCAGCACAATAACAACAGCCAGCGAAACTAAGAGCAGATGCTCTCTCAAGAGATTGCTCGTATCAATGATAAATTGAGTTGAGGCTGGAAGATTCGCGTTTAAATCCTTAAAAACTCCGGTAATTTGCGGAACGACATAAATCATCATCAGCACTCCGATTCCAAGCATAGCAACCAAGATAACCGCCGGATAAACCATTGCTCCCTTGATCTTGCTGAAAAGCTCATGTTCTTTTTCCAGTTGTCCGGCCAGAATATTCAAGACTTCTTCCAAATTTCCCCCTGTCTCGCCCACCCTGATCATATTGACAAAAAGCTCGTTGAATATCCCGGGATAGCTGGCTAAACCATCCGCAAAGGTGGAGCCGGTCTGGATATCTTCCTGAATGTCTTTCAGCGCCTTGATGAATCTTTTGTTTTTTGTCTGACTGGTAATGTTTCTGATGGCTTTGGATAATGGCAGCCCGGAAGAAATCATGACTGCTAAATTTCTGGCAAACATCATTTTCTCGCTCAACGGAATGCTATAAAATCTGTCCAGAAAATTGATTTTTACTTTTCCCTTTTCATCATTTTCCAATTCCTTAAAGGACGTCAGAGTGAACCCTTCGGATCTGAGTTGATTGGCCAGATCTCTCTCATCCTTGACAGTTGTTTCCTCTCCGCGGGTTTCTCCGGCATAGTTTTTCGCAGTATAAAATACCTTCATAAGCGCTTCGCTAAAATCAAAATCTTTACGTTTTATGTTTAAAGTGAATCAATTATTCTCGTGTTACCCTTAATATTTCTTCAATGGAAGTCAGTCTCTGAGCTGCTTTGCTAAATCCATCCTCTACCATTGTTAGCATTCCCTTTTCTTTTGCGACTTTTTCAATTTCCTCAGAGGAGGCCTTTTGCGATATCATTTTTTTTATATCATCGTCCGCTTCTAAGACTTCATATATGCCCATCCGCCCCTTGTAACCCTCTCTATTGCATTGCTCGCAGCCTCCAGCTTTATAAAATTTAACGTTATTCCATTTGCCTTTTTCTTTGGAATTGGCCGCCGATTTTTCTTTTGAGTCTCCGCCATTCGTGATTACGGAAAATATCCTTTCCATATCATAATTGTCTTCCAGATTTTTCAAATCAGCGCTACTTAATTTGTATTCTTTGCGGCAATCCGGGCACAGCTTTCTAACAAGGCGCTGGGCAATAATAACATTTATGGTTGATGCCAAAAGAAAAGGCTCAGCGCCCATATCAATAAGCCGCGGCAAGGTTCCGGCCGCACTGTTAGTATGGAGAGTCGATAGCACCAGATGCCCGGTCATCGCCGAATGGATGGCCATTTCCATAGTCTCTTTGTCACGGATTTCTCCAACCATTATTATGTCCGGGTCTTGGCGCAGTAACGCCCGGAGTCCGGCCGCAAAAGTGAGTCCAACTTTGGGATAAATTTGCGTTTGGTTGATTCTCGGCATCCTATATTCAACTGGGTCTTCTACGGTGCTTATATTAACTTCTGGAGTATTGAGAATATCCATTATGGTATAAAGGGTCGTGGTCTTTCCCGAACCGGTCGGCCCGGTTACCAAGATCATGCCATTAGGTTTTTTTATGTGCCGATGGATAATCTCCAGGCCTTTCCCTGTAACACCCATTTTTTCCAGAGTCAATCCCTTGGATGATTCATCCAGGAGACGCATGACTATTTTTTCGCCGTTAAATATGGGCAGGATGCTTATGCGGAAAGACATCTTTGTTCCTTCTTTTTCAATCTTGAAACGGCCGTCCTGGGGAACGCGGTGCTCGTCCAGCTTCAAATTAGAAAGCACTTTTATCCTGGCGATGATTCCTTGCTGAATTTGCAGCGGCAAAGTCATAGCCGGGTGCAGGATGCCGTCAATCCGGTAGCGCACCCTGACCTCTTTTTCATCCGGCTCGATATGAATATCACTGGCGCTCTGTA
>Ga0210044_10001650_pt1 | contig 34146 bp, 27 predicted proteins | sample CryGey13umfilter_2_FD_183959 | JGI IMG/M metagenome (GOLD analysis project Ga0210044, IMG submission 183959) | Groundwater microbial communities from aquifer in Utah, USA - Crystal Geyser 4/9/14 3 um filter (SPAdes) (version 2) | ecosystem: Environmental > Aquatic > Deep subsurface >...
CTCTGGCGTGCCCTTGCCCGCTCTGTGAGGGTCTTTTCGCATTCATGGAGACATCGTATCAATGATTTCAGGTGGTGTCTGTGGTGCGTTGCACCACAACGGACACTTTCTTTCGACTTTCTTGTGGAAATGTGCGCGAGCGGCGTGCGTCGGGCGGACAGACCCACCAACAGACCCAATGGGTGAGCTGTGCAATGTCTGGCCGGGAGGTGCCCAGGTACGTTATCCTGCCGTCTTAGGGCTCACGCAAAAACAAGTCCATCGAAGTGTTCGTAGTCCTGTGATGTGCGAGCGGTCATCTCCGCTCCCATGATCGGTGCATTGCTGTGGACAGGCCACATTTCGTTCCTGCATAGTTGTCCATATTATGACGCCATGATGCTTTTTTAGGCGTCATGGTGCCATTATGAGACCCGTTGAATGTCCCTCCGCATTAATCACCGCGCTGATTCCTCGGCTGAAGATCGCTACCATGCCAGAGCTAAAGAGTTGCCAGGAAACAACCTGCCCATTTGAGCATCGCCAGAGGCGTGATAGCAGCGTCGGTCTGCTTCGACGATGCTGGGCATCGCCTGCATCGACCTCCTTGCCCTCCCACCTCTGACTTCGCCCAAATGCGCATTTTGTTCCCGGACGACTCCTAAGGGCGGCGCTGAGCACCAATTCCAAACGCACCGTGTTCCGTAAGTTGAAGGAGATCCCCTGCCGAACGAGCGACTCCCACGTCGGCGGCGACTACAAAACACACATGTTGCCAATGTGTTCTCGAAAGAAAGCATGGCTGCGTCCACCACTTCTTAGCGCGCTGCTGGCGCTCCTCTGCCGAACCCCACTAGAGCGGCTCAGAGCCCGATGGCGTCGAGCCGCTCGACAAAAGCCTGCAGCGTCTGGGGGTCGTTCTTCAAACGCTCTTGGATCTCCAGCGAGACGTCCATGAAGGCCTTGAACGCTCGCTCCATCTCCCGCTCGTGCTTGGCCTCGAGCTTGCCCTGAGACTCGGTGTCCAGGGCTTCGAGCTCGGCGCGGTCGGCTATCCAGCCGGCGTTATTGTCCTTCAGAAAGGTGTCAAACTCGGTCAAAAGCCGCCCTGGATCGTGCTTGTTGGCCTCGAGCACGGCAGTGAGCGCGTCGAAGCGCTCGATGGAGCGCTCGAGCGGATCTTTGCTGCAGCCGGTCAACAGCGTGAAGAGGAGAACGGCGAGGAGGACGAGCGGCTGACGCAAGGGCATGGGATCCTCGGGGAGTGTGCGACGACGGACTAGAAACTCGCCGGCCGTCCGTTCCCTGTCAACCGGCACGGGCACCGCAGATGCGGCCATGGCCCAGAGTAGGCTCCGCGCGCTCGAGCGCGCGCCTCGCTGTCAACTCCCAAGCCCCAGTAAAGACGCTCAGTCTGTGGTGACTTTGTCGACAATCAGGGCGCCGCGGGACTGCATGAAGTAGAGCGCGGCGTGGTGCGTAATGTCGCGGTCGTGCCGAGCCACCAAGGGCAGGCCGAGCGCCTCCGGGTCTCCCAGGTGATAGGTCGCGCACCCTCGAGCCAGCACGCCGATCGGCATATCGGCGCGCCGCTCGCCGAACAGCCCGTGATTGCGCACCGAGAGCGCGGTGACCACGAAGTCGAGCACGCAAATGTCCGTGCAATCGCCCACCACGAGGAGCCGGTCGAGCCCTTCGCGCAGCACCCACTCCACGAAGGTGTTGCGGTAGGAGAACGCGACGACGGGGTTCCCATCGCGGCCCTGGAGGGTGTGCTCGGCGCTGGGCTCGAGGGCGCCGACGATGCCGTTAATGCAGTTCTTTTCTTGTAACGTCACCGCCCGATGACCCTGCAACCACTTCAACGCCGGGTCGAGCTCCTCTTCGCCGGTGCCCTCCTGGCAATGCGGGGGATAGGGCGGCTCGAGCTGGTCGGGCCCGTGGTGATCGAGGAACACGAAAACGGACAGCTTTTCGCCGAGGGCCTCCAGGAGCCTCTGTGTCAAAGCGTTGACCTCGCCGACCATGGGGAGCATGGCGTCGGGGTCGCTGAGGGCCCCACGCCGCGTAAAGCCGACGACCGGATCGACGATGACTAATCCCGTCCGACCGCTCTGCAGGGAGAGAGTCTGCGGGCCGAGGGGCATCGCCCCCCCAAGACCTTCGAGGACGTCCGTGGCGTTGTAATCAGTCGTCTTTCTCATGGGGCGCGCTCCGGTGGGTGATATTCATGACTCGTACGACAACGGGCAGAACGCAGGATTGCTGTGCCTTTGCGTGTGCTGTCAAACCTCCTGAAAGGGTGGTCTCGCCTTGTTCGTCGTGACACGAATGTGTATGCAAGGACAGCCGATTTGCACGCATCGAGGAGGCGGAGGTGACGCGGCCGCCGCGCGGAGCTTCGCCGACGAAGAATCTTTGATCGCGCGTAGGCACGTCAGCAGTCTAGCTTCGAGACTGCTCGGTGCCGAGTAGCGCGCGAAAATCCGCTCGAAGCCAAGGGCCGAACTCCACATGGAAAAGACGAACGAGAAAATTGCCGCGGGCGACCGCGCCTTTCGCCAGGGCCTGACCGCGCTGCGCGAGGGACGGCTCGATGAAGCGATGCAAGCCTTTGACCTGGCCTTCGACCGCTACACGGCGGCAGGGCTGGGCGAGCGCGCGGTGCTCGTGCTGCTGAAGAAGGGGATGACCGAGCAGGCCGCCGGGGCTGTGGCGCAGGCCATGGAGACCCTCGAGCGAGCCCTGGAGCTGTCGCGGAACCTGAACGACATCGGGCGCATCGCCATGTGTGAGAGCACCCTGGCGACGCTCTACCTCGATCGCGGCGACCCGCGTGCCGAAGCGCTGCTGCTCACCGCGCTGGACCGCTACCGAGCGCTGGAGGACGCCAACGCGGCCGGGGCGCAGCTGGGCAACTTGGGCCTGCTCTACCAGGGCCGCGGCGAGTTCGACAAAGCCAGGGGATTCCTCGAAGAGGCCGCAGCGGTCTTTGTCTCGGCGGGCAACGAGGCCGGCGCGGCCGCCTCCCTGCGCGCCTTCGGCGATTTGAGCCGCAAGACCGGCGAGCATGAGCTCGCGACAGACGCGTTCGAGCGCTCTCTGGTACTCTGCCGCCAGTCCGGCGACCTGGCTGGAGAGGCGTACTCGAGGCGGGCGTTGGGCCAGCTGCGGCTGTCCATGGGGCACGTCGACGTCGCCATCGGCCACTTTCGCACGGCGCTGAATTTGCACGTCCAGGCTGAAGACGTGCGCGGCGCGTCGGCCGCCCACCTCGACCTAGGCAACGCCTTGATCGCCAAGGGCAGCGTGGACGAGGGCCTGAAAGCCCTCGAGGAGGCGGTGCGCCTAGCTCACGAGCGCGGGTTGAACAACGAGTCCTTGGCCTCGGCGCTCTTGGCCCTTGGCACCCAACAAGGCCAGCGCGGTCTCTACGAGCTCGCCACAGGACAGCTCGAGGAGGCCGAGGCCATCTACGCACGGCTGGGCGATCCGCACGGTTTGACGGCGAGCCGCCTCAATCGGGCCGGTCTGGACGTGGTGTGCGGGCATTGGGACTCGGCCGAGGCCGTGCTGCAGGCCGCCGCCGTGGACATCGACGCCGCGGGACTGCGCTCGTTGCGTCCCTCGATGCACGCGCTGCGCGGCCAGCTCGCGCAGCTGCGCGGACGAGTGGCCGAGGCCGAGGAGACTTTCGGTCTGGCCATCGACGGCTTTCGTGAGGTCGGAAAGGAGCGCCTGGTTCACGCCGCCCTCATCAGCCGCGCCATCATGCGGATGGAGATGCGGCGCACCCAGGGCATCGCGGCTGAGCTCACGGAGATCGAGGAGGCTTCGAAGACCTGGGGAAATACCGAGTCCCAGATCGACGTGAAGCTCGCCTTTGCCGATCTGGCGCGCGTCGAGAAACGCTACGACGACGCCATCCTGCGCTACGACGAGGCCGAGGTTCTGCTGGAGGCGGTCCAGAGCCCCATCGCGCTGTCGAGCCTCTCCCTTAGCCGAGCCGAGGTGCGGCTGCGCAAGGAGCGCTGGGACGCCCAGACCTTCGGGGAGCTGTCGGCTGTGGAGGAGGATCTCCTGCGCTCGACACGGATCGCCGAGGCGCACGGCTTTCAGCCCCGCTTGGCGCTGGGCCAGGTCTGGCTCGCCGAGCTGGCTCGGCGGCAAGGCGACCTGACCCTCGCCCAGAGCACACTGGCGCGGGCGCACTCGCTGGCGGCGAGCTTGCATTACACCATCTGTGGCGCGCTCGCGGCACACGTCGGCGCCCGTGTCGCTCGGGATCGGCGAGACGCGGCCCAGTTCGCTGCGCTCTTCGAGGAGGCTCGGGCGGGATTCGAGCACATGGAGGCGCTGCATCATCTCGAGGAGCTCTGCGAGGATTTCGAGTAGGGCGGGCCTGCGGGGCCTGCGGCTCGTCGCTTGACGCCAACAAAGCGCAGGGGAACGATGCGGCTCGTTTCTCCTGGTAGCCAAGCGACAGGCGATAAACCCAAATGTCCCGTGGTTGGCCGTGGCGCGAGACCTGGCGACGGTGTCCGCGGACTTCGGCGACCTGCCGCGGAGCGCCTGCCCGAGAGCAGACGACCCGAAACACGCTAGAGAGGTAGACTATGAGCACCCTGAAGCGACTCGCCATTCTCGTCGGCGGCGGACCCGCCCCCGGGATCAACAGTGTCATCGGCGCCGCGACAATCCGTGCGGCGCTCGAAGGCGTGGAGGTTCTCGGCATCGAGGACGGGTTCGAGTGGATCATGAAAGGCAACATCGAACACGTTCGAGAGTTGACCATCCAAGACGTGAGCCGAATCCACTTCCGCGGCGGGAGCTACATCGGCATCTCGCGAGCCAACCCGACGCTGTTGGAGGAGACCCTCGAGAACACCATCATCTCGTTGTTGCGGCTCAACGTTTCGATGCTCGTCACCATCGGCGGCGACGACACTGCCTTCTCAGCCATGAAACTGGCCGATAAGGGCGCCGGCCGGATCCGCATCGTCCACGTTCCAAAGACCGTGGACAACGACCTCGATCTGCCAGGTCACGTCGTCACGTTCGGGTTCGAGACCGCGCGCCACGTCGGCGTCGAGATCGTGAAGAACCTCATGGTCGACGCCCGCACGACCTCACGCTGGTACTTCATCATCGCCATGGGCCGCAAAGCAGGCCACCTCGCATTGGGCATCGGCAAGGCGCCAGGGGCAACGCTGACCCTGATTCCCGAAGAGTTCAAGACGCACCCCATACGCCTCAAGACCATCGTCGACACCCTTGCGGGCGCCATTATCAAGCGCCTCAGCTACGGACGTCGAGACGGCGTCGCGGTCATCGCCGAGGGCGTCGTCTTGGACATCGATCCCAACGACCTCGCCGAGCTTGCAGACGCCGAGCGTGACGCCCACGGCAACTTGCGGATCGCCGAGGTGAACATCGGCGAGATCCTCAAGAAGGCGGTGCAGGCTCGACTCGCCGAGTTCAAGCTCAAGTCGACCATCGTCGCCAAGAATATCGGCTACGAGCTGCGCTGCGCCGACCCCATCCCCTTCGACATGGAGTACACGCGAGACCTGGGTTATTGCGCGGCCAAGCACCTCTTGGCTGGCGGCAACGCGGTCATGGTCTCGATGCAGGCTGGGCAGTTCGTTCCCATCCCGTTCGTGGACATGCTCGACCCGGAGACCGGCCGCGCCAAGATCCGCATGGTCGAGATTCACTCGACGCGCTACGCCATCGCTCGGCGCTACATGATCCGCTTGCGGCGCGACGACTTCGAGGATCCTCATGAGCTCGCGAAGTTCGCGGCGACTGCCGGGATCCACCTCGAGGATTTCATCGAGCAGTTCGGCCCTCTGATCAAAGACGAGCCGCCTCCCTTGGTCCTGCAGCGGGTCGAAGAGATCATTCCCAACACAACTCCAGTCATCCCGGTCATCCCACCCAAGAAGAAAGCCAAGGAGGGTTAAGGCATGTGGTGTGATGCCGAGTGTAAGAACTCTGTTGGGGTGCCGAAGTGGGTGAGTTTGGCGCTGCTGGTCTTGTTCGCGGCCTCCCCCGTGGCCTTGTTAGCCTGTGACGACGATCCCAAGGTCAACCCTGCCGCTCAGCCGGACCTCACCCAGGAGATCGACGAGGACCTCGGCGACCTGAGCGACCTCCTTGACGTCCAGGAAACCGACACGGAGAGCGCTCCCACCGAGCTGGTTTTCGAACTCGACAGCCCAAGGGATTCGGCCTCGACGTTCTTCGATTTTCCCTTCCCGTCGGACCTCAACACCAGCGCCCAGGGCGGCCCTGACTTCGTTGGCATCGACAATCCCAGGAAAATCACACAGCTCATGGGCCTCGCCACCAGCGCTGGTGACCTCGACGGGTACCCAGCGCTGCCGGTCGCCTGGTTCCGTTTTACGGGTCCCGTGGCTCAGCAGGACGAGAGCGTGGTCATTGCCGCGTCGGTGGAGTCGCCGCTGCTGCTCGTCGACGTCGACACGAGCTCCTCGGAGCGGGGTCGTCTCTTCCCGGTCGTCGCGCACAACCTGACCAAGGACTACTACACAGCCACCAATGTCCTGGCGTTTGCCCCTCGTCCAGGCTTTGTGCTCAGACCGGGCCGCACCTATGCCTTTGTCGTGCGCACCGCGTTGGGCGACGCCGAAGGTCAGCCTCTGGCGGTCAACGCAACTTTCGCGGCGTTGGCGGCAGGACAGACCCCAAGCTCGCCGCGTGGTGCAGAGGCCGTCGCCCTCTACCAGCCGCTCTGGGAGACGCTGCAGACCCTCTCCATCGACCCGTCCGAGCTGGCGGGAGCTACGGTCTTCACCACGGCCAATACCGTGGCCGTCACCGCGGCCATGGGGGACACAATTTTGGAGCAGTACGATGCGACCATCGAGAACCTCGCCATCGACCCTGTCGACGGCCTGGACCACCCCTTCTACTGCGAGCTGCACGGCGAGATGACCGTGCCACAGTTCCAGAAGGGCAGCGCGCCCTTCGACACCGAAGGGAACTTCGAGCTCGACGCCGACGGCCTGCCCATGTGGCAGCGCGACGAGACCATCCCAGTGGTCGTGACCATCCCCCGAGCGCCCATGCCGGCCGATGGATACCCGTTGGTGCTCTACTTCCATGGCTCCGGTGGACTCAGCAACCAGCTGGTCGATCGCGGCCCGTACTTCGTCTCTCATGGCCCGACAACCATCGGCGAGGGCCCCGCGTTCGTCGTCGCGCAGCACGGTTTCGCCATGGCGGGCAGTGCGCATCCAGTGAACCCAGAACGCGTCCCGGGCGCGGATTCCCTGGCTTACCTGAACTTCAACAACCTGAAGGCCATGCGGGACACGTTCAGGCAAGGGACCTTCGAGCAGCGCCTATACCTAGAAGCCTTGCTCCGCCTCCGAATTCCGCCGGCCACCTTGGCCGCGTGCAGCGAAGCGACGTTGCCCACGGGCGAGACCGACTTCTTCTTCCAGGCCGACGAGGCGCTCGCGATGGGCCAGTCCATGGGTGGGGCCTATACGAACATGGTCGGCGCCACCGAACCCCTCATCAAAGCCGTCGTCCCCACCGGCGCCGGAGGTTTCTGGACATACTTCGTCCTCGAGACCACGCTGCTTCCTGCTGGTGACATCCTGCCGATGCTCATGTCGACCACCACAGACCTGACCTTCATGCATCCTCTGCTCCACATGGTGCAGTCGTCCTTCGACCCCTGCGAGCCCTTCAACTACATGCCGCGACTCGGACAGAACCCACTCGAGGGACACCCCGTGCGGTCTGTCTACGAGCCCGTCGGTCCGCGCGACTCCTACTTTCCCTCGGTGATCTACGACGCAGCGTCTTTGGCCTATCACCATCCACAGGCCGGAGCGGTGATCTGGAACGGAGTCCAGGAGGCCCTCGCGCTCGGTGGACTCGATGGCGTCAAAGACTACCCCGTCAGCCTCGACGCGGTGTCCGTCGACGGCACGGCCTACACGGGTGTTCTCGTGCAGTTCGTGGGCGACAGCGACGGCTTTTCGGATCCGCACGACCTCTTCGCGCAGCTCGAAGAGGTGAAACACCAGTACAGTTGCTTCTTCGAGACTTTCCACAAGACCGGGGTTGCGATCGTGCCAGAGCCCGCTCCCATGGACACCGCATGTGAGGGGCTCTGACCAGAGCCAGTGAATTTCGTCTTCGGGTGCCCGTCAGAAGACGCTCCTCGTGCGCTTCATCTCACTTGCTCGGCCTCGATCATTCGAGGCCGATAGACTTCACTCTCCTCCGATGGACTCGGGTGCTTGACATCAGTTCCGCTGTCTCGCAAAGCTGACTGCCCATCTCAATTCTGTTTTGGAGGTTTCGATGCGCTCTCTGTTGTTTGCCTGCGTGCTGATGCTCTCGCTGGTCGCTTCTGGCTCGGTGGCTCCAGGAACGCTGTTCGCCGGGGACCAGCCACAGCTCTCGAAGAAGGAGATGAAGAAGCTCGTCAAGCGCGTCGATCAGTCGCTCAAGAACACGGACAAGGTCATCAAGTACGCTGCGAAGGCCGCTCAAGAGGGTGGCAGCCTCAAGGGCCGCTTGCGCAACGCGATCGTACACCAACGCGCCGCCAGAGCGGCCTTGAAGGGCGAGAAGTTCCGAGTCGCCATCAGGCTCACCCTCGAGGCCCGCAGCCTCGCAGGCCACGTGATCAAGGGCAACAAGGCCAAGAAAATCGACGAGCAGGAGCCCACTGCCGCTGAGACCACCGACGCTGAAGGCGTGTTGGAGGAGGAGACGGAGTCACTGCTCAAGGCCTCTGAGTTGGTCGTCCCCGACGAAGAGACCGTGACCAACGACATCGAAGCCGTCAAAGAGCCTTCCGCCGCAGACGCGACCGCCGAAGAGCCCTAAGGGTTTCGCGCACGGGTCGATTCAGAACTCGAACTCGTCGGGGTTGGGGATCACCGCTCTGAAATACCCCATTTCGTCCGTCGTGGTGGCGGTCAGCAGCTGTGCCTGACCGAGTTCTCTGTCGTGGGCGAAAATTTCGACGGCGACGTTCTTGGCCGGACCACCCTCGGTGTCACGAATTGTCCCGTAGACTACTGAGCTCTTGCCCAATGTGGCCTTGACGTCAGGGTTGTTCTTACGGGCGACAGTGACCCGCTTGACGGACCATGGCAGCCCACTGGATGACGGCGGAATCAGGGTGACCTCGTACGCACCAGGCTCTATTGGCATCTCGAACGTGCCGTTCCCGTCTGTCGTTGCGCTCAGCGGTGTTCCCAACACAGTCTCGCCGGTGGTGGACGTCCTCGCCACAGAGACGAGGGTGTTCGCCACTGGTTCGCCGACGGCGCGTCCAAACACTTGCCCCGTCATGGTCACTTTGGGCTCTAACTCGAGCTCGATGTCCTGGGAGAAAGCACTGAGCGCGTCGAAATGCGCGGAGGCAAATGGGCTGCTCTGCTCGACATTCACTCGCACGCTGAACTCAGCGCTCAGCCCGTCGACGTCGGCCTTCTTGACGAGGTTGGGCACCGACAGCTCAAACGAACCGTCGTCCTGCGCCAGAACGGGAATCGACGTCGAAAACTCTAAGTCGTCGCCGACCTTTCCGGTGGCGCTGACGAAGGCTTTGGGGATCGGCAGTCCGGTGTCCGCGGCGACGACGCGACCGCGGACCTTCACATTCTCCGGTACACGCTTCGCTACGTGGGTGCTGGTGGAGACCTTTATGGTGTCAGGGGTGGTCTCCATTGGATTGGCGAAAGTCTCTGGCCCAATGGTGAAAGGCTCCAGCGCCATTTCGGGGATGAGATTGTCTGCCGTCGGACCGATGTGCAGTCGATATTCTCGGGTCTCGTCTTGGCGTTGGGCGGGCAGCCACAGCTCGAAGGTGCCGTCGCACACCGTCTGGCCAGTGCAAGTCGTATAGGTCGGGCTCACGTGTTGACCATCCGAGCTCTCCGCCCTGACCTTGACGTGCTGAGCGTCGACCTCTCGGCTGGTCCCCACGTATTCGAGGGCGACTTTCCCAGTGATGATGACAAACTTCTCGCCCTCCTCGCCCTTCACCAGAGGCAGAGAAAGTTGTGTCGACTGCCCACCTGGGCTCGCGGCGACCTCGACGCCGCGGAAGACGCGGTAGGGCAGATTCGTGTTCTCCGACGGGCGAACCGTCACCTCGTAAGTCCCAGCGAGCAGCTGGACGCTTCCTCCATCCTCCGTGATGTCGGTCCAGACTTCGATGGTGGTTCCTGGGATCGACTGCTGAGCTTTGAAGAACACTTTACCTGTGACGGCCGTCGTCCACCGCGGGGCATCCACCGTGACCGTCACGAGCGGTCTCGGCTCGATGTCGGGCAATGGCAAACCCGGCTCGAAGATGAGCCCTGTTACCTGCCTCCTGAGGTCTCCGGGATCCTTCGGGAAGCGGAGCTGCAACGCGATGGGCAGTGTGGTGACCGAGGCGTCGACGCAGAGGTTGGCCTGGCAGGTCAGGGGCGCCGGACAGTCTGAGTCCGTCGCGCAGAGGTTGGCAGTGCTTGCTCCCCCCATGCTGCCGTCCCCGCACGCCGAAACGAAGAACGTGGCAAGGCCGTAGCACAGCGCGTACGACACGAGCGTCGTAAGGTTCAGGGGAGAGCGAGCAATGCTCGGGGGATTGGGGGTACTCACGTTCTACAGTCCACACAGCTTGAGTGACCGCGGCGACAAAATCAGCCTACGCATTCGCCTCTTGGAATCAACACCCGCTTCGCCCAGAACATTCGGCTCCTTCGGATATGGCGCGCGACACGGAACAGAGGTGGCTCGAAGCAAGCGGCCTCGCGTCCCACGCGCGATCGCCGGCACGGCTAGCCAGTGTCCGTCTGTGTTTGCATCGAAGCAAATCTCGAACCACGTCGACAACACTGGCGGAGCACGCTCCGGAGTCCCAATATCGGCGCCGAAACCGCTGAGGGCGCGCTCAATGCGCGCCCTCACAAACGGCAAACCTCTCTGACATCAGTGTCAGACCTCGTCAATACTGTCGGCTTCCTTTTCCAGGTGACGGAAAATGGTTCGCGGATCCACACCGAGGTCGCGCGCGGTCTTGGTGCGGTTGCCGTTGTTGAGCTCGAGGACCTCGTTGATGTAGCGCCGTTGGAACTCGTCCTTGGCCGCGGCCAGGGGCAAGATCGGGTTGAGCACCTCGGGGATGAGGTCGAGATCCTCCGGGGAAATCATCGCCTTGTCGGAGAGAATCGCCGCCTTCTTGAGCCGATTCTCCAGCTGCCGGATGTTCCCGGGCCAGGCGTACTTCTTCATAGCGATGGCCACCTCGCGAGAGAGCCCCTTGGACTTCACGTTGAACTCTTTGCAGTACTTCTCGATGAGGTAGGTCGCGATGAGGACGATGTCGTCGCCGCGCGCGCGCAGCGGCGGCAGGTGCAGCGCCACCACGTTGATGCGGTAGAGCAGATCTTCTCGAAACTCGCCGTTGGCCACGGCGGTCTCGATGTCCTTGTTGGTCGCGGCGACCACGCGAATGTCCACGATGTCTGGCTTGGTTCCGCCGACCTTGGTCACCTCGCGCTCCTGCAACACCCGCAGCAGCTTGACCTGCAGGTTGAGGGGCATCTCCCCGATCTCGTCGAGGAAGAGCGTCCCTCCATCAGCGAGCTGGAACTTACCTGGCTTGGTGTTGGTCGCCCCTGTGAACGCGCCCCGAACATGGCCGAAGAGCTCACTCTCGAGCAGGTTCTCCGGGATGGCGCCGCAATTGATGGTGATGAAGGGGCCGTTGCGGCGCGGTGAGCGATTGTGCAGCTCCTTGGCGATGAGCTCCTTGCCGGTGCCGGTCTCGCCTTGAATCAGGACCGTGACATCGGCGGCAGCCACCTTCTCCACCTTGCGGTAAACCTCGCGCATGGGCAGGCAGTTGCCGATGATGCTGCCAAAGTGGATCTCCTCGATCTTGCCTTCGAGCTCTCGGTTGCGCAGCTGCAGGTCGTTGACCAACATGGCATTGGAGACAATCAGCGAGGCTTGCGCGGCGAACACGCTCAGCAGCCCAAGGTGCTTGCGCTCGAAGAGGTTCACGACGTTGTCGTTGCCGACGTAGATCAAGCCCATGAGCGTGCCGCGGTCCAACAACGGCACACACATCACGCTGCAGAGCTTGAGATGCAGGACGCTGCGCGAATTCGAGAACTCGTCGTCGTTCAACGCATCCGAAACGATGAGGGGGACCTTGGCGCGCAGCACCTTGTTGATGATCGAGTCGGAGATGTGGCCCTCGGCGTCGAAGATCGTCTCCCGCTTGAGGTTTCTGGCGACCTTAATGGCGAGGTCTCCGCCTTCCACCAAGATGAGGAACCCCTTGTCGGCGGAGGTCAGCGCGACCACGTGGTCCATCAGGGACTCGAGCAGCTCGGAAACCTTGTAGACCGTGGTCAGCTCACGGGAGAACTCGTGCAACTTCGCGTAGGCCTCGAGCTGCTCGGCCGTGATGTCGTCGTCTTGGACGGTGGGCTCGTCGTAGAGCTGGAAGGTGATCAGGAGGTTGCCAAGCAGCAGCTCGTCTTTGTGGTCGAGCTTGGCCTTCTTCTTCTTCTTGCCGTTGACGAGCACCGAACAGTGCCGATCTGCGGCTTGAATGTTGAACGCCTTGCCGTCGAAATGGACCAACGCGTGAGTTTCTTGGATGTCCTCACCCCTGACTTGAATGTCGTTCTCCTCGCCCACACCAATACTGGTGACCTTCTTGTACAGATTGTGGGAGCGTGGCTTTTCTCCACTCGGTCGGACCGTCAGCGTCGGCATGGTTTTCTCCAGAAGGCAAAGGGGTGAGCCAGTGGCCGCAGAGTCTTGCGACATTTCAAAACGTGCGCAAGTCGTCGTTTGGCAACGATTCGATGGTGTCCAACAAGCCGAAGACCCAAGCCCAATCAACGGGGGAGTGCGGCGGGGCCGAGCCGCGGAGCAAGAACAGGGCCACCGAATGTGACACTTGAACCTGAGCCCAAACTGCTGTTAGCTGTACGTTGTAGCGTTTGAGTGCTTTCCCGTCACTTGAACGGACGCCAGAAGACGGATTCTCGCGCCTCAACTCGCCGAATTGAGCGAAAATCGTCGAGAGAACTCGAGGCGGGAGATCCTTAACGAACACTCGAGAGGCAATCGCACAGTTTATGGAGCAAACGCTCGGCCGATATAAGCTCATTCGACCCCTCGCCACTGGTGGCGTCGCCGAGGTCTACCTCGCCCGATTGGATGGGCCTGGTGGCTTCTCGCGCCCCGTCGTACTCAAGCGGCTCAAGCCCGCCTATCGCTTCGAGCCTACCTACCGACGCGCATTGCTGGCCGAGGCGCGCATCGGTGCGCTCCTCGATCACCCGAACATCATGCAGTACCTCGAGCTCATCGAGCAGAACGACGAGCTCTTCGTCGTCACCGAGTACATGCATGGCTGCACCGTTCGCGCCCTGATCCAAGAGGTCGACCACCGGCGCAACTGGCTGCCCATTCCCGTAGCGCTGTCCGTCGCCGTGCAGGTCCTTGAGGGCCTGCACTTCGCTCACAACGCGACCGACGATCGCGGCGCGCCCATGCACATCGTGCACCGCGACGTATCCCCCGAGAATGTCTTCATCTGCACCTCCGGAGCCGTCAAGCTGATGGATTTCGGGATCGCGCTGGGCTCGATGGCGCCGAGAGACACCGAGGTCAATTTCATCAAAGGCAAGGCGCGCTACTTCAGCCCAGAGCAGGCCATGGGCGAGACCGTCAACAGGACCAGCGACATCTACAGCGTTGGCCTCTTGCTCTTCGAGCTCTTCACCAACACCCCTGCGCTCTCGGGGGAGGACGACTTCCAAATCGTCGAGAAGGCCCGCAAGGGACTCCTCGTCTCGTCGCGCTCACTGCGCCCTGAGCTGCCCGAGCGGGTCAACCTGATCCTCGACACGGCCCTCGCGCCAGAGCCACAGAACCGCTACGACACCGCACTCGAGATGAGCCGCGAGCTGCGCACGCTCCTTTCCAGTCTCGCCCCCTCGTTTTGTGGGGCCGATCTGCAGCGTTGCGTCGAGGAGAGCTTCGGGCAGAACCTCGAGACCCAACGCCGGCAAATCTGGCGCGACCAGGCGACCCAGGTCGCTGACGTCTCCGTCGTCCTCAGCGCCGACCTCGGGGTCGTCCCCGGCCCCGTCTCGCCTCGGCGAGCAGCCCCAAAACGCACCGAAACCCCACGCTATCGGCCGGAAGCGCCTGCCAAGAAACCCAGCGAAGAGGCTCCCGCTCCCGAAATAGCGACCAAACCGGCAAACGTTGCCCCTGCTGCTGAAGCAAAAGAGGACGGCAAGGACAAGGCCGCCTCGACCCGCCAGGTCGACCTGGCGGGTCTGCGTCGTGCCATCACCGAGGCCTATGACGACTGAGCCGCTCAGGCGACTCGAGGTCCGCTCCAGGCGCACTCGAGATGTTCTCTTCGTGCGACATGGCGAGACCGACTGGAACGTCCAATGGCGTGTGCAGGGCTGCACAGAGGTGCCCCTCAACGCCGCCGGCCGAGAGCAGCTGCGTTGGACCGCCCGCGAGGTCGCCGACGCCTACCAGCGGGGCGCCCACACCTCGCGCGTCCAGCTCTGGACCAGCCCCGTTGCCCGCGCGGTGGAGAGCGCGGAGGTCCTGCACGAAGCGCTGCGGCGAGACGGCGTCGACGTGCTGCCGGTGGCTTCGCATCCTGGGCTCACCGAGTTCGACATGGGCGAATACGTGGGGCGCACCGTCTCTTCGCTTCACGAAGAGCCCAACTGGCAGGACTACGTCAGGAACCCAGCGACCGCAGCCTTCCCGAGCGGCGAGTCCATGGCGGAGATCTTTGAGCGGGTAGAATCCGCGTTCTTAGAGATTGTCGCTGCCGACGCCGACCTCACGCTCATCGTCAGCCACGGCGGCCCGATTCGGGTCCTGGTGGTGTCGTTGCTAGGCTTGCCGAGGGAGCACTTCCATGCATTCCGGATCGGCAACGCGTCCCTCACCCACCTGCGGTTGTTGCCTCCGTCACAGTGTCGGCTGCTCACCCTCAATCGAACCCCGGCGCTGCAACCCTTACTTTGAGCGGGTCAGCGAGTGTTGTCTCCGACGACGATCACACTCGTCGGCGTCGTGGCGTGCTTTTCGCTCGACCGCAGGACAATGGCGCCATCGAACCGGAGGATGCGCTCGTCCCCGACGATGAAGCTGTTGCGGACCGGCCCAAGCTCATTTTGGGCTTGCCCCCAGCCCTTCACTAGGTTGGCCCCCTTGGGCAGGTACACAGCGATGGGTGTGGCCCCCTCAGGCGTCGTCAGGTCACGCCGAATCCCTACGATCTCCTCTTCAAAGACGTAGACTGTCAACCCCCGTTGCGCAAAATGCAGCGCTCGCAGACCGAGCTCGAGGGGCTCGCTCGAATCTGGCTCGCCCAGCCCCGCAGCCGAATCGCCGAGGTTGATGCCGTCGTAGGACTGGCCAGGCACGAGCGGCTCGCCGCCCTTCGGTTTCGAGGTGACGACACGCTCGTCCCGGATAAAGAGGACGTACAAGAGTGACAAGGCGATGCCGACGAAAAGCAGCGTCTTCCACTCGGCGACAATGAAATCTTTCACGGCGGCGGCCTCCTCCTTGATGAGATTTCGCTCGCTTCCCTGAAGCTAAACCAGGGAGGACCGCCTCGCAATCCTTGGGATGGATTCGTGGATCCGCGTCGTGATTTCGTAGTTGATGGTCGAGGCCCATTCAGCGAGTTGCTCGGCGCTGACGCGTTCCTCCCCCTGCACTCCGAGCAGCACGACCTCGTCGCCCATCTTCGCCGCGGGGATGTGGGTCACGTCGACCATCGTCATGTTCATGCAGACGCGGCCCCGCAAGGGCGCCCTTTGTCCGTGCACGAGGACATGGGCGAGGTTCGACAGCCCGCGGTCGTAGCCGTCATAGTAGCCGACCGGGAGGATGGCGAGGCGAGTCTCGGTGGTCGCGCGAAAGCTGCAGCCGTAGCCGACCGCCGCCCCAGCCGTCACCGATTTCACTTGGGCGATCTGGGTCTTCCAGGTGAGCGCGGGGCGCAACGCGAGCTCGTGCCGCCCGACCAGCATGGCTGAGAGGTAGGTCTCCTTGGACGGCCACAGACCATAGGTCGCGATGCCTGGCCGGATCAGGCCGTGGTGGGCGTGGGGCCAAAGCAGCGAACCGGCCGAGTTGCAGATGCTGCTCAGGAGGGTTTCTTGTCGATTGGCCGCGAAGCGCTCCAGGGCCACTTCAAAAACGGACAGCTGCCGTCGCGCGAAAGAGTGATCGGTCGTGTCCTCGACGTTCGCGAAGTGCGTCGACAAGCCCTCGAGCTTCACTCCAGCGCTACGCTCGATGCGGTCGCCGAGCTGCAAGGCCTCGTCGAGAGTCAAGCCTTGCCGATGCGTGCCGGTCTCGATCTTGATGTGCAGGGGGACGACGGCTCCTCGCAACAACGCCGCAGCGCTGATGGCGTCGACGACCTCCGCATCATAGACCACGGCTCGACCCTGGTACTCGACGAGCGCAGGTGCGTGCGCAGGTGGCACATGGCCAAGAACCAAGATCGGCAACGAGAACCCCGCCTGACGTAGCTCCTCGAGCTCGTGTACGGAGTCGACGCAGAACCAGTCCGCACCGGCCCCAACAAAGGCGTGCGCGGCGAGGAGCAGGCCGTGCCCGTAGGCGTTGCTCTTGATGACGGGCGCGACGAGCGTCGGAGGCGAGGTCAGGGCACGCAAGGCGCGCAGGTTCTGACCGAGCGCATCGACGTCCACCTCGCACCAGGTACGGCGAAGTTCGGTCATGCCCGTCTCTTCTTCATGTTAGGGAAGGTCGAAGGGTCGGTTGTCTTCTATGAGCTCGGGCTTCCGAATGGCGTGAGGAGCCGAGTTGCAGACGGGCATGCCACCGCGACCAACGGACGTCGTGACTTCGAAGGGCTTGCGGCAGCGCAGACAGTCGAGCTTCGCCACGACGGCGGCCATACCTTGGTGGGCGTGCCCTTCGTGAGGCGTGAGACAGCGCGGGCAAAAGACCCGCCAGACGATTTGTCGAGCATCCGATTTGGCCATTCAGAACTCCTGCGCTCTTGCAGAGCGAACAAACAACCACTCGCAGCCAGGGATGGCCACAGACGTCTACGCCCGACGGCTTGCACACAGGACGCGCGCAACAAGTCCAAACGACTTGCGGGCCCGGGCCACGGGACGCTACGCAAGGCCTCAGACGCTGTCAAGGCCCACCCGTGACTCCTCGCCCGCCCCAGGGCTCAGCGAATCCGCTTGCTGTAGTGTCTGAAGCGGTCGGTTCCCGCTTCGCCGAGCGCTTGGAAGACCAGCGTCTCGGTGTTGGTCAAAAATACCCCCAGCTCAGCCATTTGGTCGAGAGCGTTCTGCCAGTGGAGCTTCTTGCGTGAGCAGACCGCATCGACGGCGACATAGATGTTGCGGCCCTCTTCTTCGGAAACCGAGTCGCCGAAGAGGTCGATGACCGTCTGCAAGACACAGACGTGCGCCTCCATGCCGACCACGATGATGTCGTCGGGCAAGGACGGAAGGACCTCCTCGAGGAAGTCTGTCTCGTCGAGGCAGGAGAAGGTGATCTTCTCGATGCGTTTGGAGCCCGCTAGGCGACTCTTGAGCGGTTCGACCGTAGAGCCGAGTCCATGGGGATACTGCTCTGAGTAAATCACCTCACCCTCGAGCTCCGAGACCAACTCCACGAGGATGTCGATGTTCTTGACGACCTCGTCGACGACGGGCTTCGGCATGGCGGCGACGAGCTTCTCTTGCACGTCGATGACGAGGATGGCGATGTTCTCGAAGTTCGGAATCATGTCTGCTCTCGTTCTTTGGCTTGGGCTTTGGCTGGGAGGAAAATCCGCGCGAAGCGTTCGCTACTCTATGGAGCAACCGTTCGGGTTCGTACAGCGTTTTTCGAAGTACTTGTACGAGAGCCCGACATCGTCCTGTAGGTCGGGACGTTCGGTCCCATAGAACAACATGGCGCCGCTGAACGGGTCGTACTCCCAACCATTCTCTGAGCTGTGCGGCGCCTCGTGCATGAGCCCTGTGCTCGCGGCGCGGAGCACGACCTTCATGGAGACGGTGATCGGCGGGGAGTGGGGCACGAACGAGGACGCGTAGCCGCCTGCGGCGCGGATGATCCGCTCGATCACGGCCGGGATGGTGGCGAGGTCATCGATGTTGCCCGAGGTGGAGTCTGGCAACAGGGGAGGAATGGCGTTGAACAAGCCCCCTAGGGCGGGGGCGGTGCTCTCCTTGAAGATCGCGAAGGGGACGGTCTTGCCGTAGGTTCCGGTGGTCGAGGCCGTGTCGTTGAAGAACGTCGAGTAGCGACTGATGGCTGCGGCCGCGGTCATCACGCCGCTCTCGACCTGATATTCGTCCTCGTCGGTCATGATGATGACGATGAGCGCGGCCCGCGGCCTCTGTAAGTTCGGACTCGGTGTGGCCCCTGCTGCACCCGCGGGACTGAGGCGATTTTGGACGTAGTCGACGGCGACCTCAGCACACCCTAAGGGGTACTCACGGCCGCCGAGGAAATCGTCGGGCGGTGGGTCGCAGCCCTGATTGCCGCCGGGATCTTTGATCTTGCAGCGGAAGTTGAGCTGGTTGGCGCTTTGGAACGTCGACCAGACCCCGCCGTTGGCCCCCTTCGGGCTGTTCAGCATGCCGCAGGCGTTGCTGGCGGCGGCGGGCGGCGTGCCAGACCCCTCGTACTCCACGCTGGCGACGGCCCAGCGGGCATCGACAAACGAGGCGTTGACTCGCGTGAAGATGTCGGAAGCAGCGGCGCTGACGGCGTCGAGCTGATCGGTCATGGAGCGGGAGTCGTCGATGACGAAGAGGAAGTCGGCGAGCGGCAGCTGATCGATGGTGAAGAGCTCGCAGGTCGAGTGCATGGCGTCAACGGACTGACCAACCGCGGTGCCGTTCGTCAGGTTGCGGATCTTGACCTGAATCGCCTCAGCGACGGGAGAGTCCGCAGGCGTGAGGGTCCCGACCACGACGGAGCGATCGGTCGAACGGAAGAGGACCGAGAGAGTGAGCTGATAGTTGGTCGCGCTGCCGTTGCCAGCAGGCGGCATGCCGACGATCTGGCCCAGGGGATGGTTGACGATGGAGGCGACGAGCTGGCCGCGTTGGGCGTTGGTCGACGCCGCACCTGAGAGCCGATAGCTCGCCGTGCGTCCGTCGAAGCCGTCCCAGGTCGTGAACGAGCGCGGGAAGAACGGCGTCAATCCGTTCAGCCGGGTCTCGATGGAGTCCAACTCGGTGGCGGCGTTGGTGGAACCTGGCTCAGACGGCTTGGAGAGGATGAAGATGGCGAGGTTATCGGTGTTGTCGTCGATGGCCGTCGCTTCTTTCCAGCGGTTGGTGTTGTTGGTCAACGTGAGCGGGGAAATCTGGTAGGCAGACTCGATGACGAAGCGCCAGTCGCCGTCCGGACTGACGACCTCCTGTACGGGGCGCAACTGGTTGGTCTTGCAGGCGTCCTTGATCGGGCTGTCCTTGTCGAGTTTGCCCGCATAGGTTTCGATGGTGGTCGGATCGAGCTCACCGAACTCCGACTCCCAGACTCCGTTCTGGTTGAGGTCTTCGAGGCCGTCGTCAACGCCGTCCCCATCGCTGTCAGGGTTTCTCGGATTGGCGGAGCCGTTGGGGTAGGTGGAGTTCACCTCGACAAAATCCGTCAGACCGTCGTGGTCGGTGTCGCCCTCTCTTGGATCGCTGGGGCAAGCGAGGGGGTCGTTGAAGAGCACACAGCCGTCGACGAGCCCGCTGCACTCGACGCCGTCGTCGAGGCCGTCTTTGTCGGTGTCCACCGAGCGAGGGTCGGTCTCTGCCAAGCCCAGGGTGCCGTCGTGGTCGGCGTCTTCGCAGCCATCGAAGAGGCCGTCTCCATCGGTGTCTGGGTTGCACGGGTCGGTCTCACCCCGCTCGGGGTTGTAAATTCCGTTGCCGTTCTTGTCCTCGGCGCTGTCAAAAAGGCCGTCGCCGTCGGTGTCCTGGTTGAACGGGTCCATGCACCCTGCCGCCTCCGCACCGTCGTTGACCGCGTCGCCGTCGGTGTCGGCCTTCGTGGCGTCAGTTTCCCCACTGTCGACCGCGCCGTTGTGGTTGGCGTCTTCGACGCCGTCACCGAGGCCGTCCCCATCGGTGTCGACCACTCTCGGGTCGGTTTCCGCGGCGGTGAACTGGCCGTCGCAGTCGCGGTCTTCGAGACCATCGGGGACTCCGTCCTCGTCGCTGTCCGCGGAGTTGGGATCGGTGCCTGTGGCGAGCTCGAGGTTGTCGCCAATGCAATCGCCGTCGGTGTCCTCACCGAGGGGAAGGTCTAGTGCGAGGTCCGGCTCGACGTCGGGCGGCATGGTGAGTTCGGTGGTCAGGTCGGCAGCCGTCGCGTCCGTCACCGCATCGGCTTTGCGGGTATCGGTTCCCGTGTTCCCCTCATCGGCTCCGCACGAGGCGAGCGAGAGCGCGGCGGCGACCGCCAGACCAACGAGAAGAGTGCGTGTTTTGGGGTTCATGGCTCTCGCTCAAAGGGGTTCGTCATCGAGACGTCCACGAGGGGCAGCGCGTCGGCGGTGGGCAACGGCACCGAAGAAGGCTAAGTGTAGGGTTGACCGAAATCAAATGCATCGGTTCTTGCCAAGAAGGAGCGGCTCATGCTGCGCGGGAGCCTGAATGCCAACTCTCCAGATGTTGGCTCGACTGAAATGCTATGCCTCTCTTGTCACGACCGATTTTCGCGACATTCCGGGGCGTTGCGGAGCGAAAATCGGTGGTATGTTCAGCAAATCGGGGTTCTTGCCCCTGGTTGGTCGCATCGCGAAGCCGTTGGCGTCTTTGCACTATCGACGATTCTGACTGGAACGGCGGGCCTTGGGTTGCGCTCTCGCAAGTCCGGGCGTAGACTGGCCTTCATGAGAACCATTCGCACCCTCTCCCTGTTCTTCATCGGTTCGATCGTCGCCTTCTCGCTTGGCGGATGCAGTCTGCTCGCCGAGTTGCTGGGTGAGGGCGAGAGAGGAGACGGCGCGGAAACTCAGGTCTGCACGGTCGCAGAGGCCTGTTGCGTCGAGTTGAACAAGGCCACGGCTTACGATGACGCCATCGAGCGCGCTCAGGTCCGGGGCTGGCCGAACCATTGCCCGAGTTGGAACGCCCGCCCCGCCAGCGAGTGCACGGGGTTCCTCAGCGAAATCGAGAAACAAGGTCAGGCGCTCGAGAAGGATCACCCGATTTTTCATTTGTCGGAGTGCACGCCGAGCAAGTAAGAGTTCCTGCTCGTACAGCGCCTCGAGGCGTCGTCGCAGGTGTAATGACTAGGATTTGGCGGCGTTTGTTGCGTGTTCGAATGGGGGCTGAAGACTTGTCGACGCCCCCTTCGATGTCCCAAACGGCCCTAAAGAGACGAGAAGACATGATGAAGACCGCAACTCAAAAGCACCTTGGGTTCTCTGCCGCGCTCGTCGGCGTCTGCATTGTTCTGGGAGCGTGTGGGCCGCGCCAGCTCGAGACGACTTTCAAGCAAGATCCCGACGGCGACATGGGAACGGCGAACGGCCTGTTCTTTGACCTCCCTCCCGTCGATGACCGGCTCAACAGCGGCAGCGGCGACAGCAGCGACTGGCGCTACATCATCGTCCCAAGAACCGGGATGATGTCCGTGTCCCTCAACGTCGACGATCCGTCGATGGTTGGCGCTTGGTACCTGCACGACCCAGAGGGACGGGTTATTCACAGCGAAGTCTTCACCGAGGCCCACGGCTACTATGAGCTCGCCTCCATGCCCGTCGAACCCGGTCGCTACTACTTCCGCATCACGGCTGAGAAGGGCGCGTCGGTCTATACCGTTGGCGCGAAGTACACCGCTGACCCCATGAAGGAAGTCGTCGAGGTGGCTGAGGTCGTCGAGGAGCCGGTGGTCGAGGTCAAGAAGGATAAGAAGGACAAGAAGGACACCTCGAAAGACGTCAAGAAGGACACCAAAAAAGAGACCCCAAAAGAAACAGGCGACGACGATGACGCTGGCTCCAGCGCCGTCGGAAATACGAAGGTCACGGGCACCATCACCTTGGCGACCGAGAAGGAAGACGGCACGGTCGAGGTGACGATTCGCGGAGTCGGAAAGAGCAACGGCGTCACGAATGGGATGAAGGGGACGGTGGAGGCGCTCGGGATCAAGGTCAAGGCCACCAACTGTAAGACCACCAAGTGCGATGGAATCGTCACCGGCGCCACCGCGAGACAACTGCGCGAGAACGGCAAAGTCGTGTTCGTTGTCCCGTAAGGCGAGAGCGCGAGGCTGAACGACACCCTGAGGTCCCTAGAGTCGTGCGAAATGCCCGCCGAAACCGCACTAGCCTTGTGTTGCTCCTGCTCGTCATGTCATTGGGATGCGAGACCGAGGGGCGCAGCCCTGCGGCTTCGTCTGCCAAACCCACCGACGCCGTTGTTCCTGAGCTGCCCGCCGAAGGCCGGCAAGCGCTGATCGAGCCCGGACGCAAGATCCAATACCGCGTCTCTGAGTTTCCCGAGGTCAACGCCAACCGCTTGGTCGAGCTCGTCCTCTCGATCAAGGGCCCACGGCAACGCGACGACAAGCTCGACGACCGGCTCTTCGAGATCCTCGCCTCACGGGTCCCCGCTCCCTACGAGCTGCGTCGACGTGACCAGATCGAGCGCGGCGAGATGCCCTGGGCGAGGATGCACGTCACCCTCAGACGTCGGCTCGACCGCTTCCGCAAACACGGCAAGAAGCAGCCGCGACGCGGCAAGATGACGTTCGACGTGCAGATCGCCGATCGACTCCCCGATGGCTTCGTCTCGAACTGGACGGGCTTTCACTATGACATCGTCTACGAGCGCCCCTACGAGCAGCTCGTCGCCATGGACGAAGAGATCTGGCGCTCGTTCGCGGCCAGGCTGCCGAGCTTGGTCATCCAGAGCTCCGAAGCGGCAAGGGACTTTCCGCTGCGCATGGAGCTCAGAGAGGAGCTCGCCGCCGGCGAGCTGCACGTCGCCATCGACAAGCCGCTGGTCGACATCTACGGCGGCGGATGCGCCGCCTTCAGCACCTTGGAGGGTCTGGCGCTCTACCGACTGCAACGCCTCGAAGCCCCCCCGCTGATGATAGGTGACAAGCGCCATGTCGCGGTTCGCTGCAACGCCAAGGGCGCCTTCGTTGCCATCCCAGAGACCGACCGCTCGGCTCGCGTGCGCTACTTGCCCTGGTCTGGCGAGAAAGGCTGGGATGCCCAGGCGAGTTTTGCCCGCGGGGTCGACATCGCCTTGCTCCGCTTCGTTGCGGCCGGGGACAGCCTCTGCCTCATCGGAGAGCGCGGAAATGTCGGGGAGCGACACGCCAAAATCCAGTGTTTCTCAGCGGAAACCGGTGCGCCCAAGTGGGAATGGACCGAACCCGGCACGGACCTCGAGGGGATCACCATCCGCAAGGGCGTCCTGGCCTTTGCTGCAGGGCGACACCTGAGGCTCATGAACGTCGACGACGGCAGCCCCCTGTGGCACGGCGAGGTGGCCCAGGCGACCGGCCTGAGCGGCGACATCTCCTCGACCTGCCTCGTCAACAACACCTTTATCTTCCCCAACGACATCGGCCGTTACTTGGCCTTCGACCTCGAAGCCAAGACCTCGCCGTGGGAGCTCACCACCTACGGCGGACGATTCCTCTACTGCGACGAAGCCGAGGGGATGTACCTCGATGAGGCTGGTGGGATGCTGCTCGCCCTCAACGTCAGCACCATGACCCCAAAATGGAGAATGCGCGCCAACGACGAGATCTTGGACGCGCTCTCACATGGCGGGGTCTTGTTCGTCCTGATCCCTGGCGCCATCTACGCGCTCGACGCAGGCACCGGCGGCATTGTCTGGCAAGTCGGACTGCCCGTTCAAGGTGACAAGCTCTTCCGCTTCGACCGTCGCCTCTATGTCATCGACGGTGAAACACTCTACGAGCTCACGAAAGCCAGCCGGCTCTGAAACGGTACGACACGAGCGGGCGATTGATAGTAGGCCACGCTTCTTGATAATGTCCCTCGTCTTGATTCGACCTCACCCGTTGATGCCAGCGGCGTGGAGTCGAATGCTGCGTTCCTCGACCACTCAGAAGGAGCCAAACCATGCGGTGGCTCAATTGTGTCCTGTTCACGCTCATCGTCTTCTTCATGCCCTCGCACCTCGCCGCTCAGACTGCTTTTGGGTTCGAGAACGAGAAGATGGAACTCACCGCGCCTGAGGGGTGGAAGGTGGTCAGGCTCGTCGATGACGCCAGAGTCTCGACATTCTTGCTCGAGGGGCTCGGCAGCGAGCTCGAGCTGCATGTCTTCAAGCTCGACGCAGATGGGTTGGAGCCCGGTGGAAAGCAACACGGTGAGAAGATGCTGCGCGGCTTCCTCAACGTCGAGAAGACCCTCGACTTCGACGCAAAAGGGCGTGCCCGCATGAAGCTCTCCGGCTGTATGGCGAACAGCTACGTCTACAAGGACGGCGAGATGGAGTCGCAAGTCGTCGGTTGCCTCAACCCCCAGGAAAACCGCTACTACATCTGGCACCTGTCGATGGCCGCAGAGCTCGAGGACAAGGACGGGACCATCAAACGTTTCCACACCTTGCTCTTCAACCAGTTCAAGACCCTCGACGAGCAGGGGGCGCCGAATCCGTTCGGCGAGGCAGTCACCGTGACAGACACCGCGAATCCCACCACGCCAGCGACTCCTCCCAGCAAGGAAGACCAGAAGACGCCTTGAATTTGGTGGCGAACAACCCCCAATTGCCGAGCGGACGACCGATTCGCTCCGCGAGCAAAAAACGGTCGTGGGCAAGCGAGGCCATAAACCCCAAAATGACTGACGGTGACCAAGAACGGAGTGTGGGCGTCTCCTCCCTCGTCATCATGTTGGACTGGGAGAACTTCCCAGGGATCCGGCCCGCGGAACACCCCCTCCCCTTTCCCTTGATCATCGACTTCCTCGCAAGGCACTACGAGCTCAAGGCGGCTCTCGCCTACGCACACCGCGCGACGTTGAGCCCGCAATGGGAGCAGAAACTCGTCGAATTGGGGTTCGAGATCCGGCTTCTCGATGGGCTGGTCGACGCCAACGACAAGAAGAACTCGTTGGATCTCTGCTTGGCGATGGACGCAGTCCGGATGTCCTACATCAACACTCCCGATGCCTACGCGTTGCTCGTCGCTGGGGACAAGGATTTTGCGGTCGTCAGTGCGTTCATCCGACGGAAGCTCGAGCTGCAGGTCGTGGCTTTTGGCAGTCTCTATTGCCCCAACCCCAGCTTGGCCGAACAGGTCGACCGCTACTTCATGCTCGAGCAAGTCGACGATTGGGACCGACAGCTCGTCGAGGGAACCTCCAAGTATGTCCCCAACCCCTTCGGCGAGGTCGTCCTTCGACGGGCCGAAAGCCAACGTCCCTACATCATCGCGGGCTTGTTCGAGATCGGTCCAGATGTTCCCCGCCCAGTTGGCGCGCTCATCCCCGCCATTCGTCGCCACCATCCTGATTACAACACCCGTGGACAGTTGCGGTTGGCGACCGTGCTCGAGGCGCTGGGCTGTCAGCTCAGTGCTGACCGACAGACGGTGTTGTCTTGGGCCGGGAGCTTGCTCGAGGTGGCGCGGTCCAAAGCGGGCAACTTGTGGAGGCTGCCGGCCGACGTGCCAGAGACTCGCTACGTAAAAGACCGGAGACGGCTGACGAGGATCGCCGTCTGCGTGCGCGACGGTTTCGCCCTATTGGGCATCCGAGCCCGCTATCCCCTGCCTCTCAGCGTCTTGCATGCCGCCATCCTGGAGAGCAGCGCGGAGATCCGCACGCTGCTGACCAAGCGGCTTCGACTCTGGCACGCCCTCACCGATCTGGGCTTCGAGCTCAACGAGGAACACACCATTGTGCGGCGAGCGCTCACCAGCACGGCGCAGATGATCGTCGAGCAGGGCCGCGCGCTCAGGCAGCTGCCGCTCTTCGCCTCCGAGGAGAGCGCTCCCAAGCCGGTCTTCGTCGCGGCGCCTTCGACCATCGAGAGCCGCACGAATGTCTTGGCGCAGCGCATTCGGTTGCGGCAGAGACTGAGTCCTTACGGCCCACTCTTCGCCGCGCTCCAACACGTCACCGTGCAGGGCTCCCTCCCCTTCGCAAACCGAGATGGCCTGTCGACATGAACAAGATCGCCTACCTCCAAGATTGGGCTGTCCGCTATTTTCACCAAACGAAGTTCGATCTGGCCACCAGTGGCCTGCCCTGGCAAGGCACTGCGCTGCCGGCACGGTTCGATGCTGCCCGCTGGCTCCGTGCCTCGGCGCACGAGACCAATTTGGCGCTGCGCGAGCGTCTCGCCGAACATTGCGGAGCCGAGCTCGCCTGCGTCTTTCCCACCCTTGGCGCGACCAACGGCATCTTCTTGCTCGCCTTGGCGTTGGGACGAAGCGGTCCAGTCCTGGTGGAGTCGCCGGCCTATGAGCCCCTCTGGAGGAGCTTCGAAGCCTTCGGTGCCGAGCTGCGCTCGTTTCGGAGAATCCGCCAAGAGCGCTACAGCCTCGGAGCCTCTCTCGAGCAAGCCCATCGGCTGTCGCGTGGCTGTGCCTGCGTGGTGGTGACCAACCCTCACAACCCCTCCGGGCAATACGATTCACCAGGGGTCATCAGGGCGTTGGCCGAGGCGGTGGCTCCGGCCTGGCTCGTCGTCGACGAGGTCTATACGCCTTTTATCCCGGGGGCGGTGAGCGCCTGGGGGGTTGCGCAGAACGTCTGCATCGTTTCGAGCCTCACCAAGGCTTACGGCTTTGATTTCGCTCGCTGCGGTTGGGTCGCGGCTCCACCGCTGCTCGCTGAACAGCTCGAGCGAGCCCAGTACTACACGCCGGGGCTGTTCCCCTCGGCGGTCTCAGCCGTCGCGTTGACCGCACTCGAGGACCTTGGAGCCCACTATCGTGTCGTCTCCGCCCACGTCGCTGGTCGAGCAGACCGCGTCGACCAGGCGCTGGCCGAGAGCTCGAGGCTGGCTTGGCTGCGGCCCGCTGGGGAGCTCATCATCGCCAGCGTCGAGCTCTTGGGGGTCGAGGACGACCAGCGCTTCGCGCGTGTGTTCATGGCCGCTCACGACTGTGCCCTGGCTCCTGGCTCGTTCTTTGGCGAACCAGGGACGATTCGCCTGGGCTTCGGCGCACTGCCCGAGCAGTTCGACCCCGCGTTGCCGCTTCTCCTGGACTTCGCAGAGCACTACCGAGAGTAGGAGTCTCCTCGTTCTTTGGCGCTCAGCGTTTCTGCTCCTGGCTCAGCGCGCGGACCTCGGCGTTTGCCTTGCGAAGATTGCGGCTGATGTGCTGCAAGATCGGGAAGACGACCGACGGAAAGACGAAGACCAGCTCACGGAAATCGGAGCTGCTCAGCGTCAGACTGACGACCTTGTTCTTGGTCGTGGCGCTGGCGGAGCGGGGCTCTTTGTCGAAGATGCTCATTTCGCCGAAGAAGTTTCCCACGCCGACCTCGGCGAGCAAGGTTCCTTCGAGGGAGATCTCGACGACGCCTTCGACCAAGATATAGAGCTTGGACCCTGGGTCACCCTCGCTAAAGATGCGTTCCTTGGGAGGAAAGACCTCTTCTGCAGCGATCTCGGCGACCTGCCTCAGCTCGCGCCCGGTCATCTCGGAGAAGAGAGGAACCCGCCTCAGGTGGAGCACTTTTTCGAGGGTGGTCAGCTTCACGTCAATGAAACCTCGAGGTCTTCGAACGGGTTCTGGCTTCTGCGTCAGCACTTGCCCGAGGGCGGCCGCCGGCCGCCCCTACGAACCACGCCTACGAACCACGCCTACGAACCAAATGGAGCGGCCTGTGCGACGGTGGAGCGTACCCAATGTGGCCCTCGTGGGGCAAGCCTAGGGATCACGCACGAGCGCTCATGACCTGCGCTGAGCGGCGTCCTTGCCATAACTCGAGCGAGTTGAGATATCTTGCGGTCGGTTCGGCGCTCAAGACTGGTCCGGCGGACGAGACAAATCCTGTCGCTCGCAACGGATTGCGAGCGAGAGGAGTGGCATGGCAGCCCAGATGAGCCAATTCCCGGTGCACGTCATGGCGCAGCTCGATGAGTGAGCTCAGCCACCGAGCCGTCAGCGCGCTGCACGGTAAGCGAGTAGGGATCGCTGCGCTGATGCTGTCAGTGGGCATTCTGCTGTCGCGTGTGTTGGGCTACGTGCGCGAGGCGGTGATCGCCTACCAGCAGGGAGCGGGCGTCGCGACGGATGCTTACAACGCGGCGTTTCTGCTGCCCGACTTGATGAACTACTTTTTGGCCGGGGGAACGCTGTCGATCACGTTCATCCCTTTGTTTGGCGCCTGCCTCGCGCAGGACCGAGAGAGCGTGGGGTGGAAGCTCTTCTCGACCATCGCCACCGTGATGGGCGGCGTCCTCCTCGCAGGCATCGTGGTCGCCGAGGTGTTCACCGAATACTTCATCCACCTGCTCTTTCCGGACTTCGGCCCGGCCGCAACCCAGCTGACCGTGGAGATGACTCGGATCGTCTTGCCGTGTCAGTTTTTCCACTACATCGGCGGCCTGATCCTGGCGACGTTGATGGCGCAAGGCCGCTTTGCAGCGGCGACGCTGGCGCCGCTGGTCTACAACGGGAGCATCATTTTCTTCGGGCTGCTGCTCGGTTCGAGCATGGGGATGGCGGGGTTTGCAGTCGGCGCCCTAATCGGCGCAGTGATCGGGCCGTTTGGGCTGTCGCTCTACTTGGCCCGCGACCGCCTGCAGTACCGGCCACACTTCGCCTGGCGAGAGGTGGAGTTCCGCAGGTACGTCCTGCTGACGATCCCGCTGATGCTGGGCGTGAGCTTGGTCACTTTGGATGAGTGGTTTGGCCGCATTCTCGGCAGCGCGATGGAGACGGGAACGATCAGCTGGCTGAACTACGGACGCCGACTGATGTTGGTGCCCATCGCGGTGATCGGCCAGGCGGCGAGCCAGGCGGCGCTGCCCTTCCTGTCGAGGCTGGCCGGCGAGGGGAAGCGCGACGAGCTGGCGATGATGCTGACCCGCTCGTTGCACTACGTCATATTGTTGGCGCTGACGGCAGGCGGCCTGATGGTCGCGCTGGCGGAGCCCACTGTGACGCTGGTCTACCAGCGGGGGGCGTTCACGGCTTTAGACTCGGCGCGTGCGACGGCGGTGCTGGAGTTGTTTGCGCTGGGGATTGCCTCATGGGGCGTCCAGATGGTTGCGGCGCGGGGATTCTATGCAGAGCAGAACACCCTCACCCCCATGGCCTTGAGCACTGTCGTAACATTGGGGAGCGTGCCCCTCTATATGACGTTGGGCGACCGGATGGGGGCGTCTGGGCTGGCGCTGGCGGCGACGATCGGGATCACGACCCAGGCCTTGGTGACGGTGCTGGCCTACAAGCGCAGCAACCGGGCGATGAGCCTGCGTTCGCTGTTGGACAGTACGCTGCGCGGCTTGGTCATCGCGGGTGGTGGCTCGCTGGTGGCGGCGCTCATGTGCAGATGGATGTTGTTGCTGCCGTCTTGGGGGGTGTCGTTGGACGCGCTGTTGCGGGTGACGGTAGGTGGAGTGCTCGGTGGGGCGGTGGCTGCGGGCCTGGCGCGTGTGCTGGTGCCAAGCGACTGGTCCCGCCTGAGCAGCCGGGTGCGTGCAAAGCTGGTGCGCAAGCGAGGCCGTTGACGCGGAATCGACTTGTGACAGGTGCGTCAATGGCTGAGCTTGGGGGTTCTTGGCTCACTCCGCTCGATGGCTCGCGAAGCGAGTGTGTCTCGACTCGCCATGCCGCGACTCTGGCTGGCGCAATTTTGCGTTAGAGAGGAGTTTTGGGCGGTCTTGGAAGGGTCGGCGAGAGTGGCAGTAATATTGACAGCAATGAATACTTATTTTGAGGAAAATTTCCGTACCACGGGAAAATCTGACCTTGCGCGATCTCGTTGTAAAAGGCTGCAAGGCACGAAAGAAATGAAAAAGGCCGTCAGCATTCGCTTTCGGCCTTATTCATTCAAGATCGGTTAGGATCTTTACTTCTTCTTGGGAGCAGCAGGAGCTTTCTTGCCGGCGGGCTTCTTCGGTTTCCCGAGGGTGTCCTTGAACTTGGGGGCCGGCTTGAAGGAGACGGTGCGGCTCGAAGGAATCTTGATGGCATCGCCGGTGCGGGGATTACGGCCGTCACGGGCAGCTCGATCCTTGACCGTGAAGGTGCCGAAACCGGGGTACGTGAAGCGGTTGCCGGAGCGGACGGCATCGGACAGGGCCGCGAAGACGCTGTCGACGAGATCGGCAGTCTGCTTCTTGGTCAAGCCGTCAGCGCCTTCGTACACTTTTTCAATCAGTTCTGCTTTCGTCATTTACTCTTCTCCTTGAGCGAAGTGGTTCACATTTTTGATAAGGCGCAAGTCCTTATCTGGCCTCACGATCAGGACCATAACCATGTGTTTCCGGGGGTGTCAAGCGAAAAAAGAAACGCAAGAGCGCTAAAAATCTCGACGCGCGCCCCATCATGAACAGAAAAATGTTTATCTTTTGGATATCTCGAACTCAAATTTCGTAACAGCTACAGCGAGTTATGACCCAATTTTCAAGCGGCGCCGAAAGCCCAGCAACGGCGGGCGATGTCGGGTTCTTGACCTCAAAAAAAAGTTTCTTTCTGCGTCGCTACACCAGGCTTCTACCGCCATCATCAAATTTCCTGGCGTGCTTTAACGGCTTTCTCGGCGGGATCGCGCGCAGGGAAGCCAGCGGCTCGGGCCAGCTCGGTTCCGAGTCGCGCGCGAATTCCGATTTCAGAGCAATCCAACGGTTGCTCCGCCGTCGTCGCCAAGTATCCTTCCACTGCGTCCCTCGGATGACCTATGGCTGCGTCGGCAAGAGAATCAACATGAATTGGCGAACTGCAGCGAGGGCTGAAACCTTCGGTTCGCGGCCGACCGCGGTGGCTTCCGCCTGCCCACCGGCGACCAATTGGCGCGCTCCGACCTGCGCGAAGCACGCGAGGCGTTCGAGGGGTTTCTTGCCTCGCGTACCACGACCGATTTTGCGCGTCTTCTTAGGCGGTTGTGCCGCGAAAACTGGCTCGGCAATCCCCTCCCTGCGAGTGCTGCCTCATGAGTGAAGACGCGCTGTCATCGTCGCCTCGCCTAGGGTTGAAGTGGAGCAAGACGAGCCTCTTCTTCGTCTTCAACCTCCACCTCTTCGGCGGTCTCATGATGTTGCAAAACATCACGGACTCACTGTTCTTCTCGACCCACGGCGTCGCGATGCTGCCCACCGCGCGCCTGGGCTTGGCAGCCACGATGCTGCCGCTCACCATCGTTTATGAGCGCTTCAGCGCGAAGGACTCCACCAGCCGTGGCTTTGCGCCGGTCATCATCCTCTGCGGCGCGATGGTGTTGGGCCTCGCCACGCTCAACCACTTCAACTCTTCGGTCGGCAGCTTCACGCTGATGATCGCGACCCCAGTCGTGCAGACCTTTCTCCTCAACGAGTTTTGGACCTTCGCCAGCCGTTACTTCACCATTCGCGAGTCCAAACGCGCCTTTCCTCAGCTCTTCGCCGCGGCGAGCCTTGGCGGAATCGTCGCAGGATTTGCGACGAGCACCATGGCTGGGGTGATCTCTACCGAGAATCTGCTCTACCTTTGGTTCGGCATCGAGTTGCTGAACCTGGCATTCATTCGGGCGGTCCAGAGACACCTCAAGGTGGTCCAGTCCAGCGACTCGTCACCGCGCAGCCGCAAACCCAGTAGACGCCTGGGCGCCAAGAGAGGGGGCGCGCTGCGTCGCCTCAAGGCGGCCATCGTCGAGCGTCCCCTGGTCTTTGGCATCGTCGGCCTCTCGTTCGTGGGCGCGGTCGTCCTGTTCCTGGCCGAGTATGTCTATTTCGACATCTTCAGCCGCAACTATACCGACACGGACTCGCTGACCGAATTCCTCGGCTTCTGGTCAGCCGTGAGCTCGGCCGCAAACTTCACGTTGAGCTTCTTGGTCCTGCCGAGATTGGCCTCGTCGCTGGGCGTGCGCAACATCACGGTGGTCCAGCCGCTGCTCTCGATCAGCGTCTTCATCTCCGTCCTCGTCGCCCCGGTGCTCGGCGTCGCCGTCGCCTCGTTCCTCCTGATTCAAAGCCGCAACGTCGTCGAGGAGACCAACGAGAAGCTCCTCTACAAGGGGCTCGCCCCGGCCGTGGCCCAACAGGTCCGCGGCCGCAGCGAGGGCGCTGTGAAGCCCATCGCCGCGGCTACCGCAGCGGGACTGCTCTACCTCTTTGGCTCGCCCGAGTCGGTGCTCATGGCCGCCATCGGCTCGCACGGCTCCGCCGCCATCGTCTGTGTGGGCGGCTTGTTCGTCTGTCTGGGCTACATCGCCGTGGCATTGGTCACGCGCTCTGCCTACCCGAAAGCCATCGTCGAGCGCATTCGCACCCGCACCTTCGACCCTGAAGATGTGGGCGTCGACGTCGGGATGGCGACCAGCGAATCGATGGCCTTGTTGAACGAGCAGCTGGCATCCAAGGACGCCGAGCTGGTCTGTTTCGCGGCCGAGACCCTCTACGCCGTCGAGCCGGTCCGCGCCATCGCGTCGGTCAGAACTCGTCTCTCGCACGACGAGCCCGAGCTGACTGCGGAGCTGCTCAATCTGTTGGCCAAGTGGGCTCCCGAGACCCGCTCCGTGTCGATCCCAGACACCCTGCCCTTCCTGTCGAGCCCGAACAGCCGCGTCCGCGCCGCCGCCATCCGCGCGCTGGCCTCGGTTCCAGACGCAGACATGGCGCTGGTGATCGCCGCGCTCGACGATGAGAGCGGCGACATACGCCGCGAAGCCATCGCTGCACTCTGCACCCACTGGGACCTCATGTACGTGGCCAAGGGGGCGTCAGAGCTGCATCGCTTGTTGCACCACGAAGACGCCCGCTCGCGCGGACACGCGGTGACGGTGCTCGGGCGGCTCGGAGATCGCCGGCACTTGCGAATGTTGACTCCCCTGCTCAGCGATCCAGACGAGGAGGTGCGGCTGCTCACGGCTCGCACGCTCAACGAACGCGTCGATCCCAGCTGCGACTTTCTGGTCGACGAGATCGTCCGTGAGCTCACCGGCCACAAACCCGCCGTGCGTCTGCAGCTGATCGACACACTGCTGCGCATTGCCTCGCCGTTCGCGGTCGGCCCCATGCTGCGCGCGGCGGAGGGGCTGCCCTCTGGGCTGCGCAATCGCGCTGCGCACTTCCTCTCGAATCACGCTGTCGACAACGTCGATCTGCTGCAGAGCGCCCTCAACGATCCCGCCAAACCTCACGACGAGCGCATCCTCTCCGCCGAAGCGCTGAGCCTGTGCGGCCGGCGCTATCGAACGTTCCTCATCGAGGTCGCCAGAGACGAGCTGACCGAGGCCTACCGAACTCTCAGAGACCGGCACCTGCTGCAGGAGGAGTACGGGGAGGGAAAGGACGACGAGCGGTCCTTGGAGCTGTTCTACTTGGCGTTGAACGATCGGCGCAAGGAGGCGCTGGAAATCGTCATCGAGATCGTCGGCTTTGCCTCACAGCACCCGGATTTCGACACGATCCGGACCTATTGCTTCAGCTCCGACCCCGTGGCTCGGGCCTACGCCATCGAGGCCCTCGAGAACCTCGCGGATCGGCCGCTCTTCGAGCTTCTCTTGCCCTTCCTGACCCTTGACCCCAACGATGAGATCAAGGTCGCGCTCGGTGCCGTCGGCACGCAGCTCGGCCTGGACAAGCAGATCGACGATGTCCTCGCACGGCGAGTGGATGACCGACACCACTGGATCCGCGCCTGCGCCATTTATTGCGCGACGAAGCTCGTTCATCCTGCGGCTGGCGAGGCCGCGCACCACGCCGTCGGTGATCCCGACCCGATCTTGAGCGAGACCGCGGTGTGGGCGCTGCAGGTCATGAAGCTCGACGCGCGGCCTCAGTAAGTGCTTAGGCGTCGTCAGGAAACAACCTGCCCATCTGAGCATCGCCAGAGGCGTGATGGCAGCGTCGGTCTGCTTCGACGATGCTGGGCATCGCCTGCATCGACCTCCTTGCCCTCCCACCTCTGACTTCGCCCAAATGCGCATTTTGTTCCCGGACGACG
>Ga0210044_10001655_pt1 | contig 34085 bp, 41 predicted proteins | sample CryGey13umfilter_2_FD_183959 | JGI IMG/M metagenome (GOLD analysis project Ga0210044, IMG submission 183959) | Groundwater microbial communities from aquifer in Utah, USA - Crystal Geyser 4/9/14 3 um filter (SPAdes) (version 2) | ecosystem: Environmental > Aquatic > Deep subsurface >...
GCTTTGGGATCTTCCGCCGGACCGTAAGGCTTCGCTATTACAGTTGCCCCTATTTTTTTGATCCTTTCGAATTCCCCTTCCACATCTTTCGTCTCGAAATTGAACATCATCCTTTCGGGATTTGCGTTTTGGCCATGAACTTTGTCATGCGGACAGGTAGTAAAAGATCCCTGGCCGACCATGAAACCAAAACAACTGCCCTCCGACCAGTCAGGTTTTTTCCCAAAAATCTTCTGGTAGAAATCCGCCAGTTTTTTAGGCTGCTCGGAAAAAACTAAAGTTGAATTTAGATTTAACATAATTCTCACCTCCTTTATGCTTTACGATGTGATGCGCTATTATTATTTCTCTTCGGATGTAAACGACTCAAAAGTGACACCGGCTCTTTCTTTTTGGCCTTCGAGACTTTCAGCCAATTTATCCAACGACGAATTCCAGCCTGCTCGCGCCCCTTCAATATCATTCGCGGGAAAACCTTTATGCCGCAAAGTAAATTTAGTCATGTCGCCTTGTGCCTCAAATATCTCTACCACTTTCATTTCCCTTGGGAAATCAGCGCTCATACCATAGTGCGTGGCCGGGACCACATTGCCTTTTTCATCCGAGAAACTGTCGATTACAATGATCTTCTCCAGCGGAGTGATCTCTTGATAGACGCCCGTGCTCCAGAAATCTTGCTCTTTTCCGCCGGAAGTCGCTGCTCCTCGCATGCAGTAGAGATATTTTCCGCCTACGCGAAAATCGATCTCAACAACAGGTGCTGTGAAGCCTTTCGGCCCCCACCATTTCTTGGCTTCTTCCGGATCGGTCCAGGCCCTCCAGACACGCTCGACTGGGGCATTAAAAACGCGCTTTATTATAAGCTCTTTTTTCATGTGATTATTTAAAGTAGTTATGGAGAATATTACAATAGAATTGTGATTCAATTTCACCAATTTTTGGCCTTTTCCGACGACAAAAAACCGGCCTTGCGGCCGGCTTAGGGAAGATTTAGCGTTGTACTAGAATGCTGACCGACAAGCCGATATGGTATGGCCGAGCACGATAGTCAATAATCCCTGCCAAAACGCCAGGTGGAGAAATCCCAGCGTGAACAGCCACCCCGCAAACCAGGAGAACATGGCTCGCCCATACACCAACTTTTACAAAAATTTATTTTTACAAAGTTATTAAAGAATATCTAATCGTTTGTTGAAAAAAATAAAATTTATAAAGTTGGTGCGGGGTGAAGCCGTGCTGTTCGACTTTTATTTTTTCCATAGATTTATATGATTAAATTTTAAATTTTTTCTATTGACCAGCTCTGTTTTTTCGAGCCGGGTCATTTTTTTAACCCGGGCTTCGGCCTGGGAGGCAGCTGAGCGGTTCTGGAATTTTTTCGAATAAACGATTTTTACCGGTCGGCGGGCCGCCGTATATTTCGCACCCAATTTATTTTTGTTATGTTCGGCGACCCTTCTTTTCAGGTCGGTGGTGATGCCGGTATATAAAGTCTTGTCCGCGCATTCAAGGATGTAGAGATAATACATTTATTTCGGATTCAAATAATAATCCAAGGTATATATCCAATTCTCGTCATTTTCTTCGCCCCGCTCCCGCGCCATGATTTTCTCGTTCAGGAGCCAGGCTAAATAACTGGCATCCTCCGCGGCCACTTCGCTGACTTTCCGATCTTTGTACTTACCGAAATTAAATTTTTTGAACAAAAGCGGCCGAGCGGAAATTTCCAGCATTGCTTCAATTATTTTTTCTTCGCTTTCGTGCGTTTTTGCCAGCTCGGAAAATAGATGATCAAAAATTTTTTCCGTCACTTGCACATCTCCGAGCGCGTCGTGCGCCGGCGCGTCCTCAATTTCCAAGTCAAAATAGTAGCGCAGATATTGCAGGTTATATTTAGGTATTTTTCCTTCCGTGTCTAAATGGTGCGCAATTTTGAAAGTATCAATAATTTTTGATACTGCTACTCCTTCGCGCTCTAAAATGTCCGCGTCAAAGCGCGCATTATGCGCCACCAGAATGTTGTCGTCCGCCAAAATCCGCTCCAGGTCTTTATGCATCTTGGAACCGATGAAAGGCTCTTTGTCCGCCACCATCTTATTAGTGATGTGCGCGACTGACATGGCTTCTATCTCAATCGGCACCGGCGGCTTAAACAGGCCGACTGCTTCTAGACCGTCGAACTTATACGCGATCTGGCACAACCGCCCATCCGGCCCCGTGCCGGTAGTTTCAGTATCTAAAAAAATTAAATTTTTTTTATCCATATGTCTTCCCTTGTTTACTGTGCAATGATTATATTGCTATTTTAAAATAAATCAAAATTTATGCAGCCGGATATCCCCCCGATCGATGGTGATATAATTTTCCGGCGTATCCGTCCAGCAGCCCGCGTTGAAATATTTGGTGCCGTTCGAGCTTTTTTCCAGCGCCTTGTGAGTATGGCCGCAGAAAACATAATCCGCTCCGCGTTTTTGCCCGAAACGCAATGCTGAGCGGGCGACTTTCTCGGACAACCGGAGCCATCCCTTGCTCTTTCTTTTTAAGAAATGGCTGATGGTGTTTTTGTCACCGTCGATTTTTTGGATGAAATTATATATTCTGCTGGCCAGATAACTTAAAAAAGTATTGTTGATTAGGAAGCGGTCGAACTGATGACCATGAATGGCCAGATATTTTTTCCCGTCCACTTGCCATTCGTAAACTTCATAAATTTTGGCGTTCATGAGAGACGCCAAAGCATCAGAGAGAGCGTGGTCATGATTACCGATCACCCACCGGACTTTTTTTTCTCCGGCGATCTTGCCGATGTAGATGATAAGCTCTCGGGTGTTTTCCGGGATATGGCGAAAATCCAGACTGTCAAAAATATCGCCGAGGAGCACCAGTTTCCGGAAGGAGTAGCTTTTCAGAAGTTCCAGGACTTTTTCCGGCTGACTGACACTCGTTCCCAAATGCAGATCGGAAATGATGAGAGTGTGGGTTTTCTTTTTTTCAGGGTTTTGTTTTCCCATTATTCTGTACGGAATTAATTACGTAATTAAGGTGCCACAGCAACCAATTATTCAGGCTTGTTGGGTTCCTCGTTTTCTCGCGGCTTGGATTTCCCCGCGTAGTATTCACGGATGACTGCTTCCGCAATGCTCCGGAATCGACTGGATTTTTCTTGATATATGCTAATTTTTTCATCAAATCGGTTTTCTGCAAATCCCAAATGCTTTTCACTCCCTGATTCACTTTTTTTCCTTATACCGTTCGCTTTTTTCCATTCTCCAAGCGCCCTAGTTGGATCATTGCCTTTGTAATAGACAACTTTTGACGGGCGCTGTTCCGGATGTTCTTTGAAATATTCCTCCCAATAATCTTCAGAGGCTACCTTATCTCCAGCTTCTCTATAATATATTCCTTCCCGCTTGAGCGCTAACCCAAGAGTCGAAGCGATTTCTTTTTCCCAGTACAGTTTTGATTCGGGTTTTCCACTCGTTGCTAAACTGTCTTTATTGACTTTGAGGCTGAACAAAGCTTGATAATTCATGGCGGCATCCTGCAAATGTTTATCCTTCATGCCAAATTCTCTTTCCAAGCGAGTCCGAAAAGGAGCAAGCTTTTCCGGATCGCCCAAGGATCCCGCGGTGCCCTTGCCTGTGACTTCCATTATTTCACTGGAAAAACTTGCAAAACCCGGCGAGTCAGAGAATGCTTGGAGAGCATTTAAAAAATCCTGATTGACAATCGGCTTTCTGTTTTCATCCAGCTCGTACCGGGAACCGGTGTGCCTTCCCACTTCGGCTTCCTTGGGAATAAACACTATTCCGGCGTTTATGTCCATGCCGTGTTCCTCATTAGCCATGATCCACTGATCATTCCAATATCCTCCTCCGCTCTCCGTAAGCTGCCCTCGAAAATGATATTGTGAAGCGATGTGAGCAGAAGGATAGGCCATGAATATCTCATTGCCCTTTTCCGAACCGTAATAAATATCCGCCACTTCTTCCGCCGCAAAATGGATTGCGGCTGAATCAACGTAGCTGCTTTGACTATGCAACCTTTCTGGATCGGTTTCTTGGTGGAGATTTTCCATGGCTTCTTCTTCTGTCGGAGTATCCTCAAGGTGTAAATACGAAGCAATGGCCTCTTTCTTTTCCTGCCCTATCATATGAAGTGAAAGGGCTGAACGCAATCGTCCCTCCGCCGCGATTTTCTTGAAACCTTCCCAGTATTCGCCTTCTCCCCCTGTATGCCAGAAATGTCCAGTGTGGTCGCGCACGCCCTGGCGAGTGACGTGCGTCACCATTTCCCCGGGAAAGCGGCGCATAAGGAGCGCGTAATCATCCATAGACAGCGAGGCTAGATGTTCTTCCGTGAAATTTTTTTCAATATCCTCTTTTGAATAGTCGCTCTCCGCCCATTTCTTTTTCTGATCGGCATAAAAACGGGAGATCATTTTTTTGGCCTCTTCCATCTGCGGGAACGCGTCTTTGCTCTCGAGAGTCGCCGGAATTTCCTGACCTGATAGCGCGGCGCTGGCCAGCTCGGTTTGCAACTCCTCGTAAGTTTTCCGACCACGCGCGATATCGGCCCGAGCCCGCCGCAGTTTGAAATAGTTCATATTTTTTGCACTCCGGACGAGGAAAGCTCCTCGATGCGCGCTTCCAGTTGCTCTAAGGCAGCCAGCTGTTCATTGAGTTCGGCTTGCCGCTCGCTTTGTCCTTCCTGCAAAGAGCGTTGCTCTTCCTGCTTTTCTTTTTTGCCGGATAAATATTCCGTCCTTTTGGCCCGGATCTCGGCGGCAGTCTGGCTGCGTTCTTCCTGGGATTGATCCTTAGAAAAATCTTTTATAAATTTTGGAGGTTTTTCGAAGCTCATATTTTCAACTTGATCCCCGACGGGTTTTATGATGTTAATTTTATTATACCACCAAAAGAAAAGGGCGGCTGGTGTCCAGTCGCCCTTTGTAAGGCTAGAAGTTCTTGCGTTTGAAAATTGCTCCTCCCATCGCTTTCCAGGCCTCTTCGAAGTTTTGGAAGCTTTCGCCAGCTCCGGTTTCTTTGGCCACCTCAATGACCGCCTGATTGATATCCATCTCGAAGATGTTTCCCTGCTTGGCGATCCAAAGCCCCAGGCCGGAGCGCAGACGCTGGATGATCGGCCACGGAATTTTCTTATCCGTGACATACAGAAGCTCATCATAGTGGACCAAGAACCACTGTTTGATCATCCCGAAGTTCTGATCCCACTCTTTCTGAAACCTTGTCCTGATCGCCTCCATTGCTCCTTGGAGTTCTTGCGGACAGTTCATGACGCCCTGGATAACATCAGAAACATCTTCGTCCATCCGTTCAAAAACATCCACCAGATTATTGCTGATCAGGCAATTCCAGTCGTTCTCCGAGTCCGTCTTATATTCCTGGTTGGCTCTGAGAATATTCCGGATGAGCATCTCGTTGAGTTCCTTGCTGATGCCGATGGGGCACTTCTGCAAAAGGTTTTTGATTCGGTGGAGTGAATAAACCGGAATATCCCCGAACGCCTCCCCAAAAGACGCGCGCAAAGACTGAGCCTGTCTCAACACCAATCCCATACTGCAAGACAGCGCCATACTCTTCCTCCTCCTTTCTCTATTTTTTAATCAAAAAACTGACCTGGTATCATATATCAGCTTCGATCATTCGTCAAGCTGTTGAAGGCCCGCTAAGAAAGTCGGAGAATGGCTGTTTCTATTTCTTTGTCGAAATGGCTGATTTATCTTCAATGCAAATCAGTGAAACAGAAGACGTAAAAGTTTTTTTATCGGACCGGTGAGTTTCTTGCTCATATGATCCAGCACCAAAGAATGGTTGATCCTGGCCGCGGTGGGATATGGATACACCTTATTCATAAAAGCTTTGATCTTGATCCCGTTGCTTTGCGCCAGCATCAGTTCCTGCGCCAGCTCTCCGGCGTTAGAAGCCACGATACTGCCGCCCAAAATGATCCCTTTGGGCGATAGCAAAAGTTTTATCTTCCCCGAAGTATCATCATTAACGATGGCATAATCGCTCTCGGAAAAATCCTTAGCGACAACCTCATAGGCGACTCTACGTGCCTGCAAAGTTCTTTCACTCAATCCGAATGTCGCGATCTCCGGAGAAGAATATGTCACCCAAGCCATCGCGTCCGTGTCCAGTTTCTTTTTCCAAGGTGAAAAAAAATTCTTGATGATGACTGCCGCGTGCAATTCCGCCGCATGGGTGAACATATGCCCGCCCGCCGCATCGCCACAGACCAAAACATTCCGGTTGGTAGTGCGCAGGCACTCATCGATCACTAATTTTCCTTTTTCGTCTACCGCGATTCCGGCTTTTTCGAGATCAAGCTCGCTGAAATTAAATTTCCGCCCGATCGACTCAAACAGCATATCAAAAGGAATTTTTTGCTCTTCGCCTTGCTCGTTGCGAATTACGAGCGTCCCTCCGTCTTCTACCTTGACCGGACGATAACCCAAGAGCAGCTTCACTCCGTCTCGCTCCAGAGCTTCTTTGAGCGGCGCCACCATCTCCGGGTCTTCTTTGCCCAGCAGTCTGGAGCCGATGATCGTCACTTCGGACCCGAAGGCAACCATCGCCTGGCCGATCTCAACGCCGATCGGCCCGGCTCCGACGACCACCATTTTTTTGGGCGTTGATCGGATAGAAAAAATGTTTTCATTATTATACACCTTGACCGACTCGATCCCCGGAATATCCAAATGGCGCGGCCGTGAACCGGTCGCGATGACGATCTTTTTGCCACGATAGCGGGCGCCGTTCACTTCGACTGTCCGAAGTCCGGCAAAAGAAGCTTTTCCCAAGACGACTGTCATTCCCAGATTTCTCAGATAGGCCGCGTTTTCTTTTTGGCGGATAATCTCCTTTTTGTCATTCACGTAACCCATGACTTTTTTCATATCGATCTCGCCGGAACCGCTCATTCCGAAACGCTCCGCCCGGCGGCCGGCTCGAATAAGGCGCGCGACATGGATCAGCGCCTTGGACGGCACGCAGCCGAAATTCAGGCAATCGCCACCGATCGTTCGGTCTTCCTTGTCGATCAGCAGCACCCGCAAACCGACCCGGTTCATGAAGCCGGCGATATTCAATCCGCCGGATCCTGCCCCGATGACGATAACATCAAATTGCTGCGGCTTTTTTTTCATAGAATATGCCAAAATAAGCGAGAGTTATTCTGCCCGCCACCACTGAGGCGCTCCTTACCGATCTCGGTCTCCGTCAGGAATATTTCTTTCATGCCTTATTTAATATCTTTAATATAAGCGCCATAGCCTGCCTTTTCCAGCTCGGCCTTGGGAACAAAGCGCAGGGCCGCCGAGTTCATGCAATACCTCAATCCGCCCCGGTCCGCGGGGCCGTCCGGAAAAACATGGCCGATATGGTTGTCCCCGTACTTGCTGCGGATTTCGACGCGGGTGGTGAAAAATCCCCGGTCTTCTTTCTCCACGACGGCGCCCCGGAAGATGGGCCGGACAAACGATGGCCATCCGGTTCCCGAATCGTATTTATCAACGGACGAAAAAAGCGGCTCGCCGGACAGGACATCCACGTATAATCCTTCGGCTTGGTTAGCGTCGTAGAGATTGTCAAAAGGTTTTTCCGTGCCCTCTTCCTGGGTAACTTTGTATTGGAGCGGGATAAGCATTTTTTGGAGTTCTTCCCGGCTAGGCTTAACATAATTTTTCCACGAGCCGTCTTGCGCGGCGAGGACCGCCGCTGCCTGTTCCCGCCTTAACGCTTCGGTATCTTCCGGGAACACATTGCCTCCCCAATATTTTTGGATGAAGGCGTCGCGTCCGGAACCGCGGCGGTAATATTTATAGCGGATCGGATTCTTGCGGGCATAATCCTGATGATACGCTTCCGCCGGCCAAAATTTTTCCCGGGGCAAAACATGGAGCGCGAGCGGCCGGGCAAAAATTTTCCGCTCATCGATCTTTTTTATCACCGAAAGCGCTTCTGCCTTCTCTTTTTCATCGGCATAATAAACCGCCGGCGCATATTGCGGGCCGCGATCATTGAAAGAACCGTCCGGATCGGTCGGATCGCTGTGCCGGATCAGATATTCCACTAGAGTCGGGTAATCCACCCGGGCCGGGTCGTACGTTATCTCGACCACCTCCCGGTGCCCCAGTTCAGCATAGTTGTTATAATTGGGATTTTCTCCTTTCCCCCCGCCGTAGCCGGAAACCACGTCCAAGACGCCGGGCAGCTTTTCGAAATCCGCCTCGACGCACCAAAAGCAGCCGCCCGCCAGCACGGCTTGGGCCGAATTGGTCTGGTTCGGCACCGCTTGCGGATTTCTGGTCGGATTATCCTTGCTAAGTCCCGCTAAACCAATAGCCATAAGAAGAATAAAAAAAAGTATTATCAGGTATCTCATGCCCTGATAATACAAAAATTTCGCTAATTAATTCCCTGTTCCGCGTTTTTCCTTATAACAGGCTTAGTATCCGGTGAAAGTTTCGATCTTGATTTGAGCGGACTTAATGCCCATCTCAGTCAGCATTTTTTTCATGGCCTTGACCATCTCAAGCGGTCCGGACATGTAATAAAGGGCTTCTGGCCAGGAAGCCACATATTTTTTTATGAGTTCCGGGCTGATCCGTCCCCGTTCGCCGTCCCACTCCGCCAGGCTGAGACCGTCATCCGTCATGGTGGCGACAATTTTGATCTTATCGCTTGCGAGTCCCTTCAGTTCTGCCAAAAAAGCGGTGGCTTTCGGGTTGCGGTTGGAATAGAACAAGGTGATCTCCTGAGCCGAGCCGGCAGCGGCCGCGCTTTGGAGCATTGAATAACCCGGAGTGATGCCGATGCCGCCGGCCAGAAAGACGAGCGGGGCGCCGGCCGATTCGGGCAGGATGAAACTCCCTAACGGTTCGCTTATGTCCACCGGGCTGCCGATCGGCATGGCCTTGAGCTTGTTTTTAAAATCGCTTTCGGCCCGCATCCGGGTGGCAAAGCCGAGCCGGTCCTCCGAGGGGATGGTGATCAGGGTGAAATGCCGGACCAATTTCTTTTTAAATAGTCCTTTCTCGCCGATGGAGAAGAAGGCGTATTGCCCGGGGAGATAACTGAAACTTGCGGGCTTCCCGAAATAAAAAGCCATCGTTCCTTCGGCCAGTTCTTTTTTTTCCAGCAATTTTAGCGTATGCATGCTTCAGGTGCTTTTTATGTAAGTATTAAATTCATGAATTAATTTCTGAATTATTTTGATATGGTTTTTTTCGGAAACATTTTCGGCACGCGTTTCATATATTCCAGATATTCACTTCCGAATTTTTCAATTAGCGCCTTCTCTTCCCGGTGGATCCAGAAAAGCAGAACGAACATCAGCCAGTGGGCGCCGATCATCAGCCGCACATCCGGATAGAAGAAAAATATCGCCCAGCCGAGGATAATATCGGCGGAATAGATCGGGTGGCGGACTTGGGCATAGACGCCATCTGTTACCAATTTATTAATCTTGTCCGCGGAGAGCGGCGCTTGGCGGTGGACTTTCAAGGCTCCCGTTAAAAAGTAGAGCCAATAGACTACACTCGGAAAAATCAGGAATGAAGTGAACAGGTTTCGTGGGAAAACAAAGCGCGCCGGAATCAGTTGGAACGCCAGAAACAGACCGGCGATGACGATCAGCCACATGAGCAAGGGACTAACTGATTTCTGTTTGATATTCATATGAATTATCTTTCCCAAGTCTCCGCCTTGGCCTCAGGAAAATCCGCCGGACACGTCCCCTGCCCCATCGCCGCTTTCATCTGGGTCTCGGAAAATAAATTTAGCCAGATCCAATTATTGGCATAACCTTGATAACAAACGCTTTGACCGACTTTTATCTCATCGGGTTTGGGTTTTTTGCCGTAGTCCCTGAGTGAGAAAACAAAATTTCCATTTTCCCGCATGGCCGCTTCCGACCAGCTGAACATCTGCCCGAGCGCCAGCCATTTTCCTTGCATATTATTGGCAGCCCCCTGAAACCAGCCGCCGGAAAGCGTCCCGGCCGCATCCTGTGAAGGGCTGCCGCAACTTTTGGCCGGCACATAATTATTTGTTGCGTCCCGTTCGCGCAGCAAGGAAAAATATTTATCCTTTAGTTCTTTCGCGTAAAGATCATAAGGGCAAACTGCATTAGTGGTCTGATTCCAGGTCCAGCGCACCGGATTGATATGTTCGGTCTCAGCTTCGGTGCTCTCGACCAGAAAATCAAAAGTGTGGGCCAGCGGCGTGCCGTCAGAATAGCCCAAGAGTTCTCCGGCTTTTATTTTCGCCTGAGGCGCTGTGCCATATTGCGTGGCGCTGCTGGCCGCCGGGTCTTTGGGCGCCAAAGCCTTGATTTTATCTACTACCTCATCAATATGATCCAGAAGGAACGTCACTTCGCAACTCGCCCGGAAATAGAGTCCGTATTCCCCCGGAGTTTCCGCGCCGCCTCTTCGGGCGTAAACAATCGTCTCAAGCGTTGCGTCCATCGGAGCATAGACCGGCACCTTGCCTTCTTTTATAGTCACATAACTGCGGCCCGGCGAGCCTCCGCCGACTCCGCCGAGCGGCGCGATCTTTTCGATCTGTGAAAGATCGGTGAAATCGTGGGTGAAAATAGGCTGGGCATTGGAAACGCAATCCCTCCCTGGGCGTGTATCAGTCGGAGTGGACTGATCCCTATTTTGAATATTATTCGAAACCGAATTTTGAAAATTGGGAGGCGGACTGGTTTCCTGCGCTTTCTTGTAAAATATTCCGATGGTCACGCCGATGATCAAAATGATCACGACACCGGTCAAGGTTAAAATTTTTCGCTTCATTTTTTTGTTTTAATTTACTGCTTCGTCTTCCATATTTTTTCCCGCCGGACCGTGAAAGTCAAAGGACATTCCAACATTCTTAAGAATGTTGGAATGTTTTTAGGAAGTTATATAAAGTTTTTCCGTAGGGTGAAAGCTCATGGACCACTGCTCTTCCCTGATAGTCCTTTCTTATAAGTCCTGCTTGGGCCAGGCGCTGAGTATGGACTGAAATAGTTTTAAAGTTGCAATTTAGACGTTTAGTAATTTTATCCACCGTAATCCCCTTATTGCTGGCAATCAGGAACAAAATTTCAATTCGCCGATGATTCGCCACTCCCTTCAAATGGCGTTCTATTTGCTTGGGAGATTTTTTCTTGGAAATTGATATATTTCCATATGAAGATCTCTTTTTCTTGGCTAGCATATTTATTTATTTTACTTTTTTACCTTAAATCATTATACCACGACATTCTAATATTCTTAAGAATGTCGGAATGTCCGGTGGAGATTTTAGAAAGATTACTTTGAGCCTCTCAGCTTCGGTAGGCCAATACAGCAATAGATATTACCAGGAAAAGCACCAGCCAGCCGAGAGTGAAAGCGAAGAGTTCGACGCTTTCCCGCTTCTTTCCATCCAGGTACATAAGCAAGGGTTTCCCGAGGATGAGCGCGCCGGAAACCGCTGCTGAAAGAACTAAAAGCGTGAGGATAATGACCATGCCGAACGGCGCCGGCGGATCCGGCTGACCGCCGAAGTATTTTTCCATAGTATGAAAGAACATCGCCACCAGAAAGATATATCCCACTTCGCCCAGAGCCAGCAAGAACGCAGCTTGGATAGTTTTTTTTTGCATAATTTTAAACTAATTATTACTTTTTTAGATTTTTTTAATACTTACTGAAGTATGTATTAAATTCAAGAATCAATTATGTGCTTTCATCAATCTCATTATACCACTAAAAAAACCGGCTCTAGTCGGCCGGAAAATAGGAATAAAAAGGCCGCTGACAGAGTTGTCTGCCGGCGGCCGGGCTTTCCGGTTGGTTTAATCCGTCCGATCACTCGGTTGATGATGTGGGCATTGCCGTCCACGCTAGGCCTGACTGCATAGCCGGCTTCATCATCATAACCCTGGAAGATTACTGGGAGGCTCATGGGAGTCGTTCCGCATATCCAGAACTTATGTTTCCGGCTCAATGCTTCCAGGTCACTGGCAAATGCGGCGATCCTGTCCCGAAGAGTTCCCTTTTTCCAGGGCAGGTGCGGCCAGACCATCTGCGCTCTTTCCGATATCGTTTCAACCATCCGCTCACTGACAGGAAACGCGGAAACGAGTTCCTCCTCCCCGACAGCACGGATAACCCACGGAGGGGCTACTAGAGAAGCGAACTCTTTTCTGGAAATCGCTCCCCGCCCGTCCCAGAATTTGCCATCCGGAGATTTCACACCGGCGTGCTGGATTGCGGAGTCCTTTACCACACCCACTATGGACCAGTCCAGGTTTCGGTAGAGTGCAAGCGCGAAATGGTAGCAGTTTCCGTGAACAGTCGCGGCCAGAAAATTGGCCAGAAAATCCTTTCCGATCGGATCAATGTCCTCAAATATGACAGGCACGAGAGACTCCTTTCCCGAAATTTTTTATATTCGTTTGAAAAACAGCAGCTTTCTTTTATAGCTGATTACCCCATAATTGTCAATCCGAGCCAAAATAAAAAACCCGGCCAAAAGGCTGGGGATTATTTTAATACATATTAAGGTAAGTATTAAATTTATATCTCAATAATCAATCATGAGTCACTCCCGGCTTTCTTCCCATCAATTCATCATATATCTTAGGACAGGTTTTCTTTATAAAAGCCGCCCGCGCATGCCCAACTTTCATCTCTTCCTGCCAATTATCTCTGGATAAGGTCGGGGTGAGGAACGCCGCGGCTTCTTTATTTTGCACCTCTTCCGGCAGATCATGCAAGTTTATTTGCTCCCTTTTGCCGGCAAAAGCCTCGACGGCTGATCTCGGAATGCCAAGCGCAAGACCAATTGCTTCATCATCCTCTGTCCCCCAGACTTTCGCCAAGGCATCGAGCTGTTCTTGGGAATTGGCGATAAAAGTCTGAATACTTTCAGCCGTTGAGGGCTTCCTAACGGCTGGCTTCCCCGGCGCTTCGAATGCGCCATAAGTTCCCTCGATGATTTTTCTTTCTCCGATCTTATAAAACAACCCGGAATTTTTTATCAATTCGATTATTTCCAGTATGTCATCTTCCGTCAGATATTGATTGGTGCCTTCTTCGGTTTTCAGACTGATCGGCAACTCTATCTCAGTCGCCGGTTTCAGCCCGGCTTTGGTGAGTAGGAGTTCGGATTTATAGTCGGCATCCAGTTTTGATCTTTCCACCGCTTCGATGAATTCTGGGCTTATTTCAAATTTATCTTTATTTGGAACATCATAATTCATAAATTTATTTTTCGCCAAATTTTACATAAAAAATTATTCTACAGATGAAAGATATTCTATACACTCCCTGATATTTCCGATAACATTGACCAGCTTCTGAATATCCGCCAGATCTCCATCCTCAAATCCGTATTTTTTTAGATTTTCTATCGGAAAATCTTTATCAGAAATTTTTTGATATAAGTTTTTTTCTGCAGATAGCTCGATACCTTCCCCCGCTATAATATCATCGAGATTGTCCTTTATTTTTTTCCTGACATCAGCGAAACCTTTGGCTTGGACAAGATAAAGCCGTATTTCATAGGCGATGATTTTCCGGTAATCAAACTCTGATTCTTTTGGATTTGGCTGTTCGATGCGAGTGGATCGATAGCCTTGCATAAGAGACCGCGTCAGCTTGTTCTCGGTTTCTTTTTCGATACCGGTTTGTTGCGACCAAGAACGAAGACTCGAAAGTGAACGCGCGATGTCGGCCATGGGATCTCCTTCAGAGACTGTGTCATAATCCACAATCGTCATAAGGGATTTGTCCGGAGCTGAAACAAACTGCCCTAAGTGCGCGTCACCATGAACAATGGAAATATAATCCTCCCTAGTCAATTCATCCATGATTTTCCCAAGTTTTTCATAGTCGTTGGGATATCCATCAGATCGGGAATGAGACTAATTAAATGTTTTTTAATTTTATCTAGATCTTGATTGTGTTCTCCTTTTCCATAGTTACTGGCGAGTTGCTCCGTCCTCTCGTGCAATGATCCAAGAAGCATCCCCCAACGCATAAAGATCGCTTTCCACTTCCTCCGGTGGCACTTCACCTCGAGCAAACATCCTGATTTTTTTTTCAATTGTTTTTCCTTCTGTTTTTTCTGAAATAAGCGTTTCGTCATCCAGCCAAGCGACAACTTCTGGGATAAACTTCTCGTCATCATCGGAAATTTTATCAAAAGTTTTTTGCGCCTGTCGGACTTTTCCCGCTTCTCCACTTTCTATAAATCCCTTGGCAACGAATGAGCGCCCATCAGTTGTTTCAATCAAGATAATGGGGTTTTTGAAACCCCCGCTCAGTTTTTTCATATCCATGATCTCTACTCCGCTTTTTTCCGCCCACTTTAAAACCTTGACCACCAGGCGGCGGCATTTTCCAGCAAATTCCACATCTTTCTCTTTCTTGGGAACTTCTGGAATGATTTTTTTAAAAAAAAATTCAGCAGAATTTACCATATGCCTGCTTTTTCCAATTCTTAATTAAAAATTGCAGCTTACGCCAGTTGTCCCGCCGCAAGTCGGATAATAGAGACGCTCCTGATCCAGCTGGACATCTTTTTCCCTTTTGCGAAACGATCCGGAAGAATTTGAAGATGAAGAAGACGATGATGAAGAGGTACCGGAATTTTGCGTCGTAGTGGTGGTTGTCGTTGTAGTGCCGGTAGTCGTGTTTGTTTGGCCATTCGTGACGACAACCGGCTGGCCGTTCGACTCGGCCTGATACGTATAAGTTCCGTCCTGAGCAAAAACAAAACTGGTTATATCGTCGTATCTTACTCCAGCCTGACCATTGATGACGATGTAGGCACCCTGATCATCTACCACTTTATAAGCGATACTTTCTCCGTCCGGACTGAAAATTATGTAGCTCGTCCCGGAGGAAGTTTCCAGAGGCGCGATCGCCTGATAGGGCTGGCTTTCCTGACCGTTATAAACAACGACGCTATATCCCCCTCTTTCCGCCACATAACCTAAAACGTTGCCGTTGGTATTGAAGATAATTTCCCGGATCGCATCATAGAGTTGTTGTTGCACCGTGTTTTCCAGAATAACCACCGACTGGCCGTTGACAACGCCGCTATAGGCAAAGAGTGTTCCGTCCGGACTGAAAGTGGCATTTTCCACATAGTCATAAGCCGCGCTTTCTTGCCCGTCAATTATCACCACCCATTTGTCCTCCCGCTGCTCCCGATAAATTTCCCTTTTCCCATTAGAAGCAAAAAGAAGCCGCAGATCCTTTTTTTGTTTTTGCGATGATGGGCCAGAACCTTTTGTGAATATCAACTTGGCGGCTTCAAAATTAACCTGACTCAAGAAATAAGTCAAAACTACGACGGTTAACGCTAGGATTAAAATTATCCCTAGTGCAATTTCCGGTTTTATTTTTTTTGGTATTTTCATTTGAAAAGCAATTTTGTAGCTTTATTATATACTATCTCCGACTTTCTTGACAATTACAGCCTGCTCTCTGCGGAAGAAATGAAAACCACTGGTTACACTGGCGGTTTCTATCCTGCCGGCTAGTCGCCGGCGGATATATTAGCCGATTTAAAAAATTTCAGCCTTGCGAAAGGCTCAGGAACGAATTCAGCCGAAACGAGTGTAAAAAAACTCCGCACGATCTTCGCGGAGCGAATTAGGAGTTTTAGCGAGTGAGGCTAGAATTCGTCTGAGACTGAGCCGGGCTTGAGAGTTCTTTTTGTTACTTTTTCTTGCGGAAAGAAAAAGTAAGGAGAACTATAAAAGCTTAGGATTTTATGCAGCGTTTTTACGCGCTACGCTCTAAACGCACACACCGGCTAAAGCCGGTGGTTTTTTATTATAATAAAAAATCCCCGCCGGACATTGCGTGTCCAGCGGGGGTGTGGGAGAAGCGGATTTCAGATAAGCATTCTTTGCCCTTGTGGAGTTTTTCTTTTGTCTGGATCAAGTTTTATCGACTTGGTCTTGGATTTGCGTCCCAGCGCATCGACCAAGAACAGCCTGATCTCGATGATGTCCTCATACTTCTCGACATCCGTATGCTCTTTCAGCGGCACTGAGAATTCCAATGTACCCTGATTCTCATTTTTGAAACTTTCTTGGTCCTTTCCGCTTTTTATTTTGAGCGTAAATGCATCATAGACTACGTGCTTGTCGTCCCGCTGGAAGGTTATCATAATAAAGATCGTTGCGTTCGCCAAGCCGCCGGCCACATCCGAGTATTCGATACTAACGTTGAAATTCAACTCGCTGTCCAGCTGCAGTATCGAACTTGAGTCCGTTGGGCGTGCTTCGGAAATTTCCTCGGCCCAGAAAGGATGAATGGGAAGCGAAAGAAGAAGTGCCGCCAATACGAACAGATATATTTTTCTCATGTCAGCGCCTCCTTGAGGAGCCGGAACATCCGCTCGGTTTTGGTTTCATGGATTATTTCACCATTGATGAAAACAGGTATAGCTACCATCCCACCGGAATTTTTGAAACCAAGGCCAAGGCCAGTGATTTTGGTATTTTGATCGATGCCCAGATATTCTGGCAATTCGGTCACAGCGGTGCTCGTTCCCCGTGTGGTTCTTTGGTCGCACTCCGCCGTCCAGAGCAGACCTTTCCAGCCGCCGATTTTAAACAAGAGAGGCTCAAACCGATCTTCGTGATGTTTGACAGCAACTAAGACAGTGAGCACCAGCTTTGCGTCGCGGATGTGTCCGGCTACGCCCTTGTAGTCAAATCTGACTTTCACAGTTCTGTTATGAATAGAAAATCTGGCGTTACTTATTTCCGGACGGCGGGAAAATGGATCGTCTTCAACGAACCAATTGTTGCCCAGGAGGCTGTGTACGGCGAGAGCTGACAGCAGTAGCCAACCGATAATTTTTTGGTTCATCGCTTTCTTCTTTCCCGTTTTTAAGGATTGGCTTGCTGGCGATGTAATATTGGCCATACATTATCCGCGTAATAAGCAGCGCGGACCAGAAAAACTTTTATTTCAGAATCTTCTTCCAGATCCGGCATGTAGATGACTTCGCAGCCGGCATCTACCAGTTTTTTCCAGCGTTCTGCAGCTTTTCCAGACTTTTCCAAGCCGTAGAAGAGCTGGCCATTTTTTTCATAAATGAAACCGACAAACTCTTTGGGAAATGGCTTGTCCATAAGCGCTCCTTTCAGGTTCTGAGTTAGATTTTTAAGGTCCTGCTTGATAGATAACTTTAATTAAAAAATGTCATTTAGTCAACAAGTTCCCGTTTTTTAACTGTAAAGGTTCGACTGTCTCTATTTTAGGGCGTGGGTTCCCAAAAATAAAAAAACGTCGGTTCCAAAATTAATTATTTATAAATTTTTGCCGCAGCGCCATAAGCGCCCGCGAGTGCTGGCTTTTAACGGTGTTATACGGAACCCCCAGAACTTCGGAAATTTCCGAGAGTGTCAGATCATTTTTATAACGCAAAATGAGAATGAGACGGTAATTTTTTGGCAATTCTTTCAACTTTTCCTCCAGCTCTCGAGCCAAATATTGTCTGTTCAGAAGTTCGTCCGGTAATATTTTGTCTTCGGCGATTTCGGCCAGCTTATTGTAGCCTGCCTCATTTTCAAAAAAAGAAAAAGGAATGGTTTTTTTCTTTTTGAAGTGGTCGTAGGCCGTATTTTTGGCAATGGCAAAAAGCCAGACCTTAAAATTTTTGGTTTGATCAAAGCGTTCAATATTTTTCCAGGCTTTTAGAAAAGTGACTTGCGTCAGATCGTCCAGCGCCGAACGGTCACCAGTCAGCTGAAACAAAAAATTATAGACGGGTTTCAGATATTTTTTGAGCAACAACTCAAAAGCCGCGTCGTCTCCGGAGAGAAAATCTTCAATCAATTTTCGATTTTCTTCAATCATAGGATTGCGGCTATAAAACTTCCGGAACGATGCTTTCCTGATCGTATTTTTCTTGACCAGGTTTACAGGCAAATTTCATCACAACAAAGGCCGCCAAAAGTGAAAGTGCGCCGAAAACAAAGGGGAGGGATGGATGAGCTTCAAATACAACTCCGGCAATCAGCGGACCGGTGATCATAGCAGCCGAAAGCACCGATGCCATGACTCCCATCACCTCTCCTCTTTTTTCTTTTCCGGCCATTCCGGAAACCCGACTGGAAATAACCACGCGGAGGATGGACTGCGCAAAAACATTTATAACCAGTCCGAATAAAAATATATAAATATTACCGATTCCCATCAGCAAAAAAGCGACCGCAAAAAAAATAAACAGCCATATTTCCAAAAATGATTCTTGAAATTTTTTTAACCAAAATCTTTTAAGCAAAATCCCCTGATTAAACGCCATCAAGCCTCCCATGCCGGCAAAAATGAATCCGATAAGTGTTGTTTTTATCCCAAATTGCACGCCTAAATAAAGAGCGAAAATGGCTTGCAACATGGAAGTGGCCAGGCCAAAGAAAAACCAGGCTGCATATCGCGAGCGCAGAAGAACGTCTTTCATCGCCCGCCCGATCGGGACAAAGGGATTAAAATTTATTTTTCCGCCCTTTTTTCGGTCATTGTGAGTTTCCGGCAGAAAAAAAATAGCGCCAACTAGGTTGGCTGTAGCGAGCTCTCCTGCAAACCAGAAAGGGAAGGCTGGGGAAATTGAGCTTAAGAGCGATCCGAAAACGGGGCCGACGATAAAAGCAATCCCAAAAATAGCTCCGATTACGCCAAAGTTAGCCGTGCGCTCCTTTTCATTCTTGGAAATATCACTGAGGTAGCTTTGGGCGATCGGAAAATTGCCGGCTGCCATGCCGTCTATTATTCTGCCTAAAAACAAAACCCAGATTTTTCCGGCTGAGGCGAACACGAACCAGCCGGCCGCGGTACTGAAAATGCTCAAGAGCAAAACTGGCCGGCGTCCGATCCTATCCGAAAGCGCCCCGAGGACCGGCGCGCTCAAAAATGAGCACAGCGAAAAAACAGAAAACAGCGCGGTGAGCATCATGGCACCGGATTCGAATCTTTCCAAATAAAAAGGCAGGACTGGAATGATAATCCCGATTCCCAAAACATCCACAAAGACCGTTGAAATGATGATTATTTTTTCTTTTTGGAGCTGCATAAAACTAAGTATATCTTTTATCTTTGATTATGAAAAGCTGACGGAAAAAATTGGGCCGATCAATTACTTGGAATTTTATTTTTTCAGTAAAAAAATTACCTAGCCTAGGCGAGGTAATTTTTTTTGCTACGAGAATCTTTATACTCGTGATACTTTAGTGGCGTTTGGTCCCTTGGGACTTTCCGTCACCTCGAACTGAACTTTGTCGCCTTCCCTTAACTCACTGAACTGAACTCCTTGGAGTTCATTGGAGTGAAAGAAAAGATCCTTTTCCTCGCCCTCGCGAGCGATGAAACCGAATCCGCGATCTGTCAGTCTCTTGATTGTTCCTTGTTCCATTGTGATTTTAATTTAGTTAGTTGCACATTTTTTACGATGCAAAAAAGTTCGACTACGCTTTGGCTGCATGCCATAGTGCTTACCCAATATATCACGTGGCTTATTTTCTGCCAAGTACCGGCTGTTACAAGCAGGCTTTTTTTGTTATAATCAAGACTAACCTTTAAATCACATTCTTTATGAAAATGAACATTGCGCAAAAAATAATATTAAAGCATCTGCTCTCGGGTGAAATGAAAACCGGAAAAGAAGTCGCCATTTCCATCGACCAGACGTTGACTCAGGACGCAACCGGCACTATGGCTTTTTTGCAGTTTGAAGCCCTGGGCATCCCCCGCGTCAAAACCAAGCTGTCCATAAGCTACATCGACCACAACACTCTCCAGACCGGATTTGAAAACGCCGATGACCACCGCTTCCTGCAAAGCGCGGCGACCAAATATGGCGCTTATTTTTCCCGGCCTGGCAATGGCATCTGCCACCAAGTGCATCTGGAACGTTTTGGCGTGCCGGGTGCGACGCTCATCGGCTCCGACAGCCATACCCCGACCGGCGGAGCGCTCGGTATGCTCGCTATTGGCGCGGGCGGACTGGATGTCGCAGTTGCCATGGCCGGTGGACCTTTTTATCTCACCATGCCGAAAATCGTGTTGGTTAATCTCACCGGCAAACTCAAGCCTTGGGTTGTGGCCAAGGATATCATTTTAGAACTTTTGCGCCGCCTTACCGTCAAAGGCGGGGTCGGTAAAATATTTGAATTTGGCGGAACCGGAGTAGCCGGACTAACAGTCCCGGAAAGAGCCACTATCACCAATATGGGTGCGGAACTCGGAGCTACCACTTCGCTTTTTCCGAGCGATGCTGAAACTCGCCGCTTTCTCAAAAGTCAAGACCGGGAAAAATCCTGGCGCGCGCTCAAATCTGATCCGGGTTGCCATTATGATTCGGTAATTGATATTGATCTGGGCGCTTTGGAACCGATGATCGCCAAACCCCACCAACCCGATCAGGTCGTCACGGTACGAAAAATAGAAGGTCTCAAGGTGGACCAGGTGCTGGTCGGTAGCTGTACCAATTCGTCATATAAGGATCTGATGACGCTCGCGGCGATTCTCAAGGGGAAAAAAGTACACCCTTTGATAAGTGCCGGCGTGGCTCCCGGGTCGCGCCAAGTTTTGGAAATGCTCGGAAGAAACGGCGCTCTAGCTGATCTCATCGCGGCCGGCGTGCGGATTTTTGAATCGGCCTGCGGCGCCTGCATCGGGATGGGACAAGCCCCTGCTTCCGGCGCAGTGACGCTCCGTACTTTCAACCGCAACTTCCAAGGGAGAAGCGGCACAGCGGATGCGCAAATATATCTGGCCAGTCCGGAAGTGGCGGCAGCCGCCATTCTCACCGGCCAAATTACTGACCCGCGAAAACTAGGGAAGGCTCCCAAAATTGCTCTGCCGAAAAAAATGGTCATCGATGATGGTATGATAATTCCGCCAACTCGCTCCGGACAGAAAATCCAAATCGTCCGCGGAGCGAACATCAAGCCACTGCCGCTCGCCAGCAAAATGCCCACGGACCTCAAAGGCCAAATACTTCTGAAAGTTTCCGACAACATCACCACTGACCATATTATGCCGGCCGGCGCCAAAATCCTGCCGCTCCGTTCGAATCTGCCGGCCATTTCCCAATATGTTTTTGCGCCGATCGATCCTACGTTCGCCGAGCGCGCCAAAAACGCCGGTGGCGGATTCATCCTGAGTGGAGAAAATTACGGCCAGGGTTCCAGCCGGGAGCACGCCGCTTTGGCGCCGATGTATCTCGGCATCAAAGCAGTTGTGGCTAAATCTTTTGCGCGCATCCACATGGCTAATCTCATTAATTTCGGCATTCTGCCGCTCACCTTGGCCAACCCGCAAGATTATGCCAGGCTGAAACAAAATGATGAGCTGGAATTTTCCGACATCCGCGGACAGCTGCAGCCGGGCGCGGAGATAGTTGTCCGGAACATTACCCGAAAAAAAAATTTCGCTGTCCGGCATGCCCTGACCCAAAGGCAAATCATGGTTGTTCTCGCCGGCGGAACGCTTAATTATTTTAAATATAATAAAAAATAAAACTATGAAACACACAATAACTTTGATTCCCGGCGATGGCACGGGACCGGAATTGGCCACCGCCGCCCGGCGGGTCATTGACGCCACCGGCGTGGAAATAGAATGGGAAGTTGAGGAGGCGGGCATCGACATCATGGAAAAAACCGGCACTCCGCTGCCCCCGACAGTTCTGGAAAGTATCCGGCGCAACAAAGTGGCGCTCAAGGGTCCCATCACCACGCCGGTCGGCAAGGGTTTCCGATCGGTGAATGTGGATCTGCGGAAAACACTGAATCTTTACTCGTGTCTCCGCCCTTGTAAATCCTATGCCGGCGTTCGTTCTAAATACCAAGACATCGACTTGGTCATCGTCCGGGAAAACACCGAGGATCTTTATGCCGGCGTGGAATATGATTTGGGAACGCCAGAGGCCGATCAATTGATCGCCATGGCCGGAGGAAAAATTGCCAAAGACTCAGCCATTTCCATCAAACCCATTTCCGTCACAGCGACCCGCCGGATCGCGCGCTTCGCTTTTGAATACGCCCTGAAAAACGGCCGGAAAAAAGTGACTGCTGTGGCCAAGGCCAACATTATGAAATTTACGGACGGACTTTTTTTTCGGATCGCCCAGGAAGTGGCCGAAGAATATAAAGGTCGGATCGCCTACGAAGAGCGGCTGGTCGACAATATGTGCATGCAACTAGTGCAAAAGCCGGAACTCTACGACGTTCTGCTGCTACCTAATCTTTACGGGGACATCCTGTCCGATCTTTGTGCCGGACTCATTGGCGGATTAGGCGTGGCCCCGGGTGGCAACATCGGAGCGGAAATCGCTGTCTTTGAGCCGACCCATGGCAGCGCTCCGCAATACGCCGGAAAAAACAAAGTCAACCCGGCTGGAATCATCCTGTCGGGCGTGCTGATGCTCCGCCACATCGGAGAAACTGAGGCCGCTGACCGCCTGGAAAAAGCTGTCGCGGCCGTGTTCGCCGAAGGGAAATCCGTCACTTACGATATGAAAGAACAGCGCGATGATCCTACTGCCGTAGGCACCGCTGAGATGGCAGATGCCATAATTGAAAAACTTCGATCTATAAAATAACGCGAGCATAGAAAAAAAATATTTTTCCATAAAAAAATTCTCCCGCCAGAACGGGAGAATTTTTGTTCGCTTGAAAATTACATCATTCCACCCATACCGGCTATTCCACCGCCATGCGAATGCTCGTCTTTTTTTTCGGGCAGATCGATTACGGCTGCCTCAGTGGTCAGGAGCATAGCGGAAACCGAAACCGCATTTTCCAGTGCCGTGCGTGTCACTTTCAGCGGATCAATGATTCCGGCTTTCAGCATATCCTCGCAATAAACATCTTCGTTCGCGTCATAGCCAAAATTAAATTCTTCTTTACCCAAGATTTTATCCAGCACTACGCCGGAATCTTTCTGGCCGGCATTTGCGACAATCTGTTTCAGCGGTTCGCCCAAGGAGCGGGCTAAAATTTCATAACCGGCCTCATGATCGCGATTTTTGTCAGCTCGTTTTTTAGTCTGCAATTCTTTGCCAGCTTTCGCCAGGGCCACGCCGCCGCCGGCGACAATGCCTTCTTCCACCGCCGCGCGCGTGGCTGCCAAGGCATCCTCCATTTTATGCTTGATATAACCAAGTTCTGTTTCTGTGGCCGCTCCAACTTTGATGACCGCCACTCCTCCGGAAAGTTTGGCGGCTCTTTTTTGCAATTTTTCTTTTTCAAAAGGACTGCTTGCGTTTTTTATTTGCGCTTTAATCTGCTCAATGCGCGCTGTAATTTCATTTTTTTGTCCCTTACCACCGATGATGATGGTATCATCTTTGGTGGCGATAATCTTTTGCGCCTGGCCTAAAAGAGAAATTTCCGCCTTCTTGAGATCCAAGCCCTTTTCTTCGCTGATAACTTGTCCACCGGTCAAAATGGCGATGTCTTCAAGTAGCGCCTTGCGGTTGTCTCCATACTCCGGCGCTTTGATGGCCAAAATATTGAGCGTTCCTCTCAGCTTATTAACCACCAAGGTAGCCAGCGCTTCGCCTTCGACATCTTCAGCGATAATCACGATTTCTTTTTTCCCGGATTGGGCAATTTTTTCCAGAAGAGGAACAATTTCACTAATGGCTGAAATTTTTTTGTCAGTGATCAAAATTTGTGGATCCTTGAGTTCGGCTTTCTGCGTTTCAATATCGGTGATCATATAAGGAGAAACGTAACCCTTGTCGAACTTCAACCCTTCCACGATCTCCTGGGAAAAACCGAAGGTCTGTGATTCTTCAACTGTGATCACTCCGTCTTTTCCGATGTCTTCCATAACTTGAGCGATCATATCGCCCATTTCCCTGGATTCGGCCGAAATAGTCGCGACTTGCGCGATTTCTTCCTTGGAGCTTATTTTCTTGGAATTTTTTTTGATAATTTCAAGCACTTCATTTTTGGCCGTTTCCATGCCGTGCCGGATGCCGATCGGACTCATTCCGGTTTCTACTAATTTAAGCCCCTCGCCAACCAACGTTTGCGCGATAACGATGGCTGTAGTCGTTCCATCGCCCGCCACATCATTGGTTTTACTGGCCACCTCCTTGATCAATTGCGCCCCGATATTTTCCAATTTATCTTCCAGCTCGATTTCCTTGGCGATGGAAACACCGTCATTGGTGATAGTCGGCGTTCCAAAGCTTTTGTCCAAAATCACATTGCGCCCCTTGGGACCCAAAGTAGTTTTTACGGTGTTAGCCACCTTGTCGATACCGATTTTGATTTTTTTCCTGGCCTCCAAGCCCATTTCAATTTGTTTTGCCATATGTTTAAGATAATTTTTAATTTATTAAATGATTGGTTATTCCAAAACCGCCAAAATATTTTCCTCGCCGATCAGCAGATATTCCTTTTCCTCTATTTTTATTTTTTCCGAGGAATATTTCTTAAAAATTATCTTGTCTCCAATCTTTACGCTCGGCGGGCAAAGCTGGCCGTTCTCTAAAAGCTTCCCCGGGCCGACTGCCAGAACTTTTCCGCTTTCCGATCTTTCTTGCTCTCCGGTTTCCGGCAAAACAATGCCTGCCTTGGTGGTCTGCTCGACACTTTCCGGCTCGATGACCACATTGTCGTGTAATGGCCTGATTTTCATTTTTTTATTTTTCCTAATTTTAAACTAACAAGCATTAGCCTAAAACGGAACTTTTAAATTTTATTAATTAGCACTCAAAGTATCAGACTGCTAATAATTATTCTAGCAGAAAATAAATCCTTGTCAATATCTCTAGAAGCTCTTTTTTACAACAAATATCATCCCTTTAAGCGCTCCTGTGAATTTTTTTATCGAAATAATGGTAGGGTAAAAAAAATTATTTTTCCAAATCCAAAATTTCGTCTATCCGAATCTGCTCTACAAATTCACCCACATGACTGACGAGAATCATAGCTCCTTTATATTTATCCAGCGCTGCGGCAATGACCGGCAGATGGCGGAAATTGATATGGTTGGTCGGTTCATCCAAAATCAAAAGTCCCGGCTCTAGAAGAACCAACTGGGCAAAAGCCACCAACCCCTTTTGTCCTTCCGAAAGAGAGCCAATTTTGGCATAAACCATTTCTTTGGTCAGCAAAAATCCGGCCGCAATACTGCGCAATCGCTCCTCATCTTTTTCGCGCATCACCTTGGAAAGCGCCTCGAAAACCGTATTCTCAAAATTAAGCGTGGAAAAATCCTGCCGATAATATCCAACCCTGACCTGTTCGGATATTTTAGCGCCTTGAGCCTTCCCACTGGCCAGCGACTCCAAAAGAGTAGTTTTGCCGATTCCATTCGGACCAGAGAGCAACAAGTGCTCGTTTTTTTTGAGGGACACACGAACTTTTTTCTCTGCCCTCTCGTAATTTTTCACTATTGTCAGCGATGAGACACTGATAATCTCACCGATTATCCCCGCTTGGCTCGGAATCTCAAAATTTCTAATAGCCTTGTCTTCGCGCCGCACATCCACTTTGGCCTCTTCCATTTCAGCCGCTTTCAAGCGCATTTTTCTGGCTACTAGACGCATCTTGCCACCTTTATTCGCAAAAAAATTGGCTTTTTCTTTGTTGGCCATAATTTCCTTTTCGTATTGGGTATTTTTCCTTTTTTCTTTTTCCATCTGTTCAGCAATTTCCGCCACGACCACATAGTAATCTCCGACGTATTGATGCACTTTATGCGTGAAAATGTCCAGATACAGAACGCCGTCGGTAAACATATTCAAAAAATCAGCATCATGCGAAATGACAATACAAGTTTTGTCGTAACTGATTAAAAACTGGGTCAGATGCTCAATACCGGCTTTGTCCAAATTATTGGTTGGCTCGTCTAGGATGAGGAGATCCGGATCCTGGATGAGTGCCGAAGCCAATAAGAGACGCGCCTGCTGACCGCCGGAAAAAGACGCCGCCAGTTTTTCTTTGGACGCCCGCAAATTGACCACTTCCAGCACCGCATCAATCCGCCGGTCAAGTTCATAGTCCTTGCCGAAAAAATATTTAGCAAAAAATTCTCGAACGGTCAGTGGCATGAGATCCCGCGGTATCACTTGCTTGGCGTAGGCAACTTTTAATTCTGGATCAACATAAATTGTCCCGTCAGTCGGCTGCAAGGCACCGCTTATCAGCTCTAACATAGTGCTTTTCCCCGCTCCATTTTGCCCCATCAAAGTTATTTTAGCCCCGCGGCGCAAAGCAAAACAAGCCTCCGTCAAAATAGGTTTGTGCGGTCCATATTCAAAGGACACGTTATTAAATCTGACTGCCACATTATCGTTGGCCATCCTACGAAGAAAAAAATTACACTGAGTTTCCATATTACCGCATATTTACCAAAATGAAAAGGACAGCGCTATAATTTATTTTTAAAATTATCCCTGCCGCGGCCTTCACAATTTTTCTCCGTGACTATTGTTTTTTGGCGGCCCAGGTTCCGGCGGCGTAGCCAGTGCTCCAACAAATTTGCAGATTGTATCCGCCGGTCGGGCCGTCCAAATCCAAAACTTCACCAGCAAAAAATAAATTTTTGACTATTTTGGAACGCATGGTCTTGGAATCAATTTATTTCAAATCTACCCCGCCACTCGTCTCGTAATGATCGCTTGCTTATAACCGAGCGCCCCTTCCACCGTCATCCGCAAATTTTTCAGCAAAACAACCAGTCCTTGTCTTTCCGGTCTAGTGATGAAATTTAATTTTTTCTTCTCTTCGATCCCGGATAATTTTATCATAACCTCAACCATTTTTTGCGGCAGCAACTCCGGCAGATAATTTTTGAAATCTTTATGGATATTTTTTTGAAAATCTTTTCGCAGTTTCTCCTCCAATTGTTCACGACTTAAAGACGGCTCCAGATCAATGGCAATCACCACTGCGCCGTTTTCCAGCAACTCTCCTATACGCCGGCTGGCAATCAAAACAAGCGGCCCGCTCAGACCAAAATGCGTAAAGAGCATCTCTCCGAAATAACTTTCCTGCTTTTTATTTTTTTGTAAAACTTTTAGCTCGACATTTTGGAGGCTCACTCCTTGCAAATCTTTTACCCAGTCTTCTTTTATTTTAATCGGAACCAGGGCCGGCCGCGGTTTTGTTATTGTGTGCCCCAATTTCTCCGCCCACCGGTAACCATCGCCGGTGGAACCTGTCCGTGGATAGGATTTTCCGCCAGCGCAGAGAATAAATTTGTCCGCATAAATTGTTGCGCTTTCCAGCTGGATATTTTTTATTTCATTTTTAATAATTTAAAATGGCCGCGATTATTAACTGAAAAATTCTACTTAATGAAATATGGACTTGCTACCATTGTATTACTTGATAACAACGCTTATTTGTAAAACATGCTCTATGACAAACGATGCAAAAAAACGGGTGACCCTATTTCTGGATCCAAACCTCCTGAAACAGGCTAAAGCGCAGGCTATCGCCGAGGAAACGAGCTTGACCACCCTGATCGAAGAAGCTTTGAAGAAATATCTACCCAAGGAAACTATCATCAAAAAGGCTTGAGTTTAGATTTATATTAATCATTAAAAACAGCCTAGGAAGATTCGGTCCAAATAATAAATTAACAAACAATCATATGGATTACTCAAATTCACAGAATGTGGACTCCTCAACTTCAGCAAGTACCAAACCACTCTACCGGGGCACCCAAATCGTTTGGTACCTCCTGGGTATCGTGGAGATACTGCTCGCTTTTCGCTTTGTTCTGAAGCTATTGGACGCCAATGCGGCGGCCGGTTTTACGTCTTTCATCTATAGCGCCACTTATATTTTTGCGGCACCGTTTCTCACTGTCTTCAAAAAGACGCAGGTTATGGGCAGCGTTTTCGAGTGGACGACGCTTTTGGCCATGTTCGTCTACTGGGTCATCGCTTTGGGCATCATCAAACTGTTCCTGATGGGCAAGACGGTCTCAACGCCGGAAGCCGCGGCCAAAATGGACAGTCAGGAAAAATAATTAATTAATTAAAAATATATGGGTATAATTCTTTGGATCATCTTCGGCGCCATCGCCGGTTGGATTGCATCCATGATCATGGGTACCGATGCAGAGCAAGGCGCCGTCCTCAATATCGTGGTCGGCATTGTGGGAGCAGTGCTCGGCGGGTGGCTGATGAGTTTTCTGGGGTATGGTGGCGTGACCGGTTTCAATCTTTATAGTTTCCTGGTGGCTGTGCTCGGAGCGGTAGTGCTGATTGCAATTGTGCGAGCTATACGCTAAAGACAGGCGGATAGGAGTGTGGTATACTACCTCTATGGAAACAGTGGTGAAAGCGGATATTTTCTTTTTTATATCTTCTGTTGCATCAGTAGTGCTGACAGTTATGTTTTGTATTGTTCTTTTTTATTTCATCAAGGCGGGCAAAAATCTCTATCAGATTTCCGAGAAACTCCAGGATCATTTCAGAGAATCAGAAGAGTTTGTGTTTGAGCTCAAAGATAGGCTGGAGGACAATATGATTTTCCGGTTGTTCTTTCCGCCGGCACGTAGCAGAAGACGAGCTGCTAAGAAAGACATAGAGCCAAAATGATCAGAAATAATAATTTTTTAATACAAATTTTATGCCAAGCAAGATAAACAAGGCGACTGCGGTCAAAGCGGCAGTGATTGGTGCCAGCCTGGCCGGACTCGCGGCAACGGCCTATTTCTTGTTCGGGCCAAAAGGTAAGCAGCGTCGGCAACAGGCCAAGGCCTGGGCCATCAAGATGAAAGGCGAGGTTGTAGAGAAACTGGAAACCGCGCGCGAAATCACCGAACCGATCTATCGGGAGATTATTGACACAGTGGCTAAGGAATATAAGAAAGGGAAAAAAGCGAGTCAGCCCGAGATTGACGCGTTGGCGGCCGATCTCAAAAAACACTGGAAGTCAATGAGTAAGTTGGCCATGTCTGCCAAACAAGATCTGGCTAAAGATGCCGCCCGGGTAGCCAAAGTGGCCAAAAAGGCAAGTCGCTAGAGGGCCTAATCGCCAGAAAAAATCATTGCTTTTTTCTACAATAAAAAATAATCCCGAGCGCTCGGGATTATTTTAGTTTGGCTCCGCGGGCAGGACTCGAACCTGCAACCAATTGATTACACTTTTCTCACTGTTTCCAATAAGGGTGGACTATATCTTTGCCGTATCATAAAAATGATTTAGGCATTTCGGTATCTAGTCTCTACGGCGCCCTCGACAATACGTCGAGGTTCCCACGGTATTGGCTTATCCCGAAGGACTTAGCTTTCACCGTTATCCCGAAAAGTTTATCTTTCAGTTTCCCAAAAGAGCTGCGCTTATCTCACAGTCAACTGCTCTACCATTGAGCTACCGCGGAATATATTTAGTTTTCAACATTTTCATCTAGCCATTTTCTGCCCTGACCAGACTTCAAAAAATTCTCTCGTTTTATTGCTTCTTTTTTATCAGTAAACTCTTCGGAATAAATTATAACAAATGGCTTGTTTTTTCTCGCCCACTTATTACATCCTCGACTATGTTCATTCAGCCGTATGAAGGAATCTTTTGAAGTATAGCCAATATATCGTTTTTTATTTTTTAGACTTCTTAAAATATAAACTGTAAACATTTTTTAAAATTAAACTTTTACAGTCCCATCCGAAGGCTGGTCCGCCTCTGGCGGAAACTGCTCTACTCCGCCCGAGGCGGACACGGCATTGCCACCTCTGGTGGTCAGCCTTTGGCTGAAGCTACCGCGGAATATTAAATTTTCAATTTTTGACTTGAGAAAGAGTCTTAAGCCAAAGTTTAAAAACTTGGGGGAAACTGCTCCATGCGTGATGTTTATTTTTCAAAAATAAAGCCGAGTAATCGGCTAAATTTAACAAATTGATTATATCAGATTATCTAAAATAATCAAATCTAATAATCTCTGAGCTTTTTGATCATTCCTTGATCGCGGATTTTTTCCAAAGCCTTAGCCTCGATCTGCCGGATGCGCTCACGCGTCACACCGAACTCCTGCCCGACTTCTTCCAACGTGTGCACCACTCCATCTTCCAATCCGAACCGGATTTTCAGAATTTTTTGTTCCCGGGGAGTTAGCGCGTTCAAGACTTCCACGATATGATCTTTCAAGAGTTTCCGCGCCGCCGACTGATTAGGCATAATGGTTTCCGTATCTTCGATAAAATCTCCCAAAACGCTGTCATCGTCACTGTCGCCCACGGGAGTTTCCAAGGGCACGGTTTCTTGGGAAATTTTCATGATGTGGCGAATTTTGTCCACTTCCAACCCCATTTCCACCGCGACTTCTTCCGGTAACGGTTCGCGACCCAAATCCTGCACCAAGCGGCGCGTAATTTGCGTATATTTGTTGATCGTTTCCACCATATGCACCGGAATGCGGATGGTCCTGGATTGGTCAGCCAGTGCCCGCGTGATAGCTTGACGGATCCACCAGGTAGCATAGGTAGAAAACTTATAGCCTTTGCGATAATCGAATTTTTCTACCGCTCGAAAAAGACCGATATTGCCTTCCTGGATAAGATCCAGGAGCGACAAATTGTGCGACCGTCCGACATATTTTTTGGCGATCGAAACCACCAGACGCAAATTAGCTTCCGTCAATTTTTGTTTGGCCACCGGATCGCTTTTTTCTATCCGCTTGGCCAAACTCACTTCTTCTTCCGATTTCAATAGCTCTACCCGTCCGATTTCTCTAAGATACATCTGCACCAAATCGGAAGAAGCTTCTTCCGGAATATCCGCTACTTCTTTTTTCTTCCGAACCTTTTTCCCCACCGCTTTCTCCTCTTCCAGATCGGCCGATATCTTGTCCGTTTCCATCTTCAGCAAATCACCGGAACTCATGACCCGCACTCCGATTTCTTCCAATTTTTCATAAACGCTCTCCAACTCTTCGATGTTATTTTCTACATTGGGAATAACATGGAGGATTTCATCTTCCGTAACAAAACCTCTCTGCTTGGCGCGTAAAATGAGATCATCGACCAGATTTTTTCTTTCTTCCTTGGGCTTTCCTGCCGAACTTAATTTCTTTTTCTTTTGTATCTTGCCGCTTTTATTTTTTTTGGAAATTTTCTTTTTCTGCTTTTTTTTCGGCGCAAATTTTCCGCGCTTATTTTTTTTAGCGGTTTTTTTCTTTTTCTTTAAAAAGTTTATCTTTTTACGAGAATGCGCGGCTCTTTTTTTGCTTTTGGATTTTTTCTTTTTTTTCGCAACCATAATTTAAAAGTTAAATCTAAGTTTACAAATTAGTCCGCGAGTTTTGCCGAAATTCTTTTGACCTCTTCCCGCAAAAAAACCACGGCCTCTTGATCGCTGTTTTTTTCCGCTATGGCTAAGTCTTTAGCTATTTTTTCTAGTTCGTTTTTGGTTAGCTCTTTTCTTATTTCTTTCAGGCATTTGGCATATTCCGCAAGCGGGTCATTCAAAAATATTTCTTCAATATTATTATTCAGGTCCAGCCGATAGCGCTTTTTAAAATATATTTTTTCCGCCAGAGAAGCTTCTTCCGTGATTTCCAATTTCTTGACCAGATTGTCAAAGCTGAATTGGAATTTCTCTCCCTGCCCCAGCATGGAACCCAGAAGACTGTTTTTGACAAGAAAAGGATTGTTTTTTTCCTCCGCCGCCGCTTTTCGCCAAACCGACTCATAAATCAACATCAGTCCGATCAGCTCTTGAACCAATGTTTCCAATTTATTTTCTGAAGAAAAATACGCATCCGCCGATTTTTCGGCTGGAAGATCTTTTGCTGCTCTGTCTTTCAGAGTAACTTTTTTGAGCATATCGGTCAATACGGTTTCCTGAGTATCCAGTTCCGCGGCCAGTTTCTTCAGCCAGTGGCCTTTGGCGATTTCCGAAGATACATGCGAAAGCATATCCAATATTTCAGCGGCGATTTTCTTTTTCCCTTCAACTTCTTTTGGGTTTTCTTTCAAAAAAACTTTTTGGAAAAAATACTCCAGCGCATCAGCCGCTTTTTCCACCGTTTCCTTGAGAAGCGTCGGATTTCTCCTGGCCAACTCCGCCGCGTCCTTGCCTTCCGGCAATTCAACTACTTTGACATTCAGATCCCGCTCAAAGCAAAGCTTGAGACTTTTCTTGGTGGCCTCTTCGCCGGCCTTATCCATGTCAAAAAACATTCTTAAATTATTAGTGTAGCGCTTGATTATATTGACTTGCTCCGCCGTCAGCGCCGTCCCGGAAACAGCTACCGTGTTTTTTATTCCGGCTTGGGCGGCGGCGATTACATCCATATTGCCTTCAACTAATAACACGAAGTCCTGACTTTTTATTTCACCCTTGGCCTTGTCCGCGCCGTAAAGAACCTTGCTTTTATGATAAACTTCGGATTCGGGTGTATTCACATATTTGGCCTGCGATTCATCGCCACCGGGAGCGACGCGCGCGCTGAAACCCACAACCTTGCCCATAATGTCGGCTATTGGAAAAATTATCCGGTCGCGGAAACGATCATAATAGCTTGTGGCCTGTGGCTGGTAGTTGGTAGTGTTTAAATTTGTATTTTGGTCATTAGAATTTGGGATTTGTTTAGGATTTGGGATTTGGGATTTGGAAATTTGAGCAGCTTGCTTTTCTACGAGTAACCCTGTTTTTTTAATCTCCTCTATGCTATACCCGCGATTCAATAAAAATTGAAGAATATTTCTCCAACCAAGCGGAGCGTATCCCAGCCGGAATTGCCGGATGGTTTCCTCCTTGAGTCCCCGCTCTTTCAGATAATTTATAATCTTGATCTTACCTGCCCCTTGCCAAAGCTGGGTTTCGTAGAATTTCGTTGCCAACTCCAAAATCTCCAAGGTCCGGTTCTTTTTACCTTCCGCTTGAGCATCAAATCTCCTAAGCGGCACGCCGGCTTTGTCAGCCAAGAGCTTTAGGGCTTCTTTGAACTCTAATCCTTCCATCTCCATCACAAAAGCGAAGATGTCCCCGCCTTTCTGGCAACCAAAACAATGCCAGATCTGCTTTTCGGCGCTCACCATGAAGGAGGGAGTTTTTTCATTATGAAAAGGACAGTGCGCCTTATAGTTGGCACCTGCCTTCTCGAGACGGATATATTCTCCGATAACATCAGCGGCATTAAGCCGGGATTTTATCTCCTCGATATCTGAATTCATGGGTTATTGTTATTTACTACACTTATTGCAAGAAAAAATTCCATTAGCAGTGCTTTTTGGATGAAGTTTAAGCTCAATCCTTGCGATACGCACGCTTTCTCCTGGCCAAAGCGGAAGGGGCGGGATTTGAACCCGCGATACCTTGCGGTATGCACGCTTTCCAAGCGTGTGCACTAGACCACTATGCGACCCTTCCGCCTTAAGCGGGATTGTGATTTATACCTTAATGCGAGGCTAAAGCCTCGCATATAATAATCTACCAGCTTTGGTTAATTTATTCAATGGTTCGGATACCGACCAGCGCTAATTCCTTGCCATCCGGAATTTTGCCCAAAATAACCACGACTTTGTCCCCGACCGCCAGCCGCTCTTCTTTTTTGGCTTTTTCCAAAGCCAAGTCAATAGCTCGCCCGCGGCCGTCGATAATTTGAAACAAATAAGTTGCTATCCCCCAGACAATAGACAATTGATGATATGTTTTTGGATTGTTGGTCGCCACTAAGAGCAGCTGATCCGGCCGATGATGCGCCATCAGCCGGGCGGTTTTCCCTGATTCACTAAACATAACAATTGCCTTAGCTCCGGAACTTTTTGCCAGCTCGTGTGCGCTATTGATAGTGGAAGCATAATCGGTCAGAATATTTTTATCCAAATAATCCGGAGCGGCATCATCATAAGGAGATTTTTCAGTATTGCTGATTATCTCGCTCATGGTGGCAACTGTTTCCACCGGATATTTTCCGTTGGCGGATTCACCGGAAAGCATTACGGCATCCGCATGGTCGATCACCGCGTTGGTTACATCTGATACTTCGGCGCGTGTGGGAATCGGATTATTTATCATCGAATCAAGCATTTGCGTGGCAACGATAACCGGTTTCCCGACAGCCAAGCATTTGCCGATTA
>Ga0210044_10001658_pt1 | contig 34049 bp, 32 predicted proteins | sample CryGey13umfilter_2_FD_183959 | JGI IMG/M metagenome (GOLD analysis project Ga0210044, IMG submission 183959) | Groundwater microbial communities from aquifer in Utah, USA - Crystal Geyser 4/9/14 3 um filter (SPAdes) (version 2) | ecosystem: Environmental > Aquatic > Deep subsurface >...
ATCTCTTTATTTAGATACTAAATTTCTTTATTTAGATACTAAATTTCTCAATTTAGATACTAAATTTCTTTATTTAAAGGATGCACATATGCTCAGAAGGAAAGATGAAAATCAAGGTCAGTGGTATGTAATCCACGCCTATTCGGGACATGAAAATAAAGTGGCCGCGGCTTTGAAGAAAAGAATTAAATCGTTCAACATTGAAGATAAAATCTTAGAAATTTTGGTTCCAACCCAAGAAAAAATTGAAATCCGTGAGGGAAAGAGAAAAAATGTTCAGGAAAAAATCTTTCCCGGCTATCTTCTCATTAAAATGGTGATGAGCGATGAAACGTGGTATATTGTCAGAAACACTCCCGGGGTTACCGGTTTTGTGGGAGTAGCTGCCAAACCAGTCCCTCTTCCCTTAAAAGAAGTCGAGACAATTAAAAAATACAGCGAATTGAAAGCACCTAAATTTAAGACTACTTTTACTATCGGCGAGGCCGTTAAAATTATTGACGGACCGTTTACAGACTTCGTCGGAGCTGTTGACGAAATCAATCAAGATCGAGGAAAAATAAAGGTTTTAGTTTCTATCTTTGGAAGGGAAACACCGGTTGAGCTGGATTTCTTACAGGTCTCTAAACTTTAGAATGAAAGAAACTTATGGCTAAAAAAGTTAAAACCATCATCAAATTAAATATTCCGGCGGGTGAAGCCAATCCGGCCCCTCCGATCGGACCAGCTTTAGGACAACACGGCATTAATATTATGGAATTCTGCCGAGTTTATAATGAAAAAACACAGGATAAAAAAGGAACTGTTATTCCGGCTGTCATCACTGTTTTTGAAGATCGGACTTTTTCTTTTATCACCAAAACGCCTCCGGCCGCAGTGCTTCTGCGCAAAGCAGCCGGAATTGAGAAGGGATCCGGAGAACCAAACCGCAATAAGGTCGGTAAAATTACCCGGGCTCAAGTACAACAGATTGCCGAAACTAAACTGCCGGATCTGAATGCGGGAAACCTTGAAGCGGCGATGAAAATCATTGAAGGCACCGCTCGCAATATGGGTATTGAGGTACAGGATTCATAATTGTTTGATGGAAGGTTTTCATGAAAAAAAGCCAAAACGATAAAATACAACCTGACGCTCAAAAAGAAGAAACATCATCAGAAACTCAAGATCAGGAAAAAGCTGCCGAGGTAAAAGATGATAAGAAAAAATCTTCTTCCAAAAAAACAACTCGGCCTGCTAGAAAACGAGGGAAAAAATATCAAACCCAGAAAGCGCTTATCGATAAACAAAAAGCCTACCCTTTGCCTGAAGCTTTGTCACTCTTGCGTCAAACAACCTATGCTCAATTTGATGCTACCGCCGAACTTCACTTCAATTTAAGTATTAATCCTCAAAAAACAGAACAGCAGGTTCGAACATATGTCAATCTTCCTCACGGAACAGGCAAAAAAAGAAGGATTTTAGTCTTTGCTGACCCTAAGCAAATCAGTAAACTAAAAAGCTCGGATATTATTCTCGGCGATGATGAGATGATTGAAAAAATTGAAAGCGGCTTCCTGGACTTTGACCTGGTCTTAGCCCATCCCAACTTCATGCCGAAATTAGCCAGGGCTTCTAGAAAATTGGGTCCTAAGGGCTTGATGCCTAATCCAAAATCCGGTACTGTCGGAGAAGACGTACTACACCTTTTAGAAGGCTTTACTAAAGGGAAGGTCGAGATTAGAAATCAAGCCGATTCAACGGTGTTGCACGCTTGCGTCGGCAAGCTTTCCTTTTCCGATGACCAGCTTCGAGAAAATATTTTAACTTTAATAAACACTTTAATTTCAGCTAAACCAGCCAAGGCTAAAGAACCTTTTATCCGTGCTTGTTTTCTAAAGGCGACCATGGGACCAGCCATTAGGATTGATTTGACAAGTCTATCTTGACGCAGAAAAAAATCTCTCGTATAAGTGGTACGTGTGACTTGCGAGGAAGTTGATAAATAAAGAAATGCAGGAGAATGCGCTGTAAGGGTTACTCGGAAAGGCTAAATGATTGAATAACCTCTTGAAAATTCTTTGGCTTATACCTCTCATACTCCTCTTGCCTTACATACAACGGCGTGTACTTGATCTGATTTTGAGTAGTGTTAACATCCTGACACCATAGCTTTAATCGCTTAATTTTGAGCGGATCATCTAAATCCTCACGCCCTTTTGTCTCAACAATATATGCCTCTTTTTCAGAAACCTTGACGATAAAGTCTGGGTAAAAATCGGATATCGCACCGTCAGCATTGCGATAGTCTATCCTGAAATGCACTGCGAAGTAGTTTTTGACGTACGACACGATATCCTCACACCCCTCTAGGAAGTTGGCAAACTCTAATTCAAAATGACTATCCCCTATTATTTTATTAAACGGGCTTTTCTTTGGCATCAGATATCCTTGATCTTTGGCTACGAACGGCCGGCACTGGCTGATCTTGATGTAATCACGAATCTCTGCTTCACCTTTGTCAAGTACAGTTAAATCGTTAATATGCCTCTTGAATGACTCAATGATCGTCTTGCTCACTTCCAACTCTGAAAGGTTACGCAGGATATTTAAATCTTCAAGCTCAATAGCGTGATCGAATAAATACTGCTGGACAAACTCTTTTACCTTGCCGTAAAGCACGTCATACCCGCCTACTAAGCGCAGGTCTTTCATAATCACTTGTGCAAAATAGCCGATGACGCTTTGATAATTCGCGACTAAATCGCTGTCCATCTGTGTAATATGGTTGACTTCGCCAGTGGAGATATCCTTAAAAATAATCTCGCGTTTTTCTTCTTCAGAATACTGTTTCACCGGAAACTTCTGATTCTCAAAATGGGCTACATCTAACTCTGACAAATTTTTATATTCACGATAAATCCGAGGAGAAAGAAGCGGTATTTGAATATCAAGTCTCTCGATATCCTTATGGACATTTTCCTTGTCAACCTCAATAACCAGTGGTGCTTTCGGAGCAGTCCCCTCACCCATTTTTCTAAACTCTAACTCCACACCTTCACTACGGATCGACTCGACAAAATCCATGAACGCATCGGTCCCGACTACACTCAAATACTCCGGTATATCCTGTCCCCAATACATACGCCGCAATCCCCTACCTAACGTCTGCTCTGGTAAAATGTTGCTTTTGGCTGAATATGGACGTAATCCAACAATGGTCGTTACGTTCTTCACATCCCACCCTTCTTTTAACATCAACACAGACACAATCGCCTTGTGTGGGCTGTCGAACTTGTCAATCTGATTCGCATCTTGCCGTAGCGCCTCAAGTTCTTCTTTTTTCTTACCAGTGGAAACCTCTGAAATCTCACCATTATCTTTTGTGTGAATGACCAGCGTTGCGTCTTTTAACTCTGGATATGTTGTCTCTAAATACCCTGCAACTTCATCGCAGTTGCGCGTGTCGTCGGTCATTACAAAAAGCACTGGTTTTTTACCGACCTTGCTATGCTCGTCATAGACTTTCTTCCACTCCAAGTAGCCAAGATGAATATAATCAGCGTACTTCTCTGTGTACTTAACACTTTTTCGCTCTGAAAGCTTGGCACGGCTGGCTTCGTCGGGTAACACCGGATGCTTGACTACATTCTGATGGATCGCTTCAACCAAAGGATAATCGGTAATCGTCTGCACAAAAATCGCACCGTTATTATGTCGCGGAGTAGCAGTCGTATCGACCTGTAAAGCTAATTCCCCACCCTTCATTTTTAACCGGTTGTGAATGTCCTCAACAGACTTAAACCACGCCAGTTTCTCGTCGTGTATATGATGAGCTTCGTCGTTCAAAATCACTAATTCATCGATATCACGGACAATGGCGGATAAATCAACCTTTGATTCGTTAGTTGCACCAACAGGACGTTTTCCTAAAAAGTAGTCCGTCGTGTCGGTGTCTTCAACTGTAGGGTTTTTGGTGTTTCCTTCATAGACACGATGTATATTTGTCAAAAAAATGTTCCCTGTTTTGCGGACTACCCCTACTTCATCCTGTAAATGCACCGTCAACTGGAAATCATCGCGCCAGTTGTGTCCTTCGTAACCGGTTTCAGGCAAGATAGGGTCCTGATAAAAAATTTTTAATCCCTCAAAATCCGTTCGTAAACGATCTAAAACGATGATGTTCGGCGTTATCAGCAGGAAATTGCGAGCAAGGGTAGAATCAGACTCATAAAGTTTATGAAAGTAACTCCATGCCAACACAAGGCTTAATACTTTCGTCTTGCCGCTTCCGGTTGCCATCTTGATAACAAGCCGCCGCCAACTCTCAAAAAACATCCCCGCTGAAATTGCACCGGAGCTGTCAAAACGCATGAGGTCGTATTTATCTTTTATCTTTACGACATCGTAAAGATAGACAATCGTTTCTACCGCTTCCCGCTGGGCGAAGTAGTAACGGAATTCAGCGGTCGTACCGTTAGCTTGCGGAAGTAGATGTTGTCTCTGAAACCACCACAAAAGAAGGGCTTTGCTTGTGTCTGTAGCGCCTGCATAGCCGCTTTCCCGCCACTCTTTCACTTTTTTTCGAAGCGATGCCACAAGCGGAGGAAGCAGTTTATCGTATCCCTGCTCACGCAATGCCTCATCCGCCGGAAACCAGCGAATGTCCGGATCAAGGATTTCGTATGGTGATGTTGGAAAACTTGGATGTAAGGCCATGTTTTTAGATTTGATTTTTCATAACTCTGGTTATATAATATTAATTGATCGAAAGATCACTAATTCTAGAGCTTAGAGGCTCCTTTATCGGAGTCTCTTTTGCTTTTTAGTTCTCGATTCCAGCAAATAAAATCCTTTATTTTTTGAATATCGAAAATCACCAAGCCGCTACTGCGCAATCCCGAAAGTTCTTTTGACACCTTGCGCGACGTCGCAAAGATAAAAACTTTCTTACCCGCTTTCAGTAATTTTTCCAAAGGATCGGCAAAATCGCTGTCACCGCTCCACAATACAAAAGTGGCGGTATTGTTTCTTTCGTAATCCAATAACATATCAACACCTATCTCTACGTCAAAATTGCATTTTCTGTCTTCGATATAATATAGTCCTTTTTTGTTCATATCTTCAAATCGCTCGTTCAGATATTCAATTGTCCCAACCTCGTATTGCCGCAACAGCGCTCTTCTAATAAAATGATTAAGTAAAGCCGTGGAGTCAGGGGGAATACTTGAAGCGTCAATTGAAAACCGCATAATTTTTACCGACTTGGTGCGGACAATGTACTTTTGATTTTCAATCTCGCGTATTTCTCTCGCTGATCGACTGTCGTCCTCAAGATATCCATTATAAAAATTGACCGCTTCGATAGTGTCAAACGAATCAAAAAGTTGTTTCAATCTTTTTAAATCAATATGCCATCCAAGTTTATTGCTCCACGGGCGGACATTCGCATAATCAATATAAACCCGCGTTGAGGAACCAAAAATGTTCTCCAGTTGTTTTACAACCGTCTTCTTATTGCTCGCGATCTGTTTAATCTTTTCCGTCTTCGGCTTAAACATAAAATTATCCGACTTTTTGATAACGATAGCTGTATTTAATATAATCGTTTAAAAATCGCCCTTTTGATGACGCCTTCATTAGTTTCTGATGCAAAAGTTCAGGCACGTTAAAATACCGATAGACATCGCCAGACTTAAACTCCACTTCCAAAGTGGTTGACTGCGAATCGTAGCCGATAGATTGAATATTTGTTGATAATACTGGTATTCTCTGCATAACTTAAATTTTTACCTCAATAACTTTCATTGTGTCGTTGCCAAAGATGTCAACGACTTTGACTGCAATTTTACGCCGTCCGGGTTGACATTCATGAAAGATGCTTTTTAATTCAAGAGTCCTGTCCTTTTTTGTACGGAATGACTGCCACTCATTCTCAAAAATATAATCACCAGTCCATACCTCTTCATACTGATCAAATCTCATTTGCTTCGGGTCGTCCGCGCCGATCAGCCTTTTTTGTTCCGGTTCTGCATCTTTTTTCCTCATCCTGACAATTTCTTTTTTACTTTCAAAATCAAAATCTACTGCCCAATAATCAATCCAGTCAGTCCACTTTTTCGTTAATACCTCACGGCTAACAATGCCGTTTTTATCCTTCTCTATCTTGATAATCTGTCCGTTCTCAACGAGGAGTTTTTTACCACCGTTTTGCAGTTGCGCTTCAACATTTACAACTGAATCTTGGTTATAAAAAACCGAGAAATCAGTTAACTCTACCGCTATAGAATGACCTTTGATGTGAGGTTTAACTTCAATATATGCCACATCGTAAAAGACCACTTGGTTTTTCTCGATTGCCCTTTTATCAAACACTTCCGGAGGAATGTATTTTAATGCCAGATCAACACCCTTATCTTTGGCTTCCTCTTGAATTTTTGGGAAAAGCCCCATCTCAAACTCAAAAGCCAAAATGTCAACTTTGGTAATTTGTTTTTCGATACATTCATTAATAACTTCCTCGACAAACAAACGGGAAACTGGAAGGTTAATTGGTCCAACAACCACCATCCGCGAAGCCTTTTTACCATGGAATGTTCGAAAGCTCGTTACTACTTGTGCTTGATAGGCACGCAGAATAAGATCAACAAATTCTTTTTCCCTCTGCTCAATCTGTTTTTGTTTTTCTTCATCGCGTAAATTAGGGTTTACACCGATATAATGCTGGCGTTCATACTTCCCTAAGTTTAATATCTCAAACGCTCGATAGTCCTTACCCTCTTTTTTCATTTGCCGCTGAACAGCTATTAGTCTTTTACGGGTAGTATGTATTGAGAATTTACCTAAGTCTGCACCTATCCACTTTCGACCAATCTTTTCAGCGATTGCTAAGGTTGTGCCCGAACCCACAAAAAAATCTGCAATTATGTCGTTTTCATTCGATGAGGTTTTAATAATCCTTTCTAGTAGAGATTCAGGTTTTTGAGTTGGGTAGTCTACTTTTTCTTTGGCTTGTGAGTTGACGGGGTAAATATCATCCCATAATGAACCCACTTTAACACCCTTCATTTCATCAAAATACTGTTTTTTTAATGGCATTGCTCCCGGCGAAGTTTGAACGATTAACCCCTGTGCTTCATACTCAAGCATTTTTTCTTTTGTTGTTGCCCATGTTTCTAAGAAGCCCCTGTATTCATACCTTAAATTTGGCCTATTTTTGTTTAAATTTAATAATGGAATCAAGGCAAATCGTCTACCAGCAGGCATGCTTTTTGATTCTCTAAATGTTTTCATTTGTGATTTAGTATATTTTTCGTAACTCCCATCTTCTTTTTCAAAGAAACAGTAGTATCTATCAACTTTTTCGTCCTCGTATTCTTTATATTGCATGTCCCAAATGAAACGGTCTGATTTTGTATAATAATAAATATTGTTGTGCTCTAATCCGTAATTATTGAAACCGGTACTTTTTGCCCTTGTCTGCTTCCAAATTATCTCGCTTTGAAAATTTTTTTCTCCAAATACTTCGTCAAGCACTAAACGCATAGGTGCGTTAACTCGGTAGTCACAATGCACATAGATACTTCCGTCATCTGCCAGAAGATCCCTCATGAGGGATAGTCGCTCATAAATCATCGCTATAAAGCTGTCTGCTCCTTTACCCCAAGTGTCACGATAGGCAATTTGCTCTAATACACCCGGTTCTTTAATTAGTGTTTCGTCCCCTATCTCAATATCCATTGAAAAGTCGGCGCCAACATCAAACGGCGGATCAATGTAAATCAGTTTTATGCCACCCTGCTCCTCAATTTCTTGTCTTAACGGACCATTTTTCAAGCTCGATAAAATAAGTTTGTTATCGCCCCAGATCAGTTTATTTGTCCAACCCTTTAACTGCCTGCCTCTTGCATCCACATCGAAAAGAGCCATCTGCAACTTTGTGTCAGTTTCAGCTCTTGGTTCATCTATTTGTTCAATGACCTGAAACGGCAACACCACGCTTGAAACTTCATCAGTTTTACCGTTCCAAACAAGCTCAACTTCCCTCTTTTCTCCAAACAAAAGAAACCGGTACTTATCCGGTAAATCCTTACCTTCTTCTAAATATCTAACAATTTCGCGTTTTTCTTGATCAGTTAATTTCATAAATTTTTGTCACCTATCCAGCGAGTCACGCAAGGCTTTATACGCCTCAAATCCCGACAGAGGTTCCTTCGGCATCTCCTCACCAGAGAAAATATGGTTCTCTAATTTACCTTCGCGCAACATATTTCTGACCTTTCTTGGTACCAGTTCAGAAAAAGCGGCTTTTAATTCGTATTCTGAGAAACCAAATACTTTTATGAGAATTGGGCCAATTCCCATTTGTACTTGTTTTGTTTCACCGTCAACCTCGACGTCTACATCGACCCGGGTTATCAAGTTGTCGCGAATATATGGCTCGCTAATATTTCTGATTTTTGAATCTTGTAAAACAACCGCCGGATGAAACGTACTCACTTTCGTGATGTTATAAAACGCACCGGAAGGTACTTTTTCAAGTAGTAATTCCCTTCTAGTAAAATAGCTGACTCCCCTATTGTCTTTATACTCAAAAAAGATATTAAGTTCTGGCACAAATTCTTTAAACAGTCTCTCATCTGAAATCTTGTATTCCAGCTTTTGCCTATCCCCGGGACGCAAGACAAATGTTTCCGGTGATCGCCACTCATAAGCAAAACCGCGTATTCCCCAGCGGCAGTCAATGGCGACTTTTTCGCCAATGTTGGTAACGTAGAAATGTACAAAGTGTCCTTTCGGCCCACCGATGCCTCCCAAGTTTGGATCTATATCCAAAACAGGAATATCATCCCTGGGCACCACCTCCTTCGTTGCTCGTGCCGTATCACCATGCGTTTCCTGATAAAGACGTAAATAAAACACCGTCTCGCCTATGAGTTTTTCCCTTACCCACTCTTTTTGTTCTGCGTCTATCAGTTCCCCTGACCCTTGTAAAATATGCTTTTTGTCAATGTCGCCGACTTTCCTTATAGCCTGTTCAAGCGCTTTACCCAAAGATAGTCCAGTCCCTTCTGTTAACACCCTTTCGTTAATAACCCATTTGTTTTTAAGAAAAAACCACACATCAAATACGTCACGCATGGCGAATTTCCGGCGCGTTAAAAGTGCCGCTAGTTTACCGGCTATCATATCTTCTGGTTTCATGACCAGTGCAGTAACTCCCAAATACCCTCTAGGTTCAAAGCCACTCGCTCCTTTACGCTTGGAAATGTCCACTTTGATAGTATGTTCTCCTTTCTCGTAACTGATAAGGAAAAACAGGGTGTTTCTCTTTTCTATTGCCTGCCGCAGGACTCCATGCTGCGCAAGGAGGGTTTTCATTTTCTCAAACACCAGTTCTTTTTTATCTGCGCCCAACAAATCAAAATCGAGATCGACCGACAACCGCGGTAGATCGTAAAACAGCATCGCAGCCGTTCCCCCTTTAAATCCTAAAGTCGTCCTCAAATCGGGAGCGCCGTAAATACTTTTCAAAATATCAATCAGAACGACTCGATGTTTTGTCTGGTCAAGCATGGTCTTCCTTTATACGCTGAGCGTATCAGTATAAACTTGGTAATACTCCTCCACCCGTTTCAAAAGTACGTGGCTAGCATAGAGGTTTTTTAGCTCTGTAACTTTATCCCAATTCAAAGAGCTTAAGTTGTCGAAATGGTAATCCTTGTAGAGATAGACTGCATCCAAAAACGCCCGTTCCGGGGAGGCAATAACCACGTTCTCCTGTTCCTCAATCCCCAGCTTATTCAGAAGTATGTCTTTTTTCATTCTTCGGTACACAACCGTATAGTCACCCACTTTTACTGTTCTTGAAAGATACGAAACGGCAAAAATGCTTTCATAGTACTGGAACGTCACGCCAGCCTTCTGAAGCACCGTCTCTAGACTAATATATGAAGGCGTGTAGAGCTTATTAGCCAACTCAAAAGCATTAAACTGATCTTTAGCGTAGACTCCCCGATTCAACTTTCTGATAGAGCCTGATTTGGCAAAATAGGACATCCGTTTTTTAAGATTGTCATAGGGAATATCTGGAAATAGCATCGCTATCTCCTGTAAGGTAAAAACAGTCTGAGGTTTCTTATACAGAGAAAGAATAAGGTTATTTTTCATACTTTAACTACAAGTAACTATAATTCTCACTTGCAGTTTATATTATAACATCCGGTGCTAAATTACAACAATCATATCTTTAGTAAAAAGTGTCGATCATCTTGAACAGTTAACACTAACACCCGATTTGCAAGTCTTGACAAGTTTGAAAGAAAAGTGATATAAATTAAAAAACCAAAGACAGTAGGTGTTGCTTTTAAAAACAACTTAATTTCCTACCGAGGTGTCAAAAAAATCGTCCAAGCGACATTTTTACTGCAGGCTCTCGGGAATTAAGAGGGCTTTTTTATTTAAGGAGTATACTATGGCTATTTCAAAGGATCAAAAAGTAAGCGTTGTCCAAGACATCAAAGATAAAATTTCGCGCGCTAATCTTTTTCTGCTAACCGACTACCGCGGATTGAAAGTTCAAGAAATAGAAATGCTGAAAAAAGATCTGAAAAGTAGCGGGGCTGAATATAAGATTGTCAAAAACACACTTCTAAAAAGAGCGGTTGCGGATGAGATTTCAGCGGATGCCCACTTTCAAAACTTGGAAGGCCCCACAGCCGTTCTTTTTTGCCTATCTGACGAAGTTTTGCCCTTAAAGTCATTATTCAAATTTAAAAAGAACCTGGAATTACCGAAAATTAAATTTGGGTTTTCAAAAGGGGCTTGCTTGGACGAAAATCAAGTTCAAACCTTAGCTTATCTTCCGGATCGAAAAACGCTTGTGTATCAGGTTGTCACGGGTATAGGTTCGCCGCTTTTCCGCTTGCATACAGCGCTTACCGCCAATCTCCAAAAATTTGCCAATCAACTTAGCCAAATAAAAACACAAAAACAAAATCTCAATTAAAGGAGGAAATAAAAATGACTGAAGGAAAAAAAGAAGTCGAAAAAGAACAGCCCAAGCTATCAGCTAATGCTCAAAAAGTAATCGACCTCATCGAAAAAATGACGGTTTTAGAGCTAGCCGATTTAACCAAAATGCTCGAGGAGAAATTTGGAGTTACCCCCCAGATGCCGATTGCGGCGGCTACACCAACCTCAACCGCAGCCCCCGCTGGAGAGGAAAAAACAGAAGAGCAGACGACTTTTAACGTGATTTTGGCCAGTTTTGGCGTCAATAAGATAGCAGTTATTAAAGCCGTCCGCGAACTGGTTTCCACTCTAGGACTCAAAGAGGCTAAAGATCTGGTCGAAGCGGCTCCCAAACCTGTCAAAGAAGGAGTTTCTAAGAAAGAAGCCGAGGAAGCCAAGCAGAAACTAGAAGCGGCCGGGGCAACGGTTGAGATTAAATAAATCTAACGGTTTGTTTTAAGGTTTTCATCTAAATTATGGCGAACTAAAGTTCGCCGCTACGAAACCTCATCCCCAATCTATCACCGTAGCGGAAACCTTTAGGTTTCCATTTTGGATGATGGCGATTCTTGCGGTCGCCGCTACGAAGTCTCTTTCCTTCATTCCCACGAGATCCTGAATCCCCTCCGATTCGGAGGGCGGAGAAACCTTCGGCTTGCGCCAAATGTTTTGAGTTGATTCTCTTGACAGGTTATGATTCACTATGTTATATTCTTAAATAGAAAGAGGTATTTAGCTATGGGCGAGGAAACTCTATCAGGAGTTAACAATTATCAACACCTCCCCGACTTGATGACGGTCAAAGAAGTGGCAAAATTCTTACGAGTCTCGCCTTTAACGATTAAACGTTGGGGGAAAAAGGGCAAACTTGCCCCTATCCGCATTAATTCCCGAGGAGACCGCCGCTATACCAAAGAGGCAGTATTGTGGATCATCGGAAAAGCCCCCCAATCCAATATCCCGAATGATAATTATTGAATATTTTTAGCAACTGAGGAAAAAGTCAAGCTTACCGAAGGTAGAAAAAGTGAGAGTAGCTCATTTCGTAAGAAGTTTGATTGTTTCTTTGGGGTCAAGAGTATTAACCATAATTCCGGTCCCCAACTCAAATCCGCCTCGATTGACTGTCCTTGGAATCAAACGCCAATACCAATCTCCCCCGGGATAGATGAAAAAATTAAAGGCAAATTCGCCATCCAGTTTACTACCTAACTTTTTCAAAACCTGAGGCACTAAACTACTAAAATCAGTTAGTTCAGCCTCATCAATCTCATCAAATTGAAACCCTCGTCTTTTAGGTGCAATCCACGTTTCAAAAGGCCATTCTGATGTTCGGGGACAAAAAACCATAAATTTGCCTGTCTCAAAAGCCAGATTGTTGGGATCACCCAATCTTCCTGCCTCTAAAGGTATTTCAAATGGAATAACACACAGTTGAGTGTGGGGATGCGGCAAAGATTCGGCTCCCATCTTCCCATGATTATGAAAAAGGAAGACTTGTCCTTTGGCTTTATGAAATAAAAATCTGGCTCTGTAGGCTTCAAAAATCATTCTGACTTGTTTTGGCGGTAAATCCATTAAATTTTTGCGGTGATCCGGGCTATGAATAATCAGCTCGTGAATTTTTGTAATCGGATACAAATTGGGAATAACCCTGACATCCCATCCCTCTTTGTTCGGTTCACCTTTCCCGATCCGAAAAACCTCAGGCGGAGTCAAATTTTCGTGTCCATTGCAGAAAGGGCAAACCGGCTCCATCCCTCTGGCGACATCCGGCCTCTTCGATCGTTGCGGAGCAAAAACTATCCATTTTTTAGTAATCGGATTTTGCAGATATTGACTCATGTTTAAATTGTAAAGCTTTCTGATATAAATTTAAATACTCTTTGGCGGATCTGTCCCAAGAAAAATCTTCCTTCATTCCTTCCTCTACGATTTTCTTCCAGGCTTCCTTCTGGGAAAAGGCGTCTCTCGCTCTGATTAATACTTTGAGCAATGCTTCGCCTGTAAAGGACTTAAAAACAAAGCCGGTCTTTCGGTCTTGAATTGTATCTTTGAGTCCGCCGGTTGCCCTGACGATGGGAATTGCTCCATACTTTAAAGCTATCATCTGGCCTAAACCGCAGGGTTCAAATTTGGATGGCATTAAAAATACATCCGAGACGGCGTAAATTTGGTTGGCAAGCGCAGTACTGAATTTTAGGTTTATGGAAACGTCTTGCGGGTATTTTCTCTCCAATTCTTTAAAAGCTTCTTCTATTTCTTCATCACCTAGTCCCAAGAGAACAAACTGAAATCCTAATTGGATCATTTTATCAAAAACTTTTTCCACCAAATTCAAACCTTTCTGTTCGGTTAAACGAGTCACCATTCCAACGAGAGGTTTATCATTTTGGCTCAAATTTAGTCTTTTTTTAAGTTCTTCCCTATTTTTTTTCTTACCCTCTCTCCAGTTTTTCAAATTATAGCGAAAAAAGAGGCTCTGGTCTTTCTGCGGATCGAAGACATCATAGTCAATCCCATTTAAAATTCCGAACAGTCTTCCACTTTTACCTCTCAAAACCTCCTCTAATCCGGCTCCATATTGTTTTGTCAAAATTTCATGTGCATAGGTTTCGGAAACGGCATTCACTGCATCCGACTGGACGATTCCCTGCATCATCAAATCAATATCCCTGTTTTGGGCGTCCCAATCCAAGAATTTTAGGGAATTTTTATTGATTCCTAGCTCGTCTAAAACAACCAAATCGGCGATACCTTGGTTGCCTAAATTATGGATTGTAAAGACACAGGCCGCATGGCGCAAAATCCTTTCCTTTTTATAAAGTGTCGCCAAAAGGATCGGAACGCTGGCCGTATGCCAGTCGTTACAGTGGAAAAGATCCGCTTTGATTTTTTGATTTTTCAGGTATTCCAGGATGGATTTGGAAAAGAAAGAAAAACGTTCAACTTCCCGGTGCGATTCACAAAATGCCGATCTGGCAAAATAAACACCTCCGCCAGAAAGATATTTTACATTTTCAAAAAGAAGTACCGGCACTTCTGAACCAGGCAACATGGTACGCCAAACCGTCACCTTGTTATAATCTTCCTCGTAAAATACTTTAAGCTCTTTTAAAACCAGCTCTAAAGCATATTTTTCCGGATCAATAGTTTTATAAAAGGGAAGACAAACTGTGACATCCACCTTGTTTTTTTTCAAAGCCTTGGGAAGAGCTCCGGCCACGTCTCCTAATCCTCCGACCTTAACGATCGGAGCACATTCTGAGGCAATAAAAAAGACTTTCATCGGTCATAATCCTTTTTCTATCTCTAATTGAATTCTAGTCGCGTAACTGGCAGAGTGTCTCATCCCTGTTCCTCTTTGCGTCATCCTGAGGAGTCCGCCGACCCGAGGGGCGGGATGATACCGGTTTTTTACTTTTGACTTACTTCTAACTCTCGGGCTACTCTGCCGCAAATCCCGGATCAAAATAACGGTAAACCTCCAAATCCGGCTCTTGGTTTTTTAAGCACCTACCTATTTTTTCTGCTAATAAATACAGGGTTTCTGTTCTTTGTGTGATTTCAGGGCGCTGGGAATCATTACTCATTACCACTTCTACCATTAAACTTAAGGCTATCCGTAAAGCAATTTCGGCTTGAAATAGATTGATCTCTCCTATCCTCTTCTTTTCCGATGGTTTTTCTGTCAGAAAAAAAGAAATCATTTTTTGCTTATGATCCATCAGTGTTTTTCGATCGAATACTCTATTAAACTTATAATCAAGATAAAATAGATAGCTTCCAAGGTCATAAAGCGAAGAAAAAATGCCCGCTTTATCAAAATCAATTAAACCCACTTTCCCCATCTGACAAAGAATGTTTTGATGGTGAAGATCTCCGTGGCAAAACGACATTTCAGACTCCCGCAGTTTTAAATTTCCTAACCTTTCTAAAATATCCGTCGCCAATCCAATAAATTCGGCTAAATCAAACTCAAGATTTTTGAGATCTAGAATCTTCCACTTGGCTAACTTAATAAGTGGCACCAATTCCGTCGCCATTTCATTGAGACGGTTCTTCAGAAAGTACGGTGGTTTGATCGGCATTTTTTGCCAGTTTACCTCTCGCAAGGCAGCCAACAAGAGGTGTAAAGAATCATCCGATTTAGTTTTCGTCAGCGAATTCTTTCTTAGAATGATACTCGCTAGATTTTCTCCTGCAATCGCATTCCTGACAAAACATCCAAGCTTGCGATCATAGAACAAAGGTTGGGGAACGATAATCTTGTTATCAACCCAAACCTTTCTATAAAGATAATCCAAGATGAGGTATTCTGCTTCCAAAAATAGTGAATCTTTAAAGCCGGTTTTCAGATGCAGCCTCTCTGATGGTTTGCCGTAAACCTCGATCACTTTGCCAAGTTTATAGCGAAAACCCACAATCTGGGAATCTACACTAAAAGAGACTTTTATTTGATCAACGTTAATTTCCTGCTTAAGTTTTGCGGAAAGATATTCCTCCGCTTTTTCCTTAGCGGAAAAAATCGGAAATATCTGCTTTATAAATGACGCTCCAAAACTGGCCATTTTATTTACTTCCTTTTTCATCCCATTTATACTTTCTTTTCAGGTGCTCAAGATTTTTTAAATGCTGTGCTCCGCCTTGTCCAATGGAAAAATTTGATTCATGCTTTCTGTGCAAGTGGGAGATGATCGGTAAATAAAGCGGCATTTCTCCATGTAGTAAAAAGCGGATAAAAAGATCTAAATCTTCAGCCACCTCAAGCTCTTCATCATATCCGCCAACTTTAAAAAATAATTCTTTGGCAAACATCACATTGTGTTGAATAAAGTGCTGACCGGCGAACATCGATTCCAACATGGCCTGAGGATTCCGGTATTCCCACCCATAATAATCTTGAGCCAGGATATACCTTAAGTTTTTGTCCACTCTCAGAAAGTCGCTATAGGCCCATGATTCGGCCTTTCTTTCAAGATGGGTATAAAAATGATAAAGCGTTCGCTGCAAGATGACATCATCACTGTCTAAAACAAAAATATATTCACCCTGCGCATGTCTGATGGCTTTATTGCGAGCTTCAGCCGGGCTATGTATTCTCTCTTCGCGAAAATACTTAAGCGACGGATAGGTACTTTTGATCCATTCATCCGTTCCATCAGTTGAACCGCCGTCAAAGACGATGTGTTCAACCGCAATCTCTTTTCGCGGTGATAAAATCGAGTTGGCAACACTTTCGATGCAATCCCTGAGAAATTTTTTGCGGTTATAGGTAGCGGTAATAACTGAAATGGTTACCTTCACTTTAAGTCTCCACTTAAACGACTTTTGATCTATAAAGACTGTCATACTTTTTGATCTTCTTTTGTGCAACATCTCCCCAATGCCATTGCCAGGTAGTTTTTGAAATTTCAGCATAAATCTTTTCGGCTTTTTGCTTGATACTAGCCGGCAGTTCGGGCAGACTCCGAATCGAACGGATGAGCTCGGTTGACCCTTCAATAATAATATCCGGATTCCACCAAGGGTAAGCTGAAGCCCACCAGTAATGACAACTATGCAATCCCCTGTCTAAATGATTCCTGGAAGATGCATAGACTAACCCGCTATCATCTTCGGGTTTTTCCACTTGTTCAACGGCATGGATTGCAATCTCGGTTAAGAGCCATTGAAGTTTATGGATTTTATTTTTAGGATCTTTCCATAAAGGAAAGGGGTTCTTTTGTTTAATGTTTTCTTCAGTTGTTTCCCAAGTTCCTGCTTGAGGAATAATTGATTGTAATTTCTTCGCAAACTTGCGTTTAATTTGCGAAAGGGTGAAAAGTTGAATTTCGTGATCCTCAAAGGCAAATTCCAAAATTTCTTCTCTGTGCTTGAAGTGATGTCCAAACGTTTCTCCGTCGTTGGCGGTGATTAGATATTGAGACTTTTGAATCTTCCCTTTCACCTCAGACCAGAAACTGCTCGCCTCCAGTTTATCGGTCGAACGTATCGTGTGCGAAATTTGCCGGTCAGAGAAAAAAAGGGTTAAATTGGGAAAATTTTTATGCTGATAGATCTTCGCACAACCTTCGTTTTCCAGCGATCCGTCAAGCGAAATCTCGTCCAGAATAATCCATTTAAATCCCATCCGGGAGGCAACTTCGGCCAGTTCATTGCTAAAAGCCAATTCGGGAGGGAAAAAACCAAGGGGTTTATAGATATCGCCAAAATAATGACGATTAGTCTCTATATTCAGGTTTATCTGCCTCTCAATTTCACTCTTGGGAAGTAAAGGTAGCAATGGATGATATTTAGCGCTGGCGGCAAGTTCAATTTGCCCTGCCAAAACTAAAGTCTTTATTCTCTCCAAAAGGGCCGGTTGTATGGCAACAATCTGTTCGGTTAAACATCCGTTAACATTTAAAGTGATTCTGGCGTTTAAATATCTTTCTAGAAGAGAAATGGCAGGATCGTAGCTTTCTTTGATAACTTTAAGAATAATCTCCCTCGTTTGATTCGGCGGTTGATACCAGTGAAGGAATGGGGCCCAAATCATTACCCCTCCTCTTGATTTTGTATATGGGTTCTGGCGATTTTTTTCTGCCGATACAAATCGATAGCTCGATAGTATAAATCGCTGTATCTTTTAGCGGATTCTACCCAGGAAAAATCCTTTTTCATGGCTCTTTTGATGAGATTCTTCCAGACGGCTTTATATTTATAGGTTTCCATTGCCCGCACTAAGGTTCCGAAGAAAGCCATTTTATCAAATGTCTTAAAGACAAAACCAGTTCCGGTATTGTTTGTTGGATTAAAATCCTCCACTGTATCAGCCAAACCGCCAGTGGCGCGAACCAAGGGAATTGCTCCGTAACGCATCGCCTCCATCTGGGTTATTCCGCAGGGTTCGAAACGCGAAGGCATCAAGAATACGTCCGCTCCGGCAAAAATATGACGCGGCAGAGTGTAGTCGAAATTTAAATTCGTACCAACTTTGCCCGGAAAATCTTTTTCTAATTTCTGGAAAAATGATAAATACTTCCCTTCTCCTCCGCCATTCACGATTAATTGAGCTTTATATTCCTTCAGAACATACTCAATTACACCCATAAAAAGATCTATCCCTTTTTGATCTTCTAATCTGGAACTGATTCCGAAAATCATCGTCTCGGGATCGATCGGTAAATTGAATTCTCTTTGCAATTCTCTTTTATTTTCTTCTCTTAATTCGATCGAGGATGAAGTGTAATTCTTATGGATTATCTTGTCTGTAGCCGGATTAAATTCTGTATAATCAATCCCATTCAAGATTCCCGATAGTTTTGTTCGCAACTCGCGTAAGAGCGAATCCAATCCCTCGCCGTATTCAGAGGTTAGAATTTCCTGAGCATAGGTTGGCGAAACAGTGTTGATTAAATCCGCATAAATTATGCCTCTGCGCATCGGATTGATCTTGTGGATCCTCTCAGAGAAAAAAGATGGAATTTGACTTTTCCCATCATCGAAATCCAATTCAGAAACAAAATGATGGTCAAACATCCCCTGATAATAGAGATTGTGAATGGTATAAAGAACCGTGATATCTTTTAATCGATTCTTATAAACTGTTTTTAAATACTGCGGGATAAGAGCACTTTGCCAATCATTACAATGGATTATTTGCGGTTTCCATTCTTCGTAATGTCTGATAAATTCCAAAACTCCCCGGCAAAGGATAGCAAAACGAATTGGATCATCAACATAACCATATTCGTTGGCCCGCTTTTCGTAATATTCCATGTTTTCTAAGAAATAGACTCGCGGCCCTTCCGGTAATTTGTGGGTTTTAACATTACAGATTAAGTATTCATTACTTCCCTTCTCTCCGGTTGGAATTTTTAATCCTTCATAAACCAACTCCAAGGGATATTTTTTCTCATCTATTTTTCCATACTTTGGAATCATGACTCTAACATCATGGCCTAACCGCATTAAGGCCTGCGGTAAAAAGAAAAGAACGCGCCCGATACCCCCCACTTGAGCATATGGACTGGCTTCGGTACCAACGATTAGAATATTTAAGGGGTTTTTCGGAGAAGCCAGTGGCGTCACAATTCCGCTGACGACTTTTGCGAGTATGTTTTTTGTCATGCGCCTTCTTTCTATATAAGTAAAACCAATTACAATTGACCTATTATACCATTTTTTCTAAAGTGCGGTCAAACTGTAGCCTGCTCAAGAGGTTTCTCCTCTTAAGAGGAGAAACCTCTTCTTTCCTTGATATCAAACCATATGGCTCATTTTTTCTTTCAGAACCAAAAATATAAAATACGGCAATCTAAGCTGTCTTTTAAACCTCCAAGGTTCTGATAAAAGCCTAAAAAACCATTCAAACCCCATTTTCCGTATCCAGAATGGTGCCCGTTTTTTATCACCCGCTAAATAATCTAGGGCTCCCCCCACTCCGATGGCCACTTTGACCTTAAGCTTTGAAAGATTCCGCTGGATCCATTTTTCCTGATACGGTGCGCCAAAAGCCACCATCAAAAAATCAATCTGTCCGCATTGATTAATTATTGTTTGAGTTTGGTAATCGGCCGCAAGTTCGGGATTACCGCTTAAGGTTCCGATTATTTTGACTCCCGGATATTTTGCTTCAAGCCTTTTCTTTGCTCTTTCAGCTACACCCTCTTTGGCCCCTAAGAAAAAAATCTTAAAGCCCCTGGCCGCACTTTTTTGGCATACCTTTTCGACCACATCGGTTCCGGCAACTCTGCAAGATAAATCTAGTCCCAAAATCCTGGCTGCCCAAATTAAACCGAAGCCGTCAGGAATAGCTATGTCGGCCCCATTGAGTATCTTTTTGAATTCTAAGTCTTTTTGGGACATCACCACCATCTCGGGGTTGGGCGTAACAACATAGTGCTTACCGACCGATGTCAAATATCCCTCAAGCTTTTCTAACGCTTGACTCTGAGTAAGATTGTCGATCAAAACGCCCAGAATATTAACTTTCATGATAGATTTTCTCAAACAGTTGAAGTGTTTTTTGAGCCGCTTTCTCCCAGCTGAACCCTTTTACTCTTTTCAACCCTTGACTGATCTTTTCTGCGCGCAGATTTTCATTCTCTAGCATCTCGTGAATAGATCTGCTAATCTCCTGCGGTGAGTTAGGGTTAAATAATAATCCCGCCTCGCCGATAACTTCGGGGATCGAAGAACAGTCAGAACCGGCAACCGGACATCCGCAAGCCATGGCTTCCAAAATCGGCAGGCCGAATCCTTCATACAAGGAAGGTAAAACAAAAAGAGAAGCCAGATTATAAAAATATGGCAAGTCACTCTCTGCTACATAGTCCAGGAAAAAAACCTTCTCTTGGATTCCCAAAAGCTTGGGTTTAGCGTAAATCTCATCGGTTAACCAACCTTTTTTTCCAACCAAGACCAGATCTATATTTTTTTTTGATTCTTGAAGATAGAGAGCGAAGGCTTCAATTAAATTGGCCAGGTTTTTACGCGGTTGAATGGTGCCCACAAAAAGAAGAAACTCATTTTTCAGCTGATATTTTTGCCTTATCCGCTCTAAGTCTTTTTTCTCTTTCAGAGGCTTAAATCTTTCCAAATCAACTCCTTCATAGACAACCGTCACCCGCTTTTCGGGAACCTGGAAGATTTTCTGCAGATCGTTTTTGGTGGAGTTGGAAACCGCAATAAGGTGGTCAGCGTGGCGGGCGACATATTCGGTTGACCGGTTAAGATATAGTTTTTGGGGAAACTGATGATATTCAGCCAAAAATTCAGCGCCCAGATCGTGGACGGTGACTATGGTTTTCGTTTTCGGACTACGGATGACAGGTAGAGTATGAGACGGCACAAAAAGAATCTGAGGAGGGTCCAAAAGACATTCTAAGGCCAAACGAAGCTGGGTCCATAGCCTGGGAAAAGGCATCACCCTCTTTTGAAAATTTTCCTGCCTGACAATCGGCTTTTGAAAAGGGACATTGAAATAAAGACGGTATTGGTTATGCTGATCCAACCTGGCGATGGCTTGAATGAGATTTACGGCGTAATATTCTGTTCCGGTTAATTTACCTGCCACCGTGCGGCTGGCATCGATCCCAACAAGCATGAGGCAGCTCCTCTATCTTTGAGTGACATTACGCTTATAATCTTCTAAGTTTTCAATCGCAATTCCCGTCCCTTGCACCACACATTCTATCGGATTGTCAGCCACATAACACGGCACCCCCAAAGCTTGCGTCAAAAGCTGATCAAAATTGCGCAGGAGTGAAGTTCCGCCGGTCATCATAATACCTTTATCGATAATATCAGCCGCCAGCTCCGGCGGGGTATCTTCAAAAACTTTTTTAATGGCTAAAATGATGGCCGAGAGCACTGGCTTTATGGCTTCGGTGGCTTGAGTCGAGGAGATTTCAACTGTCCGGGGCAAACCACCGGCAATATCGCGGCCCTTAATTTCTATCTTCATCTCTTTTTCCAAAGACAGGGCTGAGCCGATTTTAATTTTGATCTCTTCTGCCATTTGATCGCCAACCACCAGGCTGTATTTTTTGCGGATATATGAGGCTAGCGCTTCATCAATTTTATTGCCAGCCACTCTTAAGGTGTTATGCACGACGATTCCACCCAGGGCAATAACTGCTACCTCGGTTGTTCCGCCGCCGATGTTGACTACCATGTTGCCTGAAGCTTCTCCGATTGGCATATTGGCTCCGATTGAGGCCGCCAAAGGCTCATCAATCAGATAAACATTCTTGGCTCCGGCCGAAAGAGTGGCGTCCAAAACTGCCCTTCTTTCAACCGAGGTTACCCCGGCCGGCGCACAAATCATGACATCCGGCTTAAAAAAACGGCTGCGGCCGCAGATTTTATCTAAGAAATAACGTAACATCGCTTCGGTGACTATATAGTCGGCAATCACCCCATCCCTCATCGGTCTGGAGGTAATGATGTTTGCCGGGGTGCGCCCTAACATTTCTCTGGCTTGGCTGCCAATAGCTACCACTTTATTATCTTCGGCGGTTATGGCCACTACCGTTGGTTCTTGCAGCACAATTCCCTTGCCCACTAAATATACTAGGGAGTTGGCTGTACCTAAATCAATTCCGATTTTTTTAGCAAACATCTTTTGATCACCTTAAAATTATAGTACCACGGCGGAAAGCCGTGGGAATCTATATTTTAGTGCAAAACAGCCAAACTTGCAAATGTTAGTTTGACTTAGCCGAAGAATAATGCCATCTAGCGTTTTTTGTCTTTCAGTTTTTACATTGGGGTTTTAAGATTTCCATCTAAATTATGGCGATTCTCACGTTCGCCGCTACAAGATCCATGCTACCAAATCTCATCCACAATCTATCACCGTAGCGGAAACCTTTAGGTTTCCATGATTCGCAAGCTTTGCTTCGCCAGCCGCCAACTAGAGGATCCCCAGAATGACAAGAATGTACTTCTCCATGCCCCGCCGAATCGGCAGGGACTCCTCAGGATGACCGCTACCTTTAACTTTTGAGTTATTCTTAGCCAGTTGCCAGAAGCTAGCTGCCAGATGCGAGAAGCTTTTGACCTTTGACTTTTTACTTTTTACTTTTGAGTTATTCTGGTATAATCCTAAGTTGCTATCCTAAATTGAGGACCCATCCTGCCATGAGTAAAAGAAGAATTTTTTCGATTCTCTTAATCACAGTTTGTCTTGTAATCGCTGTCATTGCGGTATTTTTAGCTTCCGGTTACAGTTTGAATTTTAAGAAAAAACAAATTGTAAAAACCGGCATGATCTATGCCACTTCCATTCCTGACGGAGCTTCAATCTTTTTAAACGGCGATCTGGCCTCAGCCACCAATACCACCATCTCCAATCTGGAACCCGGAACTTATCAGATCAAAATCACTAAAAACGGTTATTCAACTTGGCAGAAAGATATTGTTGTTCGCGCCGAACTAGTCTCACAGATAGAAGCACTGCTTCTCCCCTCGGCGCCGGAGTTGAAAGTGGCCACCTACGATGGAGTAACAAAATTTACTCTTTCGCCGGACAACATTAAGGCTGCGCTTGCTATAACCGACGAGGCTAAAGCCGGAGTTTGGATTTTGGCTTTTAACAATCTCCCCTTTGGAACAGGTTACACTATCAAGCAAATCATCAAAGACACACCGGAGGAAAAATTCTCCCAAGGGGAAACTGTCTGGTCGACTGACGGACAAAATGTTTTAATTACCTTGTTACCATCCAATTCAAATTTTCTTCTCGATCCGAGCCATCTGAATGAAAACCCTACTCCCACCAAAGATGGAAAGGAAACAATTGTGGCGGGGTGGCAACAGGAAAAGGACGATTTGGAAAATCAGCGGAAAAAACAACTGACCGAAAGCGAGCTCAAAATTTATAGTGAAGGTCAGGAAAACCAATGGTCGCCGAATAGCTTAAAGTTTTTATTTAAAAAAGACGGCATCTATTTTTCCTATTCACTTGAAGATGAGAGATTGACCGAAGTCAAAAATCTTGAATTAGCCTCTTTACAGTCGATAGGGTGGTATCCGGATTCCAAGCATTTGATCACGATTGAAGATTATGTTGAAGGAAAAAATGGAAAAATGAGTGTCATGGAAGAAGACGGCGAAAACAAGACTAACGCCTATGAGGGAAAAATGGATTCAGCCAATATTTTAGTCTCTCCGGACGGTAAAAAGATTTTTCTCTTAACCAGTTTTAATCTCTCGAGTAACATTTCCAGTCTTTACTATCTCAATCTGCGTTAAATCCGGTAACTTTCCACCGCTTCCATGACTTTGCGTTGTACCTCGTGAGGCTTTCCGACTGTTGAAAAAACAAGTTGAGCGGTTGAGGAAGAAGCCTGGATCGAAACGTCTCCAAAACCATACAAAGCCGCCTGCAATCCTTTAATTTTCGTAATCACATCCTGGGTTTTATCCAGCGATATTTGGTGCACATCAGCTGAAAAGAGATTGTTTTGACGAATGATGATGATGCGGCGGCTGGTGACTACATAAAACGTTCTTTGCCAAAGATAAAGCTTCCACAAAAAAAGAAAAAAACCTAAAACGACCACGGCCGGAGCAAAATAAAAAACATACTCCGCCAAATTCTTGCTCAAAAAAGACGGCAGGGAAAATTGAGAATAGGAAAGAAGAAGGGCAAAAAAAACCAGAATGAAAGGGACAAAAACACCGATTAAAAACGGATTCCGAAACACAAACCAATGTTTTTGTCTGACTAAAAAAACTTGTTCGCTAGGATCAAAATCAATCCTTTTCTTGATGAATTTCGATAACTCGTCTTTGGGAATTTCCATCTTTTCGTGGAGGTTTTTAGAGGTCTCTCCTCTTTTCTTTAGAGGAGAGACCTCTTGTTCCTAAACCTCTTTCCTCTTTTTTAACCTTCTAAAGTAAAATTTTCGAGTAATTTTTGATCGTCTTGCTCGTAATCTTCCACAAAACTCTGGTAAGACAAACTATCCTTGAGATCCGTTTTTTGAGCACTTTTGAAGTATCCCAGAATTTCTGTTGTATCAACCCAAGGGGTCTTTCGCTTCCCCAGATAGTCTGGATATGAGAAAAACGGATATTCCTCCAACACCCTAGAGATGTTAGAGGTCTCTCCTCTTAAGAGGAGAGACCTCTTCTTTTCGGTGAACGGTTGGCGGTGAATGTATCTTGAAAGATGCAACAGATATTCATCTCTATCAACAAAAACGGCTTTAAAAACTCCTTGAAATAGGGAACCTACCCGTTGGTATTTTTTGTTAAAGTAAAGTACATAACTGGTGGCCAGTCGCCTAAACAATTTGGTTATTCCGTTGATGGTATTCTGTTTCAAAAGAAAATGAAAATGATTTGGCATTAAACAATATGCCAGAAGCGAAACCTCGTTGGGTGCAAGTTTCGATCTCCAATAGGTTTTTGAAAAAGGTTGATCGACTGAATCAAGAAGGTAATTTGCTAAAACGTCCAGGAAAAAAGAATAATCTTCCTTATCAACAAAAATATTGCGCTTCTCTACGCCGCGATTGTAAATATGATAATATCCGTTCTCAGTATAAACTTTAATCGTATTTTTTCCCGGCATCTTTTTTTAGTTTACAGGGGTCTCTTAAAGAAAAGAGGAGAGACCTCTGGTTTTTACTTGATTCTTACTTAATTTACCACCCACCAGGAAACCTTTAAGGCCTCATCTTGGGCCTTCTCGAGCCTGATTGTAAACTTTCCTTCTTCTTTGAAAGAGGCAGACAAGGCAACCGGCAGATTCTCCGCTGTGACAAAGATTAACGAGTCGCTGCTAACTGCCGTGGTAGAAATTTCCACCTGGGTTTCCCCTGCCGCTATTTCCACCTTGCCAGCCGAAGCCGCAGAAACATCGCCTGATTTGACATTGTATTTTTGGGCAGACATTGAAGCCTCCGTGATGACACTTCCTTCGGTATCGATCGTCACCTTATCTTGCAGTTTAAGATTGCCGGAAAGCGTTTTTATAGAAACGCCGTCCTCAAAACTCTCTATTGTCAAAAGCCCAACAGACAGTTTTCCGCCAACAGTTAAATCCTGTGTGGTGATCTTGCCTAATACGTCCAGGTCTTTATACAACACTAGGTTTTTGTCGGGTGCAAGATCTCCCTCAGCTGTTAAGGAAAGGTCTAACTTAGCCAGTAATGTGGCCTGAGAGGCTTCTTTTTTCAACCCGTCAAGTTCTTGTGTGAACAAGTTGAGGTTGCCTACCAATTGATCAACCCGCGAGGAAAGAATCTGACGGTCGGCCATCTCTTGATTCAGAGTAGCTTCAAGCTCGCGGGTTTTGGAAAGAATGGTTTCGGCATCAAAATTTCCAGCGCTGGCAGAAGCTAGTTTCAACTGCTCAATCTCAAGTTGCTACTCTTTAACTGCTTCGACAAGGAGAGCGGTTAATTTCTCGTAATGCACGCCAAAATATTCTTGTCCTGCCTCATTGGTAAAGGTATAGGTGACTTCCGGCAGGCCGACCGCGATTAAGTCTTGAGCCACGACACCCAGACGTTTCTTGGCTCCATCCGGCTCTCCCACGGGGTTGTAAAGGTAACCGGTCAGTCCCAGCACTTTATCCAGGGCGCTTGAGATGGGTTCCAGGTTCTTTTTTAAGCGAAGATCCGAAGAATTTAGCCCAATATCGCCTGAGGGATTCTTGTAAACCACAACATCGCCGTCGGCTGTCCAGATGTCCATGCGAATCCGACCGTTCACTTCTAATTTTTGACTAGGACTCGTCGTCCCGATGCCAACGTTGCCGCTTGTATCAAGAACCATTTTTATACCGTTGTTAACCCAGAAATACATGGGTTTAAAACTTCCGGTCGTGCCATAACTGGAATAGATATTGGTACTATTGGCATCAGCTCCTAAAGTTATCTCAATATCATTAGCTACTGAATTGCGAGCACTAATTTGCCCAATTACATCGAGCTTTCTTAAAGGTCCCGTCGTCCCGACGCCGACATTGCCGGAGGTATCAATGGTGAACTCGATGGGGCTTAAACCCGGAATGCCCTGATAGATATTAAAGTTGATCCAAAAATGGGTACGGGAAAGAAATACCAGAAGGGTCGCTCCAAGCAAAATACCAAGCAATAGGGCTAGATGTTTGGCAAGCTTTTTAAGCATAAAGGTTTGAAATGAATCTCCATGAGCTTGATACTCATGGGATCTTCTTTTGCTCGCTTACGCTCGCAAAATAACTCTTAATTATTATTGTAGATATATTCAGAGATTAGGTCAAGCGGGATTTGGATATTCATTGTGTATTTTGACGGCGGGATGGCACTGACATTGCTTCCCTCTCCTTGCAGAGCCTGTCCCGTACCTGCCTCGCCGGCAGGCGGGCTTGATGAGGGAAGAGGCTGGGTGAGGTCTTTGTGTCATTCCCGCCTGACAAGGGAATCCCGTCCGTTCTACCACGTTCCCCATGGACGAGGTCTTTTTACTTTTAACTTTTGACTTGTCTTTGGCCAGTTGGCCAGTAGCCAGAAGCTCTTGACCTTTGACCTTTGACTTTTGACTTTTGAGTTATTTAAGGGGGTGTTTTTGCTTGTTGAAATCAAAAAAGTGGGAATAATCAACTTCCCAGGCTTCGCCTTCCGGAATGGGAATTTTGCCGGCCCCGAAGGAAGTGTGGCGCAAGCCGCCAAGCCCGAAAGGCGCGGCCGCAATCTCTGCCAGATCCGGATGGCTTTTTTGATTGGAACCGTGAAGTGCCTCGCCCAAAAGACAGGATCATTTTGGAAAACATAGTACGGCTGGATTCCCTCTTCGGCCATTTTGACAAACAGCTGATACAAAATCTCGGTGTTATCATTCATGCCTTTCAAAAGAACCGTTTGACTTAAAACGGTAGCATTAGCCTTTTTGCGGAAATTGGTTAGCACTTGCAAGGTCTGCTCTGATAATTCTGCCGGGTGATTAATATGTACCATGAGATAAGGATTGTTAACTTGGGCCAGAAGAGAATAGTGCCATTCCTGTAAAGCCAAAGGATTATGAACTGGCAATCTCGTTCCAAATCTGACAATGCGTAGATGGCTTTTTTTCTGCAATTTTACCAAACCCGAAACTATACTGGTTAAATAGGCTTGCGGGAAGGAAATTTTTTTGACCAATTAAAGAAACCATCTTTCCAGAACCAAGATGGTTGGGGTAAGAACTCGGAGGTTTTTCGTTAAATTCTTCCTGCATAAATATTACCAATCTGAATATTACAAGGTAACTCATTTTCAGAAAAAGTCAAGGGGGTATTTGACGAACCGTCATCCTGAGGAGTCCCGCCATGGCGAGACGACGTGAGCCTGTCCGCCAGCTGGCGGAGATCCCGTATGGCATGACGGACAAGTCAAAAAAACCTCACCCTATTCCTCTCCTAAAGAGAGAGGGGAGAAGCGCCGTGTCATCCCGAGTCCACCAGCTGGCGGATCGAGGAACCTCTTCCATTTTCTTTATGGTCAATCGTATGTTTATAATAAAGGATTTTTACGCTCTCGGTTAAGACAAAATAAATCCCGACCAGGCCTAAGATTAAAAAGAGGTTGCCGAAGTTGGGCTTCACAAAATCAAAAACTTTCTGGCCTGCAGCGGTAAAGGGTATAACGATGGTGACGATGCCCGCCAATCCTGTAAGATAAAGTAAAATCTTGGAAGGTTTTGGGGCTTTGTAAAAAGGAAGTCTGGTCCGAATCGAATAGATCAAGATCAACTCCGTTAAAATGCTGCCGATAAACCAGTAGGTTTGGAGCGAAGATGGGCTGCCGGAATTAAAAATCCCAAAAAAGATGAAATCAAAAACGGTACTGATAAGCCCTAAAATCATAGCCAAAAGCACGATGTCTTTGAAATTATAGCCCTTGGGTTTTTTCAGTTCCGCCTCGTCCACTTTATCTGTGGCAACCGCAATCATCGGAAAATCCGAGAGAAGGTTGATAAGAAGGATTTGGAGAGAGGTCATCGGCAAAAAATTAATCATCAAGGAAATCAAGGCGATGGCGTAAAAATTTCCAAAATTGGATGAAAGGGTTGATTTTATATACTTTAAGGTGTTGGCAAAAACCTTGCGTCCATCTTTAATTCCGCCGATAATCACTTCGAGACTGCGGTTTAAAAGCACGATGTCCGCCGCTTCTCTGGCAATATCCACCGCCTCGGGAACGACTATGGCCACGTCCGCGATCTTTAAAGCCGGCGCGTCATTGATCCCTTCTCCCAAAAATCCAACCTCATGTTTTTCCTGCAGCAACTCGATGATTCGATATTTTTGCTGGGGGGTAATCCTGGCGAAAACCGCAAATTTCTCTACTGCCTCATGTTTTTCACGATCGGTTAATCTTTCGAATTCGTCGCCGGTGATTCTTTCCGCCAATGATTTAGTCAGTCCAATCTGATAGGCCACTGACCCCGCCACTTCCCCTCTGTCACCAGTCAAAATTTTTATGCCGACTCCAAGCTGCTCTGCTCTTTGGATCGCTTCAATAGTCGATTTTTTCAACGGGTCGGAAAAAGACAGGCTGCCTAAATAATACAAATCTTTCTCCTGCAAAGCCTTCTCTTTCTTGATTTTTCCCTTCATCTCTTTTAAGGCCACTGCGATCACTCTTCTTCCGTTTACCCCCTCATTGCTCATCCACTTTTCAATCTCTTTTTGACTTAAATGATCGACATTGGTGCAATTTTTCAAAATTTCCTCGGGCGCTCCCTTGACGATTAAGAAATAACTATCTTGGTTTTTCACCAAAACACTATCTCGGCGGCGTTCAGATTCAAAAGGAATCTCATCGACTTTTTGATACTCATCAAATTTCCTGATTTCCGAAGAAGTTAGATTTTTGATGAGAGCCAGATCAAAGGCGCTTTTGGCTTTTGCTCTCTCTTCGCCTAGGTAAAAACTGGCGAGTTTCGACCAGAAAAAAGTTTTAGGTGGATTGTTTGAAAAAATTTCTTCAAGAGTAAGATCGTTTTTAGTTAAAGTCCCGGTTTTATCCGTACAGAGAATCTCGATACTGCCTAAATCTTCGATGGCGGAAAGTCTTTTAACTACCACCTTATTTCTGGCTAACTCTAAAGCCCCCTGAGATAAGGAAAAGGTGGTAACAACCGGCAAAGCCTCGGGAATCACACTCACCGCCAAAGCAATGGAAAAAACAACTAACTCAACAAAATCCACCCTTCCGCCCCGAATTACAATATTGGCCAAAAACACAAAGATTAAAGTTAGAAAAATAAGCCTGAGAATGAACTTGCTGAATCTGGCAATCCTTTTTTCAAAACTGCTGATATGCACCGTCTCAGCGGTAAGCTTGACGATATCGCCGATATTAGTATTGTACCCGCTATTTACAATCACTCCCTTTCCGCAACCGCTAACAACCGCTGTACCGGAAAAGCCGATATTTGAAGCCTGATAAACCTCCCGAGCCGGCTCTTTTAAAGGTTTACTATTTTTTTCGACCGAGTTCGATTCGCCGGTTAAAATCGATTCATCAACAAATAAGTTTTCCGTTTCCAAAAACCGCAGATCGGCTGGCAGAATATCACCCGGCTTAACCACTACCACATCTCCGGGAACCAACTGTCGGCTATCCAGCACGGATTCAATCCCATTGCGTATTACCTTGACATGGGAAATAATAAATTTTTTTAAAAGTTTAATGGCTCTCTGAGAATGATACTCCTGGAAAAATCCCAGACCGCTGTTTATGGCCACGAAGATGATAATCATCACCCCTTCAATCGTCTGACTAAAGATAAAAGACAGGAATGAGGCGACAATTAAAAGATAGATGAAGGGAGACTTAAACTGGCGCAAAAAAATGTCGCGCCAAGTGATTTCATGGGAGGTGATTTCGTTTAATCCAAATTTTTGCCTTCTTTTTTCGGCTTCCTCATGCGATAAACCCTTCTCAAAATCAACGTTCAGTTCCTCTAAAACTTCACTCTCATTTTTGACAGAAAAAAGCGAAAAATCATTTTTCATAGGTATTTTAGGATTAATCACCTAAAAATATTTTAATTGTATTCTTTATTTCATGACTTCGCCAACTAGAGGTATCATTCCTACCCTTTTTTATGTCATCCTGAGGAGTCCCCGCCGAATCGGCGGGGGGCGACGTGAGGATCCCTTGGGAAAATGAGGTGAAATGAAGAGATCCCTCGATCCGCCAGCTGTAGAGAAGTTAGAGGTTTCTCCTCTTTAAAGAGGAGAAACCTCTTGTTTTCGGTGGATACCAGTTGCTAGTTGCCAAAAGCCAGTAGCCATCTACGTTTTTACTTTTAACTTTTTACTTTTAACTTTGATCATACCATATACCATTGAAAAAGGTAGACCCCAAAGGTTATACTCATTATTATGACGGATGCAAAAATCGATCTTGAGTTGGCCGAGATACATACCATTTCTTTCGGAAGAGGAAAGCCTTTGGTTCTTCTGCCTGGTTTCCCTTTTCCAGCCAGCATTTTTTTGCTTCTCGAGCCTTATCTTGCACCCAACTTTGCGGTGACGGCTCTTGATCTTCCGGGTTGGATGGGAAAGTCAAAATTCAAAACACCGGACAAAAAGGGGGTTTCTGATTACGTCAACATCCTGAAAGAGCTTTTAGACAAAATCTATCCTGATCAAAAAATCAATCTCTGCGGGGTTTCTGCTGGAGGAACGTTAGCTCTTTTACTAGCCTACTCTTATCCGGAAAAAATAGATAAAATTATCGTTCAATCCTCTCCTTATTGTGGAAGAACTGTGGAAAATAGATTCAAAAAACTTTACTATATGGCCAAGATCGCCAATAATTATCCAATCTCCGCTTTTCTAATTAAAAGACTATACAAATATATTTTATATGTACAGTTGCATGGCATTATTAACAGAATAGCCCTTAATCAAATTGAAAAAGAAGTGAAGATCAGCTTTCAAAATCTAGATCTCCATTCAGCTCAATTCGGAATAGAATATTTAAAATCCGATTTTACTCAGTATTTTAAAAAAATTATCCATGAAACGGTTGTTATCGGTTGCGGAAAAGACGATATTGTTCCTGCCTCCTTGATGAAAACTTTGGCTTTTGAAATTCTACCCAAAGCTAAATATATAGATTCCCACGGCTAAAGCCGTGGTACTCTGAAATCGCAGGTTCCCGCCGAATCGGCGGGCGACTTCGTCGAATATTTTTGAAGGATTCACCCACGGGTAAACCCGTGGTTCTCTCCTGCGATTATAGAAATGAAGGATCTTTCACATGTTGCGTTGGCTGAAAATCCAAAAAATTTTGCTAAAATCATCCTAGAAAATTTATCGGGGTAGCCCACAGGTGTCACATCCTAAAATTGGACTCTCAAATTAAAATTGTGACACCTCACCAAACCTGCCTTAGCTCATTTTTGAAGTATCGAGTCCATATGTATCCAACAATCCACGGTAAAATTAGAATGTTAAAAAAAGGCTGCTTGACGCGTCACAGGGCAAATCTTCTTTTTTGCCCGTCCATCCTTCCTGTTATCAACTTTAATCATTGGGGTCATTCTGCAACTCAACCGTAAAGATGTATACACGTACTACTCTGTACATAATCCGCCATCAGACTTTAATTCCACCCATCACTCTCTATTTGATCTCGGTTCATGGAAACCTCAGGAAAACTATTCTACCAAGCAAGATGCCTCCCAAGAGATTACCGACCACAATGAAAACAAAACTATAAAGCTCCCTATCTTCATGTATCACTATGTCGAAAATGTTGTTGATACAAATGATTCGGTGCGCCTAAAATTGAATGTGACTCCGTCAGAATTTGAAGCTCAGCTCGAAACGTTGAAAAAAGAAGACTATCAATCTTTTTGGGTGAAGGAAATACCGAACCTTACCAACCAACGCATTCAACTGCCAGAGAAAAGTGTGGTCCTAACCTTCGACGACGGCTACCGCGATTTTTATGAATTCGCGTTTCCGCTTCTAAAAAAATATCAGCTTAAGGCTACCGTTTTTATCATCTCGGATTTTATTGACCGGAATGACTACCTGACCTCGGATCAGATTAAAGATATGATTGACAGTGCTCTGATTGAGATCGGATTCCACACTTTAAATCACGCCTATCTGAAAAACACTGGTTCAGAAACTGCTAAAAAGCAAATTTTCGAAAGCAAAACCAACCTCGAAAAAAAATTTAACGTTCAAATCCTAAGCTTTGCTTACCCTTATGGAGCCTTTGATGAACAATCCATTAAACTTCTAAAAGAGGCTGGGTATTTGGCCGGAGTTTCAACTATCAGTAATACTTCTCAGTCAAATAAAAACTTATTTTATCTGTCGCGGATGCGGGCAACCAATTATCGCGGAGTCGATCTGGCTCAAGCTCTGGATATGCTTTGAGAATCCTCAAACCCAATCACGCGCTCAACCATCGGGTTATGATATCCACCAGCTCTCCCTCTTTCCCGTCAAATCCGTGATCGCAATCGTTTATTATTTGAAGTTTGAATTTCCCAGGAACGCTTGACATCTTGCCTAATGTCTCTATTATTTCCGAGACTTTCCCGTAACAATATTCGTCATCACTGCCATAAATAACCAATGTTGGTTTAGTGATTGATTTATATTCACGAAAAAGCGGTTTTTTTGATAACTTTATCTTTTCTAGGGATTCTAAAAATGGGAAAATGTTATAGTCTCCATCGGGATTAAGTGTGTCATATAAGGACTGGTAGGAAAAAAGATAATCAACCAGATATTTTGGCACGAGTTTTCCACCGTTTCCTTTTTGAATCTCTTGTTTCGCCTTTTGGAGTGCTAACCTAAATTTTCGGGGTCCTAGTTGTTTGTAATAAATTCCGGTGTCGTCTCCACCGCCTAACAAGATATACTTTGATATACTGTTTTGCGGTTTGTAATAGTTGTAAACACAAATTTTGTTGGCTCCGGTCGAGTGGCCGATGAGATAAAATTCCCGATAATTCCGACTTTTGAGAAATGAAACCGCCGCGTCAATATCATAAATACAGTCACGAATAAGTTCATAGGTCGTGCCAATCTTTATCCATTTTTTATGCTCATCATCAACTCGAAGTTTGGTAATATAATTTGCTCCGCGGTTGTTAAACGGCAAAAAAGCAATTTGATGTAAATTGAGTTCGGATCCTAAAAAGTTCATGATTGTAACGTCATAAAAAACGGATGAGCTTCCATTGCCATGCAGATAGAGCGCAGCTTTATCCGTTTTTCTAAAAGGCTCGTAGAACAGTCCCGGAAGATTAAGTTTGTCTGATGTTTGAAATTCAACTAATTGCGGATTGGACATAAGAGATATTTTAGATGAAAGACTGTCTGTGCTCAAGAAATTCCATAAAACCCGGGTAGTCGGCACCAACGCTCACTCGTTGCAAAAGCCCTTTATCTGAATAATTCATGATACCACTTTCTGCCATGGTAATTTTTCTCTCTTCAAGATTGATAAATTGAGGTTCGATGACGTCAGAAAAAGTCAATGGATCGTGCATCATAGTGCTGTTAAAATAAGCCATGAAGCCGACCCCACCCTCCGCTTCGCTTCAGGTGG
>Ga0210044_10001659_pt1 | contig 34048 bp, 19 predicted proteins | sample CryGey13umfilter_2_FD_183959 | JGI IMG/M metagenome (GOLD analysis project Ga0210044, IMG submission 183959) | Groundwater microbial communities from aquifer in Utah, USA - Crystal Geyser 4/9/14 3 um filter (SPAdes) (version 2) | ecosystem: Environmental > Aquatic > Deep subsurface >...
CGTGGCCGGCCGCTTAGCGGAGTTAGTTGACCCTTGATGGGTGACGAGTTCTTTTTGCTGGCCGTTGACCGCCAGACAAGAATATCTACGTGGCCAGCCGCTTAGCGAACTTAGTTGACCCTTGATGGGTGACGAATTGCGGCGGTGACAAGCTCGATGCTGCCTTGGCAATAGCGACAGCGACGACCCCCAAGGCTCCAGACTCCAGACTTTGAAACCGGTCGTTGCTTGGCCAGTCTCGGAGTCCGGAATCAGGAGCTTGCATTGGTCGTCAGGGTCGCCGCGGCGATAGGCTCAATGCTGCCTTGGCAAGATACCTATGGGGCGCTGCACGCGTCGCCCACGCCGTCACCGTTGGAATCGGTTTGGGTGGGGTTGGCCACGTTGGGGCAGTTGTCCTTGGTGTTGGTGATGCGGTCGCCGTCGCTGTCAGGGCCGAGTAGGCACACCGCGTTGCAATCTGCCGTGCAGACCAAGCTCCCGGCCGTCAGGCAGCAGGTCGACGGGGCGCAGGCTGCCTGATCGCAGAGCTGATCGGCGTTGCAGTACGAGTCGTCGAGACAGCGGCGGTTGAAGACGCAGCTGGAAGCGTCGCAAGCGTCACCGACCCCGTCCACATCAAAGTCTTCTTGGCCAGGGTTGGCCACGTTGAGGCAGTTGTCCTTGCCGTCCTCGATCCCATCGCTGTCGGCGTCGGCGCCGAGCGAACAGGTTGCTAGGCAGTCGCGGGTGCAGACCTGAGCGCCACTGGCATCGGTGCAACACTGACTGGGACGGCAATCGACGAGATTGCAGACCTCTCCTGCACCGCACATCGCGTTGCTGGTGCAAGGCACATAGTCGACACAGAGGCTGGTGTCGCAGACGTCACCGACGCCGTCGCCATCGCTGTCGGCCTGATCGGGGTTGGGCATGTCGCGGCAGTTGTCGCGCTGGTCCTCGATGCCGTCTCCATCAGAATCGTAGCCCTCGACTGGGATGCATTGGGGTAAACAATCCGCGGTGCACCAACGCTCCCCAGTGAATTCGTCGTAGCAGCACTGCGATGGGAGGCAGACGCTACCGCCGTAGCTGCAGATCTCGTAGGGACCACAGTCGAAGTCGCTGAAGCAGTCGCCGTAGTTCTGCTCACAGACCACGGTTCCCTCGCAGGCGTCGCCGACCCCGTTGTTGTTGCTGTCCATCTGGTCGGGATTGAAGAGGTAGGGGCAGTTGTCCTTCTCGTCGAAGATGCCGTCACCATCGGCGTCATTCATCCCTTCGCAGGCATCACCAACACCGTTTCCGTTCTGGTCCAATTGGTCAGGGTTGTAGACGTAGGGGCAGTTGTCCCTCAGGTCTGGGACTCCGTCCCCGTCCCAGTCTTGCTCTTCGACGGGGTTACAGGTCAGCACGCAGTCGGCGGTACACCAAGACTCTCCAGTGATCTCATTTCTGCAGCAGGTCGAAGGTTGGCAGGTCGAGCCCATACCGCACGCCGCGCCCATGGGACAGTCGGCGTCTGAGGCGCACCCCCTGCTGCTCTCGCAGATTTCGCCCTCGCAGGCGTCGCCCACGCCGTTGCCGTCCCCGTCTTCCTGACCTGGGTTGTAGCTGTAGGGGCAGTTGTCGGAGAGGTCTGGGACCCCGTCCTGGTCGCTGTCTGGCCGGTCTACGGGCACACAGACTGGGACACAATCGCCGGAGCAGAGGGTCGAGCCGTTGGTGTAGTCACAACAGCTCGACGGCAGACAAGGAGGGCCTGAGCCGCACTGGCTGCCGGTGGGGCAGTCGGCGTCGGTGATGCACTGCGGCGAGTTGTGACTGCACGTCGCCCCGTCGGGATCAATGAAGCCGTCGACAGAGTCCAGCGCCGTGTCGCTGTTGTTCGAGGGGTTGCTGTCACATCCCCAGGACACAGAGGCGAGCAGGAAGAGCATGAGACAAGAAAAGAACAAGGAGTATCGAGATGCTGGCATGTTCACGCTCCCACCCGCAGCAGAGTGTGCGGGCGTCAAACCGTTTGAGAGGGTGTCGAGAATCGCATTCCCTCAGTCTCAGGAATCTGAGGCCAGAGGCAAGACGTCCTAACATCGAGCAGCGCGAAAGCGGCCCATCGCCCACTGCGCACCGTCGAACTGACTGACGCCCGGCAGAGCTAACACGATCCGTGCCCATCGCGAAGTGGTCGTTCCTCGGGGCAACAATAGAGGTTGCTCCAGGTCATGGGGCTCTTTGATTTCGATCATGCGACGCGGGAAAGGTGTGCTCTGACAGAGTACTCCGCCGTGCCGCCTGGGCAACTTCGCGATTGAACTCAGGCGCTAACCCTTCTAGCATTGATGCGGGGTACGGTAAGGCCAAAGACATCGGCGCGGGCGTTCACGCCTCGCTACAAACGGCCGCCCACAGGCGGTTGAATACTGGAGTGACCCGATGAAGCTCACGGGTGGAAGTTCCTGCGTCCAAAGCCGGCAAATTTGGTTTCTCGTCGTTTGCTTGTTCCTCTTGCCGTCTCAAGCGTTCGCCCAGATGGGCAACACCAAACCGCAGGTCCAACTGTTCAGCGTCTCTGCCAGCCCCGCTCCTGCGGGTGGGGTCGTCTCTGTCTCCTGTACGGGCCACGACCCGGATGGGGTCATCAAGAAAATCACGTTCCAGGTCGATGGCGGGGTTTTTACCTCCAATGGGGTCTCCACCATCGCCGTCGATGTGGTTCCAAACAGCCAGGACGCCACCGTCGAAGTGGACTGGAATGTGCCAACGACGGCAGGAACCAACGTGACGGTCACCTGCACGGTCTGGGATAACGGCGGCTTCATGCCCAACACCTCTGGGAGCACCAGTGTTACCTTGCTGGTGCCCGTCAGCTCGGCCTCGCCGCCCCAAATTGTGAGCCTCTTGGCAAAGCCGAACGAGCTCTTCCCCAACGAGAGCTCGACCATCACCGCGACGGTCACCGACGTCGCAGGCGGCGGTTTGACCTACGTCTGGCAGACCAGCGCCGGTGTGCTCACTGGCGACACCGACGCCGACCCTGAGGTCGTCACGCTGACGGCGCCCTCCACCCCAGGCCCCTGCGTGGTGACCCTCAACGTCACGGACATCGACTCTGTGCGCGCTTCGAAGACCCTCGTCGTTGGGGTCCTGCCGGCCAAGACCGCCGGCCTCGCGTCTTCTGGAGCCGTCACCTTGGTCTACCCCGAGCGCGTCGACGCCTCTCCGAACGGCGAGTTCGCCGTCACCGATGCGCGCCAGAAAGCAGTCCTCCACTTCAGCCCACTCGGAACGCTGATGCGGGTCATTCAGGTCGGTCGCGCGCCGAGCGGTGTGGCGCTGGCGCCCGACGGCCGAGTCTACGTGGGCGACCGCGCCGGCAAGAATGTGGCGGTCTTCGACAGCGTCGGTCTGCAAGCCGCCACCCTGAGCGGCCCCTACGGCGCCCCGATGCTGCCCATCGACTTGGCCATCGCCACCCTCACGGGCTCGGTCTACGTGCTCGACGGCGAAGGCATGGCCGTCCAGAGCTTCGCCGCGGACAACTCGCCGCGAGGCACGCTCACCTTGCCCGTGGGCATGGTCCCGTCCGCCATCGCCGTCGACGCGTTCGGCACGCTCCTCTACCTCCTCGATGGGAAAGGCGGCAAAGTGCACGTGTACACGACCGAAGGCGTCCCGGTCCGCGTCGTCAGCACCTTTGGCGAAGGAACCGGCCAGCTGAAACAACCCACGGGGGTTTCCGCCGACGCCGCTGGCAACCTCTACGTGGTCGACGCCTACCAGGCCCACGTCTCGGTCTTCAACAACCTGGGCGTCTTCCAAGGGGTAGTCGGCGGCTATGGCGTCGGCTCGGGGCAGTTCCGCATCCCCACCGATGTGGCCACGACTTGGACAGGACGCATGGTCGTCAGCGACACCAACAACCAACGAGTCGGGCTCTTCGACCTGCCTGGCTCGGGACCCGTAGTCTGCCCCAATGATGCCGACTGCGACGGCCTCCCCGACGTCTGGGAGTTGGCCCACGCCCTCAACCCGAGCAGCCCCTCCGACGCCTTCCTCGACACCGACCACGACGGCCTCATCAACCGTGAGGAGCTGGCCGCCAGCACCGATCCGAACCTCGCCGACAGCGACGCCGACGGCGTCGAGGACGGCACCGAGCTCAGCCAAGGGTTCGACCCCATCGACGCCACCGACCAGAAGCCCAGCGTCAGCACGCAAACTCAGCGCACCACACTCCCCACCGTCATCTCCCTGCTCGCCAACGCCAACGACCCCAACAACGATCCGCTCACCGTCGAATGGAGTCAGATAGACGGCCCCTCGAGCCCGCTGGTGAGCGGCGATGCTCCCATCTTCCCTCTGCGCGCCGCTGGCCAATACCACTTCTCAGTGCGCGTCAGCGACGGCAAGGTTTGGAGCGAACCTTCGAGCGTCCAGGTCGAGATCCTGCAGGCCGCCCCCAACGCCGACGCCGGTCCCGACTTCGGTGGAGTCGTCGACGCAGCGGTCCAGCTCGAAGGCCAGTTCAGCGTCGACGCCAACGGCGACAGCCTCAGCTACGCCTGGACACAGGAAGAAGGTCCGGCCGCGGTTCTGAGCGACGCGAACGTCCCCAATCCCACGTTCGTGCCCACCGAGAGCGGCACCTACCTCTTCGCGCTCACCGTCGACGACGGTGTCAGCAGCACCGTCGACCGAGTCTTTGTCAGCGTCGATCGAGCCGACGACCATGTCCCCGTCGCTGTGCTCCCCGAGTCGTTGGTGGCGAGCGCAGGTGAGACCGTCACCCTCGACGCCTCCTCCAGCGTCGACACCGACGGCGACCCCCTGAGCTTCACTTGGACACAGCTCGACGGCGTCGCCGTGACCCTCGCCATCAACGGCGCGACGGCGAGCTTCAGCGCTGCTGATGCGGGTCTGAGTCGCTTCCAGGTCGTGGCGAACGACGGCTTGCACTCGAGCCGGCCAGCACTCATCACGGTCGTGATCGACGCGGCGAACGGCGCGCTTCCACGCGCCAACGCTGGCGACGACCGGCGCATCGAGGTCGGCAACGTCCTCGACCTCGACTGCTCGCCAAGCGTCGGGGCCACCGACTGCAGTTGGACGCAGCTGGTGGGCACCACCCTCCCCATCGATGATCAGGAACGTTTCACCCTGCGCATCCTGCCCATCGACCCAGGCGTGTACGTCTTCGAGGCGACCGCGCACGACGCGCTCCAAGCGGGCACCCGCGACACCCTCACCGTCGTCGTCGACGACCCAGCAGTGAACCTGCTCCCCGACGCCATCGTCGCACAACAAGCGACGGCGTTGGTCGGCGACGAGACCACGCTAGACGGCACTCAGAGCACCGACGACGACGGCCAAGCGCTGGCCTTCCTCTGGAGCCAGGTTGCGGGACCGAGAGCCATCCTCTCCGACGTCCGTGCGGCCCGCCCAACGCTCACCCCGCTGCTCGCCGGCACCTACGCTTTCGAGCTGAGCGTGGACGACGGCTTGCACCGCAGCGTGCCCGTCGGGGTCGCTTGGCTGGTCAATCCCCGCGAAATTCAGCCTCCAGACTCGGTCGAACCAATGGACGATGTCTCCAGTGACGTCGCCAGTGATGTCGGCAGCGACATGGCCAACGACGTCGGCAGCGACGTTGACCGTCCCGACGGCACACCGGGCTCGGACGTGACGCTTCCTGTCGAGACCACTCTCGGCGACCTCAAAGGCGGCGGATGCTCTTGCCAAGTCTCGAGCAGCAGCAGTTCGACGCCATGGACATTGCTCGTTCTCGTCGCGCTGGGGCTTGTGGGCCTGGGCGCGCGACGCCGCAGGGCGTTGTTTGGCGCGCTGCTGGTCGCTGGGTTCGGGCTCGTCATGCTGCCGCAAGTTGCGAACGCGGTTGAGAGTCCCCACGGCCCGGTCGCACTGACCAACGCCTGCGGCGATTGCCACATCGGCCACGACTCGCTGGGCGACGCTCTGACGACGACCGCCGGCAACGCCAACCTCTGTATGTCCTGCCACAGCGACCCCAAGTGGCAGAACGCCCCCTGGACTCGCTCGTCGGCCATCCAGTGGCTTGCGGCCGATCAGGCCGATCCCACCGCGAATGTGGGCAGCTCCCACAGCTGGTCGGCCGACGCGACCTTCGGCCGTTTCGGGACGAGCGCGCCGACGAACCCGCAGATGGCAATCCGGCTCGAGGGAGGCACCAACGTGATGTGTTCCACCTGCCACGACCAGCACGCCAACAACACCAACGCGGGCTTATACGTGAGCCCGCCGCTGCCTGCCGACGCCAACACGGGATTGGGCGGCCTCGACGTGGGCGGCGCGTACACCAATCCGAGCAGCGGCGCGGCCTACGAGGTCGAGATCACCAGCGCCGGCAACCGCGGCGTCGCCGCCTTCCGCTGGCGCAAGGACGGCGGCACTTGGACGGCCGGGACCACCGCTGCCTCCGTCTCCATGGACTCGGGCCTGACCCTGCAGTTCCTCACCGATGCCGCGGGCACCGACTTTCAGAGCGGTGATCGTTGGAGCTTCTACGCCTCATGGATCCTGCGGGTCAAAATGGACTCCGGTGACAACGCCACCGGTGACAAGTTCTGTCGCGACTGCCACAGCAGCTGGGCTGTGGGCTACGCGGACACCCGGACCTCCGACGGCGTCACCAAGAACAGCCACCCAGTGGGCGAGGCCTTGGGCGCCAACGGACGCGGCTATGACCGCAGCGCGCCCCTGGATGGCAACGGTGTGATGCAGGGCGTCGGCGCCGACTCGAACCCGTACAACGACTTGGCGTTGGACAGCACGAACCGCGTGCAGTGTCTGACTTGCCATGGAATTCACTATGCAGACAGCAATACGCTCTCTGGACAGGCGCAGTAGCGCTCATCAGGCCTCGGAGAAGAGTGAGACGATGAACAAGCACTTTGCGACCTGTGTGCGGGGATATTTCATGAATCGACGAAATCGTGCGGCTCGGTGGGGATTGGCGGTCGGGATCGTGGCGATGGTTGCGCTAACGGGGGCGTCGGCCGCCTCGGCGCAGTGCGTTGGCGACCTCAGCGTCACTTCCGGGCAAACTTTGAACGGCAACCCGGTTGATCTGACGACGATTACGTCACTTGGGACGTCGTCCAACCAGACCTTTACGGTCAATGACGGGGCCTGTGGTCCAACCAGCACACAAACCGACAACTTCAACGCATTGCCCAATGGTACACGTCCAATTTTCGGCAACTGGACCGGCGTAAATGGGAGCGACGGCACGTTGGGGTGGGTCGCGTTCAATGCCGCGACGGCATCCGCCAACACGGGCCCCACTGCCGCCACGGCAACGAGCACCTTTGTCTACCTCGAGAGCTCAGGTACTGGGCAGACCTACGGCGTAGGAGTCACGGCTGGGAGCTCGCAGTACATCGAGAGCAATGTGCTCGCCGCCAACTTAAACAGCTATTCCTTGACGTTCGACTGGCATATGCGGGTGAACGGGAACACCAATGCAAGCCTCCACGTCGACGCATGGAACGGCACCACGTGGGTTCTGGACATTACGGGTGGCGCGATTTGGACGGGCACCAACGGCGACGTCTGGACCACCACGAGCCCCATCAGCCTCCGTGCCTTCACCAACCCGACCTTGAAGGTGCGTCTTCGATACAGCGTGGGCACCACGGGCCAGGTCTACGACAACGACGTGGCCTTCGACAACCTAGTCATCACAAGCACTCCCTACATTTTCAACGGCAACCTGACCCAGGCCGCTACTGCCAGCACCACCAGCTGGACCGGCGGTACGAAGTGCCTCACTGTCAGCTACAGCACTGGCACCTGCACGACGACCGCCTCGGGCACGTTCACCTTCGTGGACGCCCAGACCACCGTCGGTAACGGCACCGACCCCGGCTCCCTCAGCGTCTGCCCCAGCACAGCCATCGTCGATCTCGACTCTTTCACCCTCCAAGCAAGCTCGGGGACCGACACCGTCACCGCGGTCCAGGTCAATTTTGCGGCAGGCACTGCGGGCGGCGTAGGCGTCTTGTCGATCACCAACGACGGCGGCGGCGTGACCTATGGCTTCGTCAACAACCCCACCGATCCCCAGAATGTGACAGTGTCGAACATCCCAGTGACCACGAGCGTGGTACAGTACAAGGTCCGCATCGCCCCGGCCGCCCACCTCCTCATGCCCGCAGTGCCAGGTGCAACCTATGCCGTGTCGGGTACCGTCAACCAAATCACCAGCACTAACGCCAAGGTCTACAACGACTCGACCTCGGCCTGGATCACGATTGACAACGCCTCCCCCACCGACGGCACCTGGGGCACCGTCACGCCTGGCAACGGCCAAGTCGTCCTCAATTGGACAAACTCCGGCAGCGGCGACTTTGCCAGCGCTGTCATCCTGCGCAGCACCGCGACCATCGCCGACGCGCCGCTCGAGGGGGTCACCTACGGCGCGGGCAACACCATCGGTGCGAGCACGGTCATCTTCGCCGGGAACGCGACGACCTTCACCGACACGACAGTCATCAACGGCAACGGCTACTACTACAAGGTCTTCGCCAAGGACGCGTGCGGAAACTACGCTCTGGGCGTGCAGACGGGACCCCACACCCCCACCGGACCCAACACGACCGTCTCCGACGGCACCCCCAACGCCAGCAACAGCTCGGTCTGCCCACAGACCGCGTCGGTCTTCGCCAACGCGTTTGGGCTGCAAGTCTCCGCCAACCCCGCAGACACCATCACCAGCGTCAGCGTCAACATTGGCGCCGTGGCCTCGGCTGGGGTGGACACAGTGACCATCACCACCGACACCGACACCGTGCTGGGCTCGGTCTCCACTCACGTGGGCGGGGTCTGGACCGTCACCGGCTTGAGCTTGGCTGCGGGCACCACCCTCTCGCAGTACCGTGTCCACCTCACACCTAAGTCGCACGCCGCGCTGCCTCCATCACCCGGGTCGACCTACTCCGCTCAAGCTCCGGTCAGCGCTGTGGCCCACGCTCTGGCCAACGCCATCATCTACAGCGATGTTGCGGACGCGACCATCACCATCGACAACACCTCCCCCGCCGACTCGAGCTGGGGTGCCATCGTGCCCGCCAACAACCAGATCACCCTGAACTGGACCAACCCCGGCGGCGACTTCGCCTCGGCCGTCATCTTGCGCGACACCGCGCCCATCGCAGTGGGGCTCACCGAAGGCGCGACCTACTTTTCGGGCAACACCATCGGCTCAGCGACCGTGGTCTACGCAGGCTCGGGCACGAGCACGGTGAACGCGACCACCAACCAGACTGTGTACTACTACAAGATCTTCGCGAAGGATGCGTGCGGAAACTACGCTACTGGCGTGCAGACCGGGCCACACACCTACGACACACGGGTGGCCACGCAGCTCCCCACCGCCAACATCGACTCTTGCACCCAGATTACGGTCAGCGCACCATTCCTCGGTGACGTCAACACCAACAGCACCACGACCTTTAGTGTCGGCTCTAGCGTGGGCGGACCTTTCACCGTCGTCTGCAACTTGGTCGCGGGCGCCAGTCCCCGCACCTGCGTCGATGCGGTCGTGGGCGCAACGGCCTACTACTACCAAGTCGACTTCGCCGACGGTGACGGCGTCGTGAACGCCGACCCGCAGGTTATCGGGCCGCTGACCACCCCACTCTGCTCCCAAAACGACACGGTCGCCTCTTCGATCTCCGCGACTGCTACGGGGTGCAAGACCCTCAATGCCCAAGCCCTCTTTGTGGGCGACGACGACGGCGACGGGACGACTCTCTTCCAATACAACACCTCGAACACCTGGCCAGGCACGACCGCTTGCGCGGCCGTTGGCGGCGGCTCGCCGAGAAACTGCAACATCACAGGGCTGCTGGCGAACACCACCTATTGGGTGCGAGCGATCTGGACAGACCCGGATGGAGTCGCTGGGAGCCCGCTCGTCTTTGGCACTGCCACGACTCCAGCCTGCGTTGGCGACGGGTCTGGCCCCATGCTCAGCGTGGTCTCGCCCAATCGAGATGCGACCATTGGCGCCACCGAACGCATCAAGGTCCAAGTCTCCGACGACGACGGCGTGAATGCCACCAACATCTCTTGGAGCGTCGACGGCGGTGTGCCGACCGCGTTGACTGCGGCCAACCGCAACGCCAACTACGACTGCAGCTTCAACCCGGGAATCAACGCGAAGCCCAACTTCACCTGCGGAGTCTATGAGTTCGACCTCGACACCATCGCGCAGTCCTTGAGCAACGGAAACCACTACGTCACGATCTTCGCGACCGACAACGCTGGAGGCGGCAGCATGAGCACGCAGCTTGGCCTCAGCATCGTGGTCCGGAACTCCGGAACCCGAGCAGCTGGTGCTGGGAATCTGCTGCGGCGCTCCACGGGCGGTCAGCTCTGCATGGACTGCCACGCGCTGCCCAGCCACAACAGTCAGGTGACCTCGACCAAGTATGGCTCTTGGGCCATGAACTGCATGGACTGCCATCAGCCTCACGAAACCGCCAACGTCTCGCTGTTCCGCGAGGTGGTGAGCACTCCCAACAGCGGCCTGAAGAACGTCGATTTCCGACGCAGCGTCGACACCTCTCTGGCAGTGGCGGGCTCCGCAGCGCAGGGTTACGCCAACACGGCGAGCCCAGGCAACGGGCCTTGCGAGGTCTGCCATACGAAGACGACCCAGTTCAATAACGACGGCTCTGGGGCGGGAACGCACTTCACGTACGCTTGTACAGGATGCCACACCCACGAGACGGGGTTCACTGGCTCCGAGAGTGCAGGCGGCTTCGACTGCGCCGACTGCCACGATCACATCTTCGAGCGCATGAATGGAAATGTGGCCACCAACATGGCTGGGCAACCTATCCTCAGTAGACACACCATGGGCGGTGTCCGGGGGGTCAACGACAGCTGGAACGAGGCTGCTGGTACCGACCCCCAATGGGCCAACCTCAACGTCGCAGAGTCCGCTCGAAGCTGCACGAACATGTGCCACAGCGACCACGTGCACGGCCCAACCCACGACCTCAACGTCTATACCGACGCCAAGACACGCACCACTGAGGCACAAAACGACCAGGCGGTCTGCCTCTCCTGCCACAGCGCGAACCCCGTCACCATCGCGACCAAGGTGCACCCAGCGGTGCCCAGCGCGAACTACCTCGCCTCCGCACACGATTACGTGGGAGGCACCTACGGGCTGCACGACGGTTCCACCTTCGAGCGCGACTGCACCAAGTGCCACGGCGATGGTCCCGAGGCCTTCCCGACCTCGACCGCCGCTGAGATCCCCTTCGCCGCGGTCCACTTCTCCCAATACGATTCGCTGCTTCGGGAGAACCCGAACAACGCTGGAAATGACGCTGCGTTTGTCTGCTACGAGTGTCACGGCACGACACAGCCTGCTGCGCCCAACGCCGGCGGCAATGTGCAGTCTGAGCTCACTCAAGCCTACCGCCACACCATGAGCACGGATACCGTCCACGACACCATCGCGGAGGCTACGCCGACCTACAATGTGACCTACGGGGCCGGCTCGGGAGGCAATCGCCACGTGGGCTGTCTAGATTGCCACAACCCTCACGAGTCTGGCGCCACCCTACACACCGCGGGAACCAACGTGATCGCAGCGACAGGAAGCCCACTGAGCGGCGTGTCCGGCCTCACGTTCTCAGAACCCGCTACCAACTGGGGCACCACCGCCGCCGGGAACTTCACCCCCACCGCTCGAGCTTCCAAGGAATACGAAATCTGCTTCAAGTGCCACTCATCCTTCGGCTTCGGCACCAGCCCGCCGACCTACAACTCGGCGGTCTGGACCGATGTGGCTCAGGAGTTCAACCCCAACAACAAGTCTGGTCACCCCATCGTCAATACTCTCAACAACTATCCAAACTCCACTGCCCCCAAGCTGCTCGCCGCCAATCAACTCTTGGCGCCGTGGGTCACCAATCGCGGCAACCAGACCATGTACTGCTCGGACTGCCACGGCGATGAGGCCAATGCTCCAGTGGTCGCTGGGCCACACGGCTCTGCGATAAAATTCATTCTGAGGGGCCAGTACACCCAGTGGCCCGGCTCAGGGACGATCGATGCCTCTTGGAGCACCTCTTTCTGCCGCAACTGCCACCCCATTCAGTCCGGTGGAACTTACGTCAACGACGCCCACAAAGAACACGACAACCGAAGCGCAGTCAAAGGTTGTTATAACTGCCACATCCTCGTGCCCCATGGTGGCGCGATGTCTCGTCTAATCGGGGATGGTAATGCCACCAACTTCCCGGTTCGCTATGCGTATCAGGGAGTTAAGACCAATATGTTCGTCACCAGCTTCACAAAGACCACGCCTACGAACTACTCCAAGAGTAACTGCAGCTCTGCCACTAACGGCTGCACCACACACAGCGGCACTGCTTCTGAGAATTGGCCATAATCGGGCTCCGTTGAGCCCACGAGAAACAGCGAAGGCGGCCACTCATAGGCCGCCTTCGTCGTCTCTCGAGTCCGAACGAGTCAGAAGGGCATCAACTCCGTCCCGAAGCTCATCGTGTCGATGCACCAGACCTCGCCTCCAGACACCGGCGTCGAGGTGAAGTCCAGCCCACCCGCCAACGTGATCTCCACCGCCTTGATGTTGGTCAGCGAACCGACGAATTGGGCTCCAGCCGCCGGCACGTCCCAGGTCGTCACCTCGAGACGCCCCTCGTAAGCCAGGAAGCGCTTACTCTCGCAAGGGCCCACAGTGCAGCCCTGGTTCGTCTGGATCGTCACACAGGTCGTGCACGTCTTGTAGTTCTCGCCGTTGAAGTCAAAGACGTAAGGGAGGGCAGGGATCACGTCGAGCAGTGTCTCGATGGACAGCCGGTCAAAAGGTACCGACGCCACATTGGCTGACGCAAAGTCCACATACCCCAGCTCGCCCGAGGCGGCCTGGGCTGCGACGTCGAAACCGTTGAGGGTGCAAGGACCGACGACGAAGTCGTCGGCGACGTCCGTGACCGTGTCGTTTGTGGTGTCGGTGGCGTCCGCGACGGTGACGTCGATGGTGAGGTCGGTTTGGGTGTCGGCCAGGTCGGTGCTCGTGTCCCCAAGCGTCGTGTCAGCAGGGAGGTCTGCGGTCTGCGTGTCGTTGACCTGAGTGTCGCTGGTGTCTTGGACTTGGGTGTCATTCTGGGTGTCAACCGAGGAGGTGTCCGAAGCTTGTATGTCAGCGGCCGTCGCGTCGGAAGCGGTCCCTCGGTCGTCGGCGCAGGCGCCGCAAAGGAGGCTGAGGAGGCTTGGGACGAGAAGGAGGGCGAAGGGACGCATCATTGCATTCTCCATTGGGCATTCTCCATTGGGCATTCTCCATTGGGGGATTGGTGCGACGGGGCCAAGATTTTTGGCTTGGCACCCAACCGGATCGCTGACAAACGGCGTATCAGGGCGGGTTGCCTCGAGCAAGCGATTTGCAGGGGAGCGGTCCGCAATCTATTGGCAGCGAACCACGGCAGAAAGTGGTCAACCAATTCGGGTTGGTAAGGTTGACATGTAGGTCTTCAATCGGTGATATGCGTCGCCTTCGCCGATCCGGGCGAGGCAGAGGCTTGTGGCTGGGCCAACTAACTCTAGGTCCGGGACTTGAGAAGGGAGCAGACGAAATGTGTTGGAGCGGAGAAGCGAGCGCGTTGATTGCGGTAGGTGGCCTTTCGAGTGCCTACTTTCTGAAGCGTCGAGGGATGCCGAGGGAGATCTACCTACCGACGGCCTACTTCGTTTTGATGGAAGGGCTACAGGCGTTCACCTACCTCGTGGTGGGGCAGTGTGGGCACCCCGCAAACATGGCTTTTACCTGGTTGGCGATGATGCACATCTCCTTCCAGCCGTTTTTCATAAACATGCTGGGGATGGAATTCATCGACCCCGAAGTGAAGACCAAGATCAAGTCCTGGGTCTACGTGATGTGTGCAGTGGTGGCGGCTGGCTGCATGCTGCGTTTGATGCCGGCCTACGACCTGCTTGGGCGCTGCGAGCTGGGCACGGCGATGTGCAGTCACTCGCAGACCTGCGCCTATCGAGGTGAGTGGCACATCGGTTGGGACGTGCTGCTCAACGGCTTCAACGAGGGCTGGCGCTGGTATGTGTTCGCGGCGTTTCTCGTGCCCATCCTCTACGGCTCTTGGAAGTGGTCACTCTACCACTATGTGGTGGGCCCGCTGGCAGCGAGCCTGACGACCTCCGACGTGAGCGAACGACCGGCGGTGTGGTGTCTGTTCAGCACGATGATCATCGCCATGTTGGTCAACACACCGCTGCGCAAAGCGGTGAACGTGAAACGTTGGCCGACCTGGAGATTCCTCAAGACCCCGCCGCCCGTTCCCGCACAGAGCGCTTGACCTGTGCAGCGGCATACACTACTTCCCGAGCCTACAACTGAATAACGGCTGTGGAGTGCTGCCGACAGGCAGCCCAGCGCGCCCGAAAGTCGGGGTGTTGGAGGGAAGCCGGTGTAAATCCGGCGCGGTCCCGCCACTGTGAGTGAGCGATGAGCTCGACCAAAGCCACTCGGCATCTGCCGGGGAAGGGGTCGAGATCGAAGGGCGTTTGGCCCGAGAGCCACGAGTCAGGAGACCTGCCTCAGCCGCCCGTGCACCCATCTTCGATTGGGCGCACGCCCCCCAACCCTCTTCGGTCGAAAGAGGTCAGGTGGCTCATGCTGCGATTCTCTGCGCTCAACCTGTTTTGTCTGCTCGTCGGCTCCCTCTTGGGGTGGAGTCTAGCTCGGGCCGACGAACCCATCGAGCTGCAGCCCATCGACGTCACGGGGGCCCACGAGGCTCTCGAGGACGTTCTGGAGCCCTCGAGCCACGGGGTGCGCCTCGAGGTCGACGAGCAGGTGGGTGTCGTCGAACAGATCGCCGACCTTCTCGAGCGCATCCCAGGGGTCGTCATACGCTCCAGTGGCAGCACCCTGCAGCCGAAACGGGTGATGCTGCGCGGAGCCAGCTCGCAACAGGTCTTGGTGCTTCTCGATGGGGTGCGTCTCAACAGCGTCTCCGACGGCAGCTTCGACCTCTCGCTCTTGCCCATCGCGGCGCTCTCCGAGGTCGAGGTTCTGCGCGGCGGGGGCGCCCTCTCCTACGGCAGCGGTGCTGAAGGCGGTGTGATCCGGCTCAAAACGCGAGGCGCCTACGAAAGCGGCTTTGAGGGCGGTCAAGTCTGGGCTTCCGAGGGAGCCGGGGCAAACTCGAGTTGGCGCAGCGAACTGGGCGGTGGAGTGTGGTTCCCGACCTTCGGTGTCTCCGCTGCGCTCTCGGTTGCGGCCTCGGAGGGCAACTTCCTCTTCGAAGACGACCAGGGCACCCCGCGCCGACGCGCAAACAACGACGCCACCCAGCTGGGCGGCATTCTCTCGGCGCGCCTCGGCCGGTGGCTGCAGCTGACCCACACCACCGCGCAGACCGAGCGAGGGGCTCCAGGGCCCAGCGAGTTCCCCAGACGCTTTGCGGCCGCCCGAACCCGAGATCTACAGAGCATTACGTCTCTGTCCGCCAAGTTGCCGTCCCTGAGCTTCTGGGACGATTGGTTGCTGACCTCCAACGCACAAGTGGGCTACCGAGGAGCGCTGGCGAGCTACGAGAATCCGACGGCGCTGTTGGGCGGAGCGGCCTTCGAGTCCGAGAACGTCGAGCACACCGTAGAGCCGCACGTCGAAACGGCGCTCTACTTGGGCGAGCGAGGGATCTCGACACTGACCCTGGATGGGCGTCACGAACGCCTGACCCAGACCTTCGCTGGCAAAGCCACCGACTCCGCGCGCACGGTCTTTGCCGCGGCGTGGATCCAGGAGACTCTCTTCTTTGACGAGCTCCTCGATGTCATCGTCGGGATGAGGCTCGAAGGAGAGAGCTCTCTCGAATGGCTCCCCAAGCTCGGAGTGCTGGTCCGCCCGACGGACGAGTGGACGCTGCGGCTCAACGCCGGAAAGGCTTATCGCTTGCCGACCTTCGCCGAGCTCTACACCAAGACCGAGTTCGTGCGCGGCAACCCCGACCTCGATGGCGAGCGAGCGCTGCAATTCGATCTGGGCATCAGAGCCGAGCCCATCCCCGGTCACTGGTTCGAGCTGGTGGGATTCTACTCCGACATCGATGCCTTGATCTTGTTTGTCCCGGCTTCGGCGTTCACCTATCAGGCTCGGAATTTGACCGGCGCGGCGTCGAAGGGTGTCGAGCTCTCTCTCGGGAGCAGTCCCCTCGCCTGGCTGGCGCTGGAAGCGGGCTACGCCTTCACCGACGCGCATTTCAGCGCGGCTCCCAAGGCGCCCCTGCCTGGGCAGCCTCGACACAGCTGGCGGCTCGCTTCTCGGGCTCGCCTCGGCTCTCTCACTGCACAACTCGAGGGGCGCTACACAGGAGAGCGGGCCCTCGACACCTTCGGGAACCGACTCGAAGAGGGTGTGCTGAACCTCGACGCCGACCTGACCTGGCGACCCATACGCGAGTTGGAGATGAGCCTTTCGGCCAAGAACCTGCTCGATAATCGACACTCGGTAGACGCCCTTCAGCAGGCGTTGCCTGGTTTTTCCTTCTTTGGCGCCCTGACTTGGCGCCAGGACTTCCTCTCTTCACCTTCAGGACCATGATGACCAAGACCACAATGTTCGTGTTCTCGAGCCTCGTTGCGCTCGCGCTGTTTGGCTGCGACGACTCGTCCAACTCCCAGACCCTAGACACCCAAGACGCCTTGACGGACCAAATCCAAGAAGACTCCGACCTCCAGGAGGGCTCCGACACGCAAGTCCCGGTGTGCTCGGTGCGGTGGGCTGATGTAGACCCGGCCTCCGCCGTGCAAAACGACGTCACGACCCTGGGCGTGTACGCCAACACCATCACCATCGACGGCGAATTCGCCTATGTCGTGAACTCTGGCGACAACACCATTCAGCGCTATTCCACGGCCGACCCGGCGGGGAGCTCGAACAAGCGCTTCGTCGATGTGGGGACGAACAAGAACCCCTTCGATCTGGCCATCTACGGCGACCGCATTTACATCACGAACAGCTTCGAGGGGTCGATCACAGTGGCGGCGTTGAGCACTGGCGCGGTGCTCTCCACGACCATCCTGCCAGAGCTGGTCAGCCCCCAAGACATCGTCGCCACCGAGGGCTACCTCTTGGTCGCCAACACCGAGTTCACGTTTCCCGCCCCGAGCGAGCGTTTCGGTTCTCTGGTCGTGCTCTCCCGGTCGGACACTCCGGCGCTGGTCAATCGTATCCCGACGACCCAGTCGAATCCTCAGTTCGTGCGGGTCGTAGGGGACACGGTCTACGTCGTGAACAGCGGCCGGACCGACTACGACATGGACACTGGCATCGTCTCCCCAGGGACGGACGGCGGATTGGACACTTTGGCGCTCTCGACCTTGGCTGCAGCGAACGGTGTGGATGGCAACGTCTCGCTTCCTCCCTCTGGGTTGGTGGGAAATCCAGGGACGCCGACGATCGTCGGCACGACGATGTTCTTGGGCAGCGGCACGGCCTCCGTGCTTTTCCAGATCGACCTGAGCACCTTGAGCGCCGTGCGGGGCACCAACGCTCCCATTGTACTGGGCGACACAGGAACCAGCGGCTTTGCCGTGCCTTCCCTCGGCCCTGACGGGCTGCTCTACGTTGCGGATTTCAACAACGACAAGGTGTCGGTCTTCGACCCCGCCTGTGGCGCGGTGATCGGGCAGCCCATCGGTGTGGGAAGCAGTGCGGAAATGATGGAGGGCCCCTTCGACATGGCTTGGGACGCGAGCGGAAAGGCACACATCGTCATGTCGGTTTCGAGCAGCCTGACGGTGCTCGATCCCAGCTCTCTGACCCACTGAAACGCCGATGCAGAGCATGCGGAAAGAAAACAAAAAAAGGCACACCGAATGCGGTGTGCCTTTTTGATCGGGGCGAGAGGATTCGAACCTCCGACCTCCTGCTCCCGAAGCAGGCGCGCTACCAGGCTGCGCTACGCCCCGTCTCTGCGCGGGACTCTATATGTGCTCGACGAGGCGGTGTCAAGCACAACTTCCGTGACGACGGCCTCGAGCCCAGGCCGTGACGCGCCATGAGAGTGACAGGTGGGATTGCTTCGGATTCGGCGTTAGCATGGGAACGAGGACTGTCGACGGGTTTTCGCGCGTGACTCGGAACAGAGGTGACTCGAAGCGAGCCATCTCGCGTCCCTACGCGCGATCGGCGGCTCGCCGTCTTCCAGTGGAGCCGATGTTGGAATGGGAAGGAGAGAGGAGTGAACGTGTTCGACTGGATGAGCCGCGCGCTACTCGGCACCGAGGTTGTTCAGCCGGCTGGTGTGCCGAGGCGCGACCATGGGGTGACCAGCTGCAAGGCGGTGTTGCTGAGGCTCTTCTTGGGGCTCGTGCTCTTCACGACGGGTTGCACCGACGAAGCGAGCGCGCCGGTCAGAATGACGCTTCGTGAGGCTGAGCAGGGCTCCGACGAGGTGAAGCTCATCGCCGCGATCAATGACCTTTCGGTGATCCTCGAAGACAAGGCAGCCGACCCGGCGAAAGTCCTCCAGGACCTGCGGACCTATTTCCAAACGCACGAGGCGACGATCCGAACGAGCGTCGAAAACATCGATCAGAACGCTCTTAGCTTGTCACCGAGTGAGCGCGCGGTGTATGTGGAGCAGCACGAATCGCAGATTCGCGAAGCGATGCAGCGGTTCGCCAATGCCCAACACGCCTTTCAGAAGAGCGCTTCTCAGGCCCAAAAGGTCGAGCTGAACGAGTTGATGAACGGCCTACAGTGAAAGATTTCGCGGGTGAGGTGCACAGTGACGCCTAACGCGAAACACGACTGCCGAGCGGACGACCGATTGTTTGCACCGCAAGTCCTCGAAATAGAGCGAAATTGGTCGCGGTAAGCAGGCGAGAATATCCGATTCGAGAGCGCGGGGAGCGGGCTCAGAGCCAGGCGCTCAGCCGCCGAGAACAGTGATGTTGACAGCGACAGCTATCTGCGCTCAACAGGCATCCAGCGAGTTGCTCACCTGAGCGTGTAGACCCCAAAGAATCTTCTGTTGGTGGAGCGATGTCAGAGAAAGAGACCCAAGTAGCAGCGGCTGAGGGCAACAAAGACGGAGTGCGTCTCCGTCGACGTGGGAACGAATCGGAGCCGAACGTGGACAAATCACCTCAGGCGGTCGAGCCCACAGCACCACCTCCCACAGAGGCGGTCGCAAGCCCAACATTCGAGACGGAACCCCCGCCGGTGATTGTCGCGCCCGCTCCGTTCTCACGGCGCGTCTATGACCCCGCTGCTGTTGCGGCCGAAGCGCCCCCCGCAGAGGAAAAGAAGCCCCGGCCCAAAGCCAAGGCTGACGGCCCGAAAGGACAGGGCGAGAAGCCTCGCGGTGACAAGCCTCGCGCCGACAAGCCTCGCGGCGACAAGCCCCACCGTGACAAGCTTGGCGGCGAGAAGCCTCGTGGTGACAAGCCCCGTGGCGACAACCGAGGTGAGATGCCCCGTGTCGAGGCAAAGCCAGCCTACGCCGAGGAGTCCGAGGAGATGGAGGACTTTGCCGCGATGTTCGAGGAGCAAGGGCCTCCTCGCCGCATGGCCTTCGAAATCGGCGACGACGTCGACGGAGTCATCGTGCAGATCGGCGAGGAGTTTACCTTCGTCGATCTGGGCTCGAAGACCGAAGCCTACATCGAGACCCGCGAGCTCCACGATCCCGACGACCAACTGGTTTACGCGGTCGGCGACCGAGTCAAAGCGAAGTTCATCCGCGTCGAAGCGGGGGGACAGATCAAGTTGGCGAGGAAGTTCCGAGGAGGCTCCATCGAGGTCGAGGAGGCCTATGAGGCTGGGGTGGCCGTGCAAGGGACTGTGCTCTGTGTCAACAAGGGTGGGTTCGAGGTCCAGGTGATGGGGCAAAAGGCGTTCTGCCCGATCTCCCAGATCGAGACGGGTTTCACCACTGACCCTGCTGCACACATCGGCCAATCCTATCCCTTCAAGATCATTGAGTTCGCCAACAAGGGCCGACGATTTGTGGTCTCTCGGGCAGCAGCTCTCAAAGATCTCCAAGAGGAGCGGGCGGCGGACCTGAGGACGCGATTGGTTGTCGGAGCCATCTTGGACGGTGAGGTCCGCACAATCCGTGACTACGGCGCCTTCATCGACCTCGGTGGACTGGACGGCCTCGTTCACGTCTCGGAGATCGGGTACTCCCGCGTCAACCACCCCTCGGAAGCACTGCAGGAAGGACAGACCGTCCAAGTGAAGGTGCTCTCCATTGAACAGGGCGAGAAGGGCGAACGCATCTCTCTGTCCATAAAGCAGGCGGGCGCCGACCCGTGGGAGACTTTCAGCAGCGACGGGCGGCTGAGTGCCGGCACGCGAACCACTGGGACAGTGGTCCGCATCGCGCCATTTGGCGCCTTCGTCGAGCTGCAAGCAGGAATCGAGGGCCTGATCCACATCTCCGAGATGAGCTGGGAGAAGCGCATCACGAGCCCAGGCGACGCCGTCAAAGTGGGGCAGCAGGTCGACGTGTCCGTCCTCGAGGTCGACCTTGCGGCTCGCCGCATCGCCCTCTCCCTGAAGGCGACCCTGGACGATCCTTGGACAGGGGCTGCGGAACGCTACCCAGTCGGTTCCGAGGTTATGGGTACGGTCGAGAGTGTGGCGGAGTTCGGAGTTTTCGTCAGGCTCGAGGCTGGTCTCGTTGGCCTGATCCCCATGAGCGAGATGGGCCCGAAGCGCTCAGAGCATCGCGTGGGACAAGAGGTCAGCGCGACCGTGTTGGCCGTGGATCCCGAGAGACGTCGCCTGACCCTGACCAAGAGGGAGGCTTCCGAAGAGCGCGCCCCTGAGCCGAGCGCAAAGCGCGGCGGCAACAAAGACAGAGGCAGGCGAGAGCAAGAACCGAGAGGGGCGAGGGACGACAACCCGCGCAGTTACCAAGACGTCAAGGGCAGCTTCGCGACCCTCGGAGATCTCCTCAACCTTCAGAAAAAGAAGAAGAAGTAGCAGGGCTATCATGTCCACATCCAACGCGCAAAAACTCCCCGACCCAGACGCACTCATCGAGACCATGCTGCTCATGGTCGCGGCCAATGGCACGGTGAATGATGGGGAGATGAACGAACTGTCGAAGGTCGTCTCAGAGCACCCGATCTTCAAAGGATTCGACACGGAGGCTGTGGCCCAGTCCTTCTCGAAGGCGTTCGAAGCGCTGGCCGTCGAGGGCTTCGAGAAGCGCATGGAGGCCATCGCTGACGCGCTGGGCACCCATCACGCACAGCTCTTGGCCTTCGCGTTGGCCTGCCAGGTCTGTTTCGCCGATGGCCGGATCGACGAGACCGAGTTCGCTCTGCTGCGCACCTTCCAGATCGTCTTCGGGCTCAGTGACGAGACCGTGTCTTTCGTCATCACCCACATTCAAGACCGCGACAGCATCGACCACATCGTCGACCGGCTGTGGAAACTCTACACAGAGACCGAGCAGCCCGACATTCAGTCCGTCTACATCGAGGTGATGCTGCTCATGGCGACAGAGGGTGGGGTCGTCCAAGAGGACGAGATCACGCAGCTCGCCATGACGGTAGCAAGCCACGCGGACTTCTCGGGCATGAACACGAGCCAAGTCTCGGAGGCGATTCAGACCGCTTTAGCGAGGATCCAAGCCGATGGGACCGCGACGCGCTTGTCCGCGCTGAGTCGACAGCTGGTCGACATTTCAGAGCGCACGAAGGCCATGGGATTCGCGTACTCCATTCTCGTTGCCGACGGCGTAGTTGCTCCGGGTGAGTCCCGCTGCTTGAAACAGATGCAGGCCGCCTTTCGACTCAGCGAAGAGGCCATGAAGCGCATCGTCAGCACGATCCCGGCAGAGTAGAGGCCGACGCAGAAAGGGCGGCCGCCCTTTCAGGCAACGCAATCAGGGTTTGCCGTCGTTCTTCTTCTTCTCGATCTGCAGGAGGATGGAGCGAACCTCTGAGTCGTCCTCCATGCCCAGATCCGTCTGGATCTTGGTGAGATCTCTCTTGGCTTTGCTCAGGTTGCCGGCCTCGATTGACTTCTTCGCTTCACGGATCAGCAGCTTGCGGTAGTTCCGTTTGACCGCAGGGAGGTGCTGCTTGTTGACCTCGTTGGCGAAGGTGCTTTCTTGGTCCACGAGAGAGAGGATCTGCAGCGCCTTCTCGTAGTTGGCAGCGGTCGGCGAGGTGCGGATGTCTTCCATCGCCTTGGTGATTTGCTCCTCGGTCATCCGCTCGCGATCGATGACGTCCTCGACGAACATCCGGGCGGTCGTGTTGTTGGGATCGAGTTCGAGGGCCTCGATAAAGGCTTTCCTTGCGTCTTCCCAGCGGCGTTGGTCAAAGAGCGTGCTGCCCTCGGTGACAAACTCTGCGGCCCGCTTGCGCTTTGATTCTTCGGACTCCTCTTGAGCCTCTTCTTTGGCCATGGGAGCGGGCTCGGTCTGCTCGGCGAGGCTCCACACGATGAGGCCGACGAGACCCAGGAGGAGGATGGTGAAGAAGACGATCAGCGCCGTTACTACGGGGGAACCGGAACGCTGTTGCTGAACTTGCTGCTGCATTCCCTGCTGTGTGTAGCCAGGGTGGTAGCCCATGGGCGGTTGCCACGGCGCGCCATAGGGGTTGCCGAGTTGGCCTGGCATAGCCGGTTGCCCCCACTGTCCACCAGGTGGCATCCCTGGTTGCGAGGGCCGCGTCAGGAGAGACTGCGGGACGGCTTGTTGCTGGGGCACGCTGGGCGACAGGGCGGGGTTTACTGCGCCAACCGGTGCGGCCGGTGCAGAACGGGAGGCGGGTTTGGTCGTGCCATCTTTGGCATGGAACTCGACCTTTGCGGCACCCTTCCACAACTTTCCTGGCTCACCACCACTCTGCTCGAAGCGAAATTTCAGGTTTCCAGCTTCGACGATGTCGCCGCTGCGCAGCTCGGCGTACACGATGCGGCGCCCGTTTACGAAAGTGCCATTCCCACTGCCCTCGTCGCGCACCACGAAGCCTTCGGTGAAGCGTTCGAAGGTCAGATGCTTGCGGCTCATGGCGATATCGGGAATGACGATGCCGTTCTTGGTTCCCCGACCGATGCTCGTCTTGTCCCTGGGGAGGGAGAACTCCTTCTGGGGAGCCTCGCCCTCCTCGACGACGAGTTTCCCGGACAATGGATCGTAGTCCATCGTGGGCACCATCATCTGGGTCTTGTCGCCTTCAGGGAAGGCATCGAACTCTTCGTCCTCTTCGCCGAACAACGCGTCGGTGTCGAGGAGGCTGGTCTTTTCGCCGTCGAGATCGAGGTGTGGCAACCTGCCAGCAGCCGGCGCAGCACTTTGCGGTTGAGACTCGATCACAGGGCTCTCGCCGCTGAAAACGGCCGCGGATTTCTGTGGTTCCGGCTCGGGATCTTCTTCCTCGAGGTCGGCGTCGTCGAGTTCTTCGACCTCATCGTCGTCGACTGGAGAGACCGATGAGCCGATGCTGTCGAGGACAGCGTTGAAATCGTCATCGTCGGCGTCCTGGATGGAGGGAGAGACCTGGCTCTCGAGGATCATGTCCTCGAATTCGTCTAAGCTCAGCGCGTGGGTGTGATTTTCCTGAGGCTGATCTTCGGTTTCGTTTTCGAAGACCCGACCTTGGGGTTCTTCGGCGACTGGAGGTTTCTTCGGCGGACCACCACCAGGGACCGGCGCGTGGCTGCGCAACGCGTCCAGCAGGGATTTCTCGATGGGGTTGGTCGTCAGAGCCCCTGGAGACCCCTCGAAAGAACTCTTTGGACTGGTCAATTGGTTGAGTCCCAATCGAGACCGGATTGAGTCGGACGACTTCGGGCTGGACTTCAGCCCTAACCGTGCCCTCAGATCACTTGCACTCAAACCGCCACCGGGCTTGTCGTCATCTGACGATTCGGCCGGTTTCGGAGTCCCGGATTTGCTGTCGTCCACTGCCACGAACACCCCATGGAAACTAGAAATCGGGACTCACTGCCTATCGATCCGCCGATGCCCATGCATTTGACTGCCTACTCGACCTTTCGAAGGTCGGTCGTCTACTCAGCAATCGTCTACCCGCAGGCTGTGTAGCAGTATAGGTGGGGGCGAACCGCTGTCAAACGCAGCGGGCAAGCCGAAAACCGCAGAAAGGCCAAGAAATAGGTCACATCCTCAGGGTTTGGGCCGCTCCAGCTCCCCATCTCCCACTGGGCGCACGGCCAACCGCGGCGATTTCCCGGGGCAGAACGGGCGGCGGGGGCCTTACTCCATCCACATCGCCTCGATGTCGGCCGCTTTGAACTGGTAGGTGTCCTTGTAAGAGCTCAACTTCCCGCGGACGTAGAAGTACTCTCCATCGTATCTGTCGATGTCGAGCGCCTCGAAGTCCGCCAATTCGAACGCGACCAATGAAAAGCTCGTGCCCCGCACATGCGACATCTGAACGAGGTAGGGACTCTTCTCTTTCTTGATCTCGCCTATGTTCCCGAAAATCGTGACTTGCTTGCCGACCATCGGCGCCATGCGTTGCCACTCGCTGTCCAGCCCGAGCTGGAAGTAGTCTTCCTTGTCCTTGTAGGTCTCTTCATAGTGCTGGATGGCTTGGGCCCGTCGGTCCCACCACTCCAAACGCTCATCGTAGTCAGGGTAGTGCTCGACTGACGGGTTCCAGACCCCGAGCTGTGCAGCCCGCGCCTCGTCTTGCGCCTGGACGAAATCGTCGTGATAGCGCCGGGAGTAGCCATACTTCGGGAAATACGGGCTCATCCCGGCACGAACGCACTCGACGTTGTAGTTGACCCACTTGCCGCCCATCTTGACGAAAACGTAGACCAGATAACGGTTATAGACCCCTCGCGTGCGCCCAAGATCGTCATACTCCAAACGCACGACCTTGTGCCCGGCGAAGAACTCCTTGGCGAAGTCCTTGGCGAGCTCGCCCGCTGGTGTGGCGAACTTCGCTGGGAACTTCTCGTCCCCACGTTTGGCCACCAAGTATTCGGCGAAGTTGGCGTCCGACGCTTCCTTGTCGGCGTCCTTTTTGAACGTCTCTTCGGTGTCGATCCCCAGCAGACGCAGACTCGCGTCGAGCCCTTCGACCTTGACCGTGTCGCCGTCGACGACTCCGTTCTCTACGAGGTAGAACTCGCCGAGTAGCAAAGGATCGTCGCTCACCTCCGGCGAGGCGATCTCCTCTTCGACGACGGGCTTCGCAGCGGGTTTGAGGACATCGTCGACAAAAGGCAGCCCCTCTCTGAGCCGCCGGGCCTCCTCCACACGCTCCGCGCCGGTCTTGCTGACTGGAACTGGGCGCGAGCTGCAACCCGAAACGAGCCCCACGAGGGCGAGGACGACGGCGAAACGAATGCTCTGAACGACGAGTTTCATCTGGGCTCCCTCCGTTTGGCGCGAAAGACTAGATCGATTTGCGATGGTTTACACGGGTAAGTGCTCACGCCTTTCAGCAAACCAGAGGGCCAGCTCGGAGTCGAATAGCGCACTTGCTCAAAAAGCGGGCGGAACGGGCTCATGGGACGCGCCGCGGCTTGGTGGGTTCGCCGCTCGGTAGAATGTGGTATGGAACTGCTGACGTCGGGCTTGACTGCCTTTGACGCGCAGGCCAGAGCTTTCCTTCGAGAGCCCGTTCAGAGATTGGCGATGGTTTACAGAGACAAGTGTTCTCGCTCCAGCGGCCAGCCACGCGGACTCGAGATGCCTAGCGGTCAGCGGCCAGCAAAAGAAATGACATGAGAGAACCCAGTGGGGATAAACAGCGCGAACCGCTCGAAGAACCCAAGGTTCCAAAGGCCCAGCAGCGCTATTCGGTGAAAGCCGTCGACGATTGGGCTCCCCGAATGGTCGAAAGCTGGGAACGCCCGAAGCTCGACGCCACCATGCGCAATGGTATGTTCGGTGTCCTGCTCGTCAGTGTCTTGGCTTTGGGCGGGGTGCACTTCTGGACCGGCGTCCCTTTGGCCATCGTCTCCCTGGGGCTGGGGGCGCTGTCGCTCAAAAACCGCTGGCATGAAGGGGCTCGCTTCGGAGCCATCGGAACCCTGCTCGTCGTCTGGGTCTTCCTGAGCGCGCTGCAGCTCGTGCCGCTCCCCGTCTCGCTCGTCGCCCTCATCAGCCCCAACGTCGCCGCACAGCACCTCTCCGCATACGAGGCAGTCGGCCGACAGGCGACATGGGTCACGCTCTCGCTCTCCCCACTCAAGAGCGCCGAAGCCATCTGGACCAGCTTGGGGTTCCTGGGCCTCTACCTCGTCGCCTTCACCCATTTCAGGGCCCGTTCGGACTTCCTGCCCATTCTGACCAAACTCACGACGGTGGCGGTGGTCTTCGTCGCCGTGGCCGCTGTGCAATCCGGCCTGGGCGATAACCTCTCGCTCCCCTTCATCGGCTCCACCACGAGTCAGCTCGGCATCCTGCGCACGACCCTCGTCAACCCCAATCACGCGGCGACCCTGCTCGGTGCGGTGCTCTTCATCACCTTGGGCGTTAGCGTCGCCGACACCTTGCCCGGTCAGCGCAACGTTTTCCTCACGTTGTACTTCTTCCTGGTCGTCGCGCTGGTGCTCACGGGCAGCGTCCGGGTCGTGCTGATCTGGGCTCTCTCACACGTCGTCTTCTTCACGTTGACCAAGACCCGCGGCCTACCGCGTTGGGGAGCGGCCTTAGCCATCGTGGTCGCCTTCGTCCTCGTGGCGGGCATCGCAGGAGTGGCCGCCGACAGGCTCTCGGAGACGGTCGAAGAGCGCGTCTTCAACAACGAAGGCGAACACTCCATCTCCAGCCCAGAGACCATCGAGGAGCTCGAAGAGAACAACCTACAGATGGTGCTGGACGCCGGTATCCGAGAGCAACCTCTGCCGACGCGCCTCGAGCGCTCCGAGATCCTGGAGGAGTCGAAGCTCATCGCCGCGGATTACCCCTTTGGCATCGGGCGCGACGCCTTTGTCGATGTCTACCCGCAGTACATCGCCACCAGCACCAACAAGACCCTGCGCCATGTGGAGAACGAGTTCGTCGAGCTCTCCCTGGAGTACGGGCCCCTCTTTGCCTTGTTGTTCTTTTGCGCCTTGGGCGTCGCCTTGATCGCCCTGATGGTGCGGCCCGACTGGCGCCCGAACGAGATGCCCGCCCTGGCCGGACTGCTGACCGCCGCAGCGTTCATCGGGCTCGAGAATCTCTTCGACTTCAGCTTTCGGGTGCCCGCGATCGCCTATGTCCTCGCCATCACCCTTGGCCTTTGCGCAGGGCGCGCGGTGCGGTACTCAGAGGTCGATGAGGAGACCGGCACCCTCACCATCCGCCAGACCGAGGGATTGGCCCACTCCGTGAGCCTCCTCTTGCTGCTCCTCGTGACGATCAGCGTCGTCATCGCCGCCGTGAGCCTGCCGCGCGCTTACCTCGGTTCGACCGGCGAGGACCTCGCCGAGTCGCAGCACCTCATCGACGAAGGGGAGTCGATCGTCGATAAAGACGGGGGGGTCAAATCCGCGCTGCTCGAGAGCGTGCTCATGCGGCCGCTCAGCGCCCGGGCCAGCTTGTTGATCGCCGTAGGGCTGCTCAACGAGCCCGCTCCCGACTTGCAGCGCGCCTCCGGCTGGCTCGAGCGCGTCACCCGCCTGGACCCCAACGACTACCGAGCCCACCTTCTCCTCGGTCGCGTCGACCTCGTCGAGCGACGTTATGGCGCCGCAGCGGCTTCTCTCGCCCGCGCTGCGGACCTGCAGGTCGGGCCCTCGGTCGAGGTGCTCCGGACCGCTGCGCAGCTGCCGACCTTCGAAGGCCTGCGCGCCGCGATGCCGTCCGAGTCCGTCGACCGCTCGCTGTTCGGCAGCTTCCTTCTCGAGCAACAACGCTACGAAGAGGCGCTCAGCTTCGCCGACGAGCTGTCCTCGCTCAGCGACGGCGAGGTCGACGGCCTCGAGCTCACGGTGCGCATCCACCTCGCCTTGAAGTTCCCAGAGGCCGCCGTGGATTCGACTCAGCGGTTGCTCGAGCGACACCCCAAAGAGGCCGTGTCGGTCTTGCGGGCGGCCCAGGTGAGCCGCGCGCTGGGCGAAGAGCGCCAAGCGGATCGTCTGCTCGCGGAGGGCATCGACGAGCACCCACGCTCGGCAGGGCTGCTCTTCGAGCGCGCAAACCTCTTGATCCGTGCGGAGCAGGACGCCATAGAAGACCTGGTGTTGTGGCGAGCCGAGGTGGAGGCCCTCCTGCGGCGGCTGCGCCCTATCGCTCTAGGAAGCACCGGCAAACGATACCAATACCACCTGCTCAGCGGTCTGTTCATGCAGATGGTGGAGCTGCCCCGCCAGGCGCTTCGTTCTTACGAACAAGCCAGCGAGCTGCGGCCCGAAGAACGGGAGCCGCTGCTGGGAATCCTCGAGAGCGCCATCGAACTCGGAGACATCGAAGAGGCCGAGGACGCGCTGGTGGCGTTCTCGAAGGTCGCGACCAACGACGAAGTGAAAACCTACCGAGAGCGGCTCGCCGAGCGCAAAGCGGAGCTGCAAAAGCGCGGGCTGAGCCTGCCTCCCATGGAGTCGCTCAAAGATGAAACCGACGCTCGAAATTCCCGTCAAACGACTCCATGAACAGGCCAAACTTCCCCACCGTGGCAGCCCCCAGGCCGCCGGCTGGGACCTGCACGCGGCCCAACCTGCGCGCCTGAAACCAGGTGCGCGAGAGCTCGTCGGCACCGGCCTTGCCGTCGCTCTGCCGCTTGGCTACGAGATGCAGATCCGTCCCCGCTCGGGGCTCGCCATCAAGCACGGCATCTCCGTCCTCAACTCGCCAGGCACCATCGACGCCGATTACCGAGGCGAGATCAAAATCATCCTCATCAACCACGGCAGTGAAGACTTCGTCGTCGAGGTCGGAGATCGCATCGCCCAGGCCATCGTCGCCAAGCATGAGGTCGCACGCTACGAATGGGTCGAGGAGCTCACCGACTCCGAACGCGGAGCCGGCGGCTTCGGACACACAGGAATCCGCGGCGAATAAACCAGTCAAGAGACACTAGAGTCAGGCGTGGCCTAGGTTCTTGCGCATCTCTCGGTCTTGCGCTCCGAGCGCCCGGATGTGCTCCATGACGGTCTCGGTGGTCTGCAAGGCGTCACGACCCTGGCGAGCCTCCGAGACCGGGAACGGCGCCCCGAAGCGCAAGCTGACCCACTCGCCGCGCTGGCCTGGCTTCTTGAAGTTGCGGCGGACCAGCTCGACGACGTCGTTCGACATGCCGAGGGTGAAGTAAGGCAACACCAGCGTGTCCGGGTGACACTCCAGCATCAGCTGCCCGAGTCCGGGCCTGGCCGGCAGCAACTCGTAAGGGTCACCGTTCGTTCCGCGCTTGCCCTCTGGGTGGATCCCCAACAGCGCGCCGCGGGTCATGACCTCCGCCAGCTGGCTCAAGCCGATGCGGTTGAGCTCCTTGCGCCGATCGTCCCGGAAGACGGGCGGCCACATCGACCCTCCGCTGAGCCCGAGGTTCACCACGACGCCCAGCCAATGGGTGTAGAAAAACGAGGCCCGCACCGGGAAGAAGAGGCGCTCGATGAGGTGCGGGTAGTTATTGATGAGGTACGCCGAGCAGACGTAGAGGTCGAAGAAGCTGCGATGGTTCGCCGCCACGATCACGCCGTTGGGCGCCTCAATGCCGTCGAGGAACTCGCTCCCATCGACCTTCCAGGTGTTTTGCGTGGCGGCGCTCATCCACACCGCGCTGAACTTGCCGAGCGTGGCCTGGATTCGGTTCTTGAGAGTCGGATGTTGGTTGATGAAGTCGCCCAGCGGCACCGAAGCCCGCTCGAAACCGTGCAACATCGAACGATTCATTCTCGAGGGGGACATGGCCGCTCCCTGGGTGAGGAATCCTGAGCAGCTCTCTACAGCAACGAGCGCCGTCGAACAACCGACCTTGCACGCAACCCTTCGGGTTTACAGAACTCTCCAAGGGCTCGAGCGAAGGTCGGTTACTCTGCGGGGTCGACGACCGTTGCGTCGCGCAGCAGGAAGCGGTGGCTGGCTTTCTCGAGATCCGTGCCCGCTGGAACTGGAATGCCCTGCACCGCCAAGTCGGAGTCGTCTGGGATAAACACTGGCAGGCCCTGATCCTCGTCCAACGTCCCCGAGAAGCTCATGAACGGTCCCGTGGCGTCGTCGCCAAAGACCTCGTCGGACAAAAGCTCTTCGTTGACCAGCCAGACCTCAAAGCCCTCGCCGACGATGGTGATGCCACCCTTGCGGCGCTGCGGCTGGCCTTTGAGGACCACAACCGTTCCCACGAGCTCTTTCGAAACCACCGGGGGGGGGCTGTCGCTCTGAACTGGGCTCTCGGTCTGGACTGGACTCTCGGTCTTCATGGAGCAACCTCCCCCTGCGGACAACGCGACAATGAACAAGAACCCCCACATTGCCTTCACGTTCGACCTCATGTTCGTTCCCCACGACCGATTTTCGCTTTGTTTCGACGAGTTGCGGAGCGACGACCCGGTCGTCCGCTCGGCAATGTGAGCGCTCGCCGCTGAGCCTACAGCAAACAGCGGCCAACCTCGACCTTCCCCTTGAACCTTCCTCGCTCAAGGACCATTCTGCGCCCGTTCTTGTCGAAAAACAGCGACGAGGGCCAAGTGGCAGCCGACACCGCATGGCCCCGAAGTCTGGAGTGTACATGAGCCTCGAACCAAACCAATATGCCCAGCTCGGGCAACAACTGAGGGCGGCGAGTAAATGGTCGAACCTCGTCAAGGGGGCAACCAGCACCTTCGAGGGGGTTGGGATCTTGGTGCGCAGCCCCTCTCTGCTGGGGCTGGCCCTGTTCTACGCGTTCGTCGCCCTGGCGATTCTGGCGCTGCTGCTGGTTGGGACGGGCTTCCTCGCGGTCTGGGTCTCGGCTCAGCTCGTCGACACCGTGCTCGGTTGGACGGGGGAACCCTCGGCGAGCGTGCACGAGGTGCTCTCGTGGCTGGCGATCGTCACGGTCTTCCTGATCCTTTTGTTCCCAACCTTGGTCTTGTGGAAGGTGGTGCGAGGCGTCTTCACGTCGCGCATCCGCGAGCGGCTCAGCCAGAAGACGCAAAAACTCCTGCGCCCCGATCTCAAGCTCGAATTTCCCATCGAGACCCCCTTCGTCCAGGAGCTCTTGAGCGCGCCAAAAACCATCGTCTTCGGCCTAACCACAGCCCTCTTCATGAGCTTCGCGTTGCTGCTCTTGAACTTGATTCCGGTGCTCGGACAGGTCCTCAGCATCGGCGTCTCGGTCTTCCTCTCGGCCCGCGAGATGGGCGAGGACTTGTTGAATACGACCATCGCCGGCAAGGGCCTCGACGCGTCCAAGCTCAAAGCCTTCAAGGCCAGGACCCCCGGGTTGTGGCTAGGGGTCGGGGCCGGCGCGACCCTCATGTCCCTCATCCCGGTGCTCAACGTGCTGACGATCCCGGGCAGCGTCATCGGCGCAGCCCACCTCTACCTGGCCGTGGATTCGGCTTCCCCCGGAAGCACTTCATAAACTGAAGACCACCGAGACTTTTCTGCGCTGCGGACACGACCCCTATAGTAGGGGTCGAAAGGTGAGTGCATTGACCTTCTGACCCCTATAGTAGGGGTCGAAAGGTGAGTGCATTGACCTTCTGACCCCTACTATAGGGGTCGAAAGGTGAGTGCATTGACCTTCTGACCCCCGTAGTAGGGGTCGAAAGGTGAGTGCATTGACCTTCTGACCCCTATAGTAGGGGTCGAAAGGTGAGTGCATTGACCTACTGACCCCTCCCAAGGGGGTATTGGTTCTCGTCCCACAATCGAACCCTGGCACCTGGAAAATGAACGTAAATGAACGCTTGCTCGAGAACATCCGCATGTCGATCATCGGCGACGACCGCGTCATCGACGGCCCCTATGGGCCTCGCCGAGTGACCTACGCAGATTACACCGCTTCGGGCCGCAGCCTGACCTTCCTCGAGGACTTCATCCGCGAAGAGGTCCTCCCCCTCTACGCCAACACACACACCGAGACCTCGGGAACAGGACTGCAGACGACGCGTTTCCGCGAGGACGCCCGCGCCATCATTCTCGAGGCCGTAGGCGGCAGCGCGGACGATGTCGTGGTCTTCTGTGGCTCGGGGGCGACGGGTGCCATCAACAAGCTCGTCGACATTCTGAATCTGCGCATTCCAGCCGATCTGGACGCGCGTTACGGCTTCTCCGACCAAATCCCCGAAGCCCAGCGCCCCGTGGTCTTCATCGGCCCCTACGAGCACCACTCCAATGAGCTGCCCTGGCGCGAGTCCATCGCCGACGTAGTGGTGATTCGCGAAGACTGGAACGGCAACATCGACCTGGCCCACCTCGAGGCGGAGCTCCTCAAGCACGCCGACCGGCCCATGAAGATCGGCTCCTTCTCGGCGGCCTCGAATGTCACGGGGATCAGCTCGGACTCCAAGGCGATCAGCGTCTTATTGCACCGAAACAAGGCGCTGGCGTTCTACGATTTCGCCGCAGCCGGGCCCTATGTCGCCATCCAGATGAACATGGCGGCCGAAGGAGAGGACGCCGGTCTCGCCCACAAAGACGCCATCTTCCTCTCGCCTCATAAGTTCATCGGCGGACCCGGCACGCCCGGCGTCCTCGTGGCCAAGCGAGCGCTCTTCAAGAACGCCGTCCCCGCCTCGCCAGGAGGCGGCACGGTCGCCTACGTCAACACCGATGACCACGTCTACCTCGACGCTCCAGAGCACCGCGAAGAGGGCGGCACTCCAGCCATTGTCGAATCGATCCGTGCCGGCCTGGTCTTCCAGTTGAAAGAGGCCGTCGGAGACACGATCCGAGAGCACGAAGAGGCGCTGATCAAGACCGCCATCGCGCGCTGGAGTCAGGTCCCCAACCTCGACATACTTGGCAATCACGACGCTTGGCGCCTGTCGATCGTCTCGTTCGTCGTTCGTCACAAAGATCAATATCTTCACCACAACTTCGTGGTGGCGTTGCTCAACGACCTCTTCGGGATCCAGGCGCGCGGCGGGTGCTCGTGCGCCGGGCCGTATGGGCATCGGCTGCTCGGCATCGATCTCGAGACCTCCCACGAGTTCGAGCGCGAGATCGTCCGCGGCTGCGAGGGCATCAAGCCGGGCTGGGTGCGGGTGAACTTCAACTACTTCCTCAGCGAGCCGGTCTTCGAGTTCTTGCTCGAGGCGGTCTGTTTCGTCGCTGAGCACGGCTGGAAGTTGCTCCCGGACTACGAGTTCTGCCCCATGAGTGGTCAGTGGCATCATCGGGACAAGCAGCTGCGGGCGCCCCGCTCGCTCTTCGATCTGAGCTACCAGTCTGGGCGTCTCGAGTACCCAGTCCGCCGCGCCACCGAGCCGGAGTCCGCCTTGCAGCGCTACTTGAAGAACGCGGAGGGCGTGGTCATCAGCGCTACCCAGCGCAACCTATCGTTGCAGCTCGAGCCGCCCGAGCTCTCCGAGGATTTTGAGCATTTGCGCTGGTTCCCCCTACCGAACGAGGCGCTGGCCGAGCTCCGAGGCACGGTAAACGCGACGAATCACGCCATGCATCTGCACGTCAGGAAGTGACACTTTCAGTCGTGTGTTCAGGCGGTCGGCCGGGCTTTGCTCTTGGGGGCTCGGCAGGCTCTCGGGTTTGGGGTTTCGCGCAGAGGCGCCGAGCCGCTGAGGGCGCGGACTTGGAGGGTTCTTGGTGCTGGGTTTTGCGCTTGGGGCTCGGCATGCTCTCGGGTTTGGGGTTTCGCGCAGAGGCGCTGAGCCTCTGAGGGCGCGGACCTGAAGGGTTCTTGGTGCTGGATTTTGGTCTCGGGGGCTCGGCATGCACTCGGGTGATGACGTGACAGAAAGAACAAGCCCAGAGGGTCTCCTCTGGGCTGTTCAGGATTCCTCACCGAAACTACGAACTAGTGTAACGCTTCACATGTGTCCGTGCTTATGAGCGTGGCCTTTCAGGGAAGCAGGGCTCTGCCCTGACCCGCCGGGGGACTTTGTCCCCCGGACCCCCAATGACTTTCTTTTTTCTGTAATCAA
>Ga0210044_10001661_pt1 | contig 34044 bp, 34 predicted proteins | sample CryGey13umfilter_2_FD_183959 | JGI IMG/M metagenome (GOLD analysis project Ga0210044, IMG submission 183959) | Groundwater microbial communities from aquifer in Utah, USA - Crystal Geyser 4/9/14 3 um filter (SPAdes) (version 2) | ecosystem: Environmental > Aquatic > Deep subsurface >...
GCCCGACCGTCGTGCCCGGCCCCGCCGGCGCACCACGAATGAAGAGCAGACAGCCCGCATCGGTGCGCACCCAGTCGTGCTCCATGCCCGCGCGGGCGAGGTGGTAGTCGCCCGCCTCGCACACGATGCTCCCCGAGCGTGACATCGCCCTCGAGCACGAAGCATTCCTCGTCGGCGGGATGGCCGTGCGGAGGAATGCGCGCGCCGGCGGCCATGCGCCACGGGCATCGCATCCGCCCGGCGCAACCGCGCGCACGCGGGGTGCAGCCCGGTCCTCACCGATGCCGTTTCGCGTCCGGGTTCAGAAGGTCGCGCTGATTCGGTCGAGATCTTCGAGGTTCCGGATGCGGCCGTACATACCGCTCGCCGGATCGCTGGAGTCGGGTAGCCCCAGCGCGAGCGCCCCGATCAGCTTCGCCGTCATCTTCTCCAGCCGGGCGAGGAGCAGTGCCTCATCGCCGCGCCGGCCCTGGTTGGCCTCGTCCATGCGGAAGGTGGACACCGCCGCGAGCGAGGGTTCCTCGCGCGCCGCGAAGGCGAATTCCCAGTCCAGCCCCTTGATGTACATGTCATAGGCGGTGAGGCCGATGACGATTCCGCGTCCGTCCCTGAGCAGTTGCGCGCGCTTCGGTTCCAGCACGTCGAAGATCTCCTGCGCCGGCACCTGGCGCCGCGTGTAGTCGATCATCTGCTTGGTGAGCGAGATCTGCGGGTGCTTCTTCACCGGCAGCGTGAAGCGCTTCTCGAGGTAGGCGGCGAGGCGGTCGCGCAGCTCCGCCCCGACCGCGCCGATGGGCACCAGATGGATGGTCGCCGCCGGCGCAACGGCGGGCGACTGCGCGTGCGCGGGCCACGCGAAGGTGAGAGCCGCGACGAGGGCGGTGAACATTCTCGGCATCATGGTCGTTTCGTAACAGTGGGTGGCAGGCGGGAGGATAGGCGCAGCGCGCCCGGCGTGCGCGGTCGGAATGCTCAGCCGGGATCGATCCCGCGTATCCAGCGGGCATAGAGCCGGTCGGCGATCGGGTTCAGCGCCCGCGTCCGGCGCTCGAGATCCTCGCACATGCGCTCCGCCGTCTGCACCGATGCGCCGGCGTGGGCGGCGATCTCCGCCGCGCCCTCGCGGCTCCACAGGCGGACCATGGCCGGCGTCATCTCCACATGGCACTGCACGGCCAGATGCGGGCCGCGCACGAAGGCCTGGTTTGGGCACCAGGCGCTTTCCAGGATGCGGGTCGCGCCCTCCGGAATGGCGAAGGTCTCGCCGTGCCAGTGGAAGGCCTCGAAGCGATCGATGTCGCCGAACCACTCGCGCGCGGCTCCGTTCGGCAGCACGCGCACCTCGTCCCAACCGATCTCCCGCACCGGGTTGCGGGCGACCTGCGCGCCGAACGCGCGGGCCATGAGCTGCGCACCCAGGCAGTGGCCGAGGACGGGGATGCCGCGCCGATCGGCGTCGCAAATCAGCGCGAGGCTGCGCTCGATCCACGGTGCGGGATCGTTCGCGCTCATCGGTCCGCCCATGAAACAAAGCCCGCCGAAGGCGGTCGAATCGGTGGGCACGCTCTCGCCGCGATCAACGGCGATCAGGCGCGAGGCGATCGAGTGCCGTTCGAGGAATGTGGCAAAATGGCCCGGCCCCTCTCCGGGGCTGTGGCGGAAAATGGCGACTGGTTTCATTCCGTGGGTTCGAATCGCGGCCATTGCCGCGGCGGCACCATTATGGCTTACCGGCGCCTCCGGTGCATCGGCCGCCGAGGTGGCGCTGGTGGGACTGGCGGCCGGAAGGGCGGTGCTGTCCGTCGACGGAGGCGCGCCGCGGATGGTGCCGGTGGGAGGATCGCTTGCGGGAGTCAGGGTGCTCGGAGTGCAGGCCGAGAGCGCGAGCGTGGAAGTCGATGGCAGGCGGCGAACTTTGAGGCTGGGAGAACAACCGCTGCGTACCGGCGAAGCCAGGACCGCCGATGCGCAGACCGTCAGGCTCGGCGCGGATCGCGGTGGCCACTATGTGAGCGAAGGCAGCGTGAACGGCGTGCCGGTGCGCTTCATGGTCGATACCGGGGCCACCTTCATTTCGCTCGGCCGCTCGGATGCGCTGCGCGCCGGGATCGAACTCGCGCGCGGTCAGGCGGGCATCAGCCAGACCGCGAACGGTCCGGCCCGGGTGTGGAAGGTCAGGTTGAATACGGTGCGCCTGGGCGCGATCACCCTGAACGACGTCGAAGCGGTCGTCCATGCAACCGATCTTCCGGTGGCCCTGCTCGGCATGAGCTTCCTGAACCGCATGGAGATGAGGCGCGACGGCGACGCGATGACGCTGCGCCGGCGCTATTGACGGTCATGAAGAAGGCCAATGGTGCGCGCTTCGATGCGGATGGCTTCAGGCGGTGCTTCTGCGCCGCCGCGCCGATGCCTGCGAGCCGGGAGGCCGCGGTTCCCGAGCAGCTCACGCCCGCGGCGGTGCTGGTGCCGGTCGTCGACCGGCCCGGCGGCCTCACCGTGCTGCTGACGCAGCGCACCGACCATCTGCACGACCACCCCGGCCAGGTGAGTTTTCCCGGCGGGCGCTGCGAGGCGGAGGATGCCTCGCCGGTGGTCACCGCGCTGCGCGAGGCGCAGGAGGAAGTCGGCCTGAAGCCGGCCCAGATCGACGTGCTCGGGATGCTGCCCGAATATCACACCGGAACCGGTTTCCGCATCACGCCGGTGGTGGGGATCGTCGCGCTGCCGCTGGAACTGGAGATCGACCGTTTCGAGGTGGCCGAGGCATTCGAGACGCCGCTCGCTTTCCTGCTCGATCCGCGCAATCACCGGCGCATGAGCATGGAAATCCGCGGCGCGCTGCGCGAATACTGGGCGATGCCCTACGAAGGGCGCTTCATCTGGGGCGCGACCGCCGGCATGCTCGTGAGCCTGTACCGGACACTGCTCGGAGACGGGTGAGGGGGGCGGAAACGGTTCCAGGTTTCAGGTTCCAGCTTCGGCCGTGCTCGTGCGACCCGAAACCTGGAACGTGAAATGGAACTTGAAACTTGAAACCCGAAACCTGGAACCCTGCCCGTCCGGCCTCTTGCCAAATCAGCCATTCGTCGCTTGACATCCGCGACTGACAGCCTGCGGCGCCGGAAGCCCTATCCCCAGGGGTTCTGCAGATGCTTCGGCGCGGCGCCGGAGTCCTTGTCGGGCGATGTCGCCGCGGCTGGAGGCGCCCCGGTCACCGGTTCGATGAAACCGCCTTCGAACAGATGCGTCAGGAATCGCTCGGCATCGCCGAAGTGATTCGCCGCTTCGAGCAGTTGAGCACGGTTTCGCCGCCCGTCGACGAGGATCAGCAGCGAGCGTTCGCGCGCCGGCAACCCATGGCTGCGGCGAGCGAATTCCTCCCGGCCCTTTTCGGTTTTCTGGTAGATCGCCTGCGGGTCCATTCGCGATCGGCGGCGTTGCGGGCGGCGAAAATACTAGCACGGACGCTTCCGGAAGGGGGCGCCGGCGCACCCTTCATGGTATCTTCGCCGGAAGCCGCATTCGCACCGCCCGCCGCTCATGGCCTTCCTCTCGCTCGTCGCCGCGCTCGTGCTGGAACAGTTGCGTCCGTTCGACGCGCGCCGCTACGTTCTCGCCCCCGGCGGGCGCCTCGCGGACTGGCTCGCTGCGCGCTTCGACGACGCGCGCGTGAAGAGCGGCATGTTCGCCTGGATGCTGGGCGCGGCGGCTCCCGCGGCTGCCGCCTGGGGCGTGCATGCGCTCTTCTACGGGGCCAGCCCCGCCGCCGCGTGGCTGTTCGACGTCCTCATGCTCTATCTGACCATGGGCTTGCGCCAGTTCAGCCACTTCTTCACCGACATCCATCTCGCGCTGCGCATGGGGGATCTCGATCGCGTGCGCGCGCTTCTGGGCGAGTGGCGCGGCGCTCCGATCGAGGTCGCCGGCGTGAGGGAGCTGGCGCGGCTGTCGATCGAGCAGGCCGTGCTCCACGCGTACCGCTACGTGTTCGCCGTGGTGTTCTGGTTCGTCCTGCTGCCCGGACCCGCGGGTGCCGTGCTCTACCGGCTGGCGGCGATCCTCGATGCGCGCTGGCGCGAAGCCGCGAGTCCATCCTTCGGCGGGTGGGCGCGCCGCGCGCTGGAGGCGATCGACTGGCTGCCGCAGCGGCTGACCGCGGTGAGTTTCGCGGTGGTGGGCAACTTCGAGGATGCGATCTACTGCTGGCGCACGCAGGCGGCGGGCTGGTCCGATCCGGCTTCCGGTATACTTCTTGCCAGTGCGGGCGGCGCACTCGGTGTGCACCTCGGCAAGGGCGAAGCGGAGGGCGTCGCGGCGCCGGGAGAGGCAGCCGACCTCGACTTCATGCGCAGCACCGTCGGGCTGATCTGGAGGACGCTGGTGCTGTTGCTGCTCGTGGTCCTGCTCGCCGGCATCGCCGCCTGGGCTGGTCAAGCATAACGCCGGAGGGAACATGTCTGGAAAACGTGAAGTGGTGGTGGTGAGTGCGGTGCGCACGGCGATCGGAGACTACGGCGGTGCGCTCAAGGGTCTTGCGCCGACCGATCTGGCGGCACGCGTCGCGCGCGAGGCCGTGGCACGGGCGGGCATCGAGCCCGCGCGGATCGGGCATGTGGTGTTCGGCAACGTGATCCACACCGAACCGAAGGACATGTATCTGTCGCGCGTGGCGATGATCGATGCCGGCATCCCGAAGGAGACCCCGGCGCTCACGCTCAACCGGCTGTGCGGTTCCGGATTCCAGGCGATCGTCACCGCGGCCAACGCGATCCAGCTCGGGGACGCCGACGCGGCGCTCGCCGGCGGCGCCGAATCGATGAGCCGCGCCCTGTACGCGATGCCCGCGGCGCGATGGGGTGCGCGCATGAACGACGCGCGGCTGCTCGACATGATGGTGGGGGCGCTGACCGACCCCTTCGACGGCGTGCACATGGGCGTCACCGCCGAGAACGTTGCCGGCCGCCACGGCATCACGCGTGCCGCGCAGGACGCCTTCGCGGTCGAGAGCCACAGGCGGGCTGCGGCCGCGATCGACGAGGGCCGGTTCAAGTCGCAGATCCTGCCCATCGAGATTGCGACCCGGAAGGCGACAGTGGTGTTCGACACCGACGAGCATGTACGGCGCGACGCGACGCTCGAGGGCATGGCCAAACTGAAGGCGGTGTTCAGGAAGGACGGCACGGTCACTGCGGGAAATGCTTCCGGCATCAACGATGCGGCCGCCGCGCTCGTGCTGATGGACGCGGCGAGCGCCGAGCGCCTCGATCTGAAACCGCTCGCCCGGCTGGTCTCCTACGGCTACGCCGGCGTCGAGCCCGCCTACATGGGGGAAGGGCCGATCCCGGCGGTGCGCAATGCGCTCGATCGCGCCGGGCTCGCCGTCGATGACATCGACGTGATCGAGTCGAACGAGGCGTTCGCGGCGCAGGCGCTTGCAGTGTCGAACAACCTCGGCTTCGATCCGCTCAGGGTGAATCCGAACGGCGGCGCGGTCGCGCTCGGCCACCCGCTCGGGGCGACCGGTGTGCTGCTGAGCGTCAAGGCCATCTACGAGCTTCTGCGCACCGGCAAGCGGTATGCGCTCGTCACCATGTGCATCGGGGGCGGGCAGGGGATCGCCGGAATCTTCGAGCGGCTGTAAGGCAGTCCGCGCCGGCTGCGGGCGGCAATTCGCATTCACCGGGAAAACGGAAATCATGAACGATGTCTTCCTGCGCCGCGAAAGCGCGCGCGAACAGGCGTTCGCGCCGATCTGGAGCAACGAACTCGACGACGTTTTCGCCGACGTCGCCGCCTATTACGACCGCGCGAACACCTTCGCCACCCTGGGCCTGATCGACCGGATCCGCGAGCGTTTCCTGGCGACGATCGAGGTCGAGGCCGGTCAGCGGCTGCTCGACGTGTGCGCCGGAACCAATGTCATCGGCATCAACCTGATGCGCCGGCAGCCGGGCCTCGAGGTGTTCGCGGCCGATCGCAGCGCGGCGATGCAGGCGGTCGGACGCGATCTGGCGGGCCGCCACGGCCTGCGCATCGACAGCACGATCTGCGACGTGCACCACCTGCCGTTCCCGGACAATCACTTCGACGTCGTGACGCTCCAGTACGCGAGCCGCCACCTGCGCGTCGTGCGGGTGTTCTCCGAGGTGCACCGCGTGCTCAGGCCGGGCGGCCGCTTCTATCACTGCGACATGCTGCGCCCGGCCGGGCGGCTGACCGAGGAGCTGTACTGCGCCTACCTCAAGGTCTGCCTGGCGGTGGTCTCGCACGCCTTCAGGAGCAACGCGGCGGCGATGCGCTGCCGAGATTACTTCGTCGAGGCGATCCGCATGTTCTATTCGACTGCGGAGCTGAGCGATCTGCTGCGCGGCCTGGGATTCACGCGCATCGTCGGCACCTCGGTGCTTGCGGGCACGGTCGGCTTTCACCGCGCCAGCAAGGCGTGAGCGAGCTCGGCGTGCAGCGCGAGGAAATGCGCGTGTCGTACCGCGCTGAGATCGCCTGAGCGTACCGCCTGGAGGACCGCGCAGCCGGGTTCGGTCGCGTGCCGGCAGTCGCGGAAGCGGCAGTGGCCGGCGTGGGTGCGCAGTTCGGGGAAGCATTCCGCCAGTTCTCCGGCGGGGACGTGGGCGAGGCCGAAGCGCTGCATGCCGGGGCTGTCGATGATCGCGCCCGATGCTCCCAGCCGGTAGAACCGCGCGGCCGTGGTGGTGTGCTTTCCAGCGCCGAGCGCGCGCGAGATCTCGCGGGTGCGCGCCGCGGTGCCCGGCACGAGCGCATTGACGAGGCTGGACTTGCCTGCGCCGGAACCTCCCACGAGCACGCTCGTACGCCCGGCGAGATGCGGCAGCAGGGGCGAGACGTCGCGCAGCGCGCACAGCTCCACGATCGGGTAGCCTGCGCAGGCGAACGGCGCGAGCTTGGCGCGCGCCTCCGGCAGCCGCGCGGCGAGGTCGGTCTTGTTGAGCACGACGAGGGCGCCCAGCCTCTGGTGTTCCGCGGCCACCAGGGCGCGCGAGGCCAGCTCGGAATCGAAGCCCGGTTCGGTCGCGACCACGACGAGGACCTGGTCGGCATTGGCTGCGATGATCTTCTCGCGCAGCGCATCGCTGCGGTAGAACAGGCTGGTGCGCGGCTGCATCGAGACGACCGCGCCGTGCGCGTCGATCTCGACCAGATCGCCGCAGGCGAACGCCTCCCGCCGCGATTTCGGGAAGGCGCGCAGCCTGCGGCCGTCCGCGGTCTCGACTTCGTAGTGGCGGCCGCTCGCGAACACCACCCGCCCGCGCAGCACAATCTTCAAGCCGAATTGCAAGAGTCGCTAACCACCAAGGCACCAAGACACCAAGGACTCACCAGAGGGTTCCGGGAAGAGCAACTCACAGCGTGGGCGAATCGCACGGATTGTCCCGGTCGTTGGTGCACCTTTGGCGTCTTCGTGTCTTGGTGGTTGAAGTGCGGTGTTCAGGCTCAAAGCTCGATCAGCGCCTCGATCTTGGCGGCGCACACGAAGTCGTTCATCGACAGCCCGCCGACGTCGTGGGTCGACCAGGCGATCCGGCAGCGCCCATAGCCCACCGCGAGATCGGGGTGATGATCCTCGCGCCGGGCGATCCAGGCGAGCGCGTTCACGAAGGCCATGGTCTCGTCGAAATCGGCGAAGCTGAAGCTGCGCGCGAGCTGTCCGTTCTCGATGCGCCAGCCGGGCAGCGCCGCGAGGAGCACCGCGGTCTCGGCATCGGTCAGCCGGTCGATCGCACCCGAGTGGGGCGCGCAGTGGCGGGAAGCAAGCTCGTCTCGGGTCATGGCATCTGCCTCGGTGGATGGCTGCGGGACTACCCGGCCTTCAGCCGCGCGATGCGCAATGCGGCCGGCGGATGGGAATCGTAGAACGCGGAGTAGAGGGGATCCGGGGTCAGCGTCGCGGCGTTGTCGCGGTAGAGCTTCACCAGGGCGGCGGCGAGATCGGCGCCGCGGGTGTGGTGCGCGGCGAACGCATCGGCCTCGAATTCGTGCCGGCGCGACAGGAGGCTCGCGAGCGGATGCAGGGGAAACGCGAACACCGGAAGTACGAGCGAAAAGAGCGCGAGCGCGACTGCGGTGCTGCGCGCGTGCACGCCGAGCCCCTCGTAGAACCAGGGTTCGCCGATCAGCAGCCCGAGCGCCCAGAGCAGGGCGAGGGCCGCGGCGGCGGTCACGCCGATCCGCTTCCAGACATGGCGCAGGCGGTCATGGCCCAGTTCGTGGGCGAGCACCGCCTCGATCTCCTGCGGTTCGAGGCGCTCGATCAGCGTGTCGAAGAACACCACGCGGCGCGCCGCGCCGAAGCCGGTGAAATAGGCGTTGCCATGCGCGCTGCGCTTCGATCCGTCCATGACGAACAATCCGCCTGCCCGCATGCCGCAGCGCCCGAGCAGCGCCTCGATGCGGGCCCGCAGTGCCGCGTCTTCGAGCGGGATGAAGCGGTTGAAGAGCGGCGCGATCAGGGTCGGCCAGACGAGCAGCATGAGCAGGTTGAAGGCGAGCCAGGCGAGCCAGACGTAGAGCCACCAGCGGCTGCCCATGCGCGCCATCAGCCACAGCACCGCCAGCACCAGCGGCCCCCCGATCAGCGCGAGGAGGAGCGCCTGCCTGGCGAGATCGATCGCGAACAGCTTCGGACTCGTGCGGTTGAAGCCGAAGCGCTCCTCGACGACGAAGGTGTGGAAGAGGGAGAAGGGAAGCTCGGCGAGAAAGCCGAGCAGGGCGGCACTGGCGATGAACGCGATGCCGTGCGCATGGCCGGTCGGGTCGAGCCGCGATGCCCAGAAGTCGAACAGCCACTGGAGGATGCCGCCGAGCGTGAGCGCGGCGAGGAAGAGCGCCCCGAACAGAATCTCCACGAAGGCCAGCCGCAGCTTCGCCGCGGTGTAATCGGCGGCCTTGCGGTGCGCCTCCAGCGGGATCGATTCGGCGAAATCGGCCGGCACGGCGTCGCGGTGCGCGCGCACGTGGCGCAGATGGCGCGCGGCGAGCCACAGCCGGGTGAGCGTCGTCGCGCCGAGCGCGGCGAGGAAGATCAGGGAGAAGGTCTCTGGCATGTGATCCGGGAGGCTCGCGGCGTGCCGATCTATGACAGAATGCACGCTCTCCGCGTTCCCGAAAGCCCGCTCGCATTATGGCACAGGACCCCAGCCGCCTCGTCTGGCTCGATCTCGAAATGACGGGGCTCTACCCCGATCGCGACCGCATCATCGAGATCGCGATGGTCGTCACCGACGCATCGCTCGAGATCGTGGCCGAGGCGCCGGTGCTCGTCGTGCATCAGGACGACGCCACCCTGGGGGCGATGGACAACTGGAACAAGGGCACGCACGCCCGCTCGGGTCTGATCGAGAAGGTGCGCGCCGCGACCGCCACCGAGGCCGAGGTCGAGGCGGCGTGCCTCGTCTTCCTCGCCCCTTTCCTTCCGGCCGCCGCTTCACCGATGTGCGGCAACTCGATCTGCCAGGACCGGCGCTTCCTCGCGCGCCACATGCCGCGACTCGAGGCCTTCTTCCATTACCGCAACCTCGACGTGAGCGTGCTCAAGGAGCTCGCCAAGCGCTGGAAACCGGAGATCTACAAGTCGTTCCAGAAGCAGAACCGGCACGAGGCGCTCGCCGACATCCACGAGTCGATCGCCGAGCTGAAGCATTACCGCGAGCACTTCCTGCGTCTCTGAGAACCAGCCGGACGACGAATGGGCGTGAGGTTCGGTTTTGCGCTGCTCGCGTTGTGGGCGGGCGCGGCCGGAGCGTTCTGGCGGCCAGCGCACACCGTCCTCGTCGTGCTGGAGAACAGCAGCTTCGAGGACGTGATCGGCAACCCCGACATGCCCTTCCTCAACGCGCTCGCCGCGCAGGGGGCGCTGATGACACGCTCCGGCTTCGCCGCGCTGCCCTACGGTGCGGCACCACCCGGCGAAGCGGCGCCGCTGCCCGCACGTCCGAGCCAGCCGAACTACCTCTATCTGTTCTCCGGTCATCATCAGGGCGTGACGCCGTCGTCCTTTCAGGCTGCCGGGCTCCCCGACCATCCGCTCGGGGTCGCCCGGCGCGACGCGCGAGGCGCGCCCCTGCCGCGTCCGATCGCCGGAACGCGCGTGGGCATCGGCAACGCAATGATTCCGGCCTCGTGGAGACCGTTGGCGACGCCGAACCTGGGCGCGGCGCTGATCGAAGCGGGGGCGAGCTTCGCCTCGTTCAGCGAGTCGCTCCCGCATCCGCTCTATGACGATGCGAACGATCCGGTGCCGCTGCGCGACCGTTACCGCCGCAAGCACAACCCGGCGATCAACTGGGTCAATCTGAGCGGACGCGCGATCGCGCCGGCGCTCAAGCGCTTCGTCCTGCCGGCGGGCGTGAATCTCGGCTTCGCCGAAACCGTGGATCCGGAGGGCAGGCGTTACCCCGGTTTCGCCGTCGACGAGAACGGCCTCGCGCGCGGCTTCGAGCGCCTGCCCGCCGTGGCGCTGGTCGTTCCCGACGAGCGCCACGATCTGCACAGCGGCAGCGCCGCCGAGGGCGATGCCTGGCTCGCGGCCAACATCGGGCCCTATGCGCGCTGGGCGAGGGACAACGACAGCCTGCTCATCGTCACCTTCGACGAGGCGGGCAACGACCCTTCGCGGCCGCGGATCGCCACATTCTTCCACGGTCCGCCCGCCCGGGTGCATCCGGGGCGCTACCCCGAGCCGATCGATCATCTGAACGTGCTCGCGACGATCCTCGAACGCTACGGCGCCATCGATCGCTTCAGGCGCGATTTCCGCGCGGCATACGGGGACGCTCCGGAAGCACTGCGCGAGCTCGCGAACCTGCGTTCGATTCGCGATGTCTTCGGAGAAGGGCCGGCGCTGGAGGCGCTGGGGCGTTGAGGCGACGGGCGGGTGCGCATGGCCGCTCGATGGAGAACTGGGTGATGGACATATCTTCCCGTGGGCTTGGCGCCGCGATTTTCATCCTGCTGGCTGGTCTCGCAACAGGCGAACTGCGTGCGGCCGATGTGCGGCCGCGCGCGGTCGCCCCGCGCGCCGAGCTCGGCGCCGAGGAGCGCAATACCATCGACATCATCCGGCGGGCCAGCCCCGCGGTGGTCTACATCACGACCCTGCGGCGGCTGATCAACCCGTGGACGCGCAACGTGCGCGAGGTGCCGCGCGGCACCGGCTCCGGCTTCCTGTGGGACGAGCAGGGCCATGTCGTGACCAACTACCACGTCATCGCGAACGCCCAGGGCGCGACGCTGCGCCTCGCCGACCAGCGCGCCTACCGCGCGGAACTGGTCGGCGCGAGCCCGGCGCACGACCTCGCGGTGCTGCGGGTGCGGATCCCCGGACGCAAGCCCGCGCCGATTCCGCTCGGCACCAGCCGCGACCTCGTGGTCGGGCAGAAGGTGATCGCGATCGGCAATCCGTTCGGCCTCGACTACACGGTGACCACCGGAATCGTGTCCGCGCTCGACCGCAGCATCACCGGCGACAACGACCAGACCATCCATCACCTGATCCAGACCGATGCCGCGATCAACCCGGGCAATTCGGGCGGCCCGCTGCTCGACAGCGCCGGCCGCCTGGTCGGGGTCAATACCGCGATCTACAGCCCCTCGGGTGCGAGCGCGGGCATCGGTTTCGCCATTCCCGCCGACGTCGTCAACCGGGTCGTGCCCGAGCTCATCGCCCACGGCCGCTACCTGAGCGCATCGCTGGGCATCGTGACCAGCGCCCAGGCGAATGCGGCGATCATGCGCCAGATGGGGGTGAAGGGCGTGCTGATCCTCGAGGTCGAGGAGGGCAGCGCCGCGGCTGCGGCCGGTCTGCGCGGCTCGCGGGTGCGCGCCGACGGCGCGATCGTCCCCGGCGACGTGCTGCAGGCGGTCGACGGCGTCGAGGTGGGCAGCTTGGAGGCACTCGCCCGGTTGCTCGACGACAAGCGGATCGGCGACCGGGTGGCGCTGCGCATCCTGCGCAACGGCCGCCCTCTGCAGGTCACGGTGGCGCTCGAAGGCCGGCGCGGCTGACCGGTGCCTGAGGCTCATGGCGTGAGCCTGCGTGAATGCCTGCCGTGGGGCGCCCCTCAGGTCTGCCAGTCGTCGCCGGGCATGATGCGCCGCATGAACTCATCGAACAGCGGCACGGTGAACGCTGTGTCCCCGTGGCTCGGGCTCCAGATCATGCCTTTCGAGATGAGCCGATTGCGCAGGGGACCCAGTGCGGTCACCTTGCGCCCGATTTTATCGGCGATGTCGCCCGATCTGTGCGGCTCCGGACCGAGTTCCGCCATCGCCCGGAGGTAACCCTTTTCCGCTGGTGTGAGGCGGTCGAAGCGCACCCGGAAGAAGCTCTCGTCCAGGGTCGCAACCGCCGCTTTCGACGCCGTATCGACATTGCCCTTCGTGATCGGAGACGCCGGCGCCACGTCCCAGGCATGCTTGCCCCACTCCTGCAGGAAATACGGATAGCCGCGCGTCTGCCGAAAGATCTCCGTGAGTGCATTCTCGCTGACGTGAACGCCTTGCTCGTTCGCTGGCTTCTCGATCGCGATCCTCGCCGCGCCCGCGGGGAGCGGTCCGATCTCGTGGAAATCGAACAGGCGCTCCGCGTAGGATTTCGCGCGCCCCGTCTGCCCTCGCAACTGCGGCAGGCCGGCGCCGATCAATACGACGGGCAGCTTGAGCTGCGCGCAGCGGTGCAGCGCGGTGATGAGCGCCGCCAGTTGTTCTTCCTCGACGTACTGCAACTCGTCGACGAACAGCACCAGGGCCGTGCCCGCCTTCTGCGCGGCGGCACCGACGACTTCGAGCAGCGCCTGAAGGTCGTGCTCCAGATCCCCGTTGTCGGCGAGCCCGGGCTCGGGGTCGAAGTCGAGGCCGACCTCGATGTCGCGATACTTGATCTTGAGCGCCCTTGCGAATCCGGCGAGCCCCCGCAGGGCGCGTGTGGCGAGCTGCTTGGCGTGCTCGTTCCTCGACAGCCGAATCAGCGCAACCCGCAGCGGTGGGGCCAGAACCGCCGGCAGCGAACGGCTCTCCGGTGCCTCGATGTGCACCGTGTGGAGGCCACGGGCTTCGGCATCGTCGCGCATGCGATCCAGCAGGACTGTCTTTCCCACGCCGCGAAGACCGACCATCAGGACGCTCTTGGTGGGCAGTCCGCGGCGAACTCTTTCGAGGGCGACGCGAACGGTTTCGCGCAACTCCTCGCGGCCGGCGAGCTCCGGGGGTGGCGTGCCGGCTCCAGGGGCGAAGGGGTTGGCGACCGGATCCATGGCCGGCAGTTTATATCATTATTAGTAATGTTATAAACAAAAGATAATTTCGATAAGATTCTTAAGATCGGTCTTGCATCTCCGGCGCCTCCAAGACACGGGTAGCGGTATCCACCGGCGCCAGGTCGCGGATTTCCCTGTCGGCGGGTGCGGCCTGGAGGTCGCGGAAGCGCCGCGCCGTGACCAGCACCCGGCTCTCCAGCGAGCCGACCGCGCGGTTGTAGGCGCCCACCGCCTCGGCCAGATTCTTGCCGACGCCGGCCCAGGCGTCCGCCATCGTCGCCAGCCGCTCGTAGAGCTCCTTGCCGAGATCGCTGATCCGCTGCGCGTTCTCGGCCAGCGCCTCCTGCTTCCAGCCGTAGGCGACTGCGCGCAGCAGGGCGATCAGGGTCGTCGGCGTGGCCAGGATCACCCGGCTCTCGACGCCGGCTTCGATGAGCCCCGGATCGGCCTCCAGCGCGGCGGCATAGAAGGTCTCGCCGGGCAGGAAGAGCACGACGAATTCGGGCGAGGGCTGGAACTGCTCCCAGTACGCCTTGCGGCCGAGTCGGGCGAGGTGGTCGCGCACATGACGCGCGTGGTCCGCGAGTTTCCGTTTCCTGGTGGTCTCGTCCTCGGCTTCGAGAGCGTCCAGATAGGCCGCCAGCGGCGCCTTGGCGTCGACCACAACGTTTTTGCCGCCGGGCAGCTTCACGACCAGGTCCGGGCGCAGGCGGCCGTCCTCGGAATCGGTGCTTTCCTGCTCGAAGAAATCGCAGTGGTCGAGCATGCCGGCCATCTCGACGACCCGCTTCAGTTGCAGCTCGCCCCAGCGCCCGCGCGTGTGCGGGGTGCGCAGCGCCTTCACCAGATTCGCCGTCTCGTGCTTCAACTGCCCCTGCGACTCGGCCAGCGAGCGCACCTGCTGGGTCAGCGTGGCATAGGCGTCGATGCGCGCGCGTTCGATGCCGGAGATCTGCTGTTCGAACTTCTCCAGCGAGCTCTTCATCGGCGTCACCAGTTCGCCGATGGCCTGCTGGCGGCGTTCCAGATCGTCCCGGGCGGCCTGCCGGTGCGCATCGAGTTTCGCCTGCGCCAGATCGAGGAAGGACTGGTTGTTCTGCCGCAGCGCCTCCGCGGACAGGGCCTTGAAGGCATCGGAGAGCGCGTCGCGCGCCGCCTGCGCCTCGCGCGAACGCGCGCGCAGCAGCCACAGAATCGCCGTAGCGCCCATTACCAGCCCGGCGGCGAAAGCGAGCAGCAGTTGCAGGTCAGCGGACATGGGCGGGCGCGCGCATGGCCGGCAGTCTACCCGAGCGCGCCCGGCCACGAGCACGCCTTGTCGTCTTCAGTCGGCGCGCTCCTCGCCCGCCGCCGGAAAGCGGAGCGTCACGGCGAGGCCGCCGAGAGGGCTGTCGCCCAGTTCGAGTTGCGCGCGATGCAGTTCGGCGACGCGGGCGACGATTGCCAGGCCCAGGCCGCTGCCTTCCGCGCCGCTGCCCAGGATGCGGTGGAAGCGCTCGAGCACGCGGGCGCGCTCGGCTTCGGGAATTCCCGGTCCGCCGTCCTCCACCGTGAGCCGCGCCCGGCCCTCGTCGGCGCGCACACGGATGCGCACCGCGGCGCCCGCCGGACAGTAGCGCACCGCGTTGTCGAGCAGGTTGCGCAGCGCGGCCTGCAGCAGGTCGGGCTGGCCGCGCAGCGCAACGTTCTCCTGCGCTTCGAGCGAGATCTCGATGGATTTCGCGAGTGCGGCAGGCGCGGCGTCCGCGGCGGCCTGCGCGGCGATTCCGTCCAGCGCACAGGTTTTCAGCGCGATCCCCTCCGCCTGGTTTTCCAGGCGCGAGAGCGTCAGGAGCTGCTCGGTGAGCCGCGCCAGGCGGTCGCAGCCGGCGAGCACCGCATCGAGAGCGTGCCGGCGCGGCGCTTCCGCGGTCTCGGCGAGGGCCACCTGGGCCTGGGTGCGGACCGCGGCGAGCGGCGTGCGAAGCTCGTGGGCGGCGTCCGCGGTGAAGCGCCGCTCGATCTCGATCGATTCACCCAGGCGGGCGAGCAGGGCGTTGATCTGTCCGATGAGCGGCCGCACCTCGCGCGGCGCATCGAGCGCTTCGACCGGGGCGAGGTTCTGCGCCTCGCGGTTCGCGATCTGGCGGGCGAGCGCGCGCAGCGGGTGCAGCGCGCGGCGCACGGCGAGCCACACCAGGAGCGCGAGCAGCGGAATCGCGACCAGCAGCGGCTGGAGCTGGCGAGCCGCGAGCTTGCGCGCGATCTTCTCGCGCGCGTCGGCGCGTTCGGCGACATGCACGAGGTAGCCGCGATCACTGCTCCACTGGCTGAACACCCGCCAGGTCCGACCCGCGATCGGCCGTTCGCTGAAGCCACCTGCCGGGCCGGCGAGCGCCTCGGCGGGCGCGTTGGCCGAACGCAGCCGCAGCACGCGCCCCTGCTCCCAGACCTGGAAGGCGACCTTGCGCGCATCCTCGTGCAGCGCAGGCGCACGCTCGGTGTCGATCTCGTCGAGCTCGTGGCCGAGCTGGACGATCAGCAGTGACGCGGCCTGAGCGAGATGCCCGTCGAGGATCTCGCCGACCTCCTTTCGCGCCGAGAAGAAGCTTCCTGCGGCCGCAGCGAGTCCGCTCAGCGCGATCGCGCCGATCAGCAGGACGAGCAGCAGCCCGGCCAGCGAGCGGGGCCGCGCACTCATGGCGCTGCCTCCGGCCGCCCGATCGACGTTTCGGCGGGTCGGCGGTTGGCGGCATTCGCGTCCTGTCGCGCCACGGTTTCGCGCGGAGCATCCGCCTTCTGATTTCTGATCCCCGATTCCTGATCCCTGGTGTTCATGCGCCTGGGGCAGCGAGCAGGTAGCCGACGCCGCGGATGGTGCGGATCAGTCTCGGGTCGAGCTTCCGGCGCAGGTGATGGACATGCACTTCGACCGCATTGCTCTCGACCTCCTCGCCCCACGGGTAGAGACGTTCCTCGAGCTGGCGGCGCGAGAGCACGCGCCCGGCGTGGGTCATCAGCTCGTGCAGGAGCGCGAACTCGCGCGCGGACAGCTCGACCGGTTGCCCGTCCATGCGCACGCCGTGCGCGGCCGGATCGAGCTCGATCCGGCCGACGCGCAGCACCGGATCGGGGCTGCCCGCCGACCGGCGAAGCAGCGCGCGCAGGCGGGCGGACAGCTCGTCCAGGTCGAAGGGCTTGACCAGGTAGTCGTCGGCGCCGGCGTCGAGCCCGAGGATGCGCTCGGCGACGGTGTCGCGCGCGGTCAGGATGAGCACCGGGATCGGATCGTGCGCGGCGCGCAGCCCGCGCAGCAGTTCGAGCCCAGACAGGCGTGGCAGACCGAGATCGAGCACCAGCGCAGCGAAGCTCTCGGTAGAGAGCGCGGTGCGCGCCGCGATCCCGTCGCGCACCCAGTCGGCGGCAAAGCCGGCCTGGCGCAGGCCGGCCTGGACGCCGTCTCCGAGCAGCGGATCGTCCTCTACGAGCAGGATGCGCATGTCATCGCAGGCTGCTGCTGCGCGCTGGGCCGTTCAGCCGAAAAAACGCTCTTGAACCACCAAGACAGCAAGTCACCAAGGTGCACCAGGGACTCGAAGATTCCATGCGATTCGCCCACGTGGTGGGTTTCTTTTCGCTGGAGGCCCGGTGAGTCCTTGGGGTCTCGGTGCTCGATGGACTGCGGAAATTCAGGTTCAGTCGTCCTCCTCATGCCATGCGAGTCGCCACGCCGGGCGGCTCCAGCCGGAGGCCGCGGGGGAAGCCTGGCTGGCGGAGGCATCCGGCGCCGAATTGTAGTCCGAGATCCAGCCCCAGGCGACCGCCGCCACCAGCGCGGCGGCGACCAGCGCGTGGCCGTGACGGATGCCGGCATGCGGTGCGCCGCGCTTGTAGCCGGTGATCATCGCGCGCACCAGGTTCTCGCGGTGGAGCAGGCTGGAAACCAGCACCCCCGCGATGTGAACGCCCACGAGCGCCGCCATCGTGCCCGCCGCGCCCTCGTGCAGCTCGCTCAGCCAGTGGGCGCCCGTCCCCTCATAGTTGACCACGCCGGTGGCCACGGTCGCCAGGCCCAGCGCGAGCATCGCCACGACGGCGAGGCTGCCGGCCGGATTGTGTCCCACGTGATGCTCCGGCCGGGCGGTGAGCAGCGAGCGCAGATAGGCGGCCACCCGCGCCGGGCGCAGGCTGAACGAGGAAAAGCGCGCATAGCGGCTTCCGACGAAGCCCCACAGAACGCGGAACGCGATCAGGCCGGCCATCGTGTAGCCGAGTGCGACGTGGATGTCGCGCAACCACTCCGATTCTGCGGTCGCCCATGCGCCGGCGAAGGACGCCGCCAGCAGCCAGTGGAAGATGCGGGTGGGAAAGTCCCATACCAGGATCGTCATCGTTTCACCTCTCGATCGAAATGTCGGTGTGCCCGTGGCGCCGCGGCGCGGCCGTCACGGTCGAGGCGAAGGATGGGGGTGCAGGCTTAACGCCGCCTTAACGCGCTGTCGAGCGCGGTTGCCGGCGCCGGCTCGCCGCCTTCCGGGTCGGCATAGCGCAGGGCGATCTCGCGAAAGCGCTCCGCGAGCGCGGCGAAGGCGTCCACCACGTCCGGATCGAAATGGCTGCCGCGCCCCGCGAGGATCTCAGCGACCGCGAGCTCGTGCGGCAGGGCTGGCTTGTAGACCCGGCGCGAGATCAGCGCGTCATAGACGTCGGCTACCGCCATCAGCCGCGCCGGGATCGGGATCGCCTCGCCGGCGAGCCCGTCGGGGTAGCCCGATCCGTCCCACTGTTCCTGGTGCGAGCGCGCGATCTCGCGGGCGCAGGCGAGGAAGCTCTCCGGGGTGCCGAGCATGCCCTCGGCGGCGCGGATCGCCTCGAAGCCGAGCGTCGTGTGGCGTTTCATGATTTCGAACTCCGCGGGGTCGAGCCGGCCGGGCTTGCGCAGGATCCGATCGGGAATCCCGACTTTGCCGATGTCATGGAGCGGGGCGGACTTGTAGAGCAGCTCGATGCGTGCTTCGGTGAGATAGGCGGAGAAGCGCGGATGCGCGCGTAGCGCCAGCGCGAGTTCGCGAACGTAATTCTGGGTGCGCCGGATGTGGTTTCCGGTTTCCTCGTCGCGCGTCTCGGCGAGCGAGGCCATGGCGAGGATGGTCGCGTCCTGCACCGCCGAGACCTCGCGCATGCGCCGCCGCACCTCGGCTTCGAGGAAGTCGTTGCGGTCGCGCAGGAAGTCCTGCGCCTGCTTGAGCGCCAGATGGGTGCGCACGCGCGCGCTCACGATCGGCGGGCTGACCGGCTTCGCGATGTAGTCGACCCCGCCCACGTCGAAGCCGCGCTGCTCGTCCTCGACGTCCGTGCGCGCGGTGAGGAAGATCACCGGGATGCCTGCGGTACGCGGATCGGCCTTGAGCCTGCGGCAGACCTCATAGCCATCCATGCCGGGCATCATGATGTCGAGCAGGATGAGGTCGGGCTGCGGCTCGCCCGCCGCGATCGCCAGCGCTTTCTTGCCTCCAGTGGCGACCTTGGTCCGGCAGGTGTCGCGCAGCAGCGCGCTCATCAGCGCCAGGTTGTCGGGCGTGTCGTCGACGATGAGGATGGTCGGACGCTGCGTGTCTGCGGGGATCATTCGACCTCGATCTCGCGCGCCTTCGCGAGCCCCTTCAGCCGCGCCAGCGCGGTGTCGAAGTCGAAGGCGCGGATGGCGCGCTCGATGCGCGCGTATTCGGCGCTACCCAGGCCCGCGCGCAATCGGGCGCGCTCCGAGCCGAACAGATCCACCGCCGCACTGTCGTTCTCGCCGAGCAGGCGGGCGAGCGATCGCAGTGCGCGGCCGAGCTCCTCGCGTGTGGGCTTCGCCACGCGTGAGGGCTGGCACCAGCGCCGCAGCATGGCATAGAGCGCCTCGGGATCGATCGGCTTCGCGAGATGATCGTTCATGCCGGCCGCGAGGCAGCGCTCCCGTTCGCCCGCCAGCGCATGGGCGGTGGTGGCGATCACGGGCAGACCGGCGAGGCCGGGTTCCTCGCGCAGCGCGCGCGTTGCCGCGTAGCCGTCCATCTCCGGCATCTGCACGTCCATCAGCACGGCATCATAGGCGGCGGGCTGCGCGCGCAGCCGCTCCAGCGCTTCGCGCCCGTTTTCCGCGACATCCACGCTGACGCCGGCCGCCGCGAGCAGCTCGGCCGCGACCTGGCGGTTGGCGTCATTATCCTCGGCGAGCAGCACGCGCAGTCCCGCCAGGTCGGTCGCCCGCGTGCCCGCGGACCGCACTTCCGCGCTGGCGGCGCGACTGCCTGCGCCGAGCTTCGCGAGCAGTGCGCGCAACTGCGTTCGGCTGAACGGCTTGCCGAGGAAGCCGTCGGCGGGCAGCGGCCCGCGGATTTCTTCGTGGCCGAAGGCGCTCATGAGCACGACCGCGGGCGGCGCGCGCAGGCCGGTGTCCGCCTTCAGCGTGCGCGCGGCCTCGACGCCGTCCATGCCCGGCATCTTCCAGTCGAGGAACACCAACGCATACGGGTCGAGCGCATCGGCGTGACGCACCGCCGCGAGCGCCTCCTGCGCGGTGCCGGCCTGCTCGGCCCGCAGGCCTTCGTCGCCCAGCGCCTCCGCGAGTGCGGCGCGCGCTCCGTCATGGTCGTCGGCGACGAGCACGCGACGTCCCGCGCCCGTGCCGGCCACGACCTCCGGTGCGGCAGGGAGCGCGCCGAAGCAGGCGGTGAAGTGGAAGGCGCTGCCGGCGTCCGGTGCGCTGTCCACCCAGATGCGGCCTCCCATCAGCTCTACCAGCCGCTTGCTGATCGTGAGCCCGAGCCCGGTGCCGCCGAACCTGCGCGTGGTCGAGCCGTCGGCCTGGGTGAAGGGCTGGAACAGCCGCGCCGCCTCCTCCTCGCTCATGCCGATCCCGTTGTCATGGACAGAGAAATGCAACCCGATCTCCTCCCCGCCCGCCCCGGTCGGCTCGACCGTCACCGCGATCGTGCCGCGCTCGGTGAACTTGATCGCGTTGCCGGCGAGATTGGTGAGCACCTGCGTGAGCCGCAGCGGATCGCCGAGCATGCGCCGCGGCACGCGCCCCGGTACGCGGAACAACAGCTCGAGCCCCTTGTCCGCCGCGCGCTGGCCGAGCACCGTGGCTACGCGATCGAACACCGCATCGAGCGAGAATTCGACCCGCTCGACTTCGAGCTTGTCGGCCTCGATCTTGGAGAAGTCCAGCACGTCGTTCAGGATCGCGAGCAGCGAAATCGCGGCGCCGTGAATCTTGTCGATGTAGTCGCGCTGGCGCGCGCTGAGTTCGGTGCGCTGGGCGAGGTGAGCCATGCCGATGATGGCGTTCATCGGCGTGCGGATCTCGTGGCTCATGTTGGCGAGGAACATGGATTTCGTGCGGGTGGCTTCCTCGGCGCGCTCCTTCGCCTCGCGCAGCGCGTCGGCTGCCCGCTTGCGCTCGGAAATGTCGCGTACCGAAGCCGACACCGAGGGCGGCTCGCCCTCGCGCCCCGGCAGCGGGCTCAGCCCGATCTCGACCGGGAACTCGGCGCCGTCCTTGCGGCGGGCATACAGTTCCAGCCCGGCGCCCATCGGGCGGGTCACCGCCGCGTGCAGGTAGTGGTGTCGGTGCACCGGATGGTGTTCGCGTTGCCGCTCGGGCACCAGCAGCTCGACCGGCTGTCCGATCAGTTCCTCGCGCGGATAACCGAACAGCTCCTCGATCTGCGCGTTGACGAGCGTGATGCGCCCTTCGGCATCGACCACCAGCAACCCGTCCGGCGCGGTCTCGAGGATGCCGCGATACCAGCGCTCGGTCTTGGCCACCAGCGCGCCGGCGTGCTTGATGTCGGTGACATCGAGCCAGTAGCCGTTCCAGACCCAGGCGCCGTCGCTCTGGCGCTGGGGCAGGGCCTCGTGGCGGATCCAGTGCGTCTGCCCATCCAGGTGCACGCGGTATTCGCAGAAAAAGCGCTCGTGGCGGCGGATGACATGCTCGATCAGTGCCTCCACGCGCGGTCGGTCGTCCTTGTCCACGTTGCGCCAGCGCGAGGACTCGTCGCTGCGGATGGTGTCCAGATCCACGCCCAGCAGCTCGATCACCTTCTTGCTGACGAAGGTGTAGCGGCGCGTCTCGTCGGCCTCGACGCGGATCTGATAGACGGCGCAGGGCAGCGCATCGCTCATGTCGAGCAGCCGCCGGCGCGAGGCCTCGGCGATCGCCTTGGCCTCCAGCAGCGCCGCTTCCGCCTGCCTGCGCTCGCGCACATCGCGCACGAAGGCGATGGCGTGGCGCTCACCGTCGCTGCGGTAGGCGGCGCGGGCGACCTCGATCGGGATCTCGTGCCCGTCCTTGTGGCGGCCCTCGATCTCGACCACGCGGTCGAGGGCCGCTCCCTGTGCTCCGGCGGCGAAGCCGGTCATCGCCTTGCGCGCATCCGCAGGCAGGCGCGCGGGCGAGAGCAGCTCATGCGCATCGCGTCCGAGCACCTCGCGCTCGGTGTAGCCGAACAGGCGCTCCGCGGCGGCGTTCCAGTAGGTGATGCGTCCGGCCTCGTCGATCGTGATCACGCCTTCGGGCGCGGAATGCAGGATGGCCCGCAGGCGCTCCTCGTTCTCGGTGAGCGCCTCTTCGAGCACGCGCCGGCGCCGGATCTCCGCGCGCATCCGGCGGTTCGCCACCAGCACCACGACCATCACCGCGAGCAGGGTGACGATGACCGGGCCGGCGACCGCCGCCACCCGGCCCCAGTCCGTCTCGCCCTCGATGCGAACCGCGAGCCAGCGGTTGCGGATGTGCCGGTGCTCCTGCTCGGGGATGGCCGCGAGCACCTTGTCGATGGCTGAGGCGAGCTCCGGCCAGTCCTGCCGCAGCGCGAAGCGCAGCTCGTAGCGCGCGTGCTGGACCGCGCTGGCGATCTTGAGCCGGCCGGCGTAGTCGGACTGGATCGTTTCGGCGACCGACGCGATGTTGCCGATCGCCGCGAACACCTGGCCGCGCTCCACCGCCCTGAGCGCCGCCCGGGTGTCGGCGACGGCGAGGAGGGCGATGCCCGGAAACTCGGCGCCGAGCTGTTCGCGAAGCGCAGATTGTCTGGGCACCGCCACGCTCTTCCCGTCGAGGTCGCTCAGGCCGAGCACGCCGCTGCGCTCGGCAGGGACCACAATCGCCCACGGGCTGCTCAGGTAGGGCGCGGAAAAGCGCAGCGTTTCGGCCTGCGCGTGCGTCCATTGGGCGGCCGCGATCACGTCGATGCGGGCGGAGCGCATGCGCGCAGCAGTGACTTCGCCGCCGCGCATCGCCACCGGCACGAACCGCAGCCCGAGGCTGCGTGCGACGATCTGCGCATAGTCGGCGGCGATGCCCTGGTGCGAGCCGCCGGCTCCAAGGTAATCGAACGGGGCGCCGGCAGCGGCGATCCCCAGGCGCAGCGCGGGGTGCTCCTTGAGCCACGCGCGCTCGGCTTCGCTCAGAACGACCGCGTAGGCGTTCCCGGCCCCCGTGCCTTGCTCGGCGGCCGCGCTCGCCGCCGCACGCGAGGCCGCGGGGAACAGCGCGAAAGCCAGTGCGGTCGCGGCAAGCAGACTGCGGGCTGCGCAGGTACGGCGGGCGGAACCGAAGGGAAACATCGCGGCCGGATTCGATCCACGGAGCGCGGGCGAGGACCGTCCCCGCCCGCAACCCAAGTGTAGCAGCCGGACTCGCGCGCAGCCCTCGCGCCGCTGCGGCTCTATTCCACCTTGGCTTTGTTGCGCAACTCGCCGAGGTGACGTTCGATGAGCTGGCGCTGCGCATTCTGCGCGAGCTCGTTCTTCGCTTCATCGAAGCTCGGGAGCTTGCGCTCGCGGATGTCGTCGAGCTGGATGACGTGCCAGCCGAAGTTGCTCTTGATCGGGGCGGCGGTGTATTGCCCCTTGGCGAGCTTCACCAGTGCATCGGAAAACGGCTTGACGTAATTCCCGGGCGAACTCCATCCGAGTTCGCCGCCACGCTCCTTGGAGCCCGGATCCTTCGACTGCTTCGCCAGGTCCTCGAACTTGCCTCCGGCCTTGAGCTTGTCGATGACCGCCTTGGCCTCGTCCTCCTGGTCGACCAGGATGTGGCGCGCCTTGTACTCCTTGTCTCCCAGCCGTGCGACGACCTGGTCATATTCCTTCTTGAGGCTCTCGCTGCTCACCGGATGGGTGCGGATGTAGTCCCGGATGTAAGCCTGGATGAGCGCGACCTGGCGCGCCATCTCCATCTGCGCGGCCACCTCGGGTTTCTTGTCGAAGCCTTTCTTCTTCGCTTCCTGAGCGATCACCTCGCGGCGGATCAGCTCCTCGCGCACCTTGGTGCGCAGATCGGGACTTTCCGGTGTGCCCTGGGCGTGCTGGCCGGCGACCAGCACGTCGGCGCGGACCTTCGGGATCGCCATGCCATTGACGGTCGCGACTGCCTTCGCGGGCGCCTTGGCTTCCTGGGCCGGCGCCGCCGGACTGAGCAGTGCGGCGAGCAGCAGGGCCGCAAGGGTTGAGACTCGTTTCATCGGTGAGACTCCTTCTCGGTGGATTGAAGTTCCTGTGGGGCGAACGCGGCGATCGACAGGGCATGGATGTCCCGTCGCATCAGCTCGCCCAACGCTGCGTGGATCAGCCGGTGCCGCTCCAGCGTGCTCTTGCCGGAAAAGGCTTCCGACACGATTCTCAGGTTGAAATGCGCGAGCCCGCGCGCCTGAGCATGCCCCGCGTGCCGGGCGCTCTCGTCGGCGACTTCGACCGCCAGCGGAGAGAGCACGGCCAGCCGTATTCGCAGCTCGCGCTCGACCGGAGTCAAGGCAGAACCTGCTTGAAGGGCGAGACCCGGGTCGCGGCGAACACGCCCTGCGCGCAATACGGGTCGTCGCGCCACCAGCCCTGCGCTTCGTCGAGCGAATCGAACTCGGCCACGATCAGGCTGCCTGCGACCCCGTCCGGTCCCGGATCGGGGCTGTCGATCGCGAGTAGCGGCCCGGCCAGCACGATGCGGCCGGCGTCCTTGAGTTTCGCAAGCCGCGCGAGGTGGGCCGGGCGAAGCTCCGCACGCCTGGCGCCCGCGCCGGGGGCATCCTCTCCGGTCAAGACATACAGCATCATTTCTCCTCCTCGACGTATCTGGCCAGGAACATGCCCTGGGCGAGCACGAAGGCGAGCATCAGGCCCATCGTTCCGAACAGTTTGAAGTTGACCCAGGTATCGGTGGAAAAGTTGTACGCGACGACGAGATTCGCGCCGCCCATCGCGAGGAAGAACACGATCCAGGCCGCATTGAGCCGCGCCCACACGGGATCGGGCAGCCGCACCTGCTCCTCCATCAGCTTGCGGATCAGGTTGCGCCGGAACAGGACGGAGGAGCCGAGCAGGGTGAGACCGAACAGCCAGTACAGCACGCTCGGCTTCCACTTGATGAAAGTCTCGTCGCGCAGGTACAGCGTCGCGCCTCCGAACACCGCGATGATCGCGAGGCTCACCCAGAGCATGGCGTCGACCCTGCGGCGTCGTGCCAGCAGCCAGCCGATCTGCCCGAAGCTGGCGAGGATGGCCACCGCGGTCGCGAGCAGGATCGGTGCCTGCGCCGCGGCCACCGCGCCGCCGACCGGGGCGAGCATGCCGGTGGCAAGCTCCGCGGCGCGCCCCGGCGCGCCCTCCGCGAACTTGAACGCCGCGAAGAAGAGGATGACCGGAAAGAGGTCGAACAGGAACTTCATCGGGCCGGATTATACGGACGAAGCCCGTTGTCTGCCGGGCGCCTGCGTGCTCGCCTTCGCTACGCAGCGTCTCGGCGAACGCCTTCCCGGCGTCCTCCTGGATGTCGGTGACGGCCACCGCGGCGCCTTCGCGGGCCAGCAGCGTGCGAGAATCGCGCGGCCGATTCCCTGTGCGCCGCCGGTGACCAGTGCGACCTTGTTCTGAACCAGGTTCACGGTTTCCTCCCGACCGCCGGCCGCGGCAGGCGGCGCAGCCGGACCGTGGTCATGGTAGCAGAAGCCCCGCGGGCGCCGGCTCGCCTTCGCGCTCGCCCGCGCAGGCCCGTGCGCGCAGCGCGGCGAAATCGAACAGCTCGCGATCGGCGAGATGCGAGGGGACGACATGCTGCAGGGCGCGGAACATGTTTTCGACGCGGCCGGGGTGCCGGCGCTCCCAGCCGCGCAGCAACTCCTTCACCGCACGGCGCTGGGCATCGGGCCGGGACCCGCACAGGTTGCACGGGATGATGGGGAAGCCGCGCAGCGTTGCGTACTCGGCCAGATCCCGCTCCCGGCAGTAGGCGAGCGGGCGGATCACGACGTGTCGGCCGTCGTCGGAGAGCAGCTTGGGGGCCATCGCCTTGAGGCTGCCGCCGTGGAACAGGTTGAGCAGCAGTGTCTCGAGCAGGTCGTCGCGATGATGCCCGAGCGCGATCTTGGTGGCGCCCAGCTCGCCCGCGACACGATAGACGATGCCGCGCCGCAGCCGCGAACACAGCGGGCAGGCGATCCGGCCTTCGGGGATCATCCGCCTGACGATGGAGTAGGTGTCGCGGGTCTCGATGTGGAACGGGATGCCGAGCCGCGCGAGATAGGCGGGCAGCACTTCGGCGGGGAAGCCCGGCTGGCGCTGATCGAGGTTGAAGGCGACGAGTTCGAAGCCGACCGGCGCCTTCTCGCGCAGCCGCAGCAGGATGTCGAGCAGCGCATGGCTGTCCTTGCCGCCCGACAGGCAGACCAGGATGCGGTCGCCTTCCTCGATCATGCGGAAGTCGGCGATCGCCGCGCCGGCAGCCGCACGCAGCCGCTTGGCGAGCTTGTTTCCCTCGTAGTGGGCCTTGCGGCCGTCGCGGGAGGCGCAGGCGCTCGGTGGGCTCACTGGAAACTCGAAACTCGCAACCCGAAGCCCGGTCAGTGCAGATGCGCGGAGGGAGCCTCGGCCTGCTCCGGCATCTCCGCATGCACCACGTGGCCTTCCGGATCGGCGTACAGCGGGCCGCCGCACTCCTCGCAATACTCGACCGGCAGGCTGTGCTCGAGGCTCAGCACGTCGCTCACCCCCGCTTCGCCGAGCGCCGTTTCGATCTGTCCGGCGATGTCGCTGGTTTCATCCTCGGCGTCGAGCAGCGGCCAGACCACGCCATGCAGGACTTCGTTGCGGCTCTTGAGCGTGAGTCCGATCCGGTATTCCTGGATCGTGTGCTCGGCGAACGGCGCGATCACCGCGCGCAGGCCGGCCGGCGCGACGTCCAGCACCGACTGGAGATAGGCGACCGCCGCGCGCAGCGAGTAGGGCCGCAGCCGCCGGTCGGCCTCGCGGCAGGCGGCGTAATAGACGTCCGGCCGCAGCGGCTCGAAGGCGCAGCCCGTGAATGCCGGCGCAAGCGCGGCGCCGCCCTGGACCGCCCAGTCCGCTTCGCTATGGCTGCGCGAGCCGTCCGCCTCCTGCCAGCGGAACAGCGGCCGGCCGCGTGGCACGACCGCCGCGGCGAGCAGGTAACGCATGTCGGACAGATACTGCGCGGTCTCGGGCAGCCGGCGCGCATCGACCGCGAGATCGTGCCCTTCGGCTGCCGCTGCGGCGAGCCTCGCGGCGAGTGCGCGGGTCTCCGCGTAGCCCATGGGAAGCTGGTCGGGGCTGTAGAGGTGATCGGCCAGGCCGATGCGCAGGTCGGCGGCGAATACGTGGGCGCAGAGCTGGGTGCGCACGTTCGCCAGCAGATCCGCGTTCACGGATGCGCAGGGAATGCGGTAGCGCGACCAGGCCAGCAACGGGATTGCGAGCAGCACCGCGTCGAGATCGCCCTGCGCGCTGGACAGGGTCGAGCCTTCCACGCGCGCCTCGACCAGGTCGGCGCACTCGTCGTAGGCCCGGCCGTCGCTGCGGTACAGGTGGTCGAGGGCCGAATTGAGCGCATCATCGTTGCCGGCACGCAGATGGCGGTCGATGCGCTCGCTCAGGAGCGCCTCCCAGTAGCCATCCTCGATCCGGCTCTCGGACTGGGCGAGCCCGGTGGCAAGCCAGACCAACTGTTCGGCATCGCGGGCCAGCGCACCGCGGCGGGCGAAACGGGGTCTCTTCATGGTGTGCAGAATACGGCGAATGGGACGGGCTGCGCAGCCCGCGCATTCTACCGCGTGGCTGCGCCGCTCAGTGCCTGCCGTAGGAGCGGCGCCCGGCGGTCGCGCCGGGCCGGCCCTGCGAGGGATGCGCTGCGCCCGCGCCGCGAGTGCGCGCGCCTCGCCTGTCGTCGCGCGTGAAGGCCGGGCGCGCCCTCGGCTCGAGCCCGGGAATGACATCGACGCGGACCGGCTGCGAGGTGTAACGCTCGATCTCCCGCATCTGGCGCTTCTCGAAGTGAGCGACGAGGCTGATCGCGATGCCCTCGCGTCCGGCGCGCCCGGTGCGGCCGATGCGGTGCACGTAGTCTTGGGCTGCGCGCGGCAGGTCGAAGTTAATGACATGGCTGATCCCCGGAACGTCGATTCCACGGGCCGCGACGTCGGTCGCGACCAGCACGCGCAGATGACCCCGCCGCATCGCGTCCAGCGTCCGGTTCCGGCTGCGCTGGTTCATGTCCCCGTGCAGCGCGTCCGCGGAAAAGCCGTTGACCCGCAACTGCTCCGAGACCTCGTCCGCGGAGCGCTTGGTGGCCGTGAAGACCAGCGCCTGTCCGATCGCGGCATCGCGTAGCAGGTGATCGAGCAACCGCGACTTGTGCGAGAAATCGTCGGCGAAATGCATGCGCTGATGGATCTTCCCGCGCAGTTCGATCGCCGTTTCGATGCCGATGCGCTGCGCCCCTCGCGTGACCCGGTTCGCCAGCCGGCCGACCACGCCTTCCAGCGTGGCCGAGAAAAGCAGGGTCTGGCGCGCGGCGGGCGTTGCGGCGATGATGGCCTCGATGTCGTCGATGAATCCCATGTCGAGCATGCGGTCGGCCTCGTCCAGGACGAGGGTTTCGAGGCGGGAGAAGTCGACGCGCCCGCGCCGCAGATGGTCGAGCAGCCGCCCGGGGGTGGCGACGACGACATCCGCGGACTGGCCCAGCAGTTTCTGCTGGACGTAGAACGACGCGCCGCCGACCACGGCGACGCAGCGCAGCCGGCGGATGAAACGGCCGTAGGTCTCGGTGGCGCGCGCGATCTGCTGGGCGAGTTCGCGTGTCGGCGTGAGCACCAGCACGCGCGGCCCGCGGCCCGCGATCGCCGAGGCTTCGGCCAGCCGGTGCAGGCACGGCAGCATGAAGGCGGCGGTCTTGCCGCTGCCGGTCTGCGAGGACACCAGCAGATCGGCTCCGGCGAGGATGGCGGGAATCGCCCGTTCCTGGACGGCGGTGGGGCGGGTGTAGCCGCTGGCCTCGACGGCCTTGACGATGTCGGCATTCAATCCGAGCTGAGCGAATGGCATGGACTCTTTCCTCGTGGACGACAGGTGGGCGCCGCAGATGTCGCGGTCGCGGGATCGCCGGCGCCAACCGGAAACGGCCGACGCCGTTCGCAAACGGGCGGACCGGGAAAGGGTCAGGGACGGAGACTGTGTGTGAAATACAGTCTGTGGCTACGAAAGTCCGCCATGCGCTTCCTGCGGACTGGTGAAGCTGCTGCATCGCACGCCGCGCATGATACACGAAACGGCGTGCTATGCCGCGTCGCAGTAGAAGAAAACGAAGCGGCCCTCCTCGACGTCGATCATCAGGCCGGCGCCGTGGTTCATTCCGTAATCGACATAGCCGGGCGTGGCCGAATCCAGGTGGCATTCTCCGGCGTGCGCAGGCGACTCGAACCCGCGATCGCGGTCGTACCAGGACAGCAGCATGGGCTCGGCAAGCCGTTCGCCGGCCTCCCGCGCAGCCAGCCGCATCGCCTCGCGGTAGTCCGCCATCCGCGGCTCGGGCCGCAGGCGCACGACTTCGATGCCGGAGAAGTCGGGGCCGCGCCCGATCGGGCATGCCTGGGAATCGGCCGCTGCCTGCGCCGCAGGCGCGGGGCGCGCGGGCTCGTCGGGCATCGTCATCCGCCGCCCTCGCGTGCCGCATCCCGGAGCGCTGCTTCCAGCGCGGCATGGCGTGTCTCGGGAGCGTCCGCGGCGAGCTCCCTGACCCGCGCGTAGAACGTGGGCAGGTCGCCGCCGCTGCGCGCGATCAGTGCCCGGAACGCCGGGACCCAGCGCGTGTAGATGCCGATCGAGGCGAGCGTGGCGTTGTTGATGTCGGCCCCGAACCAGCGGTCGTAGCCGGCAAAGCCGCGCCAGTCGCCCTCGCGCAGTGCCGCGTAATCGCGCTTGAGGCCGGACAGGATCTCGGCCTTGGCCTTGCGCATGGCGTGCTCGCTTGCGCCCGAGCCGTAGAGGCGGTCGAGGCGCTCGCGGGCGCCCAGCACGAGGGCGGCGAAGCGGCTGCGCCGCCGTTGGGCCGTCGCGAAGGTTTCGCGCTCGTCCGCGCTGCCGCTCGCCGCGAGCCAGCGCGCGATGCCTTCCAGTTCGACCGCCACCGCGAACGCCTCGTTGAACTCGGTGTCGCCGTCCGCCCATGCGACCTGGTGGGCCAGCTCGTGGAAGATCAGCCGCGCAAGCTCGCTCTCCGGGTAGTGGATGAAGGTGTTGAGGACCGGGTCGTCGAACCATCCGAGCGTCGAATAGGCCGTCACTCCGGCGACATGGACCTCGTGGCCGCGGCTGCGCAGCGCGGCGGCGAACGCCAGCGCATCCGGGTGCGCGAAATAGCCGCGGTAGCTCACGCAGCCGGCGACGGGAAAACACCACTGCTCGGGCCGCACCGAGAACTCGCGCGCCGCGAAGACGTTCCACACCACGTACGGGCGGCGCACATCGGCGTACTTGCGATAGCTTCCGTTGTCGGGCAACGCCAGGCTGCGGCTCGCGAATGCGCGGATGCGCTCGGCAAGCGCGAGCCTCTCGCGCAGCGCCGGTGCAGTGCCCGCATCCGAGCGCACTTGCGCGATCGGCCGCGACCGCCGCCAGACCTCGAACTGGCCGCTCGCGGCCTGGAGGTAATAGCCGGGCGCGGCGCAGCCGGGAAGCAGGAGGGCGGAGCCCAGGGCGGTCGCGGCGAGCAGGGCGAGCAGCAACCTCATCGATCAGGTCCTGGAAAAGCGCCCGTGGCGCAGAAACGCAGCGACCTGCTCCGCGACCCGCGAAGAGACCAGCATCCCGGAATGGCTCACCGGGAGGACGATGCGATCGGCGGCACCGGGCACATCGGTTTCCGCCACCGCCACCGCGCCGTCGTTGGGGCGTTCGAGCGCGGGCTCGATCAGCCGCCCCAGTCCGAGTTCGGATTCGCCGGCGATGACCCCCAGCTCGTGCGGGTTCGCCCATTCGGCGAGCGGGCGCATCCGCAGCCACTGGCCCATGCTCCGCCCGAGGGCGGCCGCACCGGCGCGGTTGCGCGCCAGGCGCCGCCCCGCGGCCGAGCCGCGGAAAGGCGAGCCGATGAACACCACGCGCCCCGGTCGCGGCTCGGGGTGCGCGTGCAGGCTCGCCGCGATCACCAGCCCGCCCAGGCTGTGGCCGACGAAATGCAGCACAGGAGAACGCACGGATGCGGCGAAGCGTGCCAGCGCCTGCGCGTTCTCCGCGAGCCCGCCGCGCACCGATCGGTATGCGAAGGCCCATACCCGGAAGCCCCGTTGGCGCAGGCGGCGCGCGAGAAATCCCATCACCCAGGGTCTCATCCACAGTCCATGGACGAGGATCGCCGCCTCGGGTTCCGCGCCGCGGAGCGATCTCTCGACCCCAGGCGACATCCGCGGCATGGTGTCGGCCTGCTTTACACCGCCTTCGCCAGAGCGTTCGTCATGGAATGATAAGGCCATGAAATTTCAGGGATCCGAGAAAAATCGCCGACCCGGCACGGCGTTTGCTACGGTGAAGACGCCCAAGCCGGGTCCTCGTTGGAGCGTACCCATGCCCAGGCAAGCAGGAGGTCGAGAAGTGCCGGCATACCCGGCCTGCGACAAGAGAGCTGGCCGCTTCGGACAATTTCCGGAGCGGTTTTTTTTGCCCGCGCCCCGGCCGATCACGCCGACGGAAGCCGAACCCATGCCCGAACGCCCTTGTCGTGATTGTCGATGCCCGCCGTGCCTCCATGGTATTCCGCGATCAGGCGCACGACGTACAGGCCCAGTCCGAGATGGGGCTCGCCGGCGGGGCGCTGGGCACGGAACGAGACGAGCGAGGTGAACAGCCGGCCGCGCTGCTCCTCGGTCAGCGACGGCCCCTCGTTCGCGACCGAGAGCCTGGCCTGACCGCCCGCGGTGCCGATGGACAGCGTGATCGCAGTGCCGGGCGGCGCGAAATCGGCCGCATTGGAGGCGAGCTTGTCCAGCATCTGTGCGGCGAGATCCGGCGAGCCGGAAACCATGACCGGCTCGGGCGGCGCCTGCCATTCGAAGCGGTGCCCCGGATACACCTGCCGGTAGCCCTCGACACAGCCGGTCACCACCGGCACGAGGTCGTAGCGCTCGCGCTCGGAGCCACGCAGGCTGTGCTCGAGGCGGCTCGCCTCGCTCATCCGCGCGAGGATCGTCGACAGGCGCCTGACGCCGTCCTCGGCGCGCGCGAGATAGACTTGCGCATCCTCGGCGGGCGGCTGCATCCTGAGGTTTTCGAGGGAGGAGCGCACGACGGCGATCGGGGTGCGCAACTCGTGCGAGAGCCGGCTCGCCATGGTTTCCAGATACGCGTGGTAGTGGCCGAGCTTCTCGAGCGCGCTCGAGAAGCTGCGCGAGAGGTCGCCGATCTCGTCGCCCGCGCTCGACCCGGAGGCGAGCCGCGTGATGCGTCCCCGGGCATCGACCGCATTCTCGGCTTCGTCGCGCAGGGCGCGGATGCGGGTCGAGAGCCGGTTCGCGAAACCCAGCAGTACCGCGGCGCCGAGCCCGAACACCACCAGCGTGAAACCGGCGAGGCGCTCCAGGGCGCGGTTGCGCAGGCTCAGGATCGGGCGCGTGGTCTCCTCGACCACGACGGCGCCGAGCACCTCGTCGCCGGCCCAGATCGGGTGCGCGGCCGAGACGATCACCGCGTTCCCGTCCGATCCGGTGCGCACGTGCGCCTCGGGCAGCCCGCGCAGGGCCTGCGTTACCTCCCGGCTGCTTTCCGCCATGCCCTGCGGTTCGGTCCCTCCCCGCGCGGGCGCAGGCGGCTTCGCCACCAGGGCGAGCAGGGGCCGCACCAGGCGCTGCATCGCACCCTCGACGCCTTCCGCATACGGTGCGGGTGTCGCCGCCGGCTCGATGCTGCCGGTGATGGAAAGCAGGCGATAGTCCCGGTTGATGACCCGGATGCGCGCCGCGTTGCGCTCGAGTCCCAGAAGGATCGCGTTGATCTCGCGGTTCTGCTGTTCGCTCTCCTGAGCCGGCGGGGGCAGGGCCGCTGGAGCCTCAGCGCTCTCGGGGGATCCGCGCCGCTCTTCCGCCGCCGCAGGCGCCTCGCCGCTGCGCGCCTGCGCCAGCGTCCGCAGCTCGGCCTCGGCCTCGCGCCGGATCGCGCTGTCGTCGCGCGGTGCGAGCCGCATCAGGGCAGGCCGGTCGTGCAGCGCGGTGGCAACCGCCCGCGCAGTGGCGATTAGCGCCTGCTGCTGGCCTTCGAGCAGCAGGCGCTCCATCTCCTGCACGTAGAGATAGCCCACCCAGGGCATGGGCAACAGGCAGGCCGCGACCAGCGCGAGCTTCGCGCGCAGGCCGATCGCCGGGCGCCTCATCCCGGTTCCGTCTGCATCCAGCGGTAACCCATCCCATAGGCCGTTTCGACCTGGGCGAAACTCGGATCCACCGCGAGGAATTTCTGCCGAATCCGCTTGATGTGGGAGGTGATGGTGCTGTCATCGACCACGACCTTGGCCTCGTGCATGAGCTGGCTGCGATCCTTGACGTGGCCGGGATACCTCGCCAGGGCATGGACGATCCAGAACTCGGTGAGCGTGAGCTCGACGCGCCGGCCGTTCCAGTCCGCCGTCATGCGCTTGAGATCGAGCCGCAGCGGCCCGCGTTCCATGATGTCCTCGACCGGCCGGGCCTCGCGCATCGCCTCCACGCGGCGGAACAGCGCGGCGATGCGCGCGAGCAGGTGAGGGAGGCTCGCGTCCTTGGTGAGGTAGTCGTCCGCGCCCATGCGCAGCCCGGCGACGATGTCGAAGTCGCTGTCGCGCGCGGTGACGAAGATGATCGGCAGGCCGGCGGACAGCGCGCGCAGCTCGCGGCACAGGGCGAAGCCTCCGTCGGTCTCGTCGCCCAGCCCGATGTCGATCAGGGCGAGATCGGGCAGGCGCAGCCGGAACGCGGCCATCGCCTCGGCGCGCGAGGCGTAGGCGCCGACCTCGTAGCCATGGCGGCGCAGCGCCTCCGCGTAATTGGCGCGGATCGCCGGGTCGTCCTCGACGATTGCGATGCGCTTGGGCATGAGCCCGACGACTATACACGAGCGCCGGCGGGCCTCGGCTGCCGGCGGAGGCACTGCCAGAATCCTGCCACATTCCGCCAGCACTTCGCCAGAACCGGTGCGCCCCCGCGCCAGCCTCGTGCGCTCCAATGCACCTGCGGGAAGCCCGGCCCGCACTCTCCTCACGGAAATGGACATGGACATGGACACGATCCGCAAGCCCAGGACGCTCCTCTCGGCGATCCTGCCCGACCTTGCACGCGCACTGGCGCTGAGCTTCGGTGTCGGTCTCGCGGCGAGCGCCGGACTCGCCGCAGCCGTGCTGCTCCTCGCCACGCACGCTGCCGGCGGGTAAGACACCATGTTGAACGATGCGGCTGCCTACTGCGGCGAC